>Ga0181534_10002578_pt1 | contig 11121 bp, 9 predicted proteins | sample PEATcosm2014_Bin_37_FD_119758 | JGI IMG/M metagenome (GOLD analysis project Ga0181534, IMG submission 119758) | Peatland microbial communities from MTU Mesocosm Facility, Houghton, MI, USA - PEATcosm2014_Bin17_10_metaG | ecosystem: Environmental > Terrestrial > Soil > Wetlands > Peat | place...
GTGAACCCGATCGGCCCGCGCGGCGTCTACGACGAGGCAAAGCGCTACGCCGAGGCGCTGACGATGGCCTACCACCGCCAGCAGGGGGTCGACACTTCGATCGTCAGGATCTTCAACACCTATGGCGCGCGGATGCGCGCCTACGACGGCCGCGTGATCCCGACGTTCCTGCGCCAGGCCCTCTCGAATAGGCCGCTGACCCTGTTTGGCGACGGCTCCCAGACACGATCGTTCTGCTACGTCAGCGATCTGATCCGCGGGCTGATCGCGCTCGCCGAGTCTGGGCAGCACACGCCGGTCAACATCGGCAACCCGGACGAGTTCACGCTGCTCGAGCTGGCCGAGGTCGTCCTCGAGGTGACCGGGGCGAGCTCTCCGATCGTTCACGAGGCCCTGCCGATCGATGATCCCAAGCAGCGCCGGCCGGACATCACGCTCGCGCGCGAGCTGCTCGACTGGACGCCGGCGGTCGCGCTGAAGGAGGGTCTGCGGCTGACGATCGAACAGTCGCGCACGGAGCGGTTGCTGGGCGAGCAAGCCGGGTAGCAGCTTGCATCAGCGCACGCAACAAACAGACCTGCTGGGAGTTAGCACAAGCGAGATGGTTGCAGCGACAAAGCCGACCGGGTTGCTCGATACGCCCGCCGTGCCCGAGCAGCCTTCTCCGCGGCCCTTCGCGGCGCCGCCGCTTGAGCGTTCCCTCGGCGGTCGGCCTCGCGATGTGAGACGCAAGCGCCCGCCGGCGCTGTCGCTGCTGTTGCGCTGGGATTCGGCGCGCCGCGCTGCTCGCGTCCTCACGCTCCTCGCGCTCGACTTCGCCGGCGTCTCGCTGGCGATCTTCACGGCGCTTGCGCTCAAGGCTGTCGTCCACGATCAGTTCCAGTTCTCCGACGTCTTCGCGACGACGCGCCATTACGTCTCATTCGCCTACCTCGTGACCGTGCTGATGTTCGCCCGCTCGCGGATGTACGCGCGGCGCGGCGAGCGACCGGGTCTGGTGCGGGTCCTCGCCTCGCTTTCAGAGGTGACGCTCGTCATCTTCATCTTTGCGGTCGTCAGCGACCAGCAGTTCGCCTCCTATTACATTTTCTACGGATCGTTCGTCTTCGCAGTCTTCTACGTTTCGTCGCTGCGCTGGGCTTGCGAGTGGGTCTCCGGCGTGATGCTGCGCGCCGCCGGCTACCAGCGACGGGCGGTGATCGTCGGCTCCGGCGGGCATATCGAGGCTGTCGCGAAGGCGTTGTGCAGTGGGCCGCATCCGGCGGTGTCGGTGATCGGCTTCATCTCACTTCAACCGCGTCCCGCAAACGGCCTGCGCTCGCTCGGCAGCCTCGACGATCTCGGCCGCGCGCTCGTCGACGAGCAGATCGACGAGGTGATCATCGCCGATCCGGACTTTCCGCAGGAGCGCGCAGTGGCGCTCGTCGATGAAGCCCACGACCACGGAGTGCGCGTGCGGATCGCGCCGTCGACGATGGACATCCTGGTCCATCGCGCCGACTTCGTGCCCGGCGAGCTGCTGCCGCTGTTCGAGCTGCGCGCTCCGGTCTTTGAAGGCATCGACTACGTCGTCAAGCGCACCTTCGACATCGTGGTCGCCTCGCTGCTGCTGATCACGTTGAGCCCGCTGCTGGCGCTGATCGCGCTCGCCGTGAAGCTCAGCTCGCGCGGGCCGGTGCTGTACCACTCGATCCGCGTCGGCATCGGCGGCGAACCGTTTGCGTGCCTGAAGTTCCGGACGATGTTCGTCGGGGCGGAGGCGCTGCAGGCCGAGCTCGAGGCCCATAACGAGGCCACTGGCGCGCTGTTCAAGATTCGTGACGATCCGCGTCTCACTCGGGTCGGCCGGCGGCTGCGGCGCTACTCGCTCGACGAGCTCCCCCAACTCGTCAATGTCCTGCGTGGTCAGATGTCGCTTGTTGGCCCGCGCCCGCTGCCGCAGCGCGATTACGACCGTCTCGAGGATTGGCACATGAAGCGCTACCTCGTGCTGCCGGGGATGACCGGCCTGTGGCAGGTCTCGGGCCGCGCCGAGCTCTCTTTCGATGATCTCGTTCGACTCGACTTTCTCTATCTCGAGCGCTGGTCTGTCTTCCTCGACCTGACCATCCTCGCGAAGACGCTGCCCGCGGTGATCTGGGGCCGCGGCGCGTTCTAGGAAGAGCGCCTGGCCTACTTCGAACGGATCTGGAGCTCGGCGTCGGAAGCTCGGCCTGAGCAGTTCGTGCTCAGGCGCGACTTCCTCCTTGGACAGGTGGAGGCGGGGACGCGTGTTCTGGATCTTGGCTGTGGTGTCGGGGATTTCACCGCGGCGCTGGACGAGCATGGGGCTCAGGCGATTGGTTGTGATGTGGCGGGGGAGGCGCTGCGGCGTGCGCGAGAACGGCATCCGGGCGTCGAGTTCGTGCAGAGTGGCGAGGAGTTGCCCTTCGACGGGGGCTCGTTCGACGCCGTTTGGGCGGGCGAGGTCTTGGAGCACGTGCAGGACGTGCTCGGTCTGCTCGCCGAGGTCCACCGGGTCCTGCGAGTCAAAGGCCAGCTGATCGTCTCGACCCCGAACCATGGCCCCGCGAGGCGACTCCACATTGGTCTCAGCCGCCGAGCCTTCGAGACCGCGTTCGATCCCCGCAGCGACCACGTCCGTTTCTTCACCTCGCATACGCTGCGCACAACAATCGCGCTCTCCCAGTTCGGCGAGCTGGACGTTGCGTCGCGAAAGAGTCTGCTGTTGGCGACCGCCCGATCCCACTGATGCGCTGGTCAATCAGCAGCGAGCTGCGGTGGTCGATGACCGGCGAGCGCAATACTGAGGTTGTGCCCCGTTTTGAGCTAGCGGAGGATCGCTCGATGCGCCTGCTGGAGAATGCGGACGCCGACGAGCTCTACCGGCTGATCGATGCAAACCGCGCGTACCTCGCGCGCTGGATGCCGTTCGTCGGACAGACGCGGAGCGCGGCCGACTCACTCGCGTTCATCGGCTCGGCGCGTCGGCAGCTCGCCGAGAACCGCGGCATGCAGATGGCGATCACCGGTGGTGAGCGGATCATCGGCGTCGCCGGCTTTCATCGCATCGACTGGACACGGCGCTCGACGAGCATCGGCTACTGGCTTGCCGAGGACCAGCAGGGAGCCGGCACGATGACGCTGGCCGCCGCCGCGCTCGTCGATCACGCGTTCGCCGTTCTCCGACTGGCGCGCGTTGAGATCCGCGCCGGCGTTGAGAATCGACGCAGCCGCGCAATTCCCGAGCGGCTCGGCTTCAGCGAGGAGGGCGTGGTCCCAGCCGCCGAGCGAATCGGCCCACGCGTCATCGATCACGTCGTCTACGCCATGACCGACGGCGAGTGGCAGCGCGTCAGCGCGAAGGCCTCGCATGATGCGCTGCGTGCTTGACGCGAGCGCGCGCGTGCGCCGATTCGACGGCTCCGAGTAGCTGGAGGTAGAGGGAGTCGTCGTTACTCGAAGCCGGGTACAGGAACAGCGATCGCGTCAGAATGCTCAGCGCGGCCTTTGGATCGCCGAGCTCGTAGGCGTCGAACCTGGCGAGGTAGTACCACGTCTGCGGGTTCGACGGCTGTAGTTGCACGGCCCGGACCATCGTCGCGTAGCCCTGCGCCAGATGGTGAAGATCGGCCTGGGCGTCAGCCAGCCACACGAGCGGCGTGAAGTCGAGCGGATTCTCCGATATCGCGCTCCTGGCATCCACTTCGGCGAGCTTGAAATCCGCCACCGCCGTCGCTCCGGAGCTGGCCTCACCGCTGAAGAGCGCGGTCAGTGCGGTGTTGGAGCTGTCCTGGGAGCGAAGCGGCTGCCACTGCGACCACGCCACGGCGAGCGCGAGCAGGACCGCTACGGCGGCAAGCACACCCCGCGGATGGTCCCGCAGAGACGCTACGCGCGGGCGTCCGAGTGCGAGGACAGCGTTGTGCGGTCCGCGTCCGGCAACCCAGCCGGCGCAGAGCAGCGCGATCAGGGCTACGCCGGGCACGAACCATGTCCAGTCGACGGTGCTGTGGACGGTGAAGACCACGACGCAGGCGATCATCGTCAGCAGTCCGATGCGCTCGGCGCTGTCGCTGTCCGCGCCTCGAGCGCGGCGACCGAACGGCCCGGCTGCGGTCCTCGCGGCGAGGATCCATGCTGCGGCGAGCGCGAGGCTGATCGCGAGTCCAACCAGTCCCAGGTCGGCGAGCGTCTGGAAGATGTAGGAGTGGGCCTGCCCGACAGTCGTACCCCCCGACTTGTCGTAGCGCAGGAACGTGGTCTGGAAGCCGTCCGCGCCGGTTCCGATCCACGGGCTCGTGTTGAAGGCCTTGATCGCGTCGCTCCAATAGAGGGCGCGCTGGCTGCCAAGCGCGGTCAGACGGTGGGCGCTGTTGGGGACCGAGACGTTGGTGTTGGTGAGCGTGCTCACATCGTGTGAGATCGAGCCGAACAGGCCGCGCGAACTGGCGGCCAGGGCGGCCGCCACCGCGACCGGCACCAGTGCGACACAGACCAGCAGCGTTGCGCCGGCGCGGCGCCGGGCGCGCTGACTCGGCGGGTTGCGCAGCAGCGCGAAGCGCAGTGCAATGCAGCCGCCGGCACAGAGCGCCATCACGGCGAGCAGCAGCCAGCCGAGTTCGTGGCCCGCCGGGATGCGCGCTGCCAGCGACGCGTTGTCGGTGGTGAGCGCCGGCTGGGAGAGCGACCAGGCGGTGACGACCGCGGCGCCAGCACCGCCGATCGCCAGCACCGACGCCGAGCGCAGCCGCAGTGGCGTCACGACGAACCAGAACACGAGACCGACGACCAGGGCGAGCAGCGCGCCTCGCGAGTACGCGAGGACCACGGTGAGCAGCAGCAGGCAGATGGCCGGGCCTGCGATCGCGACCTGAGTGCCATGGCCGTCGCGCCGCGAGCCCACCCACAGCGCCGGCGGGACGCCCAGCGCGGCCATCAGGCCGACCACGTTCCAGTAATTGAAGGGCGCGTTGAGTCGCGCAAATGTCGGACCCCCGGGCGGGAAGACCTTCGTCCCGACCGCGTACGCGGAGACCACCACCGTCGCCAGCAGGATGCCCGAGATCACGCTCCGCCAGCGCCCGCTGGCCAGCCGCACAAGCGCGATCGCCCCGGCAAAGGCCGCCGCGTAGCTTAACGCGAGGCTGGCCTCTGTCCAGGAGTAGGCCGGCTGCACAGACCAGTCGACCGACAGCGCTGTGAACGCGGCGACAGCGAAGCAGCCGATCGCCGCGCCACGGCCCCAGACCCTCGCTCGCTGGGCGCCCTCCTGAGCGACAGCCGCTGCGACGAGGAGGCCGCAGCCAACGGTGATTTCCATCTCCGTCGTCGTCGCACTGGCGAGGTCGAGGCCACCGGTCGCGTAGAAGGACGCGCCCGCGATCACGGCCCCGATAGCGAGCGCCAGCCAGCTGTGCTCCCAGGCCTCGCGCAGCACTGCCGTGAGGGGCCGCTCGCGGGCGCGCGGGCTAGCGGGAGCGGCGTGTACGGACAAAGCGTTGGATGCGGAGTCCGACCGGGACCGACGCGAGTGCGAGCAGCATGGCGATGACCACGAGAAGCGGTGTCGGGAGATCGGAGAATAACGAGCCGCCGCGCAGATCAATCGCGCCGGCAGTGAGCTTTTGACCCCCCAGGTCGAGCGATCCGTCGCCGGCTTCCTCGGCCGCCTTCAAAGTGTTCGCTGCCTCTGCCGCAAGCCGCTTCTGCTCGGCGCTGCTCACGCTCGGCAGCGCGTGCGAGCCCCCGACCTCCTGTGCCTCGGCGTTCTCGATCTCGTCCGCGCACAGCGAGTACTCCTTGTCGTCCGTCGGCAGGTCGGCGAGCGCCTGCTCGAGGACCTTCGCCGAGTAGTGGCCCTGCAGCGAGTTGTGGCGCGTGCAGTCCGCCCACACCTGCGAGACGGCGGCAGGAACCTGCTTGTGACGCGCGGCGAGGGCGGCGGACGGGGCAAGTAGGAGCAGCAGCGCTCCGAGCGCGAGCAGGCGACCAGTCCGTCTCACAGTCTCACGCTACCAGCGCTGGTGGACCCGCAAACGACTTCCACGGCGCGGGCGAACGCGTCGGCCCAGGCGTCATAGCTGTACTCGGCCACGTCGTCCGCTCCCGCCTGCCCCAGGGCGGCACAGCGCCGGCGGTCGTCGGCGAGCGCCACCAGCGCAGCCGCGAGCGGCGCGGGCTGCGCCGCGGGGACGATCAAACCATTGCGTCCGTCGCGCACGAGCCCACCAGCGGCGGCGCCGACAGCGTCAGTCGCGATTACCGCGCATCGTTGGTTCATGGCTTCGTTCACAACCAGCCCCCAGGGTTCCGTGAAGCGGCGGGTGCTGACCGAGGGTATGACCAGAACATCCGCCGCACCGTAGAAGTTGCGGAGCGCGCCCGGCTCGAGTACTCCGACGCTGCTCACAGACGGGAGCTCGACCGTGTGTCGCCCGGCGAGCGTCAGCGATGCGCCGCGCTCTCCGAGCCCGCTCTCTTTCCAGGCCTTGAGCAGCACCCCGAGACCCTTCGCGCGTTCCGCTCGTCCCACGAACAACGCGCTGAAGGACCCGTCTCGAGTGGCCCCAGTCGGCGCCGACCAGAACGCGTTGTCGACAGCTTGTGGTGCAACGTAGATCCGCTTGGCGCCGCGAGCGGCTACGTAGGCACTGACATGGGGGCCGTAGGTGACGATCGCCGCCGAGTGGCGATAGATCTGGCGCATCAGCGGCGTGGCCGCCAGGTGCGCTGCGACCCGGGGAGTGCGCCACAGTGCGGCCCAGAAGATGAACGGCGTGCCGCTGCGCCGCGCGGCCCGCCACGCGAGCGGGAGCGCGACGCGACCACCGGTGCCGGCGATCACCGCGGCATAGTCGCCGCCAGCGACGAGCGCGCCGATCTCGCGCTGCTCCGCCTGGTGCACCGGCAAGCCGTCCGGCGGTGGTCCCGCCGGCGCGCCGTGCTGGTGGCGGCCACCGAACAACGCCAGCTCGATCGGGATGCGCTCGCGCAGCGCTGCGAACGCCCCCTGGCGGCTGGCCGGCACATGGCCCGTGATGAAGAGCACCGGCTTCACGCGATCGCGTCGCTGTAGGCCGCGAGCGTTTGCGCTCCGCAGCGCTCCCAGGTAAACGAGCGCTCGACCGTCGCGCGTGCGTCGTGGCCCAGTCGGGCGAGCCTCGCGCGGTCCGAGAGCAGTTCGTTGATCGTGTCGGCAAGCGCTTCTGGCTCGTGCGGCGCAACCAGCACGATCCCGCCACCGGCCGCGGCAATCTCGGCCGGTCCCGGCTCGCCGGCGCAGCCGATCGCGGGGATCGCGGCGGCCATCGCTTCGATATAGGCGACGCCAAACGCCTCCTCGGTTGAAGGCAGGACGAACAGCCATGCATCGCGCGAGCGCTCGAGCGCCTGGGCCGGCGGCAGCTGGCCGGTGAACTCGACGCGGTCGGCGACGCCGAGCTCGGTTGCCAGGCCCGCCAGCGCGTCGCGCTCGGGCCCGTCCCCGATAACCCGGTAGCGCGCCTGCGGCACCCGGACGAGCGCGCGCAGCACGTCGGCGTGTCGCTTGCGCGCCACCAGGTGTCCCACGCTCGCCAACAGCGGCTGCGGGCTGCGGGGCGTATCGAGCGCCGGCAGATCCGTGCCAAGGTGGACGACACGCGTTTGGCGCGCGCCGTACTCGCGCGCCAGATTCGCAATCCCGGCGCTGTTGGCGAGGACCAGAGCCGCAGCGCCGTACGCGCGCCGCACCGCCTCGGCGCCGCGCGGCACCCGCGTAACGGTCCAGAGCACATCGCCGCCGTGCACCGATACGACCAACGGCAGGCCCAGTTCGGCACGGCGTGCGGCATCCCCGGCCGGGACGGCGTTGTGCGCGTGCACCAGATCGAACGGGCCCTGACGGCGCATCGCCCGGCGCAGCGCCGGGGCGGCCCAGGCACTCCAACGCGCATAGCTCCAGGGACGCGGCGGCGCCGAATAGCGAACGTAGCGCACGTCCAGACCGTCCAGCGTCATGCGGGGTGGCTGGTGAAGCTGGCCTCGGATCGTCCCGCTGCCGCGCCCGCCGACCCGGTGCAGCACGAACACGACGAGCTCGGCTCCGGCTGCCCGCGTCGCGAGCGCCTGGCGGTGGGCCCAGACGCCGAGCACGGGGTCGTCGTGGCGCGGGTAGTACTCGGCGACGACGGCTACGCGCATCGGCGGTGGACGGCGAGCGTCCGCTGCAGCTCGCTCGCCGGCAGGTAGGGGTGCTGGGCGAGAAAGGCACGCGCCTCGGCGACCGCGTCGGCGCGCGAGTAGTTGACGGCGGCGGGCGCACTGCGGTGCGCGATCGGCAGCAAGTCGACGACGCCGATGCGCCAGCCGTTCTGACGGGCGAGCGCCGACCAGTGGGCATCTAGCCCCCAGCCCATCTTCAGCGCCGGGAACGGCAGCAGCGCCGCGAAGGTCTCGCGCGCCAGCGCGCTGACCGGCCCGATCTCGACGAAGGCCGTCTCGCGCACGGCGCTGAACGCGTGGCGGCGCGTGACCCGCCATGCGGCGTGCGAGCGAATTCGGTGCGCCGGCTGCGCCAGGCGCAGTGCGTGCCGCTCAGCCTGGTTGATCAGTCCGTCGAGAAACCCGCGCGGCAGCACCACGTCGTCGTCGAGCAGCAGGAGCCAGTCGAATGCGTCGACTTCGTGCTGCTCGAGCAGCAGGTTCAGGTTCTCGAAGCGGCCGCGCTCGCCGGTCTCGCGAACCGCGACCGTCAGCGAGTGGCGCGTGCGACGCAGCTCTGCGACCGCGGCGTCGTAGGTTCCCCTGTGCTCCGGCCGTGCCACCGAGATCACCAGCACCCTGCGCTTCGGCGGCACGCGGCGCGCGACGCACCAAAGCACAACGCGGCTCGGTAGTGCCAGCAGGTCGAGCGTCAGGTCCGCGAGCTCGCGTAGCGCGTCACGCTTCCCACCGATAGTCCCGCTCTCGCCCGAGAGAAAGTCGTCGGCTGGGTCACCCCGAGCGGGCGCTCGCGCGGGCACAAGCGCCGCAGCCAGGCGGCCCGTGCTGTGAGCTGCCATCAGCGGCCCGTTCCAGCACCGTCGCCGCACTCCGTGCCAGAGACAGCCAGCGAGGACGCGCAGCTCGCGACCCAGCGACTGCGCATCGCCCCTGGTCTCGTCATAGCGCCGCGATGCGAATCCGCGCCGCAGCGCCACTCGCCCCAGCCGCAGGAGCGTCGCGTCGGCGCCGGCACGGCGATGGTCGACACCGGCAGCTGCCACGTAGCGGATCCGCCCGCCAATCGCGAGGAACCTCTCCTCCCACTCCTCCTCCTCGCCCGCCTGTGCAAAGCGCTCGTCGAAGTTGCCCACGGCTTCGAAGACGCTGCGGCGGATCGCGAGGTTCGCCGACCACGCCCGCTCGACGTCGCAATCGACAGGCCCGTGGTCGGTGGCGGTGATCGGCGCGCTCTCGCGGCCGCACATCCGCCGTTCGAAGCCCTCGAGCCGCGGACGGATCGGACCGCAGAAGGCCCCCACGTCCGGCAGGGCGGCAGCCGCGTTCAGATATGCCTCGAGCCACCCCGGTGCGGCTTCGATGTCGTCGTCGACGAACACCAAGAGGGACCCGCTGGCGGCCGCGGCGCCGGCGTTCCGCGCAGCGTTTGCTCCGCGCGGGGAGCCGAGCGCGAGATACGAGGCGGCGGCGGACGCGGCGACCCGCTCGGTCGCCGCGTCGCGGCCGTCGTCGACGACGACAATCTCGGCCCCGACGCTGAGCGCCTGCGGGGAGATCGACGCGAGCGTGACGGCGAGGTAGTCGGGCCGTGCCCGGGTCGGGATGATGATCGTCGCGGGTACGTCCACTCACCGCGAGAGTCTACGTTTGCATCCGCGTGATCCTCTTCGTCCACAACCGCTATCGCGTCACCGGCGGCGAGGAGCGCGCCGTGGCGAACCTGATGTGGCTCGTCCAGGCGCAGCTGGGGGAGAGCGCTGAGCTCTTCGAGCGGGACTCGGCGGTACTCGGTCGGCCGCGTGCAGCCGCCGGCATGCTGCGCGGCGGGCTCGATCCCGACGATATCGCCCGGGCCGTGGCGCGCACGGGCGCCCGGGTCGTGCACGCCCACAACATCCACCCCACGCTCGGTTGGCGGGCGCTCGCGGCAGCACGGGACGCCGGTGCCCGCGTGATCCTTCAGCTGCACCAGTACCGTCTCGTCTGTGCCGTCGGTGTCTGCTTCACCGCCGGCGCCGAGTGCACCCGCTGCCACGGTCGCAACACGCTGCCCGGCGTGCGCCACCGCTGTCGTGGGAGTGCGGCCGAGGCGCTTGTCTACGGCGCTTCGCTCGCGCTCTGGCAGCGACGGATCGCTGCCAGCGTCGACGGCTTCGTCGTGCCGAGTCACTTCGCGGCAGCCCGCCTGGAAGAGCTCGGTGCGCCGGTGCTGGCGCCGCACGTGGTCCCGCACCCACTTCGCGAGATTGCCGAACGGGCGGCGCCACCGCGCGACGGCTACGCACTGTTCGTGGGCCGCCTCGAGCCCGAGAAGGGCCTCGATACGGCTGTTGCGGCCTGCAGGATCGCCGGTGTGCCACTCGTCGTCGCCGGCAGCGGCTCCGAGCGGCGGCGCTTCGAGGGCTCTCCCGGCGTGAGCTTCGTCGGCCAACTCGGCGAGGTCGAGTTGAAGGGGCTGCGCGCTGGCGCCGGGGTCGCGCTGGTCCCGTCGAAGTTCGCCGAGACCTTCGGCCTCGCGGCCGCCGAGGCAATGGCCGCCGGCCTCCCGGTTGTCGCCTCGCGGATCGGAGCGCTCCCCGAGCTCGTCTCGAGCGACTGCCTCGTGCCGCCGGATGACCCGCGGGCAATGGCCGAAGCGCTGCTGCGCGTGCGCGGAGACGTGGGCCTCGCGGAAAGGGGTCTCGCGCGAATACGTGAGGACCTCTCCGCCGCGACGGCGACGCTCGCGAGCGTCTATTCGTAGGATCAACGGATGCGAGCGATCGTCACCGGCGGCGCCGGCTTCATCGGATCGAACCTCGTCGACGCGCTGCTTGCACGCGGCGACGACGTTCTCGTGGTCGACGACCTCTCGACCGGCAAGGAGTCGAACCTCGCACCGGCGGTCGCTGGCGGCGCGGATCTGCGCGTCCTCGA
>Ga0181534_10002580_pt1 | contig 11118 bp, 10 predicted proteins | sample PEATcosm2014_Bin_37_FD_119758 | JGI IMG/M metagenome (GOLD analysis project Ga0181534, IMG submission 119758) | Peatland microbial communities from MTU Mesocosm Facility, Houghton, MI, USA - PEATcosm2014_Bin17_10_metaG | ecosystem: Environmental > Terrestrial > Soil > Wetlands > Peat | place...
GACCGGCGATCTTGGCCCCCACCCGCCAACCATCCTTCACCATCTCAGGACGCTTTCTGAGCATCTCCTTGGTGACGGTGAACTCCTCGTTCATGATGGGCGCCGGGCCCTTCTCACGCGCCAACTCGAGGCCCGCTTCCCAGCCGGCAACAGCCATTTCACGCGAGACTTCCTCAGTGAACTTCACTGATTCAGGCGAGCCGTACTTCATGCCCAGCAGCGTCAGCGTGCTGCCGAGGCCCAGGAAGCCCATGCCGTGGCGGCGCTTGCGCATGATCTCGTTGCGCTGCCCTTCCAACGGAAGGCCGTTCACTTCCACAACGTTGTCCAACATTCGGGTGAATGTCTTGACGACTTCGCGGTACTCGGCCCAATCGAACTCAGCAAACTCGCTGAACGGGTTCTTTACGAAGCGCGTCAGATTCACCGAACCCAACAAGCACGACCCATACGGCGGCAACGGCTGCTCACCGCACGGGTTGGTCGCACGGATGTTTTCGCAGAACCAGTTGTTGTTCATCTCATTGACCCGGTCAATGAGAATGAAACCCGGCTCGGCAAAGTCGTACGTCGAGGACATGATCACGTCCCACAGACGTCGTGCCGGCATCGTCTTATAGATCTTGCACGCGACCAGGCCTTCATCGTTCGCGACGTAGTTGTCGTGAATCGGCCATTCACGCCACAGGAACTTGCTGGAATCCTTCAGATCCGGCTTGTCCGATTCAAACTCTTTGCGCGACAACGGGAAAGCCAGCTTCCAATCGCGGTCGGCACGCACAGCCTGGATGAAATCGTCGGTGATCAGCAGCGACAGGTTGAACTGGCGCAAGCGTCCGTTCTCGCGCTTGGCGCGGATGAACTCGATGGCATCGGGATGTCCAACGTCGAACGTGCCCATCTGAGCTCCACGGCGTCCGCCGGCGGAGGAGACGGTGAAGCACATCTTGTCGTAGATATCCATGAACGACAGCGGACCGGACGTATAGGCCCCTGCTCCAGAGACGTACGCGCCGCGGGGCCGCAGAGTTGAAAACTCATAGCCAATACCGCATCCACTCTTAAGGGTCAGTCCAGCTTCGTGGACCTTGCCAAGAATGTCGTCCATCGAGTCGCGAATCGTGCCCGAGACGGTGCAGTTGATAGTCGAAGTAGCAGGCTTGTGCTCCAACGCACCCGCATTGGACGTCACACGCCCGGCGGGAATAGCGCCACGGCGCAACGCCCAAAGGAAATTCTCATACCACTGCTCGCGAGCTTCAGGCAGCTCAACGTCCGCAAGCGCGCGGGCGACACGCTTGTACGTATCGTCCATGCTCATATCGACGGGCGAGCCGTCTTTCGCAGTCAGCCGGTATTTTTTGTCCCAGATATCGAGCGACGCTTCCTGGAAGGAAACCTCATCTAGGGTCTTGGGTTCGATCTTCACGACGGTATTCATGAATCCGCGGCGCTCCTGTCAGTACGCCCGCAAAACGGATCTCAGACGATCTGGCGACAGACGCGGAAGCCGCGAAAAGCGGACCGCGAGTGCCTGGGTGCGTTGACCAGACCCCCTGAACCTCCCCGATTCTGGATCTTGGGTTGCATTGCGCAAACACAAGATCTTGTGTCGGGGTCGAAAGAATAGGGAGGGTGCCAAGAGTCGTCAAGGCCGGGCGCGATATTCTGTAACACCGAGTTGCGACAATAAATTCAAATAGTTACGTCGTTTTCCGCAGTAACAGTCCCGTAATTTTTGCATCTGCGGCAAAGGTCGTACCTCGGGTGACAGACCCTAGATATTGTGTTCGCAGGTTACTCACAAGGTTCTCCACAGAGTCATCCACAGGCCGGGCTCACCCTTGCGTTCCGGGTGCCTGCCCTCACTTAAAGGTAGTACCCGCTCAGTAGTCCTACTGATGCCTGCCGCCCTTTGCAAGGGGTGGCCCCAGCTTCTCCCGACTCCGAGTCCGTCACGAGAATCCGTGTCGCCGGCACACGCGTTCCAACATCCAACTTGCAAAAAAATTCCACTTGGGGGCCGTTGAAACCGTTTGGGCCGTCCATAGATCCTGCGTCAACCGTCCACGCTTTATACATTCGAGGAGATTTCACATGGCAATTGTTCGTTACGAGCCCTGGCACGTCGTCAACCGTCTGCATCAGACGTTGGATCAGGTATTCAACAATCATTTCGGCGGCAACGATGCGACTCTGAGCTCGCCCGAAGCCTCCAGCTCCGCCAGCGTTTCCTGGGTGCCGCGAGTCGACATCCATGAAGAGAAGGAACGCTTTGTTGTTCTCGCCGACGTCCCGGGTGTTGATCCGAAGGACATCGACATCACCGCCGACAACGGCGTGTTGACTGTCCGCGGTGAGCGCAAGGTTGAGAAGCGCGAAACTGAGAATGGCTACGAGCGTATTGAGCGCGTCGCCGGCAGCTTCCTCCGACGCTTTACTCTGCCTGAGGGTGCCAACACCGAGCAGATCAAAGCCAAGCAGACCAACGGTGTGCTGGAAGTAACCATCCCGAAGACCCCGGCCGTGCAGCCGCGTCGCATCTCGATCGATGCGTAATTAGGCCTCGGCCCTATGCGCCGGAAACGCTACATATTTCGGCGCATTTCTCCCTCTGCGGCGGCACAGACTCTCTGTGTCGCCGCAGGTTATGATCGGGCTATGAAATCAAAGCCCCCGGCCATTTCGCTGGTCAAGTCACTGTACGTTCCCCTGGCTTGCACAGCGCTCGTCGCCGTTGCGGCAATAACGCCGTCCCCTGGCTCAGCAGCCATGCCTTCGGCTATAGGCGATACGCCAGTCCCGTCTTTGTCACCGATGATTAAGAAGGTCTCGCCGGCCATCGTGAACATCGCGACCCGCGGCACCATTCATGAGAAAGGTCCGCAGAACCCGTTACTGGACGACCCTTTTTTCCGACGCTTTTTCGACGTCCCGCAAGACTCCGGTCCACGCGACCGGCCATTTCAGAGCGCCGGCTCCGGCGTGATCTTCGACGCAAAGGCTGGATACATCGTCACGAATGCTCATGTGGTGGAGAACGCCAGTGAGATCACCGTGACGCTTCAGGATGGCCGCGACTTGAAGGCGGACATCGTCGGGAGTGACGAGCCGTCTGACGTTGCAGTGCTCAAGGTCAAGGCTGATACGCTGACCCAGATCTCTTTAGGCGACTCGGCCAAGGCAGAGGTCGGAGACTTCGTAGTCGCCATCGGCAACCCGTTTGGGCTGCAGCACACCGTTACCTCCGGAATCATCAGCGGCCTGTCTCGCTCCGGAATCAACCCTGACGGTTATGAAGATTTCATTCAAACCGATGCGTCCATTAACCCAGGTAATTCCGGCGGCGCGCTGGTTAACCTAAAAGGTGAGTTGATCGGCATCAACACCGCCATCCTCTCCAGGAGCGGCGGCAACATCGGCATCGGATTTGCTATTCCTGTGAACATGGCTCACAGCGTGATGGATCAACTCGTCAAGTACGGCTCCGTCAAGCGCGGCCTGCTGGGCGTCAGCATGTACACCGTGACACCTGACATCGCGCAATCTCTCGGCCTCGCCAACGCCCAGGGCGCATTGGTCTCTCAAGTGGTCGATGGCTCGGCCGCCGACAAAGCTGGTATACACACCGGTGACGTCATCACTTCCGTGAATGGTCAATCCGTGAAGTCAAACGGCGAGCTTCGCAATGCAATCGGCTTACTGCGGATCGGCGATAAGGTCGACATAGGTCTGCTGCGCGAAGGCAAGGCCCAACATGTCACTGCCATTATTTCCGACACATCAACGCCGACTGCCGGGAGCGCAGCGCCGGAAGGCATCCACAAAGCCTTTGAAGGAGCGACGTTGGTCGATGCTCCGGATTCAGGCGGCGCCTTGGTCAAATCAGTTGAGCCGGGAAGCCCAGCCGCCCAGGTCGGTCTGCGTAGCAACGACGTCATCATCGGCGCCAACCGTGGCAAGGTAGCCACCGTTCAGCAGCTCAAGGAGCGGTCCCGGAACGCTTCAGTATTGGTGCTCGAGGTCCGCCGCAACAGCGCGATTGTGCTGATCCCGCTGCGCTGAATTAGGAGTCCGGCGTGACAGACTTTCCTCATTCACGTCCGCCTAAACTAACTATCTGCGTTCTGGGTGGAACCGGATTTGTAGGCACCGAGCTGATCATTCGCCTGGCAATGGACGGCCACTGGATCCGAGTCCCCACTCGCTCCGCTACCGGCCCGGATGCGTTACGAGTTGTCGATACAGCCCGACTCGTGCAGGCGAACATCCACGATCCCAGCACCTTGAATCGACTGTTCGAGGGCGCGGACGCGGTCATCAACCTCGTTGGAATACTCAATGAGAGCGGACGAAGCACGTTTCGGTCAGTACATGCCTCGCTTGCGGAGAAGGTGGTAGCAGCTGCCAAAGCGACCCGCGTCCCTCGACTCCTCCACATGAGCTCAGTGGGCGCAGATGCGACCGCGGCACCGAGTCAATATTTGCGGTCGAAGGGCGAAGCAGAGGCGCGAGTCCGCGACAGCTCACTGGGATGGACGATATTTCGTCCGTCGGTCATCTTCGGCGCGGGCGACTCGCTTACCAACCGGTTCGCCAACCTTTTGCGCCTGTCAGGAGGTTTTCTGCCTTTGGCGCGCGCAGGCGCGAAATTCGCACCCGTCAGCGTCGAGGATGTCACCCAGGCATTCAGACGTGCGTTGATCGATAGAACAACAATCGGTCAGACCTATGATTTGTGTGGGCCGGAGGTAATGACTCTCGAGCATCTCGTCCGGATAACCGCAGCTGTCGCGGGGATCCACTGCAGGATTTTCCGTTTGCCCGACTTCGTCGCCTACATGCAGGCGGTAGTGATGGGTTTGCTTCCCGGCAAGCCTTTCTCGGTCGACAACTACAAGTCACTCACTGTCGACAGCGTCTGTCGTGAGAACGGCTGCGCGAGGTTGGGAATCCAACCCAAGCCAATGCTGGCTGTGTTGCCAACATATCTCGGACCTGAGTCCGAAGTTGACCCGTTGGATTATATTCGGCGGATCAACGATAGCTGATATCAGATTGATGCAACGCATCATCATATGGAAAAAGTGAAGGTCGCTTCCTTACAACTGGGCCGTCTTCACTTTGGCATGGATATTCAAACCCGCAGGCGAACGGGAGGATCGTATGAGCAGGAAGCCCACCAACGCAGTAATTGCCGAAGCGGTGCGTTGGTTCCATCGCTTCCGGATGAAGGGTCCAACCGCACTGTCGCCCGACGAGTCAGCAGAATGGGCGCGATGGGCCGCCAGCGCAGCGCACCTCGCCCAATTTCTCCGTGTTGAGCAACTTTGGGAAAATCTTCCGCACTCGAGCAAAAGCCTACGCCCGACTCAACAGGAACTCGACGCGGACAACTACGATGGCGAGCAACCGCTTTCGGAATGGCTCACGGGGGCCGGAACAGAAAAGTCCAACCGCTGAAGTTACTTGGGTGGATCGCCGGCTTGATCCGCGGGCTTGCGCAGCGAGATGACGATTCGGTCGTCACCCTCAATTACTACAATTGGCAGAGCGATCGTCAATGCTCGCAACCAGTCCGTTATCTGGTCTTCAAAGACAGTGCCGCTGAAAAGCAAATTACCCACAGAGTCATCGGCCAGAACAATCGGCTTCTTGCTGTGAACATTGACGCTGGGAATGACAATTTTAAGGGGAACGCGCAGGTATTCCAGATGCCCGTCGCGCCACGCCTTACGAGCCTGCTTCGGCGTGATGGTGTCTTCACTCCAGGACGCCGAGCTGGCAAACATTGTAGTAAGGCATGCCACCACAATTGCGGCCTGCCGGATGCGCATCAGACCTACGGATTGATGCCTTGCACAAAATCTAGCCATGCGGCTGGATTGTGAGGAGACGGAACGGGAATGTCACGCCTCCGGCGAGGATCAGGCTGTCAGTTGGCTGCCGTTCGCAACAGTGCCGGCTTCAGGCTCGTTTGACTCGTCTGACGGCTGATGCCGGGCCTTCCTGGAGGCTTTTCCCGAGACCTTCTTCTCCAGCAGATACTCCATTGCACGTTCGACGAGGCGTCGCGCGCTATGGGTTTTGATTCCCAGCTTCTCGGCTACCTCTTCGTAGCTTGCGCCCTCTACCCGCACCATCATGAGCGCGTATCTGCACTTGGGTGGCAAATTTTCAACATTACGTTCCAAGGTCTCCAGCTCCTCTCTGGCTAGCCAGATTTCCTCGGGGGATGCGGCCTCTCGGTTGCCGCGAAGCGGCTCATCGTGGAGATAAGCTTCGCGCACGATGCGTTGCCTCACCCAGTCGGTGGCAATGTTCTTCGCGGTCTTGAAGAGATAACCCCTGAGGTGATTGACCCCCTGCAGGTCGCCGAGCCGGAAGATGCGGCAATACGCCTCCTGGACAATATCCAGGGCATCCGGTCGCGAGCGCACCCAGGAGTACACATAACTGACCAACGCGTTATTATTTTCGCGCAGAAACTCCGCGAGCTTCTCGTTTGAATGATCAGCATCGGGGGGTGGGGATTCGGCTGACTGCTCAACGAGCCACGGCTGAGCCGTGTCGCTTGGTGTCGTCAACAACTGTTTTGCTCCCCTGATGTCCGCCCAACCGCTCAAATTCGCTCATATTGACGGGTGTCAATGATTGGATTTGCGCGCCTCATTACGAAAGACGAACTGGGTATGAATCTCCGTTAGAGAACGACACGAGTCTGAAACGGGGGTGTGGTAGCGCGAGCTGATTTGTGCGGGCCAACAATCGGATCACGATCGGATCCGACGCGCGTTCAAGGAGGACGGTTCGCCGCAGTGCGGATTATGGGCGAGCAATACGCCGATCGCCACACCTGATGGCGATCGGCCCGTGGACCAATATGCTTTGCAGTGCCAATCGATCAGCTGAAACGAACCTGCTCCAACAGCGATTCGAACTTGACGCTCGCCTTGTCGCAGTAGTCCTTCAACTCATCCGTCGAGAACATGTCGATGTTGAGCTCGTACAGCTCATTGACCCAGGGCACCGAGATTCCGAGCAGCTCGCTCACCTTTTCGTTGGAAAGCTTTCTCTCTTTGAAGTGATCGGCGAGTGTCAACATGATGTCCACGCGCATGACCATGTCGGCGAACTCCGCAGGATCAGTGGAGATCGCTTCCAGGATGTCCGCTTCCGTTATTTCTTCGTCATCGTGGTCGTTGTCGCTCATGTCCGCATGCCTCCGCCAACGCTGTTTGCATACTAACGAGCTTTTTCCGACCGCGCAGCCGACAGGTGTCGGATTTAGTTCTTCGGTAGATGATCCAGCCAGTCGACTACGACTCCGGCCAGGGCAATGCGGTGATCCTGGAAGCTGTGATCGCTGTCGATCGTGAGGGCGGTGACCTTGCCTCCAGCCGCGGTCACGGCATCGGCGAGCTGCTTGTTGTGCGCACCACCGGCTTTGGATGCGCCGATGATTAACAATGGACTATGGGTGAGGCTTTTGGCCCATGACACGTAGTTCCAGTCAGCGCGATGCGCGATGACTTCTTTTGCACTGCTCAGGGGTGTTGCGCCTCGCAGTGAGTTACCGAGGTCGTCGAACCTTTCCGGGGCCGCATTCGCGAGCTCACTTGGACTCAGCTTGCTGAGTTCGTCGCCGGTGATGCCTGCATTCCATGCGTCGAGCAGAATTGCGCCCAGGAGATGGTCATCGCCGCGTAGATGCGCAGCAGTAGCGAGCCCGCCCATGCTGTGGCCACCTAGAACAATACGGTGCGTATCGATTCCATATTTGGACGCGATCTCAGGCTTCCGTACGAACACCACTGCGGCGTCCGCGTCTTCCAAGACATGAGCGATCGAGAAGACTCCGGGACTGCCCCATGAACCACGGTAGTGCATCGTGAGGACGTTCCACCCCGCCCGGCGAATCGCCTGGGCCAGATCGAGGTTCTGCTCGTTACCTGGGAATCCGTGCAGTAATACGACCGTCGGGTGCGGCCCGGCGCCGCCGGCCAGGTAGAACAGCCCGTTCATCCCTACCCCATGGCTAGGTATGAGCACCTGCGCTGCATGGGGAGGGTTGGCAGGGTCGGGCACCGGGTCGGAGATGACCGCAGCGGGGATGGGATAGGCAGGCTCGCCTGCAACCGCTGCCCCGGCAAGACCGACCAATAACGCTACCCCTAGCCAGATCTTCATCGAATACTCCGAATAATGGAATCACGGCGAACCCGAGCGTCGGGCCCACTGTGCCGACACCCCCTTCCTTTTGCAAAAGGCGGTGGACCAGTGGACGCGCTTCAATCTCCGACAATAGTAAGAGGTGTAATTGAGCCGCTGTGCTTAGAATGAGAAACGTGGACTCTGGGGCACGAATTGAGGATTGTTTGCCGCACAGGCGGGGCTAACATGACTTTAAAGCGCTAACGCTTTGGATTGATGTTCTGCCTCGGACACGACTCCTCGCAACCGGAGCCTGATAGGAGGCCGCGATGAATTCGCTCTATCCTCTGATCGGCTTCACAGTGCTGATGGGAGGGCTTCTGATTGAAGCGCTCATTTTTCGAGCACTCTATGCTTACCCGCCTTCGATGTCCAAACTGCTGGCGATTCGCCACAAGCTCTTCCTTCTCCTCATCGTTGACGAAGTTGATCGTAACGAGCCTTATTTAGCGGCGACCTATCGCAGCGTAAATACTCTGATCGCGGCGTACAGAAGATCGAGAGAACCGGCGGAAAGGTTGCTTGCCGAAATGGAGGTCGAACAGGTTGCCTATATCTTAGAAGGTTGTACGGAGCTTGCGGAACTACCCCGCGAAGTTCTCCCAATTTCCCTTCGGCCGATCATGTTGGAGCTGCGGGATGTGCTGGAGCACATCGTAGATCATCGCTTTCGGGTCGATTTCATCCTCAATAAGGAAAGGCGCGAATCTGCTCGAATGCAGCGAGCCATGGCAACGGCGCTGTTGAAAATGATGCCTAATACGATGGCGCACGCTGCTTAGTGATCGGCCAGTGGCTCGTCGCCACGGCACAACTGCGCGTGCCGTTCCGCCCGGGGCAGCTTGGATAACTCGTTGGCTGCCGCATAGAAGCGGACAAGGTCGCCTCCCTGCTCTGCCAACAACCGCTGGAACCCAGGCACGCACTGGTAGTAAGTCGCGACCGACGCCAGGTGGGCGTTGTTGAGTCCCTCTTTGAGCCAGGACTCGTAAAATTGATGCCCTTGCTTGCGCTGAAGCGCACGCGCCTGGTCGGTTAGCTCAGAGAAGATCGCCGCTTTTTTCGGCCGCAACTCCTCGGGCGCGAGGCCGGAGGCGTAGAGCTTCTTGAGACGCCCTCGAGCCTGGGCAAACAAATCGATGAAAGCGTTCTCGTCAGCGTTGTCCTGCAGGAACTCTTTGATCAGATCGGGATGCCCCTGTGACTGCAACCAACGCTTCAGGCCTTCATCCTCAACCGCTGTAGCAAACGCCTCGTTGAATTCGGAGTCATTCTTGACATAGAGGAGTTGGTGGGCAAGCTCATGAAAAATGATGGCCACCAGTTCGCTATCCCCATACCGCATCATCGTGCTCATGACGGGGTCCGCAAACTTACCCAGGGTTGAATACGCGGGTACGCCGCCAACCGTCACATCAAATCCTTTCGAAGCCAACTCGGCCGCAAACTTGCGTGCGGCCTTTTCCTTGAAGTAGCCGCGGTAGGCGACACAGCCGGCGATTGGGAAGCACCAGTGCTTCGGTTCGACGGAGAATTCAGGGGTCGCAACGACGTTCCAAACTACAAATGGCCGCTTGATGTCGGCGTAAGTGCGGTAGCTGCGGTTATCGGGAAGATGCAGCTCGGTGACCGCGAAATCACGGGCTGAGCGCACGTCGATCAGACGCGCCTTGAGGGGCGCAGGGGTGGCAGGGTCGGCAACAACCTTGTCTATGGGCCGTCGTGCCTTCAGCACCCCCATCTGCCCGCCCGCAGCCTGGGCGAGATACATCGTGCCGCACCCGGAAAGCGCTAAAGCCAAGCTGGCGACGAGTAAAACCTTGAGGTGCGATAACATGTGCATATGGAAGTTTACTTGGTCGGGGGTGCGGTTCGAGACAAGCTGCTCGGTTTGCCCGTTCACGAACGGGACTGGGTAGTGGTCGGCGCACGCCCAGAAGAACTCGAAAAGCTCGGATACATGTCGGTGGGGAAGGAATTTCCTGTCTTCCTGCACCCGGAAACAAAAGAAGAGCACGCCTTGGCGCGGCTGGAGCGCAAGGTTGCCCCTGGCTATCGAGGTTTCACCACGCAGTTCTCCCCGGACGTGACGCTGGAAGATGACCTCAAGCGCCGCGATCTGACGATCAATGCGATTGCCGAAAGGCCATCTGGAGAGCTCGTTGATCCCTATGGCGGTCAGCGCGATCTGCAGGCGCGAGTATTGCGGCACGTGTCTGAGGCGTTCGTTGAGGACCCGGTGCGGATTCTTCGGCTGGCGCGTTTCGCCGCGAGATTTGCCAACCTCGGATTCACCATTGCTCCAGAAACCCTGGAGCTGATGAAGCAGATGGTTGCTTCTGGCGAAGTCGACGCACTCGTTCCAGAGCGCGTGTGGCAGGAAACGGAGCGGGCGCTAGGCGAGGCGCGGCCGGACGTCTTCTTTCAAACACTGAGGGACTGCGGTGCGCTGGCGGTGATCTTCCCGGAGGTTGACGCGCTGTACGGCGTGCCTCAGCCAGTCAAGTGGCATCCGGAGGTCGATACCGGTGTGCACGTCATGCTCGCCCTTCGCTACTCGGCGAAAATCGGGGCGCCGACCTCGGTGCGGTTTGGGGTGCTGACGCACGATTTGGGTAAGGCGCTTACGCCGGAGAGCATTCTGCCTAGCCATCGGGGCCATGAGGAAGCCGGGGTGCCGCTCGTCGAGGCGCTCTCGGAAAGACTGCGTGTCCCGAATAACTTCAGAGAGCTTGCCGTGTTGGCGGCTCGGCACCATCAGGTGGTGCACAAGGCACCGGAGCTCAATCCGGGCACGATGCTGAAGCTCTTCGAGGCGACCGATGCCTTCCGCCGACCGGAGCGGTTCAACGAAATGTTGCTCGTGTGCGAGTCGGATGCTCGCGGGCGCACCGGGCTGGAGGA
>Ga0181534_10002583_pt1 | contig 11116 bp, 10 predicted proteins | sample PEATcosm2014_Bin_37_FD_119758 | JGI IMG/M metagenome (GOLD analysis project Ga0181534, IMG submission 119758) | Peatland microbial communities from MTU Mesocosm Facility, Houghton, MI, USA - PEATcosm2014_Bin17_10_metaG | ecosystem: Environmental > Terrestrial > Soil > Wetlands > Peat | place...
CGGAAATCTTGATGCTGTTTGTCAACGTGCCGCTAAACGGGTTGATGGTGCCGGTGATGCTCGCCGGGCCGACGCCGTCTATCACCGCGTTCAAGGCAATGTCCGCGTGCCGGAGCTGCTCCGTGGAAAGGCCGGCGATGCTGCCGTTCGCCGACTGGATGGCCAGATTCACATTCGGCTGAAGCGAGCGGTCGGTGAAGCTGATGGTGGTGTTCGTGATGACAATTGCGCCGATGGAAACCTGCGGCAACGGCGCGCTCGCCGTGGGAGTTGCCGGCGCGGTGGCAACCACCGTTTCATTTGTCGCTGGCGCAGCGGCGGTTTCCATTTCGTTCGTTGCCGGCGCGTTCGTGTTCGTCATGCGCAGCGCGTTGAGCAGGTTGATGGTCTTGTTCGTCTCGATGACAAGCCGCGCGTAGGCGTTGTTCACGTCAATCTCCCGGATGCTGGCCACTTGCGGATTCAGGTTCGCGTCAATGCCGTTGAAACGGATGGAATCCCATTTCACCAAATCCTCCGCCACCACGCCGTCCACGGTATGGAAACCGTCGAGGCTCGCGTCGCCGTGGAATGTCACCTGCGGCAGCCCGTCCGGCGGCGTGCGCAGGCTGATGACGCCGTGCAGGCCGACCCTGCTGCCGAGGATATACAGGTTCAGTTTCGGTTCCAGAAACGGGTCGAGCGTGCCGAGGTCGAGCTGGTCGAGATCAAGCCGGAGGTCCGCCGTGGGCGGCAGCAGCGACACGGTAGTCGCGGCCTTGATGGAACCGTTCCTGTTCCAGCGCAGCGAAAGATTTGCCGTCAGGTTCGTGCAGGAGACGTCGGAAATATTTTTTGCGTCCAGCGTGATCTCGGTCAAATCCAGCCGCGCCGGTCGCGAGTTCACGAAGTCCTGCAGATGCAATTCGCAGTTCGTGACCGTCAGGCTGTTCACCGTCGCGCGCACATGGTTCGTGCTGTCCAGCAGCAGCGCAACGGCGTTCGTTACCGCGCGAAGCAGGAAGACGATGCCGCCCTCCGTGTTCGTGGCCGTGACCACGGGCTTGGGCGGCGGCGGCGCGTTGGTGGCGGCGAACTTTGCGAGGATGTCCGAGAAATTGAACGTGTTGTCCTTGTTCACCACCACGCGCACAAACGGTTTCGACACGCTGATTTGCTTGACCACCCATGCGTGGCCGAAAAGGGACGAGACTTGCAGGTTCACATAAACCTCATCCCACGAAACGAACGGCTGGCCGTCGCTGTCCTTGATGAGCAGCCCGCGCACGGCGCAGGAAAAGGCGAACGGATTGAGCTTCACCTGCTCGATCGAGACCGCTCGGCCGAGCTGCTTGGAAAGTTGCTTCACCGCGACACTGCGGATGATGGGCGGCAGGATCAGGAAACCCACCACGGTGTAGGCCAGCAGCAAACCCAGCGCCCAGACGGCGAGCTTGCGTTTGCGCCGTGAAATTGAACTCCAGAAAGGTGCCTTCATAATCCAGCGGCAGCATCCAAACAAACGCCCGCGTCGTCAACCTTTTCAAAACTCAAATCGCAAAGTCGGTGTATTCGGGCGTGACGGCTTCGGTGGGCGCGGAGAGCATCCCGGCCGCAACGGTGGCGTTCGTGCCCTGCTCGATCAAGATGAACGAGCCGGTGAGCCGGTTCGTGGTGTAACCGTCGAACACGAGCGGTTTGGCGGCCTTGAGGCGGATGCCGCCGATGTCGTTGATGGCCAGCCGGGCCGGATCGGGCTCCGGTTCGAGCGTGGTCATGTTGATGCGGCTTTCCAGTTTGGTGACAATGGCCTGGACGGTCTGCGTGGCGTGCTTGAGAAAATATTTTTTGCCGGCTTCCAGCGGACGGCTGTGCATCCAGCAAACCTGTGCCGACAATTCGGAGCTGCGGCCGGGAAGATTTTCCCTCCCGACGAGCACGTCGCCCCGGCTGATGTCAATGTCGTGTTCCAGGCAGATGGTCACGGATTGCGGGCAGAACGCCTCGTCGAGGGAATGGTCGTAACTCCAGATCTCCTTCACATGGGATTTGATGCCGGCGGGCAGCACGACCACTTCCTGTCCCTTGCGCACCACGCCGCTGGCAATCTGGCCGCTCAAACCGCGGAAATCGTGCAGCGCTTTGTCGGTGGGGTTGTTCGGGCGGTTGACCCATTGCACCGGAAAACGGAGCGTGATCAGGTTGCGGTCGCTGGCGATGTGGACGGTTTCCAGATGCTCCAGCAAAGTGACGCCGTGATACCATTGGCAGGCCTTGGAGGGTTCCACCACGTTGTCGCCGTTCAATGCGCTCAACGGGATAAATTTCACGTCGCGGAACGCTCCGAGCTTCGGCAGAAAATCCTCGATCTCGTCGCGGATTTCCAGAAAACGTTCTTCTTTCCAGTCAACCAAATCCATTTTATTGACGGCGATGACAAGGTGTGGAATTCCCAGCAGCGCCGCGATGAATGTATGCCGCCGCGTTTGCTCGATGACGCCCTGCCGCGCGTCCACGAGGACAATGGACAGGTTCGCGGTGGAGGCACCGGAGACCATGTTGCGGGTGTATTGGACATGGCCCGGCGTGTCGGCGACGATGAACTTGCGTTTGGGCGTGGCGAAATAGCGGTAGGCGACGTCAATCGTGATGCCTTGCTCGCGTTCGGCGCGCAGGCCGTCGGTGAGGTTGGCAAGATTGATCTGGCCGCCGCCGGTGATATCGGCGCTGCGTTCCAGCGCTTCAAGCTGGTCTTCCATGAGCGACTTGGAATCGTAAAGCAGTCGGCCGATGAGCGTGGACTTGCCGTCATCAACACTGCCGCAGGTGTTGAAGCGGAGGATTTCAATGGGATGTTGCGCGTGGGACATGAAAATTATGGAGCGTGCTTCGCTAAAACCTTTTTTAGGTTTCCGCTGGTGGTAAAAATGGCCGCTGGAATTTTATCCTTTGCCTTGGCAATGTCTTCATCGGTTCCGTCCACGAAAATGAATGGCGTTTCGTGGAAGTTTTTTGCGTTGCGCAAAGCCCGGCCGCATTCACGGCTATGCACCGCTTTCTTGGCGATGTCAAAAACGACGACGTCCGGTCCAAACGCCTTAAGATTTTTGCAGCCGCGCGAGCCTTCCTCAAATTCCATCTCCACCAGCCAGCCGTCGGCGATGAGTTCAGCAGCACACGCTGTCGCGCCAGCTTTTTCCCAGTGGAACAGGAACAATTTGCCTTTGGATTTGGCCATAAATCAAAAGTATCCGGCTTTCTTGCGGTCTTCCATCGCGGCTTCGCTGGCCTTGTCGTCGGCGCGGGAGCCGCGTTCGGTCACGCGCGCGGCGGCGATTTCGGCGATGATGTCGTCCACGGAATCCGCCGGCGATTCGACCATGCCGGTGCTGATGATGTCGCCGATGGTGCGGACGCGGACGACGAGTTCCTGCACCTTTTCCTTCGGCTTGGGCGGCAGCAAATCGGTGACGGGCAGCCATTGGCCGTGGCGCCGGACACATTTGCGCGTGTGGCTGAAATAAATCGTCGGCACCTCCAGCTTTTCCTGTTTGATGTATTCCCAAACATCGGTTTCCGTCCAGTTCGAGAGAGGGAAGACGCGCATGTGTTCGCCGGGATTCACGCGGGCGTTGTAAAGATTCCAGATTTCCGGGCGCTGATTTTTCGGGTCCCACTGGCCGAAGCCGTCGCGGAAGCTGAAGAAACGCTCCTTGGCGCGCGCCTTTTCCTCGTCGCGCCGCGCGCCGCCAATGAGACAATCAAATTGGAACTCTTCGACGGCGGCGAGCAGCGTTGGAATCTGCAACTGGTTGCGGCTGATTTCGCCCGGCCTCGGCATGGCGATGCCCTTGGCGATGGCGTCCTCGACTTTGCGCACGATGAGCTTGGCGCCGAGCTGCGCCGCGCGTTTGTCGCGAAATGTGTTGAGTTCTGGAAAATGATGGCCGGTGTCCACGTTCAGAAACGGCATCGGGATGTCCGACGGGCGAAACGCCTTTTCCGCAAGACGCAACAGGCAGATGGAATCCTTGCCGCCGGAAAACAGGATGGCCGGGCGCTCGAACTCGGCGGCGACTTCACGCATGATGTGAATTGCCTCGGTTTCGAGATACTGCAAATGATCCAAGTGATATGAATTCATCGAAAGGGGATGGCGTCCGGCGTCTGGGTTCTGGGGTGGTTCATCGGTTGTCCAGCGAACGAATCAAGCCGCTGATAAGTTTGCCCGATTGGATGCAAAGTTTCTGGAGATTGGTTTGTTCGGTCACGGACATAAATTTGTTGTCAAGCAGGACATAGCTCATGGAGCGGACTTCGCCGCACGACCTGCGGGCTATGTTATACGCCTGGCGTTTTTCCGCAACGTGAAGACTTTCCCAGCCTTCGGCAACATTGTTCATTGCGGAAACCGCCGCCCGCTGAAGCTGGTCGCGCAACCCAAAATCTTTCGACAACGGTTCGCGCCGACAAAGCGAATAGACCTCATTCGTCAGCGCCCGTGCTGATTTCCAAGCCTCCGAATTTTCAAATGGTTCGCCCATCGCAGTTCCCCAAAACCTAGACGCCAGACCCCAAAGCCTGCGAGCCCCAATTCGCGTGAAGGCCACATTCGCGCTTGTCGTCAGCCTTCGCCGGATCAAAATAATCCCACTCGTTCGGCAGGTTGTGCTGCTTCAGATAATTTTCCATGTCGGCGTCGCTCCAATAAAAAACCGGGCTGACTTTCAAAGCTTTGTAATTTTCGTCGTAAGCGACAATGTCCATTTGTGAACGATTCTCATTCTGCGATTTTCGGAGTGCCAGAAGCCAAACCGTCGGTGCAAGTTCCTTCATGCCGCGCTGGAATGGTTCGATTTTCATCAACTTGCTGAATTCTTTCAAACCGGCTTCGTCGTTGGTGGACGGAATCCCGCCGTAAATCGCGTCGCGATGCGCGGCGGTGATTTTGGGCAGGAACGGTTTCAGATTCAATTTGAGCAGCTTTCCCAATTCCTCGGCGTGTTTGTAGGTCGCCGGGCGATTGTAGCCGTGGTCAACCCAAAGAACTGGAATGTCCGGTTGCACTTGCACACACAAATGCAAAATGGCCGCTTCGAAAGGCCGGAAATTCGTGGAGACGATGGCGCGGCCTTTCACCTGCGCGATGGCCCACTTCACAATTTCGAGCGGCGATTTGTTCCGCAACTCGGCGTTGGCTTTGGCGATTTGGTCTGGTGTCATTTGGATTTGAACAACAAAGTCGCAAAGAACTTCGCGCCTTTGAGCCTTTGTTGTTAATTCATCTTCTCGTTCAGAAAAACGCGGTTGCACCAGTCGCCGAAGCGTTCGCCGGGATTTCTTTCCTTCGCGAAACGCGCGAGCACGGGACGGAATTCGGTTTCGATGTCCGCTTCCTTCATCACGTCCTTCCAGACGCGATTGAGCCGCGTGCCGGTGGCGTCCGCGCCAAGCCAGACCTGATAACGCCCCGGCGCCTTGCCGACGAATGCAATCTCCGCCATGTAAGGCCGCGAGCAGCCGTTCGGGCAGCCGGTCGAGCGGATGATGATTTCCTGCCCGGCCAGGCCGACTTCGGCGCAAAGATTTTCAATGCGATCAATCAAACCCGGCAACATGCGCTCGGATTCCGCGAGCGCGAGTCCGCAGGTGGGCAGGGCGGGGCAGGCCATCGCCGCCGCGTGCAGCACGGTCGCCTGATTTTCCGTCTTCACGCCATTGGCGGTGAGAATGGAATTGATGGCGGCCTTGTCGGATTCCGCGACGCTGGCGAGAATCAGGTTTTGATTCGCCGACAGGTGGAATTCCAGGTTCTGGAATTTGTCCGCAATCTGCCGCAACGCGGTTTTCAATTTGTATCCGTCCACATCTTTCACTCGACCGGTTTCGACGAACAATCCGAGGAACCAGCTTCCGTCAACAGCCTTGCGCCAGCCATAGAGGTCGGCGGTCGTTGTGAATTTATAAGGCTTGGCGGGAGCAAATTTCACATTTCCGCGCCTCTCGATTTCGGCGCGCGTCCAATCTACTCCCCGTTCGGCAACGACGTATTTCAGCCGCGCGTGCTTGCGGTCGGTGCGGTCGCCGAAATCGCGGTGAATTGTGAGGACGGCTTTCGCCACGTCCACGAGCTTGTCCGGCGTGAAAAACCCGATGACGTCGGCCATGCGCGGATAGGTCTCTTCATTTCCGTGACTGCGGCCCATGCCGCCACCGACTGCGATGTTGTAGCCGATGAGCTTGTCATTTTCCACGACAGCGATGAAGCCGAGGCAGTTCGTGAAAACGTCGAGGTCGTTCACCGGCGGGATGACGAACGCGATTTTGAATTTTCGCGGCAGATAGGTTTTGCCGTAAAGCGGGTCCACGAAGCTTTTGTTTTCCGCGTCGTCGAGTTTGAGCTGCACGCCGTCAATCCAGATGGAGTGATATGCCTTCGTCTGCGGCGCGAGGGCGAGCGCGACCTGTTTGCAGTCGGCAAAGACTTGTTCGCGCGCCTTGGTGTAGGCGGGCGTGGGAGGCGCGAGGACGTTGCGGTTCACGTCACCGCAGGCGGCGAGCGTGGAGAGCAGGGAATTGTTGATGCCTTGAATCACCGCGCGCAGGCCGGATTTCAAGATGCCGTGAAACTGGATGGTCTGGCGCGTCGTGATGCGGAGCGTGTTGTTGCCGTAGGTCGAGGCAAGCAGGTCGAACACCTGCCATTGCTTCGCGGTCATCACGCCGCCGGGGACGCGGCTGCGCACCATCATGATGTATTTCTTGCCGGTCTTGCGCAGGTCGCGGTCGTCCTGCTGGTAGGAGCCGTGAAATTTCAGGAACTGGTTGTCGTCCTCGGAAAAATGGTCCGCCCCCGCGTCGGCCAAGGTCGCGGCAATGGTGCCCGCGAGTGTCGGGATCGCGTCCTTGATGTCCTCGTTGTGCGTCAATTTGACTGGTGCTTCAGCGCTCATAAGCGAATGTTCAGTCTAACTTAAGCTGGCTCACTGTTCAAGCGCGGCTTGCTGGAGTGGAAGGAGCGGAATCAAGCCTCCGGCACATAGCGCTGAAGCAGGATGGTTGCCCCAAACAAGGCGGCGAACATGCCGAAGCTCAACGGATGAGGGATCAGCGGCGCGACGGCCAGCCAGTCCACCAGAACAATTCCCGCCAGCAGGCCGGACACGATGCGTCCAACATTCGCCTCGCCCGGTTGAAAGATGGTTCGTGCGCATCGTGCAATCCACAACGCCAGCACGAGTGACAGGAGCATCGCGTCGTTTCGCGCAGGGCCGGTGTTAATCAGCATTGCCAGAAAAACCGGCATGGCCAGCAGCAACAACGGCCAATACGGGATCGGCCCGCGAAAGCTTTTTCGCCGGGCCACGGAACCCAGACCGGCGATGTAAAGAGCCAGCGCCACACCGCACCAGATTGGCCAGCCGTTCAATCCCCAGACACCGGTCGAACCGGCAATGACGTAAATCCAGAACCGGCAAAGGCCCATCAGCCATGGCGACGCCGTGATGGCCTTGTGTGTCGCGTTGTAGACGATGATGCAGGCCAGCAACGCCAGTGTCAGCACGCCGGTGGTCTTGCCGAGGACGGCCAGCGAAATCGCGCCGATGCCGAGCAAGGCGAAACTCCAGCGCCAGACCGCCGCCAATGAAATCGCGCCGGATGGAATCGGTCGCGAGGGGCGGCGCTGGCGATCGAATTCAGCGTCGAAGGCATCATTCAAAAACATGCCGCCGATAAAAAGCGCGCTGAAGCCGAACAGCAGCAGGGGCAGTTTCCAGAAATTTCCGCCACCACCGAGCCACCAGCCGGCAAGGCAGTTTGACCAGACCGTTGGCAGGTTCGACACGCGGCCCAAAACGAGCAGCGTGCGGAGCTTGCGGACAGAATCCTGATTCATTGCGCCCGAAGGAAAGCAGAAAAATCAGCGGATGGCGAGTCAACGCTTTACTATTTGTAATCAACAAGCCGGCCAGGGTCGTGAATTGAAATCAAGGTTTGGCAAGTTGCAAACTGGCGTTGACACACGCGACAAAAACGTATAGTTTCAGCGACCATGTTGATGCGCATTAGTCTGATTGTGGCCATACTTGCGGCGTTGGGCGCTGGCACACTGAATGTTCTTCAGGTGCGCGACCATATCAACACGCTGATTTCCGAGCGCGAGGATTACCACAACCAATTGAATCAAACACAGGCCACGCTGGCCACGACAAAGGAGAATTTAGCCACGACTCAAAAGAATCTGGCGGATACGCAGCAGCAGTTGACTGATGCCCAGGCCGCCCGCAAAAAGGCCGAGGACACCGCCGCCGCGCAAATCAAACGCGCCGACGATTTGTCAGCCAAGCTTACCCAGGCCACGCAGGATCGTGACGCCGCACAAGCCGACCTCGCCGCTTACAAGGCCACCGGCAAGTCGCCCGAAGAAATTCTAAAGCTTGTCGCTTTGATCAAGCAGGATGAGGACGCCATAAGCGCCATGAACGACGAAAAGAAGGTTCTTACCCGAACGATCGCCCGCTTGACCAGCCAGTTAAACGAGCTGATTGGTCAGAATCCTGTTGTGACACTCCCCGCCGATCTCAAAGGCAAGGTGGTTGTGGTGGATCCGAAGTGGGATTTTGTCGTGTTAAACATCGGTGATGAGCAAGGCGTGTTGCAGGACGGCGAACTTCTGGTCAGCCGCGACGGCAAACTGGTTGCCAAGGTCGTGGTTCGCACTGTGGAGAAGGATCGCTGCATTGCCAACATCATGCCCGGCTGGAAACTGGGCGAGGTTTTTGAAGGCGACCAGGTCACGCCGGCGCATCCGGCTTCCTGATATGAAACGCCGAGTCGCCGGCTGGTTATGGCTGCTTGCTTTTGGCGCGTTACTTTTCGGTGTCGGCGGTTGTTCCACCAATGAGCCTGGCAACGCCTCTGTTCGTCCATGGAACACGCCGCAGGGCTGGGAGGGTGGAATGCCCATCATGAACCAGCAGCACGAGTAGGCGAATTTTATCCCGCAATCCTCACGCAGCGCGTCGGCGTTAAAATAAAATCCATTCGCGCATCGTGTGCCTCAACCGGGATCGCGGGCACGATTTGCTCGTCAAAGGCGATTCCGCATTTCACGCTGCTGGCCTCTGCCAGCATCCGGTCAAAAAATCCCCTGCCGCGACCGAGTCTGCGCCCGCATAAATCAAATGCCACGCCCGGCACGAGAACCAGTTTCAGCGCGTTCATCGGAATTTCGGGGCAAGTTGGCTTTGGTTCGGGAATCCAAAACGGCCCCGCCATGAGGTCGCTTTGCGGGCTTTGCACGCGCCGCGCGACGTAATTTTGCGTGGCGGTGTCGAATTGGGGCAGGGCGGCAATTTTCCCGGCCGCCAGCGACTCCTCCAGCAAAGGCCAGACATCAATCTCATCCGGCAACGGCGCAAAAAACAAAACCGCCGTGGCGATTTGATAAAAAGTCTGTTCCTTTAGAGTTGCACGGAGTTCCAGCGATGCCATTTTGCGTGCCGTCAGGGAAATCTTTCCCAGCTGCGCGCGGATTCTTTTCCTCAAAACGGCTTTTTGTGCTTTCAGGTCGGCGGTCATTTCTTGTTTTTCTTGCGGGCTTCAGTCAGCTCGGCGCGCCATTTCACAACACGCTCCTTGATCTTCTTTTCCACACCCTGCTCCGTCGGCTCGTAATAAACTTTGTCCGCGCCCAGATAATCCTGCGCGACAAAATGATCTTTGCCTTCGTGCGCATATTGATAGCCCTGGCCGTGGCCGAGCCGTTCCGCGCCCTTGTAATTTGCGTCGCGCAAATGTTCCGGCACCGGCAGCGTGCGGCCCGATTTCACATCTTCGAGCGCTGCGTCAATTGCGCTGATCGCGCTGTTGCTTTTGTTCGCGGTCGCAATATAAATCGTCGCCTCCGCCAGCGGAATCCGCGCCTCCGGCCAGCCCACAAATTCGGCGGCCTGCAACGCGGAGTTCGCCAGCACCAGCGCCATCGGGTCGGCAAGCCCGACATCCTCCGCCGCACAAATGACGATTCGCCGGGCGATGAAACGCGGGTCTTCGCCGGCATGGATCATCTTCGCCAGCCAGTAAAGCGCCGCGTCCGGGTCGCTGCCGCGCATGGATTTGATGAACGCGGAAATCGTGTCGTAATGCGCGTCGCCGTCGCCGTCATAAACCACGGCTTTCTTCTGGATGCTCTGCTCGGCGGCGGCGAGGTCAACGTGGACGACGCCCTTCTCGTCCGGCGCGGTCGTCAGCGCCGCGATTTCCAGAGCGTTCAAGGCTTTGCGCGCGTCGCCGTCCGAAATTCTGGCGAGATGCCGCAGCGCATTTTCCTCCGCCTGAATTTTCATGTAGCCAAGTCCGCGTTCGCCGTCGGCAACCGCGCGTTGTAGAAGCGAAAACAATTCGTCCTCGGTGAGCGGGCGCAGCTCGAAAATCTGCGAGCGCGACACGAGCGGCGAGTTGACGAAGAAGAACGGATTGTGCGTGGTCGCGCCGATGAGCTTCACGACACCGCTTTCGACATCCGGCAGCAGCACGTCCTGCTGCGACTTGTTAAACCGGTGGATTTCGTCAATGAACAGGATTGTCGGCTGGCCGGTATTCTCCAGACGATTGCCAGCGCTGGCCAGCACCCGCCGCATATCGGCCACATTGGATTCCACGCCGCTCAAACGCTCGAATTTGCTTTTGGTCTGCCGCGCGATGATTTGGGCGAGCGACGTTTTGCCGGTTCCGGGTGGTCCGAAGAAAATCAGCGATTGGATGCGGTCGGCCTCGATGGCCCGCCGGAGCAATTGTCCCGGCGCGAGGATGTGCGATTGCCCGGCGAATTCGTCGAGGTTGCGCGGGCGCATCCGGGCGGCGAGCGGCTGGTTGCGCGGCAATTCCGCCGCCGGGGGAGTTTCCGGCTTTGGTTTGTCTGCAAACAAATCGTCACGCGCCATGGTTGAAAAATAGCAGTTGCCGGAAATTTTGCCCAAAACAAAAAAGCCCGCCGGATGCGGGCCTTTTTATTTAAAAACAACCCCGCCCTTGCCGTGTGCCACAGTATCTCTTGAACATGTTATACAACATGCGGAACCCGCCGGGCTGCTTTCGACTTCCAGTAAAGGCATGTCGGCCACAACCACAGACC
>Ga0181534_10002585_pt1 | contig 11113 bp, 14 predicted proteins | sample PEATcosm2014_Bin_37_FD_119758 | JGI IMG/M metagenome (GOLD analysis project Ga0181534, IMG submission 119758) | Peatland microbial communities from MTU Mesocosm Facility, Houghton, MI, USA - PEATcosm2014_Bin17_10_metaG | ecosystem: Environmental > Terrestrial > Soil > Wetlands > Peat | place...
GGAAGGGTAATCCCGTCCACAAACTCGGCTCTCGTGCGCGCGTCGTCGAACTGGAAGTAGTGCAGATACGGATCCTTGAAGTCCGACGGGAGTGCTCCGACGCCCAACGGAAACGAGTTCCAACCCCACGGGATCGTGCGGAGCGACACGAAGTGGCACTCGATGACGTCGCCCACCTCGGCGCCGTTCACGACCACCGGTCCGAGCATTGAGTAAGGCCCATTCGGGTAGCGGTGGCGAAGCGGCTCACGTTCGGCAAAGGTCATCCCGTAGGTCGCCTCGTTGCCCCAGTGCGTCCAGGTATTGGGATAACTGACGACGTCGCCCGAGTCGACCGTCGCGACCGGAGGTGCCGTCGGATCGAGGTACCCCGAGCGCACCGTCTCTGAATTCGACTCAACAACGTGCGTCTTCACCACATACCCCCGAGCCCGTAGCGAGATGCTAGGACGTGATGAACTCGAGCAGGTCTTTGTTGATGACATCGGCGTGCGTGGTGCACATGCCGTGCGGGTAGCCCGGGTACACCTTCAGCGTGCCGTGCTTCAGCAGCTTGATCGCCTTCAGGGACGCGTCAGCAATCGGCACCACCTGGTCGTCATCACCGTGCATCACCAACGTCGGGACGTCGATGGCCTTGAGATCCTCAGTTTGGTCGGTCTCAGAGAAGGCTTTAATACCCTCGGTGTGAGCATTGACGCCGCCCATCATTCCCTGTCGCCACCAGTTCTGAATGACGCCTTGGGAGACCGTCGCGCCCGGCCGGTTAAATCCGTAGAACGGACCGGAGGCGACGTCGAGAAAGAACTGCGCTCGATTAAAGGCCGTTCCCGCGCGAAAACTGTCGAAGACCTCGATCGGCGTGCCTTCCGGGTTCGACTCGGTCTTCAGCATCAGCGGTGGAACCGAACTGATGAGGACCGCTTTGGCCACCCGCCCCTCACCGTATTTGGCGACGTAGCGGGCAACCTCACCACCGCCGGTCGAGTGACCGATATGAACGGCGTCGTGCAGGTCGAGGTGGTTCGCGACGACCGCGGCGTCTTTGGCGTAGGTGTCCATGTCGTGTCCGTTCGCGGTCTGGGTCGAACGGCCGTGTCCTCGGCGGTCGTGCGCCACCACGCGGTATCCGAGCTGGAGGAAGAACATCAGCTGCGCGTCCCAGTCATCGGAACTGAGCGGCCAGCCGTGGTGAAAGACAATTGGCTGTCCACTCCCCCAATCCTTGTAGAACAGTTCCGTACCGTCCTCAGCGGTGACGTAGGGCATATGCGTCTCTCCTTTATTCCGTGCCGCACCCGGCCCGGACGCGATCGCGAGTCCAACTCTTGTTCGACGTGAGAACTCTCGACAGGTCAACTATGGCAAGGCGCGAACGCGTTGGCAAGAGGTCCCCGAAACTACTTCCCACCGTCGTTCGTGCACGGTCATCTCGCCGACAAAATCGCGGTTCGACATCGATCAGTTTGATCCCGCGCCGCGTCGTGAAGTGTCGATAGAGTCCATGTCTGGCTGGAGGTTACGGTGCGATTGAAAGGCTGACCCGATGGAAGAGAACGAGAACCCAGGCGAGTCCTCGGACGGAGTTGAGCCGAGTCGCCTTCCCCCGATGCCGGTACCGGCCAGCGAGCTGAATAGAACGTTGCGGGGGGGTGCGTCGAGCGATCCGGTGAACTTTCGCCTTCCCGTGGTGGACGGCCTGCCGCCCCTGCAACCACGCTGGACGGTCCTCATTCGGCTCCTGCTGGCCATTCCTCAGTTCATTGTTCTCCTCGTCGTCGGAATTGGGGTGTTCTTCGTGGCCATCTGCGCCTGGTTCGCGGCGCTCCTCACGGGCCGCGTCCCCCCGAGCATGGCGGCCTTTTTCCAGAGTTACGTTCGGTGGTCCGCGCGAGTCGGGTCGTACTTCTATCTGCTGACCGCCGAGTATCCGCCCTTTGACGGCCAGCCCAACGCCGCCTACCCCATCGATGTCGAGTACCCGGAGTTGACCGATCTCAACCGCGCGGCCGTCTTCTTTCGCGTCATCATCGCCATCCCGGCGTACGCCATGGGGACGTTCCTCGGTAGCGGCCTCGCTATCTTTATGTTTCCCTTTTGGATTTGCGCCTTGATCCTTGGCCGACTGCCGGATCCGGTGTATCGCGCGGTCGGCACGGTCACTCGTTTCCAGGTGCGTTTGCAGGCGTACATGTTGATGGTCACCCCCGAGTATCCCTGGGGCTGGAGGGGCGATAGCGCCAGCGCCGCGGGGGCCGACACGCCGTCAACGAACGCTACGACTCGCTTCGATTTCGTCGTGGTGGGCGCCGCCCAGGCCTGGATCTGGATTTGGATCGTCCTCGGCGTCATTTACGAGGTCTTCCTCCGTCACCGCTAGACACCGTCCGAAATCTTCTGTGCCATGAGTGACGGTTCGATCACGATCCCCGCCCTGGAGGGCCTCTTTCGATGGACCGAAGAGCCGCTCGAGTTCCGACTCGCCACTCGTGAGGTGTCGATCTCGTCGAGGAGAAGAACCGATTGGTTCGTGGATCCCGAAACCCTTCAGGTCACGTCCAACGCACCGGCGCTCGTGCGCAGGGTGCGAGGGGATTTCACGATCTCCGCCCTGGTTGACGTGGAGTTTCGGGCCACCTTCGACGCCGGCGCCCTGGTGCTGTACCGCGACGAACGCCACTGGGTCAAGTTCGCTCTGGAGTACTCACCGCAGAGAACGGGTGCCGTCGTCTCGGTCATCACGCGGGTCGAGTCCGACGAAAGCCTCTCGCGCGTTGTCTACGACCGGTCGCCGTACTTGAGAGTCTCTCGATTGGGTCGAACGGTTGCCCTGCACTCCTCGCTCGACGGCCGCTGGTGGGACCTCGAGCGATACTGCCGCTTTGATGAGAGCGAGGTGGAGGTCGGCTTTGAGTCCCAGTCGCCGACGGGTGAGGGCACGACGGCTCGATTCAGCGACATCTCTTTTGGGACGACGGGCGTCAAGGACTTCCGCAACGGGACCTGATCGCGTTGCGTGGCGAGGGCTCGCGTCCGGTGCGACGTGGAACAGTTAGGACGCGTGAGTAACGGCGAGCACTTGTGCCACCGGAGGGGCCGCGGGTGCGAGAAAGTGCACAAAGTTGTCGGGCATCGCCGGGGAATTCAGGGAAATGATGAAACTATCGGTGAACCCTCCGGGCATGGTTCCAGCCCCGTAGGGCTGATAGTTGTCCGAGGTGATCAAGATGTAGCGAGAGGTGACGGCGTCCACGTAGGCGATGTGACCGCTGTTCCACTGGGCGACCGATCCGGGGGCCGGCGTCTGATTGACCGTGGCCCCATTGCTGGCGGCGGCGCTCGCCCAGTCGAAGGCGTTCGAGCTCCAGGTGAGGGTGATCCCCCGCAGTTGAAGTCGATAGGCGACGTACAGCGTGCAGTTGTGCGGGCCGTAGGCGTTGTGACTGGGCATCGAGCCGCCGTAGAAATCCCAGGCCCAACCACTGGGGTTGGTGAGCCAGGTGGCGTACCCGCCCACCGTGCAGGCGTAGCTGGGAGAGATGCTGGCGCAGCGAGACGATTGACTCACGCCGGGCTCTCCGGTCCAGGGCATCTCGTGGTACGTCGCACTCACGTTGGCGCCGGCAACACCGGTGAAGGAAAACTGGGTCGCGAAGAAAATCGCGCCGAGCGTCGCGACAAGAGCCAATGCTCTTACCGGCGCGTAAGTCCACGTGAAACGGCCTATCGGATCCCCACCCATTGAGGTTCAACGCTTACACGCGGCACCGGTGAAGCGCAAATGGGCGACAATTTCCTTGGAAACACTGCAAAATGAGACGCCCGTTATTCGGGGTTCGTCATGAATTCGTAATATGCGTCCCGGGAACCCCCGAGCGCTATCGTGCGCGAGATGACGGTGCGGACGGTGATCGAACGCGGACCCAAGGGTAAGAAGGTCGTGGCCTTTGCCCTCGACTGGCCCGGTTGGAGTCGCGGCGCGAAAACCCGAGACGAGGCGCTGGCGACCCTGGAGTCGTACCGTCCCCGCTACCGCTGCGTCGCGACGGCGGCGAGAATGACCAGGGAGTTCGACGCCGCCGGCCCCCTCGAGGTGATCGATGAACGAGTGGGCACCGGGTCCACCGACTTCTGGGGTATCTCGTTCTCGCCGTGCGATCTGGAACAAGCATCAATGGAGGAGCTGGAGTTCGCCCGGAAGCTGACACTGCTCCGCGCCTGCTGGTCGGTCTTCGACGAGGTGGCCGCCCGGGTCTCCCCGGAGATGCGCAAGGGCGTCCGCGGCGGAGGACGCGAGCGCGACGAGATCATTCGACATACGCGTCGGGTCGAGAGCGAGGACTTCGCGAAGAAAGTGGGCGTGCGGGTTCCCGAAGGAGCCGCGGTGAGCGGAGAGGGTCTGCTCTCGTATCGAGAGGACTACGTCGCGGCCCTGCGGGCACATCAGAAGGGTGAGGGCCCTCCCATGCGGTCGTGGACCCTGGCGTTTCTGGTCCGCCACAGCGCCTTTCACGTCATGGACCACGCCTGGGAGATGGAGGATAAGGACCTCTCTCCCGTCATTCAGAAGAAGCGCTAAGAACCCGCTCGGTCCTCTTCAACGACCTGGCGCGCCAATCGCTTGGGCGCCACGAGCGTGTACGAGGTGCGGATCCACTCCTCAACTTCACGCCAGCGGGCGGCGCTTGGTCTGGACGTCAGAGATATGGACACCCACCCCGAGCGACCGAGGCCATACCCGGTGGGAACGACCTCGGGATCGGTCGCCACGACCGCAGCGGCTTCGTCCACGGTGAGCTTGACGGTGATCGTTCGGCCACTGGCCCCGGCGAAGACGAAGTTCTTGCCGCCCACGCGAAAGGTGGGCTCTCCGCCCCAGGCCTCGATGTCGACCCGCGCCGTCTCGGGCAGTCGCGCCACGATGCTTTCTAGTCGATCCATGTTCCCCACGCGCGAACCTCCACGGTTCTGTCAAAACTAGAACACCGCGCGGTCCCACGCCCTAAGGGGTCGGGACCTCGCGCTCGCGGCGAAGAACGCGCGCGGTCCCGGTCGCCACCACGACGACCGCGCTCAGGAGAGGCAGCAAGAGCAGAGCGGTCCGCAGCGAGGTCAGCGACGCGATGGCTCCAATCAGAGGTGGACCCACGACAAACCCCGTCCACCCACACGCCGACACCGCGGCGACGGCCGTACCGGGGTGAACATGGGAGATGTGCCCACAGGCGCTGAAGACCATGGGCACGACCAACGCCAAACCGGCCCCGAGACACATGAAGCCCACGAGAACACTGGCCGGGCGATTAATGAGCAGCCCGACACCGAGTCCCACCGTACCGACAATCGCCAGCAGCGGGAGCGCGAAGTAAACGGGAAAGCGATTCATCACCTGGTTACCGAGAAGTCGCACGGTCATCATGATGAGGAGATACGCCGCGTACCCGAGTCCCGCGACGACGGCCGACGTGTGGAGGGTTCCGTGGAGGTACACCGCCGTCCAGTCCGCCACCGCGCCCTCACAGAACATATCGGCGAAGGCGATGGCGGCCAACACGACAAGGGCCTTCTGCAGGAGTCTCCCGCGAGTTCGTTCGCTCAACCCCGCAGAGCCGCCGACCCGGGCTTGATCGTTGGGGATCATCCGCGTCGACAGCCACCCCACCACCAAGAGGCTGGGCGCCGCGAAGATCAGGAGTTGCTCGCTCAGCGACCAGCCGAGCCCCACCCCCAGCACCCCCACCCCGGCGCCGGCCAACGATCCCATGCTCCACGACCCGTGGAAGCCGGGCATGAGACGGCGACCCACCCGTCCTTCGACCGCGATGGCCTGGGCGTTCATCGACACGTCGAGCGACCCCTGGAAGATGCCCCACAGGAGAAAGGCCAGGAAGAACGTGAGGAGTGAGGTGCTGAGCCCCACGAGGGGGCCGGCCAGGCAGTACCCCACCAGGGCGACGCGCACCACGCGGCGACTTCCGAAGGTCGGCAGGAGTCGAGAGACCGCCAGCATCGCGAGCATCGAGCCAATGGGCGCTCCGAGCAGCGCGATCCCCAGCGAGCCGTCACCGAGGTGCAGGTGGTCTTTCACGTGAGGGATGTGAGCCGTCCAGGACGCAAAGAGAAAGCCCTGAACGAAAAAGACCGCGACGACGGCGTTGCGCATCCACCGTCCGGCGTCGGAGACCGGGGCGGTACTTTTCTCGCGAGTGCTCATGCTCGACGTACGTCGACACCCGCCGCGATGAGCTCATCGACAATCAGATCGTCGGCCGACGCGTCGGTCACCAAGATGTCGATGTCGGTGATGTCACAGACGTGACCGAAGGCCACCCGGCCAATCTTCGAGGCGTCGGCCACCGCGATGACTCGACGCGCCGCCGTGGCGGCGGCGCGCTTCACCTCGGCCTCGGCCAGCATCTGCGTGGTGACGCCCGCCTCGGCGTCAATGCCGCAGATGCCCATGACGAAGGTGTCAAAGCGCAACTGTGAAAACGCGTGCTGGCTCAGGCTGCCCACCAGCGAGAGCTCTTTGGTGCGAACCTCTCCCCCCGGAAGGAGCAGCTTGATGCCCTGGCAGCCGTCGAGCTCTAAGACGGGCCGAAGGGCGAGCGCCATGACGGTGAGGCGGCGCGGTCGCATGGACCGAGCGACTTCCATCGTCGTCGAGCCCCCGTCCAAAATCACCGTCTCACCCTCGACGAGGAGGTCCACCGCGGCCCCGGCGATCGCGATCTTGGCCTCAATATTCTCAAGGGCGCGAATGTCAAAAGGCGCCTCCTCCGCGCTGAGGTACAGGCTGACGGCACCGCCGTGGACTCGCCGCAACCCCCCCAGGCCCTCCAGGGACTCGAGGTCACGTCGAATCGTCATCTCCGAACAGTCCAACTCCGTGGCCAGGGCGCTGACCTGCACCTCGCCGTGTTCCTGCAGCGACTGCAGTATTAGGTGGTGGCGAAGGTGAACATCCATTGTGTGCGTTCTATCACAAATATTGGGAGTTCGCACAGTCGGCTCCCACGGTCCGCTCCCGCGGCGACCAGTATGGAGCGGTGGAATCCTTCGCGCCGCTCCCGGCTCTCGTCGAACTCCTTTCTCGCGACGCGGCGGCCGTTGATCGGTCGCCGAGCGTTCCCCCCGATCATCTCGCCGCCTTCGCCGCGGCGGGGCTGTATGGAGCATTCGCACCCAAGGAACTCGGCGGACTCGAGCTCCCCTTCGCCGAGGCGTGCGACGTCGTTGAGCAACTGAGTGCCGCGTGTTTAACGACGACCTTCGTGTGGCTCCAACACTTTCGACTGCTGGGAGCGCTCCTCGACCCCGCCGCGCCCGAGAACCTTCGCTTGATGTTGCCTTCAGCCATCAGCGGCCAGGTAAAAGGCGGGGTCTCACTCGGCGGACTGCTACCCGGGCCGGCGCGTCTCACGGCCGAGGCGACCGACGGTGGGTGGTTGTTAGACGGTGAGGCTCCCTGGGTCAGCGGCTGGGGAATCGTTGACACGCTCGTGGTGACCGCGCGCGAGGGTGCCGACAGCGTCGCCAGCTTTGCACTCGAGGCGAAGCTAGGCCGAGGGCTCAGCGTGACGCCGCTGCACCTCTCGGCAATGAACGCCAGCTCTACGGTGACGCTGACGTTCTCCCACGTGATCGTTCCCCACGACCGCTACCTGGGGAGCCAGCCGTACACTCCGGGGACGGAACGACCGGAGGGACTTCGCGTCAACGGTGCCCTCGCCCTCGGCGTGGCGCGTCGCTGCTGCCAGATGATCGGGCCCTCGGTGCTCGACGACGAGCTTGCCGCGGCGCGCGAAGAACTCGACCGCGCCGGCGCCGAGGCGATCCATCAGGCTCGCGCTCGGGCCTCCGCGTTGGCCGTGCGTTGTGCCCACGTGCTCGGCGTCACGACGGGAAGTCGCTCGGCCATCTCGGGCGACGCGGCCGAGCGCGCGACCCGCGAAGCATCACTGCTCCTCGTCTTCGCGAGCCGTCCCGCCATCAAAACCGCACTCCTCGAACGACTGTTTCACGAGTCCTAGGGCGTCGGCCGAGTGCCTCGCGCGACGGTCAGTACACTGAGGTCAAGTACGGAGGAAATCTACATTGACATCGGAACTGCCCCACCTCAGCAGCCACCATCACGACACGCTGCTTCAGATATTTCAACACCCGGCGAGCCACAACATCGAATGGCACGACGTCTTGTCGTTGCTCGAGGCGACGGGTACCGTCGAGCAGGAGCACGACGGGAAGTATCACGTTCGACTGGGCGAAGCCGTCGAAGTCATCACGAAGCCCAAGCACAAGGACATTGACGTTCAACAGGTCGTCGATCTGCGGCGCATGTTTAGCGCGGCGGGATACGACGCCGTCGTGAAGAAGATGGAAGCGAAAGGCGAAGAGGACTAGGTGGCCGACGACCTCGAGGGAAAGAACGTCGTCGCGGTCATTGCCTACCGTGAGGCCACCATCTACCCAACGGACGCCTCGGCGGGCTCTCGTCCCGAGCACCTGGTGGCGCCCGATCCGCTCGGCCGCTATCACAAGGTTCATCACCAAGCGGGAAACCCTCGCGGCACGTACGAAGACGACAGCTCACAGTATTGGCGCGAGCTGACCGAGGCCCTAGCTCCCGCGCTGTCCATTCTGGTGCTCGGCCACGGCAAAGGGAAGGCCAACGCGTCACACCATTGGGTCTCCTACGTGGAAAAAGAGCGCCCCGACGTCGCCGCAAAAATTATCGCCGACGTGCGGGTTGACATTGACCACCTCGACGACGAGCAGGTCCTGCGATACGCACAGCGCTACTACGACGACGAGCCGCCCCGAGCGCAGTGGGGCAGTAACTAACGCGACGTCATCGGGTCATCGGCCACTCCGTCGACCGAACCGAGGTGACACCCAAGCGTACGAACAGGTCGGGGTATCTGTCGCCAGGGGATCCGCAGTCGTCCCGTGGTCTACGGTGTTCTCGGCGAGAGGGGCGTCATGGACCGAGTTACTTTGGAGCTGAAACTAAACGATGGTCGAAACTGGCTGCTGGGGCAGTACGGCGGGTTAAGCGACGAGCAACTTCATCGCCCCCTCACGAGGAGCCAGCACGATCCGGAGAACCACTGGAGCGCCCTTGATCACCTGGCGCACCTGGCACTCATAGAGCGCGACTTCGCAGCGATGGTGCGACGCCAGGTCGCGGGTAGCGCGAACCCGGTGGGGCTGTTGATCGACGACCGCGGTCAGCAACGCTCGCGCGAAGAGATCATGGCGATCGTGAACGAGCGAACCGAGGAGTGGCAACGCGAGCATCGAAACGACACGTTCAGCGAAGTCGTGGCGCTGACGGCCGCGGCTCGCGCGTCAACGTTGCAGTTGATCGCGGAACTGAGTGACGAACGGCTCGAGGAGCAACTTCCCGGTGCCCCCTGGGCAGACGGAACCATCAGTGGCGTGCTCGGGGCAAACGCCGATCATGGACGCACGCACTGGAAGTGGATCGAAGAGGCCGGATTACTCACCGACTAGTTCACGCGAGCGCGGCACGTCGGACGGTGCGGTCCCTCCGCGATGACGACGCCGCACTCCTCGCAGAGAAGTCCCGCCCAGCACGCCGGATCCCCACCTTCCAAAGACCCGGGGTCGGGCAGTAGGACCAGCAGTTCTTCTTCCACGACTCGTAGCGGTTCGTCACTCCCTTCGGCCCGACAGAGAATGAGTCCGCCTTCCACGCTGGCGATAGAGATTACCGCGACGCGATGAGCCCTCTCCGGGGCAACGCCCGTGCTCTCCAACTGCGCCGCCAAGAGAGACACCCAGGACTGAAACGCGTCTCGCGCGACCACTAACAAGTCGTCCTCATCGTCGGCGACGTCAATGGTCACTCCCGCGATGGTGCACCCCGCCTCCCCCCCCGAAGCCACCACCACCTGGCGAAAGAGCGCGAGGAAGTGCCGTACCACCTCTTCAGCCGTGGTCGCGGTGCTCGATCGCATGTACGTGAGGATCTGATCCGAGGTCAGGCGCATCGCGCACTCGGTCAGCTGTCTCTTGCCCTCGGGAAAGTGGTGGTAAATCGATCCCCGCGGGGCACCGCTTTCGGCCAGCACGTCAGAAAATGAGGTCGCGTTCATGCCCCGCTTGCCCATAAGAGTGGCCGCACTTTGGACCATCCGGTCGCGGCTGTCACCCATCGTCACACTCCCGTTGCTATGACGATCGTCATAGATTAGGCTTCGTCCCAATTATGACGTTCATCATAGATGACCAGGAGGATCACCATGCCCATGATCGATGTGTACGCCACCGAGGGTACGTTCGCGGACAAGCGTCAGCTCGCCCAGGACGTCGCCAACGCGGTGATGCGCTGGGAGAAGGTTCCGCCAATCTCCCTGTTTCGTAACAACACCGCCGGATTCGTCCACGAACTTCCCTCGGGCTCCCTCGCCAACGCCGCGGGAGACAGCAACTACGTCCGAGTGCAGGTGTTGACTCCGGTGGGGGTCCTCGATCGCGACAAGCAACTGGGTGTCGTCAAGGAGCTCACCGACATCGTCACCGCCGCGTCGGGCGATCCGTCGCAGGCGGATCGCACGTGGGTTCTCATCACGGAGTCGCCCGAGGGCGGCTGGGGCATCGGTGGTCACGCCAACACCAGTGCGGACATCGTCCAGGCGGCGCGCGACGAACTCGCCAAAGGTGCGTCGCAGTAGCGTAGAATCGTCTCACTTCGTGGAGAACGCGACGTAGCCTCTGCAGATGCGCGATGACGTGAGCCAAGCCTTGGAAAAGGGCGAGTCCGCTGACTTCGCGGACCGCACGATCGACATCACCACCATTGGTCGACGCACGGGAGAGCCGCGCCGCATCGAGATCTGTTTTTACCGATTCGACGACTCCACCTACCTCAGTGGGAGGCCCGCACCGCGGCCTCGAGACTGGCTCCTCAATCTCAGTGCCGAACCACACTTCACCTTTCACCTCAAGAACGGCGTCGTCGCTGATTTGACCGCGGTGGCGACAGTGATCACCGATCCCTCGGAACGTCGCCGGGTTCTCACTGACATTGTCGAGAGGTTCAATCGTCGAGTGGGGACGGAGAGTCAGTGGGTGCTCGAGGAGTGGA
>Ga0181534_10002586_pt1 | contig 11108 bp, 6 predicted proteins | sample PEATcosm2014_Bin_37_FD_119758 | JGI IMG/M metagenome (GOLD analysis project Ga0181534, IMG submission 119758) | Peatland microbial communities from MTU Mesocosm Facility, Houghton, MI, USA - PEATcosm2014_Bin17_10_metaG | ecosystem: Environmental > Terrestrial > Soil > Wetlands > Peat | place...
ATTTCACGTTTCCTGACCGGGACGCCGCCGGTGCTGGGCCTGGCGGCGCTGGAAGCCGGGGTCGATCTCATGCTCACCGCGGATATGGGGGAACTCTGGAAGAAATCCGCGCGCCTGTTCGATTTGTTCGCGTCCCGGGTTGCCGCCGTTGGCCCGCGTCTCGAGCTGCTGACGCCGCTTGATGCGGAGTTGCGCGGCAGCCACATCGCGTTCCGCTGCGCGGACGCGGCGCAGGTCATGCGCGACCTGATCGGCGGTGGCACGATCGGCGATTTCCGGCCGCCCGATGTGCTGCGTTTCGGCCTTACCCCGCTCTACACGCGCTTCGAGGATGTGTGGCTGGCCACGGCGTCACTTCGCAACGAGGGCTAGTACCAACGCGCAATAAGCGACTCTCCTCCCCGAAACGCTTCTTCATAAATGGGGTCTGGGGCCTCCGGCCCCGTCGTGCGCAGCACGCCTCCGGCCCCGTCGTGCGCAGCACGCCTCCGGCGTGACGGGTCCAGGGCAGAGCCCTGGCCTTGCTTGCTTCGGTCTTTTTTCAAAGAAGAAGTCTTCTTTTTGAAAAAAGAAGCAAAAACTTTTGTTTATTAAGGGTGCTCAGGCAACGTCGAGTCACCCAACCCTAGGGGGCGCTGCATGATGATTACATCCAGCCAGCGGCCGAATTTCAGGCCGGCGGCGCGCATGGCCCCGGCGTGGGTGAAGCCGAGGTTGGCGTGCAGGGCGATCGAAGCGGCGTTGGCCGAGTCGCCGATCAGCGCGAACATCTGGCGGAAGCCGGCGGCCTCGGCATCGGCCAGCAGGGCAGCGAGCAGGGCGCGGCCGACACCGGCGCCGATTGCGTCCGCGCGCACATAGACGCTGTCCTCCACCGTCCAGCGGTAGGCGGTGCGCGCGCGAAAGGGGCCGTAATAGGCAAAGCCCAGAACCCCGGTCGCATCGCGCGCCACCAGCCAGCGGTAGCCGCCGGCCAGGCACGCCACCCGCCGGGCGAGCATGTCTTCGATGCTGGGCGGCGCGGTTTCGAAGGTGCCGGTGCCGGTGAGCACGTGGTGGCCGTAGATCGCCGCGATCTCCGGCAGGTCCGCATCCGCGGAGTGGACGACCTGGAAATTCCCCATCTTGCGCATGTCCGGTGCAATCCTCTAACGCCCCTGGTGGGAACCCGCGCGGCACGGCCCTCGCCGTCACTTGCCCGGCGCCGCTCACCGGGTGAAAAAGCGCGGAAATCCGCCAAAAGTTATCCCTGCCGCAGGGATTACCGTGGTAAAGGCTGGTGGCGGAAGCCTGCCGGGAGCGATCCCGGGGGCATTTCCGCTCTCTGATGGGTTGCAACGCGACGGGGATTTGCCGTGGACGATCATTCCTCAACCTCTGCCGGCACCAACCCGGAGGAGCCGGGTCAGGGGGGCGAATTCACGCAAGCCCCCGAAGAGACCTTCACGGCGACCGAGCTACGGTTGCGCGCGGTGGCCTCCGCGGCCCGGTTCTTCGGCGTCGACCTTGACATCAATGACTACAAGGCGCGCCCCGGCGAGCCCTACCCGTCGCCGGCGTCGCTGGTCGATTGGCTGCGCGGCCAGGGGCTGGTGGCCAAGGCGGTAAAGCTCAGTTGGCGCAATCTTTTCACCTTTCGTGAGACCACGCCGGTTGTCGTGCTCTTGCGCGATGGCACCGCGGGCCTTGTGGTGGGCGCGGACGCCCGCAACGACGTAGTTTGGATCAAGAGTCCGACGGCGCGCGACGCTGAGCCGCCGGTCGCGGTGGACCGGTTGCGCTTGGAGCAAGCGTGGTCTGGCGAAGCGGTGCTGGTTCGGCGCGCCACCGGGATGGACGACAGCCAGGCACCGTTCACGCTAGGCTGGATCGTCAAGCAGGTTACCAAAGAGAAGCGGTTCATTACGCAGATCGCCTGGTCTTCCGTCGTTCTGTCGGCGCTCGGCATCGTTCCCGCCTTCATCGTCATGGGCACCATCGATCGTGTGCTTGAATTCAACAGTATCGACACATGGTGGCTGCTGGCGACAATCCTTGCCGTGATGATGTTCTTCGAAATGTTGCTAGGCTGGGCTCGCCGCGAGCTCATCTTGGTACTTTCGGCGAAGTTGGATGCCAAGCTCAACCTGCATCTGTTCAGCCGCCTGTTGTCGCTGCCGCTGGATTTCTTCGAACGCAACCAGGCCGGCGAGACCATGAGCCGGCTCAGCCAAATCTCGCGCGTGCGCGATTTTCTCACCGGCAGCTTGCTCGGCACCGTGCTGGATGCCAGCGTGCTGCTGGTATTCGTTCCGTTCATGTTCTATATGGAATCGCTGTTGGCGACCATCACCATGGCGGTGGCCGGCCTTATGACGGTTATCCTGGTGGTGTTCCTGCGGCCGATCGGCATCCTGGTTTCGCAGTTTGTTCGCGCCGAGCACAAGAAAGCCGCGGTTATCACCGAAACGGTGCATGGCATCCGTACGGTGAAAACGCTTGCACTGGAGCCGCAGCAGCGGCAGGTCTGGGACGAGCGTGTCGCCGAGGCCACCGGCTGGCGGTTGGCCGCCGGCCGCCTCAGCAACTGGCCGCAGACCTTGAACGATCCGCTGCAGATCTTCATGTCCCGCGGCGTGGTCGTGCTCGGAGCTTACCTGGCACTGCAGGGCAATTCCAACGTCGACCGTGGTGCGTTGATCGCGTTCATGATCATGAGTGGCCGCGTGTCGTCCCCGTTGGCCGGTTTTGCGCGGCTGATTGAGCAATTCCAGGAAGTGCGCACGTCCATCGGCCAGATCGCCAAGGTGCTGAACAATCCGCCTGAGGTACGCAACGTCACCGACGGCATGCGGCCGCGCTTCGAAGGCCGCATCGCGTTCGAGGACTTGACCTTCACCTACCCGCTGGGCGCGCGGCCGGCGCTGCAACAGATGTCCTTCGATATCCCGCCGGGCACCATGCTGGGCCTGGTCGGCCGTTCCGGCTCCGGCAAATCGACCATCACCCGCCTGCTGCAAGGCGTGAACCGCGAATATTCCGGTGCCGTGAAGATCGACGGCGTCGAAATGCGCGAAATCAACCTGGCGCATCTGCGGCGCAGCCTCGGCGTCGTGCTGCAGGACAACTTCCTGTTCCGCGGCACGGTCAAGGAGAACATCATTTCCGGGCGTCCGGGCCTGACGCTCGAGGATGCGGTGCGGGCGGCGCGCCTCGCCGGCGCCGAGGAATTCATCGAGCGCATGCCGCAGGGCTACGATACCTGGATCGAGGAAGGCTCGGCCAACATTTCCGGCGGCCAGCGCCAGCGTCTGGCGATCGCCCGCGCGCTGATCACCAATCCGCGCATCCTCATCCTGGACGAGGCGACCAGCGCGCTCGATCCGGAATCGGAGGCCCTGGTCAATGCCAACCTGGTGCGCATCGGCAAGGGGCGCACCATGGTGATCGTCTCGCACCGCCTGTCCAGCCTGGTGAACTGCGATCTGATCATGGTGCTGGAGCGCGGCACGTTGGTCGACGTCGCACCGCACCATGTGCTGCTGGAGCGGTGCAGCATCTACCGCACGCTGTGGAACCAGCAGAACCGCCACATGGGCAACACGCCGGGTGCCCAGCAAGTGATCGGCCACGGGGAGTAGTCGCATGTCGATAACAACCAGCTCCACCGGCACACCGACCGGCACGCAAGATGGCCTTCCGGCGACCACGCCGGCTTCCACCCCGCCGGAAAAGCCGCGCGGTCCGCTCGAAAGTTTGGTTTCCCTGCTGCGCGGGCCGCCGCCGGGGATGCTGTCGACGGAGGTGCTCGAATTCGTCTCGCCGAGCCAGGCGCTGATCTCCCGCGGGCCGATCCCGCTGGCCAATCATTGTGTCGCGATCATCGGCACCATGATGATGATCTTTGTCTTCCTGTCGGTGGTGCTCAATCTGGACCGCATCGCGCAGGGGTCCGGCAAGATCGTCTCGCTGGTGCCGGAAACCGTGGTGCAGCCGCTGAACACCGGGGTGGTGAAGACCATCGCCGTGGCCGAGGGCGACCTGGTGCGCAAGGGTCAGCTGCTGGCGCAACTGGATCCCACCACCGCGGTCGCCGACAACACGGCGGCGGTGGAACAGGTCGACCGCTACAAGACCGAAGTGGACCGGCTGACCGCGGAACTGCACCAGACCCAATACCGGCCGAAGCAGCTCTCGCCGGGGGCCCTGGTGCAGGAAAGCATCTTTGCCCAGCGCGCCGCGGCCCGCGAGGCCGAGCTGCGCTACTACAAAGGGCAGATCGATGCCCAGCGCGCCCTGAAGGAACAGGCGGATGCCCAGGTTCGCCAATATGCCAAGGAAACCGGCGTCGCCGTGGACGTGGAAAAGATCCGCGCCAAACTGGAGGCCGACGCCGTCGGCAGCCGGCTCGACACCCTGGCCGCCGTCACCGCCCGGCTCGAGGCCGAGCGCAGCGTGCTGTTCAACATCGACCAGGCCGAAAGCGCCAAGCAGAATGTGGCCGCGCTGCAAGGCCAGCTGGATAATTACAACCAGCAATGGTTCGCCGATGTCAGCCAGACCATCACCGACGATACGGTGCAACTCGCCAGCTACCAGGATCAGCTCGAACATGCCGCGCTGAACTACAAGCTGGTGGATCTGCGGGCGCAGGAAGACAGCATCGTGCTGTCGGTGGCCCCGGTTTCACAGGGCTCGGTCATGCAGAGCGGGCAAACCTTCTTCACCCTGGTGCCGGTCAATGCGCCGCTCGAGGTGGATGCGCAGGTTACCGCGGACCAGACCGGCTTTGTCGCGGTCGGCCAGCCGGCCGACATAAAATTCCTGACCTTTCCGTTCACCCATTTCGGCGAGGCCTCCGGCTCCGTGCGCCTGGTCAGCGCGGACACCTACCTGACCGGCGGCAGCTCCTCCAACACGACCGGGACGCCGAGCGGCACCACCGGCAACAGCGTGTTCACCGGCGCGAACCCGACCGCCCCGTTCTTCAACGACGTGCGGGTCTCGATCGACCGCCTGAACCTGAAGGATGTGCCCAAGGACTTCCATATTACCCCGGGTATGCCGGTCGAACTCGACATCAAGGTCGGTAACCGGACGATCTGGGACTACCTGGTCGAGAAATACGTCGTGGTCTTGTACGAGGGCCTTCGTGAGCCGGATTGAGCCATGGCTGCCGGCGCGGCTCGGTTCGTGTGTCATTTTTGCACGAACCGACTCGCGCGAACCGACTCACCCCTGATAATGAACGCCGGATGAAGATCGCCTGATGTTGGGGCAACCGCACCGGGGAAGCAGGGACCGACCACCCGCATGATGAGTGTTATCGACCGGATTGTCTCTGCCGGGTCGCCCATGGCGGCGCTGCGGCGAGGCGTTCTGCTGGACGAGGCGGGCGACTATGGCCGCGCGTTCGCGCTGTTCAGCCGCGCTGCCCGGGCCGGCTTGCCGGAAGCGCAATTCCGCATCGGCCGCGCCTACCTGAAGGGCACCGGCGTGCCGGTCAGCCGGCGCGATGGCGCCGCCTGGCTGGAACGCGCCGCGCAAGCCGGGTGGGTCGAGGCGCAGACGCTGCTGGCCACGCTGTATTTGTATGGCCTGGCCGGCAAGAAGCAGAAATCGCAGGTCTCCGGGCCCTTGTTTGCCCGCGCCGGCGCGGCGCAGGACGAGCCGGATTACCCCGAAGCGCTGCGCTGGGCGCGCATGGGGGCCGACGGCGGTTCGCCCGAGGCCCAGGCGCTGCTCGGCTACATCCTGACCTCCGGGCCGGAGGACATCCGCAACCTCGATGAGGCCGATTCCTGGTACCGGAAATCGGCGGAGGCGAACTGCGCCCAGGGCCATCTGGGCCTGGGCTTGGCACGCCTGCGGGCGGCCAACAGCCAGGAAACCCACGCCGCCGCCGCCGCCGAGCTCCGCCGCGCCGCCGACGCCGGCCTGCCGACCGCGCTCTACCTGCTCGGCGTCATGCACGAACGCGGTGCCGGCGTGGCCGCGAGCCTGGAGGATGCCGCCGGCTTCTACCGTCAGGCGGCCGAGAAGAACGTGCGCAGCGCGCAGGCGCGCTGGGGCCTTGCCTTGCTGGAAGGCCGCGGCGTCGCGAAGAACCCGGTCGAGGGCGAATCGTGGCTGCGCCGCGCGGCCAATGCCGGCGACCGCGAGGCCGCCGCCCTGGTCGGCGATATCTACGCGCGCGGCGGCGACCTGCCGCCCAACTTCGCCGAAGCCGCGATCTGGTACAACCGCGCCGCCGAGGCCGGCCATGCCGCCGCCGCCCGTGCGCTGGGCCTGCTGTTCCTGACCGGCGCCGGCGTGCATCGCGACCCCGAGGAAGCCAGCCGCTGGTTCCGCAAGGCGGCCGAAGGCGGCGATCGGCAGGCGCAGGCCGACCTGGCCAACCTGCTGCTCTCCGGCACCGGGTCCGACATCGACCGCCAGCGCACCCGCGAATTGTTCGAGCAGGCGGCCGGCTCCGGCGACCTGGTCGCGGCCTTCAACCTCGGTGTGTGCCTCGCCGAGGGCGTCGGCGTCGAAAAGGACGACCGCCGCGCCATGCTGTGGCTGCGGCGCGCCGCGGACGGCGTGGTCAACGCACAATATTGGTACGGCCGCATGCTGATCGAGGGCCGCGGCCTGGAAGCGGACCCGGTGGAGGGGCGCGCCTGGATCAAGCGCGCGGCCGACGCCGGCATGTCCGACGCGCAGGTGGCGATCGCCGAAATGCTGCTGAACGGCGTTGGCGGTCCGAAGGACCATCCGGCGGCGCTCGCGCTGTTTCGCCGCGCGGCGGAGCAGGGGCACGCCGGGGCGATGTTCGCGGTCGGTGCCATGCTGGGCGGCGGGCACGATGTGCCGGAGGACAAGGCGGAGGCGCAGGCCTGGTACCGCCGCGCCGCCGAGAAGGGCCACGCGCACGCGCAGATGATGCTGGGGCGCTTCCTGATGCGCGGCCTGGGCGGCGAACGCGACGACGAAGGGGCGCGCAAATGGCTCGAGAAGGCCAAGGCGCAGGGGCTTGCCGAGGCTGGCACCGATCTGGAACGGCTGGCGCAGGCGGCGGCGGATTAGCCAGGAAAATTAAGGAAAGTTTCAAGAAGAAGTTCTTTTTTGAAAAAAAGAACCAAAAAACTTTTGTTCATTTAGAGCTATGACACCGTCCGAAGCGCGGATCGAATACGAACGCCGGCAGGCTCGGGATGCTTGGCGCCGGGCGGAGGCAGCCGCGACGCCGGGGGAGGCGCTTGGCTGGCTGGACCGGGCGCACCGATTCGTTCCGGGTGACCAGAATATCGCGTTCTCGCTGGCGCTCACGCGCCTCGCCGTTGGCGACGCACCTTGTGCGCTCGAGCTTTTCAGCGACATCGCGAGCCGCCACCCAACGCGCGAAGTGCGCTGCGGCATCGCCGCCGCCTACCTTGCGATGGGCCTTGCGGCGCAGGCCAGCGCCGAAATCGGGCGGGCACTGGCGGCCTCCGCGCCGAACGAGGTGCTGGCCAGCCTCGCTCGCCGCGTTGCCGGCGCGGGCTGGTGCGGTTTGCGGAACGACGGCCGCCCCGTGTTCGAGGCAATCTCGCCGGTGACCTTCCGGCTCGACGGGCGCGCGGCGCGGCTGACAGACGACGGAGCGCTGCCTGGCAAGTGGGTTCGCGCCCGCCGGCTGGGGGCATTCACCCGGAATGCAGAACTGCTTGGCAGCCCGATCGACATCGCTGCCATCCGGCGAACCGAGGGCGTCGTCGAACTGACCGAAGACGGTATCGCGGGCTGGGCCTGGCAGCCCGGCGCACCCGATACCGATCCGGAGCTGACCGTCATCGCGGCGGGCGGCAGGCTTCGGGTCACCGCCGGCGACCTTTCGGTCAGCTTGCGTGGCACCTCGCCGCTGGCACGGCCGCGCGGGTTTCGCCAGGCGCTCGACACCTCGCGGCCCGTGCGCGTGCTCGGGCGGGACGGACGCGATTTGCTGGGCAGCCCGCTGGGCGGGTCGGCGGCAGCGCCCCCGGCACCCTGGCCGCGCGGCCTTGCCGGCACCGCCGTGATCGTGCCCGCCTATCGCGGCGCGGCCGACACACTGGCCTGCATCGAGTCGGTGCTCGCCACGATCGGACGGGACGACCTCGTGATCGTCGTCAACGATGCCTCGCCCGAGCCCGTGCTGGCGGCCGCGCTGCGCCGCCTGGCGGCGCGCGAACAGATAATATTGCTGACGGCCTGCGCCACCTCGCGGCAGCGCAATGTCGGATTTCCGGCGGCGGCGAACGTCGGGCTGCGTGCCGCCCGCGGGCGCGATGCCGTGCTGCTGAACAGCGACACGATGGTGTTTCGCGGCTGGCTCGCGGCGCTGCGCGCCGCCGTGCACAGCGCGCCCGATATCGGTACGGCGACGCCGATCGGCAACGATGCCACGATCTTCTCGTATCCCGATCCGACGGCACCCGCGCCGATGCCGGATGCGGAGTCCGGCACGGCACTGGCGCGGATGGCGGCGGCGGAGAACCGGGATGTGCTCGTGGACGTGCCGACGGGGCATGGGTTCTGCCTCTACATCCGGGGCGACTGCCTGCACCACACCGGGTTGCTGCGGGCGAACCTGTTTGCCCAGGGCTACGGCGAGGAGAACGATTTTACCGAGCGCGCCAGGCAACTGGGGTGGCGCCACGTCGCGGTTCCGGCCGTGTATGTGGCGCATCGCGGCGGCGCCAGTTTCGGCGCGGCCCGCGAACATCTGCTGGCGCGCAACGGCGCGATCCTGCAGCGCCTGCATCCCGACTACGCGGACCGGGTCGCCGCCTTCGTCAAGGCCGATCCGCTGCTGCCGGCGCGCCGCCGGATCGATGCCGCGCGGTGGCGCCTGGCCGCGGGGGCGCATGCGCGCGGTGCCGTGCTGCTGATCTCCCATGGCGGCATCGGCGGCACCACCCGCGTGGTGGCCGAGCGGTGCGAAGCGGCCCGCGCGGCGGGGCGCCGGCCGGTGTTGCTGCGCGGCCGCGACGGCCGCACCGCGGTGGATGGCGCCGAGGGGTTTCCCAATTTGCGCTTCGAGCTGCCCGCCGAGTTGCCCGTGCTGATCCAATTGCTGGCCGCCGCGCGGCCGGTCGCGGCGGAAATTCACCATTTGCGCGACCAGGATCTTGGCGTCCTCAGGCTGCTCGATCGTTTCGCCATTCCGTTCGATGTCTGGGTGCACGATTATCTCTGGCTGTGCCCGCGGCTGTCGCTGGTGACCGGGGAGGGTCGCTTTTGCGGCGAGCCGCCGGCCGAGGCCTGCGTCGCCTGCGTCGCGCGCTGGGGCGACGGGTTGGAAGCGCCGGTCGGTGCCGCGGTGCTGCGCGCCATGAGCACGGATCTGCTGGCGCGGGCGGGGCAGGTAGTGGTGCCTTCGGAGGATGTCGCGGCGCGGATCCGGCGGCATTTTCCGGCGGCTTGCGTCGTGGTGCGGCCGTGGGAGGCCGATCCGCCATATCGGGCCGCGGTGGCGCCCGCGGCGGGACCGCTGCGTGTGGCGGTGGTCGGCGCGATCGGGCTGGAGAAGGGCTTTTACACGCTGCTGGAATGTGCCCGCGACGCCGCCGCGCGGGGGTTGGCGCTGCATTTCCACGTCGTCGGCTATACCGAGGATGACGAACCGTTGCTGGCCACCGGGCATGTCAGCATCACGGGTCCGTTTGAGGCCGGAACATCGAGGCAGCTGCTGGCCGCGGCGGCGGCGGACATTGCGTTGCTGCCTTCGATCTGGCCGGAAACCTGGTGCTACGCGCTGAGCGACGCCTGGGAAGCTGGGCTCGACGTGGCCGTGTTCGACATCGGCACGCCGGCGGAGCGGGTGCGGCGCACCGGGCGGGGTTGGGTGCTGCCGCTCAATCTGCCGCCGTCGCGGGTCAACGACGTGTTGTTGAACCTTCAAGCTCTTGCCGGTAGGGCTGCGTACTGACATTGCAGCCCGGCCAGGCCGGGGCCTGTCGAGGAGCGAGACAATCCATCGTGAGTGAAGCGAAATTACCAGCCGCCGCCGCCGCCATGCCGGTGTCGCCGGCCAACGCGTCCAAGGGCGTCGTGGAGCTGAAGGTCTCCGGGCATCTGATGACCTTCGACGCCGGCATCTATTGTATTTTCAATCCGCCGGGCAGCCCGTCGCCCGATCCGGCGACCGGCCTGCCCGGCGTGCGCGTTTCGCTGCCGCCGGGGCAGGCGTCGCATCCGGAGATGGTGACGATCAGCACGTTCCGCGAGGATGGCTGGCTGGGCGGCTGGAACGGCGCGGCGCTGGTGCGGGTGGCGCGGGGGCCGGCGCAGCTTCTGGTGACGATTTACCAATTGCCGAACCATACCGGCGATGCGCCAAAACTGCAGATATTGCGCTTGCTGGAGGGCACGCAGCTGCCGGGCCAGGCGGTGCGCGCGGCGGGACGCGCGCCCGCGCCGGTGGCGGCGCCGGCAGCCGCCGCGCCAGTTGCGTCGGCGGCGGCGCAGAGTTCGCCCGCGGGCGGCACGGCGGCCGATATCGCCAATGCCGAGATCGTGGCGCATGTGCAGACCCGCGGCGACGTGATCGCCAGTTTGGCCGACTGGGTGGGCACGCCGGGCAGCAAGCATTGGATCGAGGGGTTTGCGCTGTCGCCGAAGCAGACGATCGGGCCGGACGATATCGAATATCAGGCGGTGCTGGGCCGCGGCTGGCTGAGCCCGTGGGCGGAGGGCGGCCAGTTCTGCGGCAGCCGCGGGATGAGCCTGCCGATCCTGGGGCTGCGGGTGCGGCTGCGCGGCGAGGCGGCCGAGGGGTATGACTGCGCGGTGGCGGCAACGTTTGTCGATGGCACCGAAATCGGCCCGCTGGACAATGGCGAGCCGTGCCAGGCGGAGAGCCTGGCGCCGCTGGAAGCGTTCCGGATCGAATTGCGGCCGCGCGGCGCGGCGGCGCCGGCGGCAAAGAAGGCGGCGGCGAAGCCGGCCAAGCCGGCGGCCAAGGGCGGGGCCAAGCGTAAGTGATAGAAGAAAGGCCAGGGGGCTCTGCCCCCTGGACCCCCGACGGCGTGCCGCCGCTGTCGTTAGCGCTGCGCGGCTAGCGGGGCCGTTCCGCATGGAAACCATGAAATTGGGTCTGGGGCCGTCGTGCGCAGCACCCCAAGGCG
>Ga0181534_10002587_pt1 | contig 11106 bp, 12 predicted proteins | sample PEATcosm2014_Bin_37_FD_119758 | JGI IMG/M metagenome (GOLD analysis project Ga0181534, IMG submission 119758) | Peatland microbial communities from MTU Mesocosm Facility, Houghton, MI, USA - PEATcosm2014_Bin17_10_metaG | ecosystem: Environmental > Terrestrial > Soil > Wetlands > Peat | place...
CCGACCTGGTCTCCTCGTTCCACCCGACGTACAACCTGGCCGTGAACCTGGTCCGCCGATGGACGAGGGACGAGGCCTACGGGCTCGTGGCCGCGTCCTACGGCCAGTGGCAGGCCCCACCGGGCTCGGAGTCGCTGGGGGCCCAGTTGGACCGGCGACTGGCCATCCTCGAGGAGCGGGGCTTCCTCGACGGCTGGAAGATGACCGAGGCCGGGGGGATCCTGGCCTCGATCTACCACGAGTCCGACCTGCTGGTGGCCGAGGCGCTCCGCCGGGGCCTGTTCGACGGGCTGGACGCGGCGGCGTTGGCCGGCGTGGCCTCGGCCCTGACCTTCGAGGCCCGCCGGGTCCCCGACCGGGACGTGGCGCCCCGCCAGAAGGGCGTGGTGGAGCGCCTGGCCCGCCTGGATGGCATGGCCTCCGAGCTGCGGGCCGACGAGCGCCGGGTGGGCCTGCGGCGGACCCGCCGGCCCGACGGGGGCCTGGTCCGGGCCGTGGTGGCCTGGTCGAAGGGGTCCACGCTGGACTCGGTGCTGCGGGAGACCGACGTGGCCCCGGGCGACTTCGTGCGGAACGTGCGCCAGCTGATCGACCTGGTGCGCCAGCTGTCCCAGGTGGCACCGGACCCGGCCACCCGGGACGCCGCCCGGCTGGCCGTGGCCACCCTGCGGCGCGGGGTGGTCGGGGCGGACGACCCGGCCGTGACGGGGTCCGCGCCCGGGGGGGCGTCTCCGTCGTAGTGTGATCGGGGCATGTTCCCCTATGCCGTAGAGACGTACACCGCCGACGAGGAAGACATCCTTCGGCGTTACGTCACGAATCTGGACCGGCCGGTGTTCGCCCTGGTCAATCTGCCCGAAGTGGTCAAGGGGGCCCTCTTCGCCCGCTACTCCCGCTCCCCGAAGAGCCTCCGCCGCCTGTTCCTCGACGAGTTCGTCGGCGAACTGGACATCTCCGGGGACGCCACCGTCGACGCCACGGTGGGCCTCAAACGGGCCGAGGAGCTCTACGAGAAGGTCTTCTTCGAGTACGGCGACGACTCGGTGGCCCAGCTCGGCGGGGTCCACCTGGCCTGCGAGCAGGCGTCCAACGTGCTGACCAAGGTGCTGGAGTGGGGCAGGCTCATGGCCTACCTCGAGCAGTCCACCCGCTACATCGCCTACAACCAGCGGCTGCTGGCCACGGGCCACTACCGCTACTACCGCGACCCGGTCGTGCTCGACTCACCGCTCGGGACCCGGTACGTGGGCGACATGGACCGCATGTTCGACACCTACGGGGAGCTGCTCGAGGAGGCCCAGGCCTTCTTGGCCGCCCGCCACCCGCGCCAGGCCGGCGACTCCGACTTCGTCCACCGCCAGGCGGTGCGGGCCAAGGCCCTCGACGCCCTGCGGGGACTGCTGCCGGCGGCCTCGCTCTCCAACGTGGGCATCTACGGGACGGGGCAGTCCTACGAGATGCTGTTGCTGCGCATGCGCTCGCACCCCCTCGGGGAGGCCCGTGCCTACGCCGACTTGATGCTCGAGGAGCTGCGCAAGGTCATCCCTTCCTTCCTCACCCGTGTGGACCGGCCCGACCGGGGGGGATCGTGGTCGGCCTACCTGGAGCAGACCCGGGACCGGACCGCCGAGTTGGTGGAGGACCTCTTCCCCGACCTGGTGTCACCGGCCGATGCTCCCGCCGGCGGTCCCTCGGGCCAGCCCTCGGTCACCCTGCTCGACTTCGACCCCGACGGGGAGGACAAGGTGATCGCCGCCATCTGCGCCCCCCTGGTCGACCGGCCCGAGGAGGAGGTGGCCCGACAGGTCCGGCTGCTCGGCGCCGAGGAGAAGCGCGCCCTGCTGCGGGCCTACGTCGGGGAGCGGAGCAACCGGCGGCACCGGCCCGGGCGGGCGTTCGAGCGGACCGGCTACCGGTTCGACGTGGTCACCGACTACGGCGCCTTCCGCGACCTGCAGCGCCACCGGATGCTCACCGTGGAGTGGCAGCCGCTCGGGACCACGCTGGGCTACGACGTGCCCGAGGTGGTCTCCGACGCCGGGCTGACCGATCGCTACGTCGCCTCCATCGAGCGGTCCCGTCAGCTGGCCGAGTCGCTGGCCCCCACCTTTCCGGTGCAGTCGGCCTACGCCGTGGCCCTGGCCTACCGGATCCGGTACTCCATGCAGATGAACGCCCGGGAGGCCATGCACCTCCTCGAGTTGCGGTCGGGTCCCCAGGGGCATGCCAGCTACCGGTGGGTGGCCCAGGAGATGCACCGGCTCATCGCCGGCCAGGCCGGGCACCGCCTGTTGGCCGAGGCCATGTCGTACGTCGACTTCGGGTCCGAGGACCTCGAGCGGCTGGAGTCGGAGCGACGTGCCGAGGGAAAGAGAAATTCGTTGTCGGCAGCAGGAAATCCCGTAATCCGCTGACCTGGGATGTTTCACAAACTCCCTGGTGGACAGCGGTGCAAGTCATTTGACGAAGGGCCGTGCCCGTGGCCTATCGTTCGCCCAGTCCCAATCGCCCCACTGGGCGCACCCCGCGATCACGATCGTCGGGTGCGACTGGAGGGGGGGATGCTGTGAGAGGCGGAGGGAGGCCCAGGGGATCGAGTAGAAAACACCTCCCCGAGACCGGCGACACCAGTCGAAGGTAGCGGGGGGGTGGTGCCAAAGACCCCTGGGTCCGACCGCCTGGCGACCTGCAGTGCGGATGGACCGAGCCTCACCACGAATGCCCGCTCCGGCCCCGCTCCGCGTGGCGTCGGTCGGGAATAGCACGGCCGTCCCGTTGGTTGCGACAGTGCCGGGCCGCCAGTCCGGGTGCAGTGACAGCGGCACGAGCCCGGACCGGACCGTCCCCGCGCAGTGCGAACGAAGCGATGGCGGAACCGTCTATGCTCCCGCCCAACTCACCACGGAAAGACCGAGATGCCACAAGAACTCGACGAAGTCGAAGGGCCTGATGAACTGATCGAGGGAGACCTCGACGAGTTGGCCGACGACGACGACCTCATTGCCGAAGACGGGCTGGCCATCGCCGACGACGATGATGACGACGTCGAGATCGCCGTGGTCGACGACGACGACGACCCCGTGGCCGCGGTGGCCGGGCCCGCCACCAAGGCGGCCAAGGCCGGTGCGGCCGCTCCCGCCGGTGACGACACCGACGACGACGACGAGGAGGAGCCCGACGACGAGGACGTCGAGGCCAGCCTGGACACCATCCTGAAGGAGCGCCTCGTCGTCGAGGAGCCCGAGGACGACGAGGACACCCCCGAACCCGAGGACCGCACCGCCGACGGTGTCGAACGGGTGCTGCCCAAGCAGCCCGGCGAGTTCGTGTGCCGTTCCTGCTTTCTGGTCAAGCACCCCAATCAGTTGGCGGACCGGAAGAAGATGCTCTGCCGCGACTGCGTGTGACGAGGACCGACCATGGCTGAACCCGAGGATGCACCGGAGGACGACCGAGCATCGGAGGCCACCCTCAACGAACGGCTGCTCGATGCCTTCGTGTACGTGCCGGCCGGACTGGCCCTCTCGGTGGCCGAAGAGCTGCCCCGGCTGGCGGCCAGGGGCCGCGACCGTCTCGGGGTGCGCGTGTCCTCGGCCCGGGCCGTGGGCCAGTTCGCCGTCAAGGCCGGGCACGACGAGCTCCTCCGCCGATCCGAGGGCTGGTTCCCCCGGTCCGGCACCCGCTCCCCGGGTGATGTCGGGTCGCCCACCGCGCCCCCGGCCGGGGGGGCCGACCCGGCCAGGGCCGGAAGCCCCGTGGTCGGGTCACCGGCACCGACGCCGACGAGGGCACCCGACGATGCCGATGCACCCACCGAGACCACGGCAGCCCAACCGGGGGAGGCCCCCGGCCCCACCGCCGGTAGCGACAACGGTCACATCCCGACCGTCACCACCTTGTCCATCCCCGGGTTCGATGCCCTGTCCGCCTCCCAGGTGGTCCAGCGCCTCGACGGCCTGAACCGCTCCGAGCTGGTCTCGGTGCGGACCTACGAGGCCTCCACCCGCGGGCGTCGCACCATCCTCAACCGGGTGGACCAGCTGCTCGACGAGCGGTCCTGACTCCGGGAGCGGGGTCGGTCGGGCGGGGAGGAGGCCAGGTGGAGTCGGTGCGTCCGGCGACGGTGGACGATGGGCCGCGCCTGGCCGTGCTGGCCGACGCGCTGGTGGCCGCGGTCACCGCGCAGCGGGGCGGTGCGCGCCTCATCGGCGCGGCGCTCGACGGCTCGGACGAGGCGTCCCTCGGCGACCTCCTCGACGTCCTGCTCGACCGTCCCGATGCCCTGGTGCTGGTGGGGGCCATCGACGAGGTGGTGGTGGGATTCGCCGTCAGCACCTACGAGGTGGACGCACGGGGCGCCCGCTGGGGCCGGCTCCGCGCCTGCTTCGTCGAGGAGGAGGCCCGGGCCGTGGGGGTGGGCCGGCTCCTGCTCGAGCACTCGTTGGCCTGGCTGGTCGACGAGGGCTGCGCCGGGGTGGACGGCATGGCTCTTCCCGGTGACCGTGGCGCCAAGTCGTTCTTCGAGTCGGCCGGGTTCAAGGCCAGGCTGCTGACCATGCACAGAGAGCTCGACTGACCGGTGCCTCCGTCGGTCAGGCGCCCCGTCGCCCCGGCGACGACCGGGCCGGCACGGGCCGGCGCGGTCCCGGGGGAGGGGGGATGGGGATGCCCATGAGCCGGGCCAACTCGGGGACGTGGCCGGAAGCCTGGCGGGCCGCGGTGAGGACGGCCTCGTCGGCCTCGGTGGGCAGGCCGGCCGGCTTGACCGTGCGCCGCACCGGGGACTCCACCACCACTTCGAGCAGGGCCAGCCACTCGGCCGGCGGGGTGTCCGCCGACATGGCCTGACCGGCCGCCCCGGCCAGGCGCACGGCCAGCTCCGAGGAGAGCCTGGCGGCCGGCTCGGGAGGGCGGATGGAGGCCCGCACGGCCTCGACGGTCCGGCCGTCGTCGAGCGCCGAGGTGATGCGCTCGACCCACCGCTCGCGCAGCGCGGTGACGCGCTGGTCGAGCGCCGTCCGCAGGGCCGTGGCCATCTCCGTGCCCTCCTCGTCGAGGGAGACGGTCGAGGCCGAGGCCACGATGGAGCGCAGCTCGCGCAGGGGCACGTCCTTGCCCGCGGCGCGGGCCGAGGCGGCCCGGTCCTTCCACGAGGCCAGGTTGATCTTGGGGAGCAGCTGCTCGGCCAGGGACAGCAGCGGTCCCGGGGTCACCTCGGGCCGGCTCTCGGCGCGGGCCCGGCTGTTCTGCTCCTCGATGGCCTGCCGCACGGCGGGGATGCCCCCCTTCAGGAGCTGCTCGGCCACCGGGAGCTGCTCGGGAGGCAGTTCGGCCAGCGCGGCGTTGCGGTAGGTGCTCGACGGCGTCAGCCGACGGGGATGGTCCCGACCCTGCGACTCGCGGCCGCCGGGCCGGGCCGGGCCGGTCCGCTTCCGCCCACCGCCGTCCGGGGACGGGGCCCCGGGATCCTGGCGACCCTGGGTCCGGGCGTCACGGCGCGGCCCGCGCTCACCGCCCTCCGAGCGGGGCCGGCGGTCGGCCGGCCGGCGGGCCCCGTCACGGGGCCCGTCACGCGGTCCGTCCGAGCGATCGTCCCGACGGCGCTTGGACTTGGAGGCCAGCACCACGTTGACGTCGGGACCGCTCTTCGGGGTCCCGAGCACCTCGATGCGCTCGACGGTGCGGACGTCGCCCTTGGCCTTCAAGGGGAGCAGGGCGGTCACCGTCGTGCCGTCCAGGGTCGTCTCCACTTCGGCCCGGAGGACCGAACCCACGCCGGAGCCCTCGGGCACGAGGGACCCCTCGACGGTGCCGCGGGGCTGCTTGGCCCCGGCGGCGCGCCACGTCCACGTGGTGTCCCCGGCCTGACTGGTGAGTTCGACTTCGATGCGATGGGCCATACCGGGCGACAGGCTACTGCCGCCGACGGCACCCGGCGCCACGTCGGTCCCGGGGCACCGCTAAGAAGGGGGTAAGAAACCCCCTGAAATGCACCTTTGCCGACCCCCGGCCACCCTACGATGGCTCGGTGGAGCAGGGTCGGCGGCGGCCGGGGGCGCGGGCGGCAGGCGGCGGTCGTCCGCCGGTGGAGGAGACAGTCGATGGATGAGCGCGAGTCAGACGGTCACGGGCCGGACGCCGCCGCCTCGGCCGGCGAACCCCCGAACAAAGGTCTCGAGCCCGTCCACCGCACCCCGACCACCCGGCCCGTGCCGGTGTGGGGCCCGGTGGTGGCCCAGCCCGTCGACCAGACAACCGGGGGACGGCCCGGCGCCACGGCCGGCGATCGCGGCCCGGGATGGATGTGGGCGGTGATCGCCATGGTCGCCGCCCTCTTCGGGGCGTTGATCGGCGGCGGCATCGTGGCCCTCACCAACCACGACACCAACGGGGCCACCGTGAAGGAGATCTCCGCCGGTCCGGCCCTCCTCAACGGGGTGACCGACATAGAGACGGTGATCGACAAGGTGCTGCCGGCCATCGTCTCCATCGACGCCAAGGGCCCGGCCCCGGCGTCCCAGTCCATCTTCGGCGACGGCTCGTCCACCGGGGTGGACGAGGACCAGGGCACCGGGATGATCATCACCTCCTCGGGTGAGGTGGTGACCAACAACCACGTGATCGCCGGCGCCACTTCGATCACCGTCACCCTGTACGGGAGCTACAAGCCCGTGCCGGCGACCCTGGTCGACACCGACGCCACCGACGACGTGGCCCTCCTGCAGATCACCGGGCAGTCCAACCTCCCCACCGTCGCCTACGGGAACTCCGACAACGTCCAGGTGGGCGACGCCGTGGTGGCCATCGGCAACGCCCTCGGACTGTCGGCCGGCACCCCCACGGTCACCCAGGGGATCATCTCGGCCAAGGGCCGGTCGGTCGAGGCCAGTGACTCCTCGGGCGACTCCACCGAGAGCCTGACCAACCTGTTCCAGACCGACGCCGCCATCAACCCGGGGAACTCGGGCGGGCCGCTGGTGGACAGCTCCGGTCACGTGATCGGCATGAACACGGCCGTGGCCTCCAGCGCGGACGGCACCTCGCAGGCCCAGGACATAGGGTTCGCCATCCCGTCCAACCGGATCGAGAAGCTGCTGCCCGCCCTGCGGAGCAAGTCGATCGGCATTCAGACGGCGTCGGGTACGGGCTTCCTCGGCGTCTCCCTCGAGACGCTCACCCCCCAGCTGCGCAGCGAGTACAACTTCGTGCCTACGGAGGGCGCGGTGGTGCTGCAGGTCCAGCCGGGCAGCCCGGCCGATGCCGCCGGACTGGAGCAGGGAGACGTGATCACCTCGTTCCAGGGTCATCCGGTGACCAGTGCCGACCAGCTGGCCGACGACATCCAGGCCGACAAGCCGGGCCAGAGGGTCACCATCGGCTTCTACCGCGGCCCGGACCACAAGACGGTCACCGCCACCCTGGCCAGCAGCAACGCCGAGGCGGCCGGCGGCTGAGCGCGGTGGCCCGTTGCACCGGGTGCGGCCGGGTCGCCCTACCCTCAGGACATGGACCCTCAGGACCTGGACATCGACGTGGCCGGTAGGACCGTGGACGGGGAGGGGAGGGTCACCGCTCTGTCCATCGAGGCCCTGTCGGCTCCCCGGGTCGAGCCGGCCCGCGACGGCTCCCCGCCCGACGACCGGGACCTGGCCCGGATCCTGGACGCCGCCACCACGGTGCCCGACCACGGGGGACTGCGGCCGTGGCGCTTCGTCGTCATCGCCGGCCCCGGTCGGGACCGCTTCGGCGAGGCGCTGGTGGAGGGCCTGGTCGGCATCAAGGGTGAGGGCGTTCCCGAGGGCGCCCTGGCCAAGATGCGGGGCAAGGCCTTCGCCGCCCCCTGTGCCGTGATGGTCGTGGCGTCGCCCCGGCTGGAGTCGAACGTCCCCGAATGGGAGCAGGTGGTCTCGGCGTCGTGCACCGGCTACGCCATCGTCCTCGGGGCCACCGCCCTCGGCCTGGGTGCGGTATGGAAGAGTGCGGCGGTCCTGGACACCGGGCCGGTGCGGGCGCTGTTCGGTGTGGCCGACCACGAGCGCCTGCTCGGCTGGGTCAACCTGGGCTCGCCGGGCCAGCCGTCCCGCAAGAAGGGCGTCTACGCCTCAGGCGAGGTGCCCGACACCCCGGTCACCGTGGTGGGGGAGTGACCGCCGGGCTGGGCGACCGGACGGGATCGACGCACGCCCTGGTGCCGGCGCGCCGGAAGGCATCGGCCACGGACAGCGCCCGGAGGGAGTCGACCACCACGTGGGCGCGGCGCAGGTCGAGGTCCCGGGTCAGGGGATGGGGGACCGCCACCGTGTAGAGGCCGGCGGCCAACGCGGCGGCCACCCCGTTGGGAGAGTCCTCGACGGCCACCGACCGGGCCGGGTCGGCGCCGAGGCTCGTACAGGCCAGCCGGTAGGAGGTGGGATCGGGCTTGGCCGGGACACCCTCGCCCCGGCACACCAGCGTGCCGAGCCGGTGGCGGATCCCCAGGCGGCGGAGATGGCCGTCGACCCACTCGTGGCTGGACGACGACGCCACCCCCACCGGCACGCCCAGTGCCTCGGCCCCGGCCAGCCATTCGAGGACGCCGTCCCGGAGGGGTTCCTCGGCCTGGATCTCGTCACGCCGGAGCCGCCGACGGTCCGCCAGCGCCGGGTCGATCGGGCGGCCCAGCCGTTGCTCGAGTCCGGACCACGGGTCGAAGAGGTCGTCCCCGCCGATGTTGCGCTGCCACTCGGCGCGGTCCAACCGTTGGCCGTGGTCGTCCCACAGCTCGACCCAGGAGCGGTAGAGGGGCTCCTCGGTGTCGAGGATGGTGCCGTCGAAGTCGAGGACCAGGCAGCCCCGGGGGAGTGCCGCCCCGGGGTCAGGGGCCATGGACGTGACCGCGGGGCGGTGCCGTCACCAGGCGGAGCGAGCCCACGAAGGAGGCCTGGGCGCGCAGGTGCCCGTGGCGCTCGTCCCAGCGGCCCGAGGCCAGATCGGCGGCCAGCGTCTCGACGGCCCGGGCCTCGGCCTCCGGCCCGACGAAGCTCCACGCCGACTGGGACCGTCGTACGGCCGGGTCGAGGAACGCCTCGGGCCGGCCGTAGAAGGCCTCGGTGAAGCCGTCCCGGCAGTCGAAGGGGACGGGGACCGGCGTCGACGTGGTCCCCGGGCCCAGGGCGTTCACCACCGTGTCGATGGCCGGGTAGCGGCGGGACTCGGCGGCGTACAGCTCGGGGGAGTACGCGGCCAGCCAGAGGGTGTCGAGGGCGGCGGGGTCGAAGGTCAGCACCACCACCGGCCCCACGGTGACCCGGCGCATCTCGGCCAGGCCGGCCACGGGATCGGGCCACTGGTGGATGGTCACGGTGGCCATGGAGGCATCCACGGCCCCGTCGGGCAGGGGGAGCGCCCCGGCCACGGCCCGGACCACGCTGGAGTGTGGGGCCAGCCGCTGGGCCAGCATGGCCGGCGACGGCTCGACGGCGACGACGCGGCGGTCGGACGGCTCGTAGGACCCGGTCCCGGCGCCCACGTTGAGCACGGTGCGGGCCGGCCCGAGGGACGAGAGGATCAGCTCGGCGATGCGGGGATCGGTCTGGCGTCGACCGGCATAGCCCTCGCCGTACCGTGCGTAGTCGACGTCGCCGGCCGTTCCGGCCACTACCCCCACCGGGCCATGGGAGGCCCGAATCCGGCGTCGGCGGCGCAGGCACCGCACAGATCCAGGCGCCGGGCACCGGGCCGGTCCGACGCGGCCACCCGGCGCCAGCCGTAGCGGCGGGCCTCCTCGAGGCAGGCCGACTCCGACCAGCGTGGTGAGGTCCGGGCACCGCACTTGCCGCAGGTCCGGAAGAACACCTCGTCGTCGTAGAGATCGTCGAAGTTCAGCTCGTCGGGGTCGTAGTCCATAGGGGTCGCTCCGGTCCCGAGGATACCGCTGGCGGGTGACCGGCGAGGCACCGGGAATCGACCCGGTCGGAGCGGCCCGTGGGCTTAGGATGACGCAGAGGCCGCCCCGGGGGCCGGCTGCGATCACGAGAGGTGGACGGGACTGTGGCTGACGCCAACGACTTCAACACGAAGGTCATCGAGGAATTCCGGGCCAACGGTGGGGTCGTGGGCGGACCGTTCGACGGGACGCGCCTGCTGCTCTTGACGACCACGGGGGCGAAGTCGGGGCAGCCCCGGGTCAACCCGTTGGCGTACCGGAACGAGGACGAACGGGTGTTCGTCTTCGCCTCCAAGGCCGGTGCGCCCACCAACCCGGACTGGTACCACAACCTGACGGCCCATCCGGAGGTGACGGTCGAGGTGGGAGTGGAGCGCTTCGGAGCCAGGGCCAGTGTCATCACCGGACCGGAGCGGGACCGGATCTATGCCGCCCATGCCGCCGAGAACCCGGGGTTCGCCGAGTACCAGGAAAAGACCGCTCGGATCATCCCGGTCGTCGAGCTCGTCCGCCTCTGAGTCCCTGACCCGGTCGACCCGGCGGGCCGGGCGGGCCGGTCCTGGGGCCCACCTCCTGGTCCTGGTCTCGCTAATATCGTCACCGTGACGAAATTACCCGATACACCTAGGTGCGGCTGGTGTCACCGCCCGTTGCCTCAATTGCCGGGAGCGGGCCGACCCCGGCGTTTCTGCAGTGCCGCCCACCGCCAGCGGGCCTACGAGGCCCGCCGCCGGGCCGACTCGCTGCAGATCCCTGCGGGTCAGGTCATCGTCGCCGAGGAGGATCTCCGGCGAGTGCACGACCGTCTGTACCTGCTGGAGTCGGCGCTCGAGGATGTGGAGGCCGACCTGGAGGGCAAACCTGGGCCCGCGGCCTACCGGGAGGCCTTCGACCACCTCTACGAGGCGGCAAAGGACCTGGTGGGGGTGGTTGTGGAGCCGGTCAGGCAGTAGGGCCCCCGTTGGGAACCCCTCCCCAGTCCCCCGACCAAACCGCCGATAATGTATATTATGTCAAGTAAAACGGGAGCGCAGGCAGGGCGGCCCGGGTTGCCAGGTGGTCGTCGCTTCGCCGCCGAACAGTCGGCAAGAGTCGCCCACGAGGTTGTGGCCGGACGTGGGCAGAGTGCGTTGCGAACGTGCCCACCACGAGCCTGGGCGCCGAGCTGATTGCATCGCTCG
>Ga0181534_10002588_pt1 | contig 11101 bp, 14 predicted proteins | sample PEATcosm2014_Bin_37_FD_119758 | JGI IMG/M metagenome (GOLD analysis project Ga0181534, IMG submission 119758) | Peatland microbial communities from MTU Mesocosm Facility, Houghton, MI, USA - PEATcosm2014_Bin17_10_metaG | ecosystem: Environmental > Terrestrial > Soil > Wetlands > Peat | place...
TCCGCGACTGCAGCCGCTCGTTCTTGTTGAGCCAGTCGAAGATCACCTGCGACAGGTACTCGATGTCGGCCTTGGGGTTGTAGAAGCGTTTCTTGGCCTCGTCGGCCTTCACCCGCGCGTGGCTGAACCCGGTGCCGACCGGATCAATGAACCCAGGTCGGTGAAGTCCAGCCAGGTACCCGGGTTGTCCTTGGGAATCGCGGAGTCGGAGGGACTATCGCCCTCGGCGCCGAACTGCACGCGCTTCGGACCGATCGCACCGAGGTTCAAATACACGGAAGACGCGCCCGGACCGCCGTTCAAAGCGAACGTCACCGGCCGATTGGCGCCCGGCACCGTGTAAGCAATGAACATGACATCGGCAACGGTCTTGCCCTTCTCGTCGAGCACGGGAATGGACCCTACGGTCGCGTCGTAATTGACCGTCCGGCCACCCACCTGGACGCTCTGCCGGACTGTCTTATCCTGCGGGAACGCGGGCAACTTGAACTCATCGTCCGCGGGCTGCTCTTTCGGCCCCTTGCCATCGTCCTTGGCGTCTTTGGCGGCGGGCGCCTCACTTTTGTCTTTCGCCGGCACCTGCGGCGCGGTCATCAATCCAAACACCAGCAGCACGGCTGCCGGCCAGGACAAGAAGCTCAATCGCATGGCTGTTCCTTTGCGTGTGAACAGCCATGCATTAAGCCTCACGTTCAACGCGCGTTCAACAGCCGCAGAACGTCTTCGGTAGAGCCCGTCTCACCCAGCCGCGGAAAGGTCGTTTCCACGCTATGGCGATGATTCTCCGCAACGCGGTCAGCCATCGCATCCACGGCGAACGTCACGTTGTAACCCGCGTCATAAAGGCTTCGGGCCGTGGACTCGACACCAATGCTTGTCGCGATCCCGGTCAGAACGATCTGAGTCACGCCTCGCTTGCGCAGGTAAGTGTCGAGATCAGTGTTGATAAACGCGCCGAAGGCGTGCTTGGTCACGACGTGATCGCTTGGCTGACGCTCCAACTCCGGGACGAGCTCAGCGAAATCTGCTGGGAACGATGCGAAGTTCGGCCGCGGTGTATCCGTACGCCCAGGCGCTGCTCCCGCCACATTCACGAGCACCACGGGCAACTTCTTCTCGCGAAAGGCTCGGGCCAGGTGCGCAGACCGACTGACAACGTCTCCAGCCGCTTGCGCCGCCATCGCCGTAATTCCCTTCTGCAGGTCGATAATCACGAGAGCGGTCACTTCATCCAATTGGGTCAGGGGCATGTTTCCTCCAGATCTATTTCGACAAGCTGATTTCGGCGCGAGCGATGGCGGGTCGGACATCTCGCTGGTAATTCCAGGGCACGCTCGCCAGATGCTGCAACAAAGCACGCACAAAGCGATCCTGTCGGCGACGCGCCTCCGGCACCGGCACACCGTGATTGAGAATCGCGAAATACACAGTGCCCTGGTCGCTCGTCGGAATCGCACCAACGAGCGCACTAGCGCCGTAATCACCGTAGGTGCCCGTCTTTCCAACAACACGCCCCGCTTCATCGGGGCCATCCAGCCGACGCCGTAAAGTGCCGTCGTCGATCCCGGAAACCGGCAGAATGTCAGTGAGCCCATGTCCGGACTTCTTCAGCTCCTCCTCCAACGCGCGCAGCAACTTCACGGCCGCCCGGGGACTCAGACGATTGATCGGGTCCGTACCCGCGCCATCTCCCAGGGTGATTTCGGATTGCAGCGCGGGCGGCACGGCGCTGCGCGCCAGCGCTTGCACGGCGGTGGCTCCACCCGCAGCATCCGCAAGCGGTTTGAATATGTTGTTGGAATAGTCATTCAACGATTTGGCCAGCGGCAACAGGGGCTGCGATCGGTGAATGAGCAACGGCCGCACCGGCGCTGCGCCGCTCGCAGCTCCGCCAAACCGGATCCCCGTGGGCAACAACCGGTCCGGTGCCGGCCCTGTTGGATTCTCCAGCTCGAAGGCACGCACGGCAGCGAGCGCGGCCGGCGAAATCGACCCAGCCAGCGCACGCCGCAGCCGCGAGCCGTCCTCATCAGGCAACCAATCGAAAGTGAGGGAGCCCCGCAGCTGCAGATCGCCCGTCACCTGCGTAACTCCCGCCGCGCGCAGCCGATCCGCAACCAACAGTGCATTCTCATCGACGAAGGCCGGGTCGCCGTTGCTCTCAACCAGCAGGTTGCCGTGCAGGGTCCCTTCCGAAATGGAACCTTGCGCGGAGAAGGTCGTGACAAATCGATATTCGGGACCCAACTTGCGCAACAGCGCAAGCGTGGTAGGGACCTTGGAGACAGACGCGGGATGCACCGGCTTCTGCGCTTCCTGAGCGAGCAGCGCAGCACCATTCGCAGCCTCAACGTACACACCCTGATCGGCGCCGAGGATGGAGTTCGCCTGCGCTGCCAAGCTCGAACTGTCAGCGCTTGCCGCGGCCTGGCAAGTCAGCATACCGGCAATCAAAATCGCAACACGCACCATGAGCTTCCAGACAACCGCAGATACGCCATGATGCCATCATCGCAAGCACGAAGCTGCCACGTCACCACCCGGCGCGTGGCACTATCGCGGACTGGTGGGCACCACAGGCCAGGTCGCGCACACGAGCGCGCCGCCGAGCTCCGCTTGCGCAATGCGCACCTCGCCCCCATGCCATTCGATTGCGCGCTTCACAATCGCGAGCCCCAGCCCATAACCCACTTTCTTGCCGGCCGCCGGGCTGAGTTGCACAAACGACTGGAACACACGGCTGCGCTCGCCCGGCGGAATCCCAGGTCCATCATCCCCAACGCACAGCTCGTTCAGTCCGTCGCGGCTGGCGAACGTGACCTCGATCCGGCTCGCGGCATACCGACCCGCGTTGTACAGCAGATTGCGCAGAACCGACTCAAACAGATGAATGTCACACACGACCCGGGTGGCATCACTCTGCACAGTCGCTGTAATGGCCACTCCGGGACGAATGCCGCTTTGCACCGACTCGACAATTGCAGGAATCAGCGCCGTGAAGTTGTTCTGCGCCAGGTTGAGCGCCAGATCAGCCCGCTCCAGGATCGCGTAACCGAGTGTCGCTTTGACGAGGCCGTCGATGGCTTCGATGTCCGTCTTGATGTTGGACAAGGAGCCACGCAACTCCTCGACACTCGTTGCGGTGTGCGACAGCTCGATCTCGAACTGCATGCGCGACAGCGGGGTCTTGATCTCGTGCGAGACGGCGTTCGACATGTCCTGGTGCGAGGCAATCAGACCGTCGATACGGGCCGCCATTTTGCGAAAGGTCTGCGCGAGCGGGTAGATCTGCGAGTGTTGTTTGATTGGGGCGGCAAACTGCCAGTTGCGGTTGCCGTACTGCGCCGCCGCTTTCTCGAGCGTGCGCAGGTCCCGGGTCAACGGCCAGATCCAGATCATGAGTACGAGCGCAATCACCGCATAGAACAGGATCGTAACGACCCAGTCCAGGGGACCTCGATTGCCGGACGGCTCCCGGGAGCGCAGCGCCAGCACATGATCGGCGTCGATCCGCTGCAGGACCCACGAGTCCCCCTGCGAGGAGCGCATGTAGGCGTTCTCCCCGCGGCTCAGTTTCTGCAGGGTATCGGCGCCCGCGATTTCGTTGGTGGCGAAGACTTCAGCGTCCACTCCGGTGCGACGGGCAACGCCTGCGATCAGACTTCGCCAACTTTCGGGCGGAGCATCACGCAGTCGATCTGCCAGAACAGCCATGACGGTGACTACCGGGCTGTTTTCCGCGGAGTCCGGCTTGCTGTAGATCTGGAACAGGCGGTCCTGCCCCCAACTGACCACCGCGAGGGTCACGACGACGAGCAGGTAAAGGCCCAGGAAATGCCGCGCCACGGGTCACCAGGCGTCCGGCACAAACAGATATCCCTGTCCCCAGATTGTCTTGATCCGCTGCGGATTCTCGGCATCGTCGTCGAGCTTCTTGCGCAGCCGCGAGATCCGGATATCCAACATCCGGTCCAACCCGTCGTAGTCGCGATTGTAGAGACTTTTGAACAGCCGCTCGCGCGATTGAATCTCCCCCGGATGACTGGCCAGAAACACCAACAGGTCGAACTCATTGCGCGACAGCGCGATGTCGCGACCATCCCACTTCACACCGCGTGAGATGATGTTGATCAGCAGGCGACCGAAGCTGAGGGACTTGCCCGCAACGGAAGCCACGGGCGTTTTACTTCTGCGCAGCAGGGCGTTGACACGCGCCAGCAACACCCGAGGTTCGACCGGCTTGATGACGTAGTCATCCGCACCGAGCTCCAGACCCAACACGTGGTCGATATCGTTGTCCCGTGCGGTCAAAATCAGGATCGGATTCGCATAATCGGGTCGCAAGCGCTTGCAGATGGAGAAGCCATCCTCGCCGGGCAGACCCAGGTCCAGAATGACCAGGTCGGGATTGTCGCTCTGCACGCGCTCGACTACCTCGTCGCCCCGGCTGACGATGGCCACGCTGAAGCCGTGACCGAGCAGGTAGCGACTCACTAGATCCGCCAGACGCAGGTCGTCCTCGACAAGGAGAATCGAGTGTTGCGGCTCGGTACTCATGCGCGACTAATTGAAGATGTTCCAGGGCTGACGGCGCCGATGGCGATACTGAATCGCCTCCCGGATGACCCGCAGCGCCTCGGAGGCCAGCACGTGGTCGAGGGAGACATCGCGCAACTGGAATACAACGTCCTCGGTGAAGACGAGATCGATGGTATAGGTGCCCGCTGTGTAGTGTTCCCAACAATGGCGCACTTCCTGGCGTATCTCGGGCCGCCCCAGAATGACCAGGCAGAGAGACTCATCATGTTTCGAGCGCCACTGGGCACGTACGGGTGTTGCGCATTGCTTCTCGTTCCCGGTCAGCGTGCAGATACGCGGGCTGATTTCCAGGCGGATATCCTCATCCGCTGGACCGCTGGCCGGCAGCGCCGAACCTGCGATGGACAACCCGGCAATAATGGCGAGGGCTGTCCACGCCCGCCGGAATGCCGTTGAACTACCCCGCACATCCATCCCCTGGTGCATGGGTGACAGTCTACTGGTGAAATATGTAAGTCGCGCCGATGAATGCAGTGGTCACGTAATGCTTGTCGACGATCGGACTGTCGGAGATGGCGTTTCCCAGGCGCTCCTCGTGCACAAAGGCATCGAGCTGCCATTTTTTGCTCAAGGGTCGCGAATACCCCAGTTTTATGAATGGATTCAAGGCCCATCCAGCCGCATACAGGCCGGGGTAGCCGTAATAATAATTGACGGTGGACGCACTCTTCCAGGTGATGCCGAAGCGGGCGTTCAAGTCACCCCCCAGCAACGACCCGACGGGCATACCGATCGCTGCTCGGAGCTCATCACCGTGCGTGCGCCCAGTGATCTCGTGCAGTAAGTCGACCTGACCGGTGAGGCTCCCATGTTTGAAGGTCCACTCGGGCCCCGCAAGGTAGGTGACCTTCCGAGCGGGCTGCGGAAGCGCGTGGGGAGTGGCTGGCGTTTCTTGAAGTGCAGGCGGAGGCCTGCCAGTCGCGCCGCTGCCACCCGCGAATGACATCGGGGAGAAGACGAAGAAATTCTGGAGATCGCTGCGGTAGAAGAACACGCGATCGTAACCTGGGCTCGCGACGAGACTGAGCGTGTTCGACTCGCCGTCGAAAAGTGTCACGCCGGGATCGAGATTGTCGATGAAGAATCGTTTTCCGTAGTAGCTGAACTGCGGAACCAGCACCAGCGGAATATCTTGGCCGTGGACGACCGGATTGGTGCGTACGCCTGCACCCAGCGCAACACTGAAACTCCAGCTGCCTACGGCTACGCACTCAGCAGTGGACGCCGTGCACTCTGATTCCGCGAATGTCGCGGACGCGACGAGCAGGCAGCCGATGGCCGCAACGGCTGACTCCACTCTCCTTTGGGTGCGCATTGCCGGGAATGGTCGCAGAACGCCCTGGACCGCGCTATCCGACCTCTGTAGCTGCTTGTACTGATCTGTATCTAACTCGCGGCGGGCGGCGCGTCTTGGGGGATTTTCCGGCGTTTACGGCGCCTGAGTACCCAGGCAGCGACACCACCCGCGACCGAAGTACCGCCGCCTGAGGCCAGCCAGGCGGCCGTGCCAATGCATAGGGGACACATCAGTGACACTCCTCCGAGCAGGCGCTGCCCGAGGCCTGCCCATACCGCAGCTTGGGCATCCAGCCCGCCGGTCCTTCGGGGAGCATGTCGAACATATGCCAGATTGTGCAGAAATCGTCGCCAGGACTCCAGGTCACATCGGAAACGCGCAGGATTTGGCTGCCCTTGCGCTTGAACACGGACATCCCTGGGCGCCATCGGGTGGCCATGCGGTATCCCATATCCTCGGCAAAGGAGTTCCCCATGTGACTCACCATGGGGAACACCCAGCCGCGACTCGCGGCGAACTTCTGCTGGACTTCCGGAGCATCCGGACTCGACACCACGAACGCCGCGCGACTCGTCACATGTTGGTGTATGCCGTTATAACCATCTGCCCACAAAGTACAACCTGGACAGGACACGCCCATGTTGTGAACCACCATCAGGTCCGCGTGGTTGCCGAACAATTCGGACAGCGTCACAGTCCCGTCCAACACCCGGAACTCGTAGTCAGCCACCTCCTGGGGCTCGACTTCGGACTGCACCTTGCGCATCTGCCGGCGGATGTCTGCGATCTGTTGCCGGAAGTCACTCAACTGCTGGGTTGCGGCGGCGTACTTCATGATCAGGCCCCGTATTGATCGCGCAATTTGACCCATGACATCGGGTGCGGCAGACCTGCCTCGTTGCGGCCCTTGGGCACGAGATCCAGGAGCTGAAACGCGACATTCATCGGGTCGATGCCGCGGGCATACGTGGAATAGGTGTGAAAGATGTCTCCTTTGTCATCCTTGAAAAACACGCTGAAGCCGGGCTTATCAGCCATCTTGTCGGGATAACGCTCGTAGTTGTATACGGCGGTTCCCTGGGCCACCTCTTCATCCCGGAAGGAGGCCTGGTAGTCGTAGTTGAAATCGCCGTCGGCACCGGAAACCCACTTGAAGGTCCAGCCCATGCGGGTTGCGAATCCCTGCAGCTTGGCGACGGGCGCGCGCGATATGGCGACAAACGCAACATCGCGCTGCTCGAGGTGTGGAATCGTGCCGTTGAAGTTGTCAGCCCAGAATGAGCAGCCACGGCAGGCGGCTTCCGAATCCGGTGCAAACATCAGGTGATAGACGACCAACTGGCTGTTCCCCCCAAACAGGTCACTCAGGGTAACCTGGCCGGTGGGTCCGGCAAATACGTACTTTTTGTCGACCCGCTCCCAGGGCAGCTCGCGCCGCTCCCGGCTGAGCTCTTCGCGCAGGCGGGTAAATTCCTTTTCCTTGGCCAGAAAACGGCGTCGGGCCTCGAACCATTCATTCCGCGAAACAACCTCGTGATCCGTCATAAAGCCTCCGCTGGCTGTGGGTTTGATCATTTGCGACGTTTGCTGCGACTGCGCTTCGCCGGAGTGGTTTGCGCCTGTTGCTCATCGATCTGTGCCAGGGTGGCGGCCAGCAGATCGAACTGACCTTGCCAGTATTTGGCATAGCGGTTGAGCCACACTGATGCTTCCATCAGCGGCCCCGCTTCCAGCGAACAGCGATTGATACGGCCGCTGCGCTCCTGCTGAACGAGCCCCGCGCGCACGAGCACCTGGATGTGGCGCGAGACTCCCTGCAGGGAAATGTTGAATTGCGAAGCGAGCTCGGACACGAGCAGCGCCTGGCCATCGAGCAATTGCAGGATGCGGCGGCGGATGGGGTCGCTCAGAGCGGCAAAGACCTGGTCCAGCCGCGCGTCCTCGACCGCGGCCACCGCCGCTTCACTGGTTTCGCCGTCCTGGGTAACGACTCGGAAAGCTGAGCTCATATTCACCATAGTGGATTAATATCAACGTTTTTATTGATAGTCAACTAATTTGTTGAATATCGGCGCGCAGGCACGCGACTGCGGGCTCGGTGCGTTTTTTCAGCCGAACAGGTGCTCGAGCGCGGTGGCGAAGCCGAGCCACCACTGCGTGCCGGATATCGGTATCACGGCGAAGGTTTCGAGGAGCACAAAGAAGCCGCCGTAGAGGTAGGCCTTGTGCGGACGACCACGCGTCCGCCAGTCATACACCATCGCTACGATGATCAGAAGGAATGCAACTAACGCGGGTGGGACCGCCACAAACGGAGGTGGCGGTCCGTCGTCCGTGGCGCCGGGTGGTGCGAGCAGCGTTAGGAACACGCGCGCTATCGCGGGCGTCATCATGCTGGCCATCAATACGTACATCAGCCGTTTATGCACTTCTGGCTTGCGTATATTTGCGATGGCGGCCGCGAAGAGGCCAATTATCAGGGGCAGAGCCAGGAGCGCAACGGCAGAAAATCGCCTGCCGGCGTCACCAACGCCATGGGCGTCCTCCAACTTCAGGAGTGTGACTCTCGTTGCGATGATAGAGCACACCATGACGCTGAACAGCGCTATCCCAAAAAGACCCCACGACCTGTGGGATAAAGTGCGTCCGGACGCAACTAACCAGGTTTGCAGGAAGTAGAACAGTGTCCAGGAGAAGAGCAGGAAGCCGTGTACGTGGAGGATGGGTGGCGCATGGAAGGTGCCATTGGCGAGGCGCGCCCAATAGGTTGGTGTAAACCCGCCAAAGGCTATGAGGACAAATACGCCCGCAGTCCACAGATAAAAGCGGCGGGATTCCGGACGAACGCCAACGCCGTCAGCAAGAACAGTTTCCACCGGTAAACCCCCAGAATCTTCTTTTGGGGGGTATTTTGCCCGTGAACGGCCGCTAGATCCACTTGAAGCCCTTCGCCATCACAAACAGCAGGGCGGCGCCTTGCGCCACATACAGGCCGAAAGCCCAGATTTTTGCCGAGTAAAGCTCCTGGCGCAGGGCCTCGATCTTGCCATCCAGCTTCTCATACACGTAATCGATCTTGCCATCCAGCTTGGCGTGCACATGATCCAGCTTGCCGTCCAAGCGCATATCGCCGGCTTCGATCCTGCCGCCCAGGCGCTCGTCCATGGCGCGCATCCGGTCATCCATCCCCCGTAGCTGGATCTTGATATCCGCCACATCCTTCTGGATGTGCTCAACATCCGATGTCAGTTTCAACACCTGCGCAGGCAGCTGCCGCAACTCATCCATGGCAGGCTCCGGCGCCGGATCGCCCTCGTATTCCAACAATCGTGCGGGATTCATATCTCACCGTGACCTCACTTCGATCCAACTCGAAACCCTCATCGCGGTGATAATTGTGCGCGCCGGTATGGCGCGAAACAACAGTTTACGCAGGTTTTTCAGGGCAATAGTGGAGTGAAAGACGCCCGTGTGAACGGGCATCTTTTTCGCGGAAGGGAGACGTTAGAGGGACGTGGTGACTATGCGTGCGACTTCGGCCAGCACTTTCTCACGCTGCATCGCACGTGTGCCGCTACGGTTGTAGAGCGCAGCGACAATAATAGGCGCGCGATTCGGAGGCCAGATGATTCCGACGTCGTTCGTCTGATCAGACCAGGTGCCTGTCTTGTGAGCAATGCGCCACCCGATCGGCAGACCCGCCGGAAGGCGGTGTTCACCGACCTTCGCGTCGACCATCCATCCCTCCAGGCGCGCCCGGGAATCAGGAGACAACACGTTACCCAGCACCACCGAATTCAGAAGGCCCACCATGCTCGCAGCAGTGGTAGTGTCGTGCACCTCACCCGGGGCAACGACATTCAACGCAGTCTCGATATTATCCAGCCGCGTAACCTGATCACCGGTAGAGCGGATAAACGAAGTCACCGCCTGCGGCCCACCGAGCACTTTCAATATCGCGTTGGCAGCCGTGTTGTCGCTCCACTGAACAGCAGCAGCACACATTTCGCCGAGCGACAGGCCGCCCTCCTTCACATGCTCCCGGGCAACCGGTGCGTATTCCAACAAGTCGCTTTCGCCATACTCGATCCGACGATCCAGATGCTCAATGCCCTGGTCAACACGTTTGAGGATGGCGCCGGCAGCGAGGAACTTGAAGACACTGCACATTCCAAATCGCTCGTCACCGCGATGTTGGATACGTTTGCCGCTCGCGGTATCCCATGCTGACACTCCGAGCCTTCCGCCTTCTCGCTTCTCCAAGGCCGCAAGCTTGGGGTTAGTGCCGGCGGCCGCCAGTGCCGCTCCACCCACACACACCATCGCAGCCGCACCCACCAACAGCCCACGTCGATTCAATTGACCTTTCATGTTCGCTTCCCTAAAAGCCACGCACAGCGCGCACCGTATGGCATCCCTGTGGCATCGCCATGGAGCAAATCAGGCAAAAAATGGCAGGACTAGAGCGCGGCGAAAGATCGCGCGTCTGCTCCCCAGGCAGGCGCTCGTCTCAACGCCTCAGGAACCTCTTCAGGCCGCGCCACAACCTCCCACATCTGAGAGTGGCGCTCATCCATGAAATGTTCAGCGATGGCGTGATCGAGAACCTCGAGCAGGGGATTGAAGAATCCTCGGGTGTTCACCAGCAGGATGGGATTCAGATACAACCCGAGCCGTTTCAGCGTGATCGCCTCGAGCAGCTCTTCCAGCGTGCCGGACCCGCCCGGCAAGGCAATCGCCGCCTGGCTGCGAGTCAGCATCAAGTGTTTGCGGATCCGCATGTCCTCAACGAGCTCCAGCTCGGTGAGGCCCGGGTGCCCCCATTCGAGATCCGCCATGAATCGCGGCAGGATACCGAGCACCCGCCCGCCTTTGCTCAAAGCTCCGTCGGCCAAGGCCCCCATCGACCCCCTGGCGCCTCCCCCATAAACGATCCCGAGCCCCTGGGTCGCCAGAACTTCACCCAACTTGAACGCAGCCTCGCGATACTCAGGATGCGCCGTCCGGCTGGAAGCGCAGTAAACGCACACGGCGCGTGATTGTGATGAGGGTAGTTCAGCGCTCATGTGCACCATCATCTCACGATGTCGAGCACCTCGCGAATCAACGCAGGCCCGCGATAAATCAAGCCGGTATACAACTGCAGCAGATCGGCGCCCGCACCCCGGGTGTCTGCCGCCTGCTCCGCGGAAACAATCCCACCGA
>Ga0181534_10002589_pt1 | contig 11101 bp, 11 predicted proteins | sample PEATcosm2014_Bin_37_FD_119758 | JGI IMG/M metagenome (GOLD analysis project Ga0181534, IMG submission 119758) | Peatland microbial communities from MTU Mesocosm Facility, Houghton, MI, USA - PEATcosm2014_Bin17_10_metaG | ecosystem: Environmental > Terrestrial > Soil > Wetlands > Peat | place...
ACTGACACCGCCGGAAGTGACCAGGTAGAAGTACCGGGACTGCTGGCGATCCGCCAGAATCACCTCGTTGTCCGCGAAGGTGACTTCCGTCGATAGCTTGGCCAGCCTGGCGATATGCCGCTCGGCCAAGCCGTGCATGAAAGCGTGGTTGCGGAGGGTCTCCTCTAGCGTCAAATGCCCCACCAGTGCGTGAAATGCCGCTAACGACGCCGTTTTCAGTGCCTATTTCGCAGCGGTGACGCGAATGGTGCAATTACGGTGCCAAGCTAGTACATCGTGCAGATAGTTATTTGCAGATCGACCCGCAACCAAAATGACTCCTGTGGGGGCGGGCAATTCTGCCCGCATCCGGCTTTCAGCCGGCTTTAGCCGCCTAAAAGGCGGCTGCGGCCAAGATTGGCCGCCCTCCGGTGCAACTGAATCGGCAGCATTCTGTAAAGAACTATCTGTACGATGTACGAGTCGATGAGGTGGTCACAAGGGTAGAGGAGGTGCAAGCCATGTCAAACCGGGTGGCGCGAGTTTCAAAAGCTGTACCGCAATGCCAGCCTGGCGTTCGAATTGCGCCGGTATTGGCCCAAAAAGTCCGACTCGTCCCCGCGGATCAGGGTGAAGGCCGCCGTCGCTCGCCAGTGCGCCCCCAGCGCCTGCGAGTATTCGAGCTTGGCCCACATACCTTGCCCGTTCTGCCGCAGCGCAGTCTCCAGCGCCACGCTGCGGTTGGTGTCGATGGTGTAGCCCGCGCGGCCCAGAAATGCGCTGGTCAATCCGCGGTCCGGCGCGAAATCGAAGATCGACCGGTGCTCGGTCACCACCTGCCCCGCGTATCCGCCGATGAAGAACCATTCGCCCGCCTGCCGCTCCAGTTGCACCACGTACAGCGCGTATTCGTCTTCCGTCCTGGTGGCGGAGGTGAAGTAGGCCGCCTCGGCCTTCACCGTCACGCCCTTCAAAGGGATGGCCGCGTCGGCGCCATACATGCGCATCTGCGGATAATAGCGCTCCACATCCACGCTCAGCGGCTGCGGTTCTTGAACGCTGAATAGCGGCAGGTTATTGTGCCCGTCGTAGAACGAAAGCGAATACTCCGCCAGCGCGCCGATATGGTTCCAGCGCGCGCCGAACTGCGAGCCACCCGGAAACGATGGCGGCAGTTCGGCGATCCCGATGCCGGCCGGAAGATTGCTCCAGCGTTGGTCGAGCAGCGGCACGCGGCTGGGCGTGAACAGCGGCTCCCACACTACGTCTATGGTGTTCGACTGCCCGCCGTAAGTCGCGCGCACCGCCGTGACGGCCAGAAAATCGCTGTCCACAACCGCCAGGTAGTCTTGCGGCGCGAAGCGATCCGTGGGATTCAGAATATCGGCCTTGCCCCAGCGGATAAACTGCTTGCCCAGCACCACCGTCAGCTTCTTCTTCGAGTACGTGGCGTTAAGCTGCCGCACTTCGAACGACGGACGTCGGCGTTCGCGATCGTCCCAGGAAAGCTCCCAGGCCCGATCCACTTGTTCGTGGGTATCCGCGCGCGCGTCGATGCCGCCCGCAAACTGCCAATCCGAATCCAGCTTATAGAAGGCTTCGTACCGGAACAGCGCATCGCCGACCGCCTGTCCGCTATCGTCGGGCGCGGTTTGCGGATACCCCACAAAGTCCGCCTCCAGAAACCCGCGTTGCGTGAAGCTTTGCGCCAACGCCCCGGCGCTCAGGCCCAGCACCCAGAACCCAGCACCCAGAACCCGCCCGTTCACATTTGCCGCCGCAGCGCCTGCACGGTGAAATCGTCGTCTTTCATAGGAACGTTGTAACGCACGTTGTCCAGCTTCAGAATCGTGCGGCTCTTGCGGCCCAGATCGGTCATTTCCAGCAGTCGCGCCGTCCAGATCCCTTGAATGTTCTGGATGTCCCTCTCCACCAGGCGGCGCACCAGCTTGTCTTTCACGTAATTCTCATACTGCACGGGGACGTAGTTATCCTTTCGAATCCATACGCGCGACGAGGTGTATTGGGAGCTCTTGCCCTGCTTGGGTTTCGATTCAATACGCCAGCATGGTGCGCCGTCGATCGGTTCCTCGCCCTGCAGGCTGTAATCGTATTGGTTGACGTCGCGCTCCTCCAAATCCTCGAAGCTGAAATCGGTGCCGAAGAATCGCGTGGAGCGGTCCTGTTGCGCGATGCGGCGGTCGCGTCCGATGGCCGGCGTCCACATCCACTGGTCCGACGATCGCTCCGGATGGTTGACCACCAGCAGCGCCACGCCCTTAACTTCCGGCGGCTCCGTGAAGCGGATGATCGCCTTGCTCGCGCCGTAAGAACCCAGCCGGTCCGATTGCCAATGCTTCTTCGATACCTTGTTGTTCGCGCTGATGACTTCCAGCGAGCCTTCGTAGCGCTGCGAATCGGCGCGGCCGCGGCGCTGCGACTCCTCCACAATCTGGCGCGCGTCATCGGCCCCGGCGAGCGAAAAAATCGCCAGTGCCAAACAGATCAGTTTTCTATTCATACTCCAGCGCCTCCACTAGCGAACTCCGCACCGCGCTCTCCGCGGGAAACAGCGCGGACCCGAAAGCTGCACCCAGGATCACCGGCACCAGCACCGCCACGATGCCGAACGGAAAAGTATAATCGAGCGCGATCCCGGCGAAATTCTCCCGCGAAACCGTCAGCATGTAATAAAGGTTCAGCGCGCCCGCGGCGATGCCCAGCACCAGTCCGACGATCCCAATGGCCAGCGCTTCCATCCATATCGTGTGGCGGATCTGGTTGCGCAATCCGCCTACCGCGCGCAGCACGCCCAGCTCGCGCCGCCGGTCGGTGATCGAAACCGTCAGCGTATTCACGATGCCCAAAATGGCCACCAGCACGGCCACGAACAGTTGCAGGTAAGTCATGCCGAACCATTGGTCGGTAACCTTGAACACGTAACTGCGCACCTCCTTGTTCGATAGTACGAACAGCCGCCGCTCGCGCGCGAAGCCGTCCAGAATGCGGGCCTTCACATCCGCCGCGTTGGCGCCCGGCGCCAGGTAAATGCGGAAGACATCCACCGAATCGTCCTTCCACCGCTTCCGGTAGAGCTCCCGATCGATGAAGATGGTGCCCAACTGGTTCGAATAATCTTTCAGTATGCCCACGATGGGCAACCTCAGCGCACCCGTGGGCGTGGCGACCTCCAGCGTCTGGCCCAGCTTCAGTTTTTCCAACTGCGCCAGGTTGTCGGCGATGATGATGCCCTTCTGCTCAGCCAAAGTGCGATACATGCCGTCGAAATCACCGGCCGTGATGCGCCGGTTGCGCGTGCGGCGCGCGATGCTCAGCGAATCGATGCCCACCACCATCACCGGCTTCCCCCGAAAATCGGTGCGCACGATGCGCACGGGCTGCACCTCGGCGACTCCGGGAATCTGCCGCAGCCCATCCAGCATACTGTCCGGGAAATGGAAGGTGCGCTGGGAAATGTTCTGCGAGGTGGTGACGAAGAAATCCGGATTCATGGTGCTGTCCATCCATTCGGCGATCTCCGCGTAGCTGGCCCGCGCCATGCCACCCAGCGCGATCACCAGCGCCAGCGACAGCATCAGCGCCGCCACCGTGGCGGAGGTGCGCCGCGGCGATTGAATCAGGCTGTCGGCCGCCAACGCGCCTTCCACCGGCCGGATCCACTTCAGCGGCCCGCGCAATAACTTCGAAAGGTATAGCGATAAAGCCGGCGTGAGCAGCAGCATCGCGAGCATCGCCAGGAAATAGCCGGTATAGAAAACCGCCGTGGATCGCCCAAACACGATGCATCCAGCCGCGATGGCGATGGCCACCAGCGCCGCCGTGCGCCTTCTGCGGTTCTCGCCCGCCGAAAGCACCTGGTATTGCCCCTTTTGCAATGCTTTCACCGGATCCACGCGCGCGGCGGCGCGCGCGGGCAGAAAAGCCGCGACCATGCTGGTGATCACGCCTACCGCGGCTGCGGTTATCAGCAGCCACGGACGCACCAGCATGTGGTCCGCATTCGCCGAAACGCCCATCACGCCTTCCATGAATGCGTTGGTGCTGGCCGTGAGCCCTTGGGCCATCAACAAGCCCAGGCCGATGCCCAGCGCCGAGCCCATCAGTCCCGCCACCGCGCTTTCGCCCAGGAACAGCGCCCGAATCTGTCCGCGCGTGGCGCCCAGCGCGCGCAGGATGCCGATCTCCGCGCGCCGCTGCGTGACCGCGATGGCGAACGAGTTATAGATGATGAAGGTGCCGATGAACAGCGCGAACACACTGGCCAGGTTCATGGTCATGGAATACACGCCCATCAGCGATTCGAATTGCTGCCCTCGCCCGGATGGCGGCTCCACTTCGAAGCCTGGCCCCAGCACCTTGCGCAGCGAGGCTTGCCCCGCCTCGAGCGAAACGCCGTCCCGCAGGCCGATATCGATGCGGTCGAAGCGCCGCCCCATGCCGAAGAACTTCTGCGCCGCATAGATATCCATGATCGCCAGGTTGCCGCCGAACGCCGAAGTCATGCCGCCCGATCTTAAGATTCCGCGCACGGTGAACTGCCGGTCGCCCTCCATGGTCTTCATGGCCAGCTTACTGCCGCTCTCGAGGCCGTTGCGCGCCGCAAAATCGCGCGTCAGGATCAGCGAATCCGGCTGCGCCAGAAACACCAGCGGATCGTCCATCACATCCTGGTCGCCGCCTTCCAAGTCGTAATCGCGCAGGCTGCGGTCGCCAGTCATATCCACCGCCAGGATCAGCAGCTTGCCCTGGCCCTTGAAGCCGCTGTCCACCACCTGCTCGATTACCGGCGCCGCCGCGCTCACGTCGGCATCGCTCTGCACCCGCTCCAGAACCTCCTCCGCAAAGCCGCCATCGCCCGCCGAGACCTGAAGCTGGGTCTTGCCCGCGATGTGTTCCACGGTGCGGTTGAATGCTTCGAGGACGCTCTGGTTGGCGGTGTACATGCCCACCAGCAGCGCCACTCCCAGCACGATGCCGCCGATGGTCAGCACCCAGCGCACCAGGTGTTTGCGCGCGTAGGGCCAACTGATCAGCCACAGCAGGATCATCGGCGCACGTCTCCCGCCACGCGCCCGTCGCGCAGCGTCACTGTGCGCGGGCAGCTCGCGGCCACGCCCGCATCGTGGGTGACGATCAGCACGGTGGCGCCCATGCGCCCGTGCAGATCGAGGATCAGCTTCAGGATTTCCGCGCCGGTGTGGCTGTCCAGGTTTCCGGTCGGCTCATCGGCCAGCAGGATCGGCGGATGAAACGCCAGCGCCCGCGCGATGGCCACGCGCTGCCGCTCGCCGCCGGAAAGCTCGTCGGGCAGGTGATCGAGACGATGGCCGAGCTGCACCAGGTCCAAAAGTTCGCGCGCGCGGACGGTGGTTTCCCGCTTGGCGATGCCCTTCAGATGCAGCGGCAGCGCCACGTTTTCCATGCAACTGAGGCTGGGCAGCAGATTGAAGAACTGAAAGATGAACCCGATTTTGTCGCGGCGCAAGCGCGTCAGGTCGTCGTCGGAAAGGCGCGCGATGTTCTGCCCATCGATGCGTATCTCGCCCGTGGTGGGCCGGTCCAGGCCGCCGAGCAGATTCAGCAGCGTGGATTTGCCCGACCCCGACGGCCCCACGATGGACAGCATTTCGCCGCGCGCCACTTGCAGGTCGATCTGTTCCAATGCAGTGACCTGGCGCTTGCCGTCGAAGCTCTTCGAAACCCCGTTAACTGAAACCACCCATCCCCCTGAACACTTATCCTTTCCAGCGTATCAGAGGTGTCGCGCGGGCTTACTCGATTACGCTGATCGGGGCCGGCGGTGAGACGGCACCGATCAGATCCAGCACCACCGGGACAGCCGCGGGGTTCGTGCCGGCCGGCAGACTCGCAGGCAACTGCACGTTGATCTGCACTCCGCCCGCGATAAGCCCCGGCGCCGCGCCCGCCCACTCGACGGTTGCCGGCACTCCCGCGATCAAGACTTCAGGTGCGCTCAAGACCGGGAAGTAAGGCGGAGGCAGAGGCGTAATCTCGCCATCTTCAAGCGGAGTTGCCAGCGGACCGGCGCCAGTCGCATAAATCGAAACGATGGTGCCCAGCGCGGCGGGATTGGCAGGGGTGTTCACCGTGCCATCCTGGTTCAACACCGCCGCTTGTCCGTTGATGGTGAAAATCCCGGGGTTGAACGCGTTGGGTGCGTCGAGCGGCGGCGCGCTCTGGCCCTGATACTGCACTTCGGTGGTTATCTCAAAGGCGCCGAACGGAACCACCCCCTCGATCTGTCCGGCTTCGACCATCAGCAATGGCGCAGCGATCCCGCCGATCTGCACCTGCACTCCGGCTAGGGTCGTCGGAAATCGGCCGGATTGGTCCGGCGCTCCGGCGACAGCTTGCGCTGGTCCCAGGTTCGAACCGTAAAGCACGAAGATCTCCCCTGGGGCGACTCCCGGTCCGATCTGGCCGGATGCCAGGTTCTGCAGGCAGCCGAAGTTCATCGCGGGAACCGTGGTGAGGTCGACTGTTGCAAGGCTCGCCTGTGTCTCTGTTACGGCCGAGTAAACCGAAAGCTGCCCGGGCGCCCCGATGATGGCCACGCCCGCGCCTCCCTGCCGCATGTAGGTGGCGGCCGCCACGCCTCCCGCGGCATCGGTTTCGAGCACGAACTCCCCGCCCGCGGTGGAGCACGGAACATCCAGCAGCGGCGCTAATGGCGCCGGCGGAAGCGCGCCCGTGCCGTGGCCCAAAGCATAGGCGTTCCCCGCGCTATCCAGCAGCACCTGGTCGAACTGCGTGGCCGCCATATCGGTTTCCGATAGGATGGTCCCGCCACCGGCCGCCAAAGTCAGCAGGAATGATGGCCCCAGCGGATAAATGGGAGGCGTCGGTACCAGGAATGGGCCCGTATTCGGCGCCGGACTCACGCCCACCAAAGCTTCACCCGCGCCATTCACCGCGATGGCCGCGCCGGCGCCGGCGTACTTCGAATCCAGGTCCGGCAGAAATGCAGTGTATGCCACGTGCCCGTCCGACGTATCGACCTCCGTCACGTATGGCCCCGCGCTGCCGCTGGACGGTTGGGAACTTCCGGTGAGGAACGCATCCCCTTCGCCGTCGATGTCGAACGACTGGATGGTCGCATCGGAGTAAGTCGCATAGACTAGCGAAGCGGCTTGCGGGTCCAGCCGGACAAAGAAGTTCCCGCTCCCGGGTTGGTGACTCATGGCATCGGCAGTGACTGGGAAATCGGTAGACGCGGTGGTGCCGGCCACGTAGGCGGAGCCGCCGGCGTCTACCGCGATCAGGGAAGGAACATCCGAGCCCGAGCCTCCCACCAGCGTCGAGTAAACCACCGTACCGTCCGGCGCGAACTTAGTAACAAATGTGTCGCCGCCGGGGAGGATCACTACCGGTCCGAAGGGGTCGATAGAATCCAGAACCGCGTTCGGCGTAAGGGGACCCGCGTTCTTCTGCCCGGCCGTGCCCACGGTTACCGGGAAGTCCGCCGAATAGGTGAACCCCGTGACGTAGGCATTGCCCTGCGCATCCGTGGTAATGGCGATGCCGCCATCTTCGCTGCTTCCGCCCAGATATGTCGCGTACAGAACATTGCCGCTGGGGTCCTGTTTCATCACGAAGGCATGGCTGCAGTAGACGGCTGTAGGCGCCACAAACGGGGACAATTGCTGTGTGGCGCAAACCGTAGACGCCTCGGTCTTCTGGTAGGCATTGGCGGTAAGGGCCACCGGCAGTCCCTGACCGGTCCACCAGGTGTTACCCGCGCCGTCAACGGCGATATTACTTCCGGTGGCCGCCCCAGCGGACCCCCCAAAAACCACAAAAACCAACACGCTAAGTGCCTTCATCGATTTGCATTAACTCCCGCTACGAACCAACTGACGCGCCGCGCAGCCGAACGGTTAGCGCACCGCGAACGGCAGCAGTACCGGCTATGCCACATCCAGCATATCGGACGTGTGCTATAAATCGTGCCATGTCCGCCCTCGATCGCCGCCGTTTTCTGCAACTCTCCGCGCTGGCCGTATCGCCGCTGGCCGCCGCCTTGCGCCGCAAAGTCAAGATCACCGACGTCAAGTGCATGATCGTGCGCGGCACCTGGGACTGGAACCTGGTCAAGATTGAAACCGACGCCGGACTCTACGGCATCGGCGAAGCCTATTGGGGTCCCGGCGTCAAGGACGTCATCGTCAAGATCCTCAAGCCGCTGCTGATCGGCGAAGACCCCTTGAACGTGGACAAGCTCTACACCAAGATGCTGATGCGCAACGGCGGCGCGGGCGCCACTGGCGGCGTGACCGTGGAGGCCGCCAGCGGCGTCGAGATCGCTCTGTGGGATTTGGCCGGGCGCATCCTGGAAACGCCCACCGTGAACCTGCTGGGCGGCCGCTTCCGCGATCGTGTGCGCTTCTATCGCACCATGCAGCTTCCCAAACAACACGTCGAAGACCCCGCCGCCTGGCGCGACCTGGTGCACCAGGCGCGCGCGGAAAAGTGGGGCTGGACCGCGTTCAAGTTTCAGGGCGACGGCATCCCGCGCGCGCTCGACCCGCAAAATCTGGAACCGGGCCACGATCCGTATACCCGGCAACTGAAGGCCGGCGATATCCGGCAGATCGTGCGGCTGATGGAAGTAGTGCGCGAGGAGTTGGGGCCGGATGGCGAGTTTGCGATCGACGTTCACTGGCGCTTCGACACGCGCGACGCCATCGATCTGGCCAAGGCTTTGGAAAACGTCAGGCCCATGTGGCTGGAAGATCCTGTGCCACCGGAGAACCCCGAAGCTATGGCCTTCGTCAGGCGCGCGTCTCCCGTGCCGATCTGCACCGGCGAGAACCTATATACCCGGCAGGGCTTCCTGAAGCTCATCGAACTGCAAGGCTGCGACGGCGCGCACATCGACGTGCCGAAGTCCGGCGGGCTGCTCGAATCCAAGCGCATCTCCGACCTGGCCGACAACTATTACATCTGGACGGCGGCGCACAATCCAGCCAGCCCCGTCGGCACTATCGCGTCCGCGCATGCGGCGGCGTCCATGCGCAACTTCCGCATCCACGAGTTGGCGAATTACGTGGACTGGTGGCCCGATCTGGTGATCCACGAGGGGCCGATTTGGGAAAACGGCTACCTGACCATTCAGGACAAGCCCGGCTACGGGATCGAGCTGAACCCGGACGTGGCGCGGGCGCACCTGGCGCCGGGGGAGACCTGGTGGGGATGATTTGAGCCTCTCATACCATATCGACTTTCGATATAATCGATATATATGAAGCCGCTCCTGATCCACGTCGATGATCGCATGCTGACGGCGTTGAACCGCATTGCCGCGCCTGGAAAGCGGCAGCGGTCGGAGTTTGTGCGGCAAGCCATCCGGGCGGCGATCCGTCAAGCTGAGTACCGCGCCATGCGCGAAGCCTACCGCAAACAGCCCGATTCGATCTCGGACGCCGACGACTGGTCCACCGCCGAGGACTACCAACCGTGAGGCAGTTCGAGATTTGGTGGGCGAACCTGCCCGCGCCCGCAGGCCGGCGCCCCGTGTTGCTGCTGAGCCGTAACGACGCCTACCAGTATCTAAACAAGTTCGTTGTCGCCGAGATCACGACCACGATTCGGTCCATTCCAGTGGAGGTCAAGGTGGGCCGGCGTGAGGGACTGCCCTCGTCATGCGTCGCCAATTTGGATAACATCCGCACAGTCGCCCGTCAGTGGTTCGATTCCCGCGCTGGCGCGCTGGCGCCGTCGCGACACTGCGAGGTCAAAAGCGCCTTGGGGTATGCGCTCGGATGGGGCGAACTGATCGAACCCGCTTCGCTGCAATGACGAGGACGTCGCGGCTCAATCCTCCAGATTTTTCTGCAGCGCCCGCAAGGCAGAGTTGCCGCTGAAGAGGATATGGGGTGATAGTAAACGACGAGGCTGAATAAGCTGGGGACAGGGAACCACCGCGGTCAAGTTCACCGCGTCTTCAGTGCTGCTTTTCGAGACTTGAAGGCGGCCAATTTGCGCCGCAAGTATCTACCTGATTCTTACTACTTCGCCGCGTCCCATGGAACGTAGCGCGGAAATCGCGGCTGGCGCCAATAGCTCCAAGTCGCGAAGCCGGTTCGTCGGTCCGCAGAGGATTATCAAGGAAATCTCCCGTCCAGCGAGGTTCTGCTGATCGGGGATGTTCTGGTCGACCGTGATGAGGACGTCGAAACCGGCGGCCTCGGCGGCATCCAGAAGCTGGCCGTTCTTCAGTCCCGCCAGACTGGCGAATCGAGCTGTTTGGCAGTGGTGGCCTGGAAAAAGAAGCCGCAATCGCTCGTCAACGCACTCGTCGATCAGCAGCCGCATCACCCACTCGCCAGCAGTAGTTGCTTGGCCTCTTCCAACGCCTCCAATGCTAAAGCGCGGGGAACTGTCGGGAATCCGTCCAGGAAATCTGCCAGCGTGTCGCCTCCCTCCAGGTAGTCGAACAGCGTCTGGACCGGCACCCGCGTGCCTCGGAACACGGGAGCACCGTGCATTGTCTCGGGGTCTCTGGTGATCGCTTGCGCCACGTCTTCATTGTCTCTCAAGCGGACACATGATGCGCAACCGTCGCCGGGTTTGCCCTTATTCCTCCAGCCCCTTCTGCAGCGCCCGTACGAAGGCTTGGAGCGCCCGGCGATCCGCCTGCTCCCACTTCATCACCACGAAGCACCTGCCCTTGTCGAAGAATACCGTGTCCGGCGCCGCTCTCCAATGCTGCGTCATCTCGAAGGCCGTGCCGGAGACTTTCGCTTCGTACAAATCCACGGTCAGTTTGCCGGCGCCCTCGTAGGTCGCCTCGAACGCGCGCTCGATGGTCGGCTTCGGCGGTGATATAGCGCGCAGCGACTGCCGTTGCCAAGTGCCTGCTACGCTCGACGGCAGCAGAGCCTCCGCCGCGCGGGGAGGCGGGCTGCAGGCGCTCCATGCGAGCGCGGGAATTATCCAATAGCGGCGGGTCATCTGATAGACATTCTGGCACAAGCGGCGCGAATCCGCCGGATGCTACCATCGCTTAGGACGCTCAAAGACGACCGCTTAGAATGGCGAAATTCAAAGCCGCAAAGGGCAAATCGAAGAGCCGCGCCAC
>Ga0181534_10002590_pt1 | contig 11101 bp, 9 predicted proteins | sample PEATcosm2014_Bin_37_FD_119758 | JGI IMG/M metagenome (GOLD analysis project Ga0181534, IMG submission 119758) | Peatland microbial communities from MTU Mesocosm Facility, Houghton, MI, USA - PEATcosm2014_Bin17_10_metaG | ecosystem: Environmental > Terrestrial > Soil > Wetlands > Peat | place...
GGGAACGCCCGGCCGTGACGGAGGTGGTGGCGTGGGCTGCCGGCAACGGCGATCGCAGTGAAAACGCCGACTATCAGTACGGCAAGCGGCGGCTGCGGCAGATCGATGGGCGGATTCGCTTTCTCACCAAGCGAATCGAAGCCGCGGAGGTGGTGGACCCGGAAGCTCGAAGATCAGGACAGGCGGCGGCGAAGGCATTCTTCGGAGCGACCGTGCGCTATGCCAATGCCGCGGGAGTGGAGCGGGTGGTGAGCATCGTGGGCACCGACGAGGTCGATCTCGAGCGCAACCACATCAGCTGGGTGTCACCTCTGGGGCGCGCGCTAATGAAGTCGGCAGCGGGCGATAGCGTAGTCCTGCAACTGCCGGGCGGCACAGAATCCCTGACCGTGCTGGAAGTGCGTTACCAGCGCATTTCGGTGCAACCGTTCCGTGAACCAGCTGGATCCGAGGCTTCGGCTGAAGTGCGCCGCATTTCTACAGATGACCTTGTATAAACGATTGATTGAGGCTGGGCCATTGCCCTGTACCGCAAAATTTGACCTTTCTTTTGAATCGCGATATAACACACGAGTCTGGTGTTTGGGAAGGCGGTTGGAATCCGCCACTGCCCCGCAACTGTAATCGCTGAGAACTGAGCTCAATTACGCCACTGGAAGATTTTCTGGGAAGGCTGCTCAGGTTCGACGAAGCGTAAGTCAGGAGACCGGCCAGACGCTAACCTAAGGCGTATTCGACTTCGATGGGAGAGTCGATGAGCGTTCTGACGTTCGATCTAACGTGTGATCTGACACTCGATGACGTTCGATCCTGAGCCCGCGTCCGAAAGCTGCCGGTAGCATCCCGCTCGCGTTCGGGACACTTCGTGTCCCAGGTGAGCATTTGCCAGACACATCTCGCAGAACCATCACCCTGGTGTTGGGCGGAGCGCGCAGCGGTAAGAGCCGCTATGTGCAGTCTCTGGCCGCGGAGGTTTCGCTGGCGGCGCTGGTGGCGACCGCCCGGCTCGCGGATTCCGACCCGGAGATGCTGCGGAAAATCGCACGTCACAAGGCCGAGCGCCCGAAGACATTGCGGACGATCGAAGAGCCGCTGGTCTTGGAGAGGGTGCTCGCGGAGCACGGTCCGCATTACCGGATGTTGATCGTCGATTGCCTCACTCTCTACGCCGCCAATCTGCTTGAGATCGAACAGAGCAATCTGGCAGCCATTGAAGAGCGCCTCGAGCGTTTTTACACGGCGCTATCCTCGGCGGCATGTTCGGTGGTGCTGGTATCGAATGAAGTCGGCAGCGGAATCGTTCCCGCATTTCCCGCCGGCCGCATCTACCGCGATTTGCTGGGTGAGATCAATCAGCGGGTCGCCGGCATCGCCGACCGCGTGCTGTTCATGGTGGCTGGACTCCCGCTGGTTCTCAAGGAAAACGTTCTCAAAGAAAGCGACCTCAAGGGAAGCGCGCCCCCGTTCTCGAAGGCCGCCGCAACGCAGGTGGAGCAATGAAATTTCACCTGTCAGCCTCCATCCTTTTTGCCTCCATTCTTCTTGCCTTCACCGCGCTCCCCTGCTTTGCCAGCCGCGCGGTGAAAGACGAACTGGGTCACACGGTCGAGCTGCCGGATCATCCCCACCGCGTGGTTTGTCTCGCCCCCAGCGTGGCGGATATCGCCTACGCGCTCGGTGCGGGCAATGACGTGGCGGCGGTCAGCGAGTTCACGAAATATCCGAAGGAGTTCGCCCAGAAACCCAGCATCGGTCTCCCGCTCAATCCCTCGATCGAAACCATCGCCGCCCTGCACCCGGATCTGGTGCTGGGCACCGGCTATCTGAATTCGCTCCAGTCGGCGGCTGGCTTGGAGACGCTGGGCGTGCCCATCTTCATGGTCGATCCGCATGCCATTGAAGGAATCTACAAATCTATTCTCAGTCTGGGCGAAGCCCTGAATCGAGAGCCCAGTGCCAAAGCTCTCGTGGCGCACTTGAGAGGCCGGCTGGCGGCCGTGGAAGCTCGCGTCGCCGACAAGCCGAAAGTGCGGGTGCTAATGATGATTTGGAACGATCCGGTCATGACCATCGGGAAGCGCGCTTTCATGAGCGAGCTGATTGAAGCCGCCGGCGGCGTTTCTGTGACCGATGATATTGCCCAGGAGTGGCCGCAGGTCGGCCTGGAGACCGTGGTCAGCCGCCAGCCGGACGCGCTTCTCATCATGCGCGGATCCGCCATTGACTTTAAGGAATTAAAGACGCGTCCCGGCTGGGAGCATGTGCGCGCGGTCCAGCAGGAGCGAGTCTATTTCATCGATGACCGGATTCAATATCCCAGCCCGGTCGCCTTCGATGCACTGGAGGACTTGGCGAAACAACTTCATCCTTGAGCCGGACCGGTTTCGGTCCGGTTCTCAAACCATAACCAAACGGCGGAATGTTCGGGAAGCGCGGTGAAAAGCCGCCACTACCCCGTAACCGTAAACGTCGAGAACCGGGCAGGCAGATTGCTTGCAGCCACTGGGGTGAAAACCCTGGGAAGGTTGCCCAGGTTCGTCGAGACGTGAGTCAGGAGACCGGTTCTGCCGAAGCTGAGTTCCGAGGGGAAACCATGAAGTATCTCAGTCAAAAGCGTCGGCGCCCCCAGTGGTGGATCGTGCTGCTACTGCCGGGCTCGGTGTTGGCAGCCTATGGAGCGACCGTTCGCGGAACCGTGGCCGACTCGCTGGGAGCGGTGATTCCGCACGCACGGGTCGAGTTGGTCGCGGAGGAAAAAATTGTGTTCTCCGTGGTAGCGGATGGAGAAGGCCGGTATGAATTTCGCGAAGCTCCCGCGGGGCGTTACCAGGTTCGGGCCAGCGCCTCTTCGTTCGATACGACCACCAGTCAGCCGTTTTACGTTGGCGCCGGTGCAAACGACAGTGTCGATCTGCTTTTAGGAGTGGGCACGGTCTCGCAGGCCGTCACGGTAACCGCGACCGGCACGCCCACCCCGCAGGCACAAGTCGGAGCCTCGATCAGCCTGCTCTCCGAAGGCGAGATCTCCAACAAACTCGATGTCCAGGACGCCTTGCGTTTAGTGCCGGGAATGCAGCTCGCGCAAACCGGGCAGCGCGGCGGAGAAAGCAGTCTGTTTGTGCGTGGCGGCAACACTGATGCCAACAAGGTTTTAATCGATGGCATTCCGGCCAATGACATTGGCGGCGCTGTCGATTTTGGTGTGCTTGCTATCGACGGCATCGAGCAGATCGAGGTCCTGCGCGGCCCGAACAGCGCCCTGTATGGCTCGGATGCCCTGGCCGGCGTGGTGAGCATGTCTACGCCGCGCGGTTTCACCCCGCTGCCGGAATTAGTTTACTCGATGGATGGCGGGAATTTCTCCACCTATCGCCAGGAAGGCCGCCTGAGCGGAAGCTATCGGCAGTTCGATTATTTTTCCGACTTCGCCCGCTTCGATACGGCCAACGATCTCCCCGCCGACTCTTTTCACAACGGAACCTTTTCCTCGAACCTGGGATGGAATCCAAGACCTCACACGGAAGTTCGAGCCACCGTCCGCCGTCTGGCGACCGCGGTGGGACTGCCCAATGCCATTCAGTTGTATGGCATTCCGGACGCCGCCGGCCAGAAGGATCAGCAGCTTTTTGTCGGAGCCACCGTCCAACAACAGACCACATCGCGCTGGCACAATCTTCTCCGCTACGGCGCCCTTCGTTTGCGCTCGCAGTACACCGATTATGCGCCCACCGGGATTCCCTATGATTCGCCGGTCGAAGGATCGGAGTACATCGGCGCCCCGGTGACGCTTCGGGGAGGGAACGGATACAGCGTTTCCGGGCAAGCCATCTTTCAATACGATCAGCCTTATCCCAATCGGAGCGTCAGCAGCACGGATCGCGACTTCGTCTACGCCCAAACCGATTACCAGTGGAAGCCGCAGCTTACGGCGCTCTTCGCCTTCCGCTACGAAGCCGAGCGCGGCTTCATTCAGCCAGCTTACGGGCTGCCTCCCGCGGATCGTGGCAACTACAGCTACACCTTGCAACTAGCCGGCGGTTTCGTCGATCGCCTCTATTACACGGTGGGCAGCGGCATCGAGAAAAACGCCGTGTTCGGCGTGGCCGGAACTCCGCGAGCCTCGCTCGCCTACTATTTGCTTCGCCCGGATACCTCCCGAATCTTCAGCGGCACCAAGCTGCGTGCCAACTTCGGCACCGGCATCAAAGAGCCCAGCATCTCCGATTCCGGCCTGTCCTTGCTCAGCCTGCTGCAGTCCGTGCCGAATGCTGAGCCATTGATTTCGCAGTACCACATCGCACCCGTCGGAGCCGAACGCTCCCGAACCTTCGACGGCGGCTTGGAGCAAAGTCTTTTCGAAGGCCGGGCGAAGTTTGACCTCACCTATTTTCACAATCAGTTCAGCCATTTAATCGAGTACGTGCCCAGCCAGGGGTTGATCGAGCTCGGTATACCGCAGACCATCGTTGCTCAGCTTTCCGCAGCCTTTCAATACGGCGCAACCGTGAATTCGCAGGCCTTTCGCGCCCAGGGGCTAGAAGGGGAAGTTGCCTACCGGATGGGCCGCAATCTGGTCGCCCGTGGCGGATACACTTACTTGGATGCGGTGATCGAGCATTCCTTTACCAGCGACGCGATCGGGCCCAGCTTTAACACCAGTTCGAATTTCTCCACCATTCCCATTGGCGTCTTCTCGCCGCTGATTGGCGCGCGGCCATTTCGGCGCGCGCCCCACACTGGCTATGTGGCGCTCACCTATCATCGCGCGAAATGGACAACCTGGTTGACCGGAACTTTTGTGGGCAGGCGCGATGACAGCGATTTCCTCTACGACGAAAATGGCGGAACCAGTCTGCTTCTGCCAAACCGCAATCTCGACCCGTCCTATCAAAAGATCGACCTTGGGGGCAGCTGTCAGGTTACCCACACGTTGAACATTTACGCCGATCTGCAAAATGTTCTGAGCCAGCATTATGACGAAGCTTTTGGTTACCCCGCGCTTCCATTTACCTTGCGTTCCGGCATCCGCATCACCTTGGGGGGCGAGTCGTGGAAACTGAAATAGCGGAAAAGATGGTCGCGGCGCCGGCGCTGGAGGCTCGAGTGCGCCGCTTCTCCTCGCGCCCTTGGTTCCTCCTTATCATCACGTGTCTTGCAGCGCTTCTCGGCTTGGCCATCGTGCTCTCGATCGGCATAGGCGCCACCCCGGTGGGAACTCGGGAACTGCTGCAAGCGCTATTCGACTGGCATCGCTCCAACACGAACGCTGTTATTCTTTTTGAGATTCGCCTGCCCCGCGTGCTGGCCTCCGCTCTGGTGGGAGCGGCGCTTTCCGTGGCCGGGCTTCTGTTCCAGGGACTCTTCCGCAATCCCATGGCGGATCCTTACGTTCTGGGTACCTCCGGGGGCGCGGCCCTCGGGGCGGGCCTTGGACTGTTTCTCCTGCCTCGCTTCACCTTCCTCGGTTTCGGCACCACCGCCGCGATGGCTGTCGTCGGTTCCCTGGCCAGCATGGCCCTGGTGTATTGGCTGGCGCGGATCGGCGGAAAAGTTCCGGTGGTCACGCTTCTGCTCGCCGGCTTCGCCGTGAGCACCATGTTGAGCTACTCCACGTATTTTCTGGTTTTGCTGGATGACAACTTTGGCCTGCGCACCCGCGTACTCGCCTCCTGGCTTACGGGAGCGATTGCTGTTCCCAAGTGGAGTCAGTTGGAGGTTACCGCTGCAATGATCGGCTGCGGCCTCATCGTTTGTTTGCCTCTGACCCGGCGATTGAACACATTGGCGCTGGGCGAGGACTATGCCCGACAGGTTGGCGTTCCTCTGGAGAAGACCCACCTGGCGATCATTCTTGCCGCTTCACTGCTCACCGCGGCGGCCGTGTCGTTGGCAGGCGTCATTAGCTTTGTCGGCCTCGTCGTCCCGCATCTGGCCAGACTCATCCTTGGGCCGGACCACGTCCGTCTGCTGCCCGTCACCGCCATCGCCGGCGCCATTTTCCTGGTATTGGCCGATACCCTGGCCCGCACCATGCTGGCGCCTTCTGAAATTCCGGTTGGCCTTTTGACGGCATTCATCGGCGGCCCATTTTTCCTCTACCTGCTGCGCACTACCAGACGGGAGTATACCCTGTGATCCCGCTGCTTGAATTTGTCAATGTGGCCTTTCGCTACGAACGCGGCTCGGTTCTCGAGGAACTCAGCTTTCGTATCGAAGCCGGCGATTGCGTGGCGTTAATTGGTCCCAATGGCGTGGGTAAAACCACCCTCCTGCGCCTTGCCGCCGGCCTGCTCACTTCCTCTCGCGGGAGGGTTTTGATGGCGGGCCGGACCGTAACCGCGCTCCCTCGGGGCGAGGCGGCACGAATGGTTGCCCTGGTTCCCCAACGCTTCGAAGTCCCCTTCGATTTCACAGTCGAGCAAATCGTCGAACAAGGCCGTACCCCATATCTCGGTCTGTTTACCGGTTTCAAGCTTCGTGACCGCCAGGCGGTCGAGCGCGCTCTGGAGCTCGCCGACGTTGCCTCCCTTCGCCACCGCATCTTCAACGAATTGAGCGGAGGAGAACGGCAGCGCGTCAAAATCGCTCTCGGTCTCGCCCAGCAGCCCCGCCTGTTGCTGTTGGATGAGCCCACCCAAAGTCTAGATCTCGGCCGCCAGCTCGATTTGCTCGCGCTTCTTCGCGCGCTCCGCGCCGAGGGCGTGACGATCCTCGCGGCCATGCACGATCTCAACCTCATCGAAGGCACATTTTCGTCCGTCTTGTTGCTGGAACCTGACCGGCCGCTGCTTCAGGGGCGTCCCGAGGACGTCTTGCGGCCGCACATTTTGGAGCGCGCCTTCGATTGCCCTCCCGGTCCGCCCGTAAAACTTGTTGCTGACAAGCTGTTCGCCATCGGGAGGAATCGATGATCGCCCTAAGCTCCGAGGCCCTTGCCGATTTCGTCGGCGAGATTGAGGCGCCGGATCCCACCAGGTTGAGGCAGGCGCGCCTTCGTCTCGATCGACTAACCAAACCTCGCGGCAGTCTAGGCCGGATGGAGGACATCGCGGCGCAATACATTTCCATCCGCAACGGCGACCAGCGCTTCGCCCTGAACAAGGCGGCCTATGTTTTCGCGGCTGACCACGGGATTGCAGCCGAGGGCGTAAGCGCTTACGGCCAGGAGGTAACCCGCCAGATGGTGCTCAATTTTTTAGACGGAGGCGCTGCCATCAACGTTCTCGCCCGCCTGCACCACGCTGCGCTGGCCATCGTGGATGTTGGTGTGGATGCGGACTTCGGGAATCTGCCCGGTCTTCTGCATCGCAAGATTCGCCGCGGAAGCCGGAACATGCTGCAGGAACCGGCCATGAGCGAAGAGGAAATGATGCGCGCTCTGGAGGTTGGACTCGATCTGGCCAGCAGCGCTCAGCAGAAGAAACAGACCTTGATCGCAATCGGCGAGATGGGCATCGGCAATACCACCGCAGCCAGCGCCATCACTGCCGTCCTTACCCGCCAACCGCCTGCCGCAGTCACCGGTACGGGGACGGGTCTTACAGCTCCGGCCCATGCGCATAAGATCAGGGTGGTCGAAGCCATCGTGGAAAGGCATTTCGGCGTCAACCCGCAACCCCGACCCCGCTCGCTCGATATCCTGCGCCGAGTCGGCGGATTAGAGCTAGCCGCCATGGTTGGTTTGGTACTGGGGGCGGCACGACATCGGATCGCGATTATAGCCGACGGTTTTATTTCGACCGCCGCCGCTGCCTTGGCGTATGCCCTCGAGCCCCGCGTGAAATACTATCTTTTTGCCGCCCACCACTCGCCCGAGCCGGGCCATCGTTTCCTGCTGGAATATCTGCAATTGGACCCCATTCTTTCGCTCGACTTGCGCCTGGGAGAGGGCACCGGAGCGCTTCTGGCCATGCCCATCATCGAATCCGCTGTCAGGCTCTATACGGACATGGCAACCTTCGGCTCGGCGGGTGTCAGCGAGGCCCAGGCATGAAGCGTTGGCTGCAGGATTTCTGCGTGGCGTGCCAATTCTTAACCCGGCTGCCGATACCTCCTGTTCCCTACCACAGCGACTCCTTGTCGCGATCCGCCGGGTTTTTCCCGCTGGTCGGGCTTGCCGTCGGCATCGGTGCCGCCACCTTGCAACGCCTCCTGGCTCCGCACCTCGATCGATCTCTGTGTGCTCTGGTGGTGCTAAGCTTCCTCGTCCTCATCACCGGAGCTCTCCACGAAGACGGACTTGCCGATGCTGCGGATGCTTTTGGCGGAGGCTGGAATCGGGAGCAGGTCCTCTCCATCATGCGCGACAGCCGCATCGGTAGCTTCGGAGCTTTGGCCCTCATCGTTTCCATGCTGGCCAGGTTTCTCCTGCTCTCACTTCTTCCGGCGGGTCGTTTTACCCACATCGTCGTTTCCGCTCACGTTCTATGCCGTTGGACGACCTTGCCCCTGGGTTACTTTGTTCCAGGGGCTCGCCCCGAAGGCGACGGCCAGGGCGCACGAATCGCCCGGGGAGTTTCTTTGAACTCCCTTCTCATTGGAACCGTCCTCACCTTTGCCCTCGTAGGTTATTGCATGAGAAAGGAGTTCTGGATTCCGCTCCTGGGGGCGGCAACCATCACCAGCCTGAGTGGCCTATATTATTTCCGCAGAATCGGGGGAATCACGGGCGACTGCTTCGGGGCCACCAACCAGCTCACCGAGATCGCAGTCTACTTTTGCGGGGTGTTGAGCGCGTGAGCAATCTTCTTCTCGTCCGCCACGCTGAAACCTCCATGGCTGGCCGCTTTTGCGGTCATTCCGACCCGGAACTCAATGAGCCAGGGCGTCATCATCTCGTGAACCTTGTGAATCGGTTGTCGGCGTATGAAATTCGTCACGTGTATAGCAGTGACCTGCGCCGCGCGCAACAAACCGCCGCGGCTATCGCCACTCACTTCGGCGTAAATCTTCATCTTCGGCCGGGGCTGCGCGAAATCCACTTCGGCCTTTGGGAGGACCTGACCTGGGAGGAGATTCAAGCGCGTGACCCGCTTGCGGCAAAGAGCTGGGCAGAGAACTATCCCAATGTGCCCGCTCCCGGTGGAGAATCGTTTCGGCAGTTCGCCTCCCGGACCCACCGCGAAATCGATTTTCTGCTGGAAGAAGCAGCGAAAGCGCCGGTTGCCGTGGTAACCCACGCCGGCTTGATGCGGGTCGTGCTTACCACCCGCTGCGGACTCTCCGAGGCGGAAGCTTGGGAAAAAACCAGGGATTACCTTTCCATTCTTCCCCTCATGCCGTCCCGCGCCCACTCAGGATGCCTCCTTATTGAGAGCGCCTGAGAACTCTGTCCTAGGAGTTGCGGGGGAAGAAGACCGCATAGGCCCGGATTCACACAGATTTTCGCGGATGATTCTTTCTGTGATTTTGGGCATTTTACTGAAGGTTTGCCAGCCATCGATTTAATTCGAGTGAATCGGCGTAAACGTGGCCACGAAGTCGACCCGTCCAAAGCCTGTTCTGGGAGCCGGATCCCGGCGGACTAATGCGATCAGGTTAGATCACCTGGAGACTTGAAGGTCAGCTGATTAAAGGTAGAGTAACCAAGCGCCACGTTACTCCTCGCCATCCTCCCCAGCTTGGTGGCGTATATCCGATCGGAGGACACACCCATGAAGACCAAAACCATCATGCCATCTGTCTGCCTACTAACTCTGGCGCTGAGTGCCGGATACGCCGCCGCGGCAGCAAATGCCGTGCCGGCTGCCGACACTTTGAAAGTAAGCTATTTCGCCAACGCCCACACCACAAACGTTCCCGATGGCACCGTCTATATGACCAACCCGGGCACCTCGGGCGGAAACCTCTGCGCCAACATTTTCGTCTTCGATCCCAACCAGGAACTGTCGGAGTGCGGCAGTTGTTTTCTGAGTCCAGCCGGCCTGCGCACGCTGTCGGTGAATAAGGACCTGACCGGCAACCCGTTGACTGGCGTGACTCTATCCACCGGCGTGATCTACATCGTATCGAGCCCGACGGTGTCTGGAGCCTGCCCGCTTCCGGACTACGCTTTCAATCCGGAGGCCGGTGTTCGCGCAGTGGACAAGGGGTGGGACTTAGCCACGAATGTTGCTACCACATCCGCCAGCAATATGTATTTGACGATTCCAGAAGTGTCACAGACCCCGTTCCAGGACGCCACCTTGAGCGCCACCGAACTGCAGAGCCTGCACGATCAGTGCCGTGCCATCGCTCTGGATGGCAGCGGCAAGGGCATCTTGACCTGCGGAACCGGCGACTAATCGTTCGCTTGAACCAACTCGGGGCCGCCCTCCGATTCCGGAGTCAGATGCCCCGGAGTATACCATCGCCAGGCAGCGAATCTACTCGCTGCCTGGCGATTTAATTTCAGGCGCTGCCGGGCTCGGGAGGCATCGCGGCTCTTCGATAACCCGGCCTTACTCCACCGCATTCCGCGAAATGACCTCGCGGTACCACTCCGCGCTCAGCTTCGGGGTGCGCTTCTGCGTCTTAAAATCAACATAGTGGATGCCGAATCGTTTGCTGTAGCCGTCCGCCCACTCGTAGTTGTCCAGCAGGCTCCATAAGAAATATCCTTGGATTGGGTAACCCTCCGCGGCCGCCCGATGCAGATGGGTGAGGTGGTTGCGTAGATACATCACCCGGTCGGTGTCCTCGATGCGCCCGTCGGCGGTCACCACGTCGTCGGCCGAGCAGCCATTTTCCGTGATGTAGAGCGCCTTCAGCTTCCAGATGTCACCCACGTTCCGCACCGCCCAATAAATCACCTCCGGGCCGATGTAGAGCCAGTCCGATGCCATGTGCGGATACGAAGCCTGCCGCTTCTCCACCACATACCCTTCCGCCGACGCAGCGGCACGAACATACTCCGGCGTATACACATTCAGTCCAACGAAATCCAGCGGGCTGCCGATGATCTTCATGTCGCCGGCTTCTACCTTGGGCGCATTCGCGCCCTCCCGCTGCAAATAGCCGTCTGTGTACTTGCCCTCCAGCACCGCCGTAAGAAAGGGAGCGTTCCCCTCGCGCGTGGCCCGCCGCGCCGCCTCAATGTGTTCCGCGCTCTCAATCACTGGAA
>Ga0181534_10002592_pt1 | contig 11098 bp, 10 predicted proteins | sample PEATcosm2014_Bin_37_FD_119758 | JGI IMG/M metagenome (GOLD analysis project Ga0181534, IMG submission 119758) | Peatland microbial communities from MTU Mesocosm Facility, Houghton, MI, USA - PEATcosm2014_Bin17_10_metaG | ecosystem: Environmental > Terrestrial > Soil > Wetlands > Peat | place...
ATGAAAGGCCGCGCGCCCGCGGCACAGTCGGCGGAGAAGAAGACCGGGGCACCGGTTTATCTCGATGTGCCGGAGCTGATTACCAATTTGAATGTTCCCGGCCGGCGGCAGAGCTACCTGAAACTGCATGCGAAGCTGGAACTAGGCGGGCCGGAGGATGTGGCGCCGGTGACCGCGGCGATGCCGCGCATCCTGGATTTGTTTCAAACCTATTTGCGCGACATGCGGCCGGAGGAATTGCGCGGCTCCGAGGGCAGCTACCGCCTGCGCGAAGAGCTGATCGGCCGCGCCGCGATCGCGGTGGCCCCCGCGCATATCCAGAACGTGCTGTTCGAGGAGCTGATCATCCAATGATATTGCCTTGCTTTCTTAATATAAGACGGGGGTCTGGGGGGGCGGCGCGCCCCACCAGCCTTACTTCTGCTTCTTCGTAATGGGCACCGAAGAAGAGGACCTGGCCGCAGCCTGGGGCGAAGAGACCGAGGAGTCGACTCCGGCGCAGCCCGCGCGGGTATTGAACCAGGCGGAAATCGACAGCCTGATGGGGTTCGAAGACGGCCCGTCGGGCGGCGAGCAGACCAGCGGCATTCAGCGGATCATTTCCAGCGGTTTGGTCAGCTACGAGCGGCTGCCGATGCTGGAGATCGTGTTCGACCGGCTGGTGCGCATCATGTCCACCAGCCTGCGCAATTTCACCAGCGACAATGTCGAGGTGTCGATCGATAATATTCTGTCCCTCAGGTTCGGGGACTACCTGAATTCCATTCCGCTGCCGGCGATGCTGGCGGTGTTCAAGGCGGAGGAGTGGGACAATTACGGGTTGATGGTGATCGATTCGGCAATGATCTATTCGATCGTCGATGTGCTGCTGGGCGGCCGGCGCGGCACCGCCGCAATGCGCATCGAGGGGCGGCCGTACACGACGATCGAGCGCAACCTGGTGGAGCGGCTGGTGCATGTCGTGCTGGCGGATCTTTCCGCCAGCTTCGATCCGCTGTGTCCGGTCACGTTCCGGTTCGAGCGGCTGGAGGTCAACCCGAGATTTGCCACCATCAGCCGGCTTTCCAATGCGGTGGTGCTGGGGCGCCTCAGGATCGAAATGGAGGATCGCGGCGGGCGCATGGAGCTGTTGCTGCCGTATGCGACGCTGGAGCCGGTGCGCGAATTGCTGCTGCAGCAATTCATGGGCGAAAAATTCGGCCGCGATTCGATTTGGGAAACCCATCTGGCGGAGGAATTGTGGAACACGGAAATCGTGCTGGACGTGGTGCTCGACGAGCAGCCGATGCGGCTGTCGGACGTGGTGGATATGCAGCCCGGGCAGCGCATCGTGCTGAACGCGGTGGCAGGCGGCACTGTGCAGGTGCGGTGCGGCAGCGTGCATTTGTTCGACGGCCACGTCGGGCGGCGCAAGAACCGCGTGGCGGTGCGGATCGACACGCCGATGCGCCGCAGCCCCGCTGGGGAACGCTGATGCGGTGGGCGCCGATGCAGCGCGCGGTGACGGTTCGATAACCGAAGGGGGCTATAATGGGTGGTGCGCAGTTCCTGGTGGAGGGAGCGCTGGTCCTGCTGCTCGGGGCCACGCTGTACCACGCCATGCGGCTGGAGCGGGCCCTGGGCGTGCTGAAACGCGATCGCGCGGTGCTGGAGGGTTTGGTGAAGGGTTTCAACGACAGTACGCGGCAGGCCGAGGAAGGCGTTGCGCACCTGATGGCGGCGACCGAGGGCGCCGGGCGGAATATCGCGCGCCAGATTGAGCAGGCGCAGCGCTTGCGCGACGATTTGACGTTCCTCAGCGAGCGCGGCGAGCGGCTGGCCGAGCGGTTGGAAACCGGCGTGCGGGCGTCGCGCATGGCGGCCGATCAGGCGGCGATGGCCGGGTCGGCGCTGACTGGGTCGGCGCTGACTGGGGCGGGCGCGACGTTTGGCTTGCCGGGCGTGAGTGGGGTGCCGGCGGGCTTCGTCGCGGAGGCGGAGCCTGCGGCCGGCGCCCGGCTGCGCAGCGAGGCGGAGCGGGACCTGCAGCGCGCGCTGCGGGCGGCGCGCTGAGATGACCATGGAATTTCCGCGTCCGCGGTTGCTGCCGGCGACGATCGCGGCGATGGCGCTGCTGTTGTCGATGAAGTCGATCGGGCTGGCGCGCGCCGCGCTGACCGGCGAGGGCGAGACGCCGGCAACGAGTGCGCCACCGGCGCCGCACGCGGCGCCGGGCGTGGTGGCCGCTACTGTATCGCCCGCCGCACCGCCGGCGGCGACGGCGCCGGCGGAGGCCCCGGTGACCGAAGCCGAACGCACATTGCTGCTCGATCTGCGGCATCGCCGCGCGGCGCTGGATGCGCGCGGACGCGACCTGGACCAGCGTGACGCCGTCATGGCGGCGGCCGAGCAAAAACTGTCGGCGCGGGTGGTGGAACTGACGGCGCTGCAGGCCAGCCTGGAGTCGCTCGAAGCCGCGCGGGTAAAGCACGACAGCGCGAATTGGGCCGGCCTGGTGCGGGTCTATGAAACCATGAAGCCGCGCGATGCGGCGGTGATTTTCGACGCGCTGGACATGCAGGTGCTGCTTGGCGTGCTGGACCGCATGGCGGAGCGCAAGGCGGCGCCGATCCTGGCCGCGATGCAGCCGGATCGCGCCCGCCTGGCGACCCAGCTGCTGGTGGAAATGCGCACCCGCGCGGTCACGCCGCTCGGCGACATGCCGGCATCCGCCGCACCGGGACCCCCGGCGGCGCCCCTACCAGACCCGAAAGGCTAAGTGCTGGACATGACAATCGACAAATCGATGAACGTTCTGATTGTAGACGACTACAAGACGATGCTGCGCATCATCCGCAACCTGTTGAAGCAGATCGATTTCAACAATGTCGAGGAAGCCAGCGACGGCGGCGACGCGCTGGCTAAACTGCGCGCCGGCAATTTCGGGCTGGTGATCAGCGACTGGAACATGGTGCCGATGACCGGGCTCGAATTGCTGGTGGAGGTGCGGCAGGATCCGCGGCTGAAGACGCTGCCGTTCATCATGATTACCGCGGAAAGCAAGACCGAAAACGTGGTGGCGGCAAAGCAGGCGGGGGTCTCGAACTACATCGTAAAGCCGTTCAACGCCGAAACGCTGCGCGGCAAGATCGAAAAGGTCCTCGCGCATGCTTGATCCGGCGCTATTGCCGCAGCGGCTGGCGGAGTTGCGGGCGCGCTATCCGGCGTGCGACCCGGATATGGTGGCGGACGTGGTGAGGGCCGTGCTGCGCACGATGCATGGCGATCTCACGGCGCAGGATGCGTCGTTGCTGGCGGAAGTCGAGGAACTCGCCCAAACGGTCGCCACCGCGCGCGCGGAAATCGCGGCGTTGCAGGCGGACGATATCAACGCCAGCCACATTCCGTCGGCGACCGACGAACTCGACGCGATCGTGGCGCATACCGCGGCGGCAACGAACACCATCCTGGAATGCTGCGAGGCGCTGGACGCGCTGGTCCCCAGCCTGACCGGTGCCGCTGCGCAAGCAGTGCAAGATGTGACAACGAAAGTCTACGAGGCGTGCGGGTTTCAGGATATCACCGGGCAGCGCATCACCAAGGTAGTGGCGACGCTGCAGGCGATCGAGCGCAAGGTGGCGCAAATCGTCGAGGTATTTGGGCGCAGCACACGCGAAACCGAGCCGGCCGCCGAGGTGGATGATGCGGTCTCGCTGCTGAATGGCCCACAGATGCCGACCGCCGCGATGGGCCAATCCGACATCGATGCGTTGTTGGCAAGTTTCGACTAGGGCAATGTTTCGACTAGAGCAATCTTGATGGGAGCAATATCGTCGCCGGTTGGGTCAGCGCGAGGACAGAATGGCTCACCGTAGCAAAGGCTAGTGCCGCGAGTCGTTCATTTGCGGCGTTCGGGCAGTGTGGACGTGGTGGGCTGAAGCCCACCCTACGGCTCCAGCCGGCCCGGCAGTTTCAATGACGGAGGGCACTAGGGCGTGATCGGCACGATCCATTCAAGTCAACTTCAGCCGATCACGCTCTAGGCATGCGAACGAGCGGTCGTTGGCTGGCGCTGTTGGCACTAACCCTGGCGCCGCAGGCGGCGCGGGCGCACCAGGCGTCCGCATCGGCTCAACCCGCGAACACAGCATCCGCGGCGCCGGCGCCCAGGCTGACACAAGCGGCGAACGCGGCGCCGGTGCAACAGAAACCGGTGCAGGCTGTGACCGTGCGCACCCTCAATCGCGGCAGCTTCGGCCGGGTCGTGTTCAAGGTGACGAAGGGGCAGGCGGACAGCGAGGACCGCCAGGGGGATCGGCTTTCGGTGCACCTGCCAGGCGCGGGCACCGTCCCGGGCGCGTTGCTCGGCGCGACCAACATCGTGTCGGTCGTGGGGGGGCCGGACGGGGCGGTCCTGAACCTCGCACCGGGTAGCGTGACGCGCGTCTGGCGCCAAGCCGGCCTGCTGGGCATCGATGCCTTCGATGCACGCCTGCCGCGTGGTGTATCGTCCGCGGCGGCGCCAGCCACGCGGGCCACGCGCGAGCCCGGCCCGGCCGGGTTGCTCGCGGACCAGCGGTCGGCCTGGTCCGCGGGCCCGACCGCGGTGATCGAAACGATTTCGCACGTGGCAGCGCCCGCCAAGGCGCCGGCCCCCGTGCTGCCGGCCCCCGTGCTGCCGGCCGCCCACGTCGCGGCGTCGGGCCGCGCGGCCGCATCCGATCGGGGACCCTTGCAATTCGACCTGGTTCCGCTGGAGTCCCCGCCGGTCGCGGCGGCGGCCGAAAAGCCGCCCCCATTGGCCGCGGCCGCGGCGCCGCCGGCGGGGCCCGTGCCAGTGGTGCCCACCGCCGGCACCCCGGCCGAAGCGGGTGACGCGCTGGCCGCGGTGCGGCTCGCCAGCGACCCGATGACCCACGAGGACGCTATCCTGCTGCCATTTGATGCCGAGGTGGGTGCCGCGGCGTTCGCGCTCGGCGACACCGGCCACGTGGTGTTCGACGACGCCAAGCCGGTCGATTTGGCGGCGCTGAAGGACGATCGGGTTTTTGGCCGCGCCGGCGTTAAACTGCTGCCGGCGGGGACCCATTTTCAGCTAAAACTGGCGCCCGGCACGCGGCTGCGTTTGCACCGCCGGCCCGACGGCTGGGTGGTTGCGGTGGCACCGGCGGGCGGCCTGGAGGACACCGCCGAAATCGCTGAAAAGGATGGCGTCATCAACATCGGTGAGCACGGCGCCACCGACACCGTGGTGATGGACGATCCGGCGACCGGCGCGCACCTGCTGATAGGTACCGTACTGACCCCCGGGCCGCCGGTCGCGGTAAAATATGTCAGTGCCGAATTTACCTTGTTGCCGAGCTGGACCGGTGTCGTGGTGGCGCCGCTCAGCGACCGCATTGTTCTGCGCGCCGAGAAGGCCGGGTTTCAGTTGCGCACGGCGACCGGCCCGGCGCTGGCGGCGGTGTTCGGCGGCGCGGCCGAACAGGCGGTCGCCGAAGCCGGCACCCTGACCCGGCATTTTGCCTTCTTATCGCTGCCGACCGAAACGCTGGTGGCGCGGCTGGACAGCGAACTCAGCGCCGCGGCGGCGGCACCCCGGCTGGCCCGGCTGCGGCCACGGCTACGCGCGGCGCAGGACATGCTCGCATTGGGCCTGGACCGCGAGGCCGCGGGATTGTTGCGCGTCGCGATCGAGGACGACCCGCGCGGCGTCAATGACGCCGATGCCCAGGCGTTGCTGACCATGGCGGATTGGCTCGGCGGCGAACCGGGCGACGACGGCGGGCGGCCCAGCTTGAGCGGGTCCGACGAGGCCGCCCTGTGGCAGGCCGTGATGCACCCATCTGCGCCAAATCCAACCGCCGCGGCGGCCACCCTGGCGGCCGACTGGCGCCTGCTGCTGGCCTACCCGGCGCCGCTGCGCCGACGGCTGGTGCCGGCGGTCGTGGCAACCATGCTGGCCGGCGGGGAAACCAGGGCGGCGGCTTCGTTGCTGACAAAAATCGACGACCCCGCGCTGGACGATGCGCGGGCCGAGGTGTTGGAGCGGGACGGCAAGCGCGGCGATGCGCTGGCCTTGCTGGACCGCGTGGCGGGCGGGCCCGACCGCAAGCGCGCCGCGGCGGCGGCCCGCCACGCCGTGGAACTGCGCCTGGCAGGCGGCCAACTGACCCCGGCGCAGGCCGCCGAGGCGCTCGAAAAGCGGCTCTATGCGTGGCGCGACGATGCGATCGAACTGGCGCTGCGGTTGCGCGTGGCCGCGCTGCGGTCGCAGGCCGGCGCGCCGCGGCCGGCGCTCTCGTTGCTGCGCGAGACCGAAACCCTGTTTCCGGACGCCCATGACCAGGTGCGCGCGGCGGAACATCAGGTGCTCGCGAGCATGTTGCGCAGCGGCGCCGGGCGCGGGTTGTCGCCGCTGGATATGGTCGCGCTGGTGGCCGAGAACGAAGACCTGCTGACCGACCAGGATGCCAGCAACACCTTGGCGCCCGTGCTGGTGGATAAGCTGCTGGCGCTGGACCTGCCCGATCGCGCGGCGCCGCTGCTGCAACGCCTAATGGCCGGAAGTACCGACGGTGAGGCCCGTGCCGGGCTGGGTGCGCGGCTGGCCGATCTGCGCCTCGACCAGGGCGATGCGCCAGGTGCCGTAGCGGCCCTGGATGGCTCGGCCCCGGCGGCGGCCGCGGCGGCGCTGAGCGCACCGCTGGCGGCCCGGCGCACGGTGCTGCGGGCGCGGGCGCTGGCGGCGGCCGGCGAGGGTGAAGCGGCGGTGCGCCTGTTGGCACCGGAAACCGGCACCGAAGCATTGGACCTGCGCGCGCAATTATGTGAGCAGCGGCACGATTGGCTGGGTGCGGACCAGGCACTGCGGGCGCTGGCGCACGCCATGCTGCCGCCGGCCGGGGCGCTTACGGACGCGCAGCAGGATTTGGTGCTGCGTCTGGCGAGTGCGGCGTCTCAGGCGGGGGACATGGCGGTATTGCAGGAATTGCGGGTGGGCGCGGGGCTGCGCCTTGCCCCGGGACCGCGGCTGGAGCTGTTCCGCGCCCTCACGGCCCAACCGGTACAGTCGCTTGGCGACCTGGCGCGGTCCGCCCATGAAACCGAAGCGGCCCGGGCGTTGCCTTCCGTGCTGACCAGTTACCCCGCCCATTGAGCCCCTCGCCGTAAGTTTCGGGCGTTGCGGGAAAAATTTATCTTGCATGGGGGGGGTGGGGGCCCTATGTGCGCTCGCCTTGGCCCAAGGGGGCGCTATGCCCAACAGGCCATCTACTGGATTGGGGGTACGTGATGAACGCACTTGCTCAACTGGGGATGGTCTCGGTTATCCCGAGCGAGAACCAGAGCACTGACGACTCTTTCCCGATGTTCGAGGGGGAAGAGCGGACGGACTACTTCGTCGAGAAGGACGGCATGAAGTTTGCCGGTACGCACCTTCTCGTGGATCTCTGGGGGGCCAGCAATCTGGACAGTCCCAGCCATATCGACCAGGCATTGCGGCACGGCGCCGTGGTGGCCGGGGCGACGATCCTGCACAGCCACTTCCACCATTTCACCCCGAACGGCGGCGTGAGCGGGGTGGTGGTGCTGGCGGAGAGCCATATCAGCATCCATACGTGGCCGGAACGTAATTTCGCCGCGGTGGATATTTTCATGTGCGGGTCATGCGATCCGCACTTGGCGATCCCGGTGCTGCGGGCGGCGTTCAGCCCGACGCGGGTGGATGTGGACGAGCAGCGCCGCGGGCGCGTTTCGTAAGCAGGAAGGCCAGGGGCTCTGCCCCTGGACCCTGCTGGGGCCGTAGGCCCCAGACCCCATTAGCGCTGCGCGGCTTGTCCTCACGTCTGAGTCGAGCCAGTCGCTGACTTCAATTTTTTGGCTTCGCCGGTCCTCTTAATGAAATGGGGTCTGGGGCCTGGGGCCTACGGCCCCAGTGGGTCCAGGGCAGAGCCCTGGCCTTTCTTCTTGCCTGGAGTTTTCTGCCGTGGAGTCCTGGATTTGCGAGGATTTGTATCCCGACTGGGGCCAGCGCTTCCGCGTCAAGCGCGAGCTGGCAAGGGTGCGCAGCGCGTTTCAGGACATCGTGGTTTTCGAGAGTTTTTCGCACGGGCGCGTCATGGTGCTGGATGGCTGCATCCAGATCACCGAGCGTGACGAGTTTGTGTACCAGGAAATGATCGCGCATGTGCCGCTGCTGGAACACGGCGCGGCGCGGCGGGTGCTGATCATCGGCGCCGGCGATGGCGGCGTGTTGCGGCGCGTGCTGCAGCACCGCGGTGTGGAACGGGCCGTGATGGTGGAAATCGACGGCGAGGTGATCCGTCTGGCGAAGGAGTACCTGCCGTCGATTGGCGGCGACGCCTGGAACGATCCGCGCGCCGAGGTGATTGTCGGCGACGGCATCGACTATGTGCGGCGCGCGGCGGATGCCAGTTTCGATGTGATCATCGTCGACAGCACCGATCCGATCGGGGTGGGCGAAGTGCTGTTTACCGACGCCTTCTATGCGAACTGTGCACGTGTGCTGACCAAGCGTGGGTTGGTGGTGAACCAGTGCGGCGTACCCTTCATGCAGGCAGACGAACTGCGCGAAACGAGCGCGCGCCAAAAACTGTTTTTTCGGTATGTTTCCGCTTACGTCGCCGCGGTGCCGACCTATGTGGGCGGCTTCATGGCGTTGGGGATCGCCGCTAAGACACCCGGGCGGCTGGGCGTGGCCGAGATCGCGGCGCGGGCGGCCGCGGCGGGGATAATGGGCACCACCCTGTATTGGACGCCCGAAATCCATGCCGGCAGCTTCGATCTGCCGCCTTACATCGCGCGGCAGCTGCCGGGCTGAGCGCCGGTTGACTTGGCCCGCGCGATGTGTATCGCTGCGGATCGATGGGTTTTCGTGACAAGATGCCGCACCCGGGGAGCGCGTTGCTGGCCTGCCTGGTGCTGGCCGGATGCGGCGGCGGGGCGGCGACGCAGACCTGCCAGATGGTGCATGTCACCGACCTGAAGCTGGAGCGGCATGGGCGGGCTTTCTTCACCACCATCCAGATCAACGGGCACGATTCAACGGTAGAGTTGGATACCGGTTCCGACGACAATTTGATTACCGAGGAAGCGGCACATCGGCTGGGGATGCCAGTGAACGTATCCGGCTGGGATTATGTGGAGGGTGTGGGCGGCCAGCAGATGTCGGGCGTTGCGCGATCGCGCGATGTGCGGCTGGGCGATGCGCATGGCGAGCGGCTGGAGTTCACGACGGTTCCGGATCGCAAGAACCTGTTTTCCGGCGACGGTCTGCTGGGCATGCCCTTTTTGCATGACTTCGACATGGACCTTGATTTCTGGGGTGGGCGCGTCGGCCTGTATAAAGCGATCAGCGGCTGCGATGCGCCGCGTGCCGTGTTGTCGCAGCCGCTCTACGCCGTCGATTTGATCAATGACCCGAGTGCCGTGAGCCCCGAGGTATTTGTTTCGATCAACGGGGTACGTTTGCGGGCACGGATCGATACCGGCGCCGAGCGGACGGCAATATTTCGCTTGGGGGCGCGACGTGCCGGGCTGCTTGCCGCCGAGGTGCTTCGCAGCAGCGAGGCAAGCGGACTTGGTCCGCGTTCCGTAAAAACCGATCTGCGCATCAGTGCGCCGGTGGTAATTGGCGATCTTACCGTGAATAATATGCCGGTAGATGTGATTGATCAGCGCAGCCTGGGGAGCGCGGATGAGCGCCAAAGCGGGGATACCGATATGCTGCTCGGCTATGATTTCGTGACCCGCGTGCATCTGTGGATTTCGCGTTCGTCGGGCACTCTCATCATGCAGTATCCGCCTCAGGCTTCCCCGCCGACCGAGGACAAGAGTTAGTGGCACGGCGTACCAGAAAGACCAGGGCTCTGCCGTGAACAAGTTGGGGCCGTAACGCCTTGGCGTGCTCCGTACGACGGCCCTAGAGGCCGTTCCATCAAGAATCGATTGGGCGAAACGGCGAAGCCCGAAAACCAGGCCATTTGCCGGCTTCGCAAAATGGCCAGGATAAAGCCGCGCAGCGCTAAATGGGGTCTGGGGCCGTCGTGCGCAGCACGCCAAGGCGTGACGGCCCCAGCGGGTCCAGGGCGGAGCCCTGGCCTTGCTTCCGTTTCTCAACCGGCAGGTGCACACTCAACCGGATGTGCACATAGGGTGCCACCATGCCGCCCATGCCGACAATGCCGAAATCGCGGCGCGCGACGGTGCCCGTGCAGATCACCTGGCTACCCTCGCGGTGCGTGGCAAAGGTCACCGGGCGCGAAACGCCATGCAGTGTGAGGGTTCCCGCAATGGATTGCGGGGCGCAGCGTCCGGCAAATCGCATCGTCGGGTAGTGCGCGGCATCGAACATGTCGGGGCCGAGGGTCCGCCAGCGGCGGTCGGGGTCATCCATTCGCAGGCTGTCGATGTCGACGGTGACCTCTACGCGGCAGTCGAAAGGTTTGCCCGGGTCCTCGGTCAGGACGCCGCGGAACCGGTCGAAGCTGCCCGAAATCGGTAGAAGGCCGAAGGCGTACACCGTGTAGCCGATGCGCGCGGTGGGGGGGGCCAATGGCACCTGCCGTTCCGCGCCCCGCGCGGCGAACGCCAGGGAAGCGGCGGCCACAACTGTGGTCAGACGCATGCGATAGCCGCGCCGCACTGGGCATCGGGCGCGAGAGTGCCTAGGTTGTCGCGCATCAACCCACGGAGCTTGCCATGTCCCTCAAAGGCCGCGTCGCCATCGTTACCGGATCCACCAGCGGCATCGGTTTGGGAATTGCCCAGGCCCTGGCGGCGGAAGGGGCTGCCATCATGCTGAACGGCTTTGGCCCGGCCGACGAGATCGAGAAATTGCGCCAGGATATCGCCAGCCGGCACAGCGTGGAGGTGCGCTACAGCGCGGCCGATATGACCAAGCCGGCCGATATCGCCGGCATGGTGGCCTCGGCGCACGATGAGCTGGGGGGTGTGCATATCCTGGTCAACAACGCGGGAATTCAGTTTACCGCCAATATCGAGGATTTTCCCGCCGAAAAATGGGATGCGATCATCGCGATCAATCTTTCGGCGGCGTTCCACGCCACCAAGGCGGCGCTGCCGCTGATGAAGCAGA
>Ga0181534_10002596_pt1 | contig 11089 bp, 9 predicted proteins | sample PEATcosm2014_Bin_37_FD_119758 | JGI IMG/M metagenome (GOLD analysis project Ga0181534, IMG submission 119758) | Peatland microbial communities from MTU Mesocosm Facility, Houghton, MI, USA - PEATcosm2014_Bin17_10_metaG | ecosystem: Environmental > Terrestrial > Soil > Wetlands > Peat | place...
CACCGTGGAGCGCCCAGTGAGCAACTCGTCGATCAGCTTGTTGTCCAATCCCATTCGATCTCTCCTCTCTCTGTTTAACAGAGTCGAAAAGACCGTTTACACAAAATGTTTTACACCCTCGAAAAATACGCCGTTCTCACTCGTCATAGAAACAGAGGAACAGGCCCAAAGCATGGGGCCAATTCTCCAGTACCTCTCTGACCATCGCACCAACTCCTCCGAGAAGACAAAATCTGTAACGAGCACGACTTGGTTACAGCCATCCGAATCAGAAGGCGACGAGACCGATGCCGGAACAGAGGGAAACAGAATCTCAGTTCTTGTCAATAAGTATGAGCGAAATCCTAAGAATCGCAATATCTGTATCCGTCATTACGGTGCAATTTGTAAGGCCTGCGACTTCGATTTTTCTGCGACCTATGGCGATATTGGGATTGGGTATATACACGTTCATCATCTCCATCCATTAGCAGTATCTGATGGCAAAGCCAAGATACCCGACCCTATCAAGGATCTTCGTCCGGTCTGTCCCAACTGCCACGAAATGCTTCATCGAGGCGATCCTTTGCACCCAAAGACAATCGAGCAGCTTAAAGAGATCATCGAAAAAGTAAAGGATGCGGGTCGTCCATTGCATTCACCGGATTCAGGAGCATAGAATCATCCCGTGTACGAATGGGACGAAGCCAAACGCGAAGCGAACCTGCGGAAGCACAGGCTCGACTTCTGGATTGCTCACCTGGTCTACGAGAGCCAAGAGAAACTGACCTACCGGCTCAAATCGGAACGGGAACTAAGGTTGCTGGACGTTGCCCTGGTGGAAGTAAAAGGTGCGGTTCTCGCTTTGGTTTATACTATCCGCAACGGGAATGTTCGCTTCATCTCGTTCCGCTATGCCTCTCGAAAGGAAAGGAGACGTTATGCCGCTGCCAAATCGTGACATGAGTGATTGGGACTGGGTCCGTAAGCAGATTGCCGCCGACGCTCCGGTTGCCTACGACGCCAACGACCCCGACGACGGACCCTACGATCCCAACGACGATGAGGCCGTGGACCGCTTCCTCACCGAGGCCAACCGCGTCCATCCGGAGCAACTCGCCGAAATTCTGAAGATCGCAAAGGCTTCGTAACCATTCCTATGACCATCCCCGGCCAACAAAGCAAAACGGACTGGGAACGCGTCAAGCGCGAGTACGATTCCGACGCTCCGATCCCCTACGATCCCGAAGACGGCCCCTATGATCCGAACGACGAGGCGGCTACGGAAGCCTACTTCAAAGAAGCAACCATCTGGTCGGGCTGGCCGAATCCAGTGATGATTCAGAAGGACGGCGTTCCGATACCTTCCAGCGAACGAGTTCCCGACGAAGACACCTTCCCCCGCTCCAAAGCCTCATAATCTTCTCCAAAGTCCTTCCAATCGTTCCGTCTCCGGCTCGACCCAGCAGAGATGGCGTTGTAGCTTTTATGCTACAATCGCTTGATGTTCGACCTCGTCTATTACCGGGAGAATAATGGGCGTTCTCCCTTCATCGACTGGATGAAGGCGCTTCGGGACGTGACAGCGAAGTACCGGATAGCAGCCCGACTGCGACAAATCGAGTCTGGCAATTTTGGCGACACAAAACCTGTCGGCGAGGGTGTAACAGAACTACGTATTCACGTTGGAGCCGGGTATCGGGTTTATTGCGGACGTCACGGCCAGGATTGGGTCGTTCTTCTTTGTGGAGGAGATAAAGATAGTCAGTCAAAGGATATAGTCCGAGCCAAGACGCTTTGGGAAGAGTGGAAACGGAGGCAGTCATGAAAAAACTTGTCGGGGTCGGTTCCTATCACGAATGGGAAGTTGAAGAGTTGCGCAAGGACCGGGAGTTTGCCATCGGTTATCTGAAAGCTGCGATGGAAGCTCTGGACAACCCCGAGGAGCGCGCCGGCGGATTGATCATGCTGCGCTCGGTCGCCGAGGCATACGGCGGCCTAGGCGCGGTGGCGGCGCAAGCTGGCATCAATCGGGAGTCGCTCTACCGCGCGCTCTCGCCCAAGGGTAATCCAACGCTCAAGACGCTGATTGCCGTGCTCAAAGCAGTGGGCTTGCGGCTCTCCGTCACCCAGGCAGAGCCGGCAAAAGCCGCGCGGACCAAGGCGAAACGCCAATCTGCCACCGCCTGACGGAAGCGGTCTTTCCCATTCCTGTAATCGCCCCTCGACCCCGCCGCTCGCCAAACCCCAACTCCGCCGCATTGGTGTACTGTCGGTTGGCATGGATGATTTTTTGGTCGCCCCGGACTCTGAGGTTATTGTTCGGCCCTTATCCGTTACAATCATTTTTGAAATGTCTATCAAGCTTGCCTTTCTCTTTCCGGGGCAGGGTTCGCAGTCCGTTGGAATGGGCCGCGAACTCAGTCTGCGCTTTCCCGTTGCCCGCGACACCTTCGCCGAGGCCGACGAAGCCGTCGGCTTCCCCATCTCGAAGCTGATCTTCGAGGGTCCGGCCGAAGAGCTCAAGATGACGGAGAATACTCAGCCGGCGATTCTCACCGTCAGCATCGCCATTCTGCGCGTGCTGGCGCTGCATGGCATTGAGCCCGCGCTGGCCGCCGGTCACTCGCTGGGCGAGTGGTCGGCCCACGTCGCCGCCGGAACGATTTCTTTTGCCGACGCCGTCCGCTCCGTCAAGGCGCGCGGCAAGGCGATGCAGCTTGCTGTCCCCGCGGGCCAGGGCGGCATGGCTGCCGTTCTGAACATGGACGCGGCGCTGGTTGCCGAAGTCTGCAACGAGGTGGCCGCCGAGACCGGCCTCACCGTCTCAGCCGCCAACTTCAACTCGCCCACCCAGACCGTCATCTCAGGCACACTGGCCGCTGTTGAGCAGGCCTCCGCCTTGGCCAAGACCAGGGGCGCGCGCCGTGCGGTCATGCTTCCCGTCAGCGCGCCCTTCCACTGCGCGCTGATGCAGCCTGCCCAGGAGGAAGTTGCCCGCGTTCTGGGCGAACTGACGCTCTCAGACCCCAGAATTCCCGTCGCCGCCAACGTAACCGGCGGCCTGGTGCTCACCGCCGACGAGGTCCGCGACGCCCTCACCCGGCAGGTTACCGGCACCGTGCGCTGGGTGGATTGCATGAAGGCGTTGATCGCGGCAGAGGCCCAGGCCTACATCGAAATGGCGCCCGGAATGGTGCTCTGCGGCCTGCTCAAGCAGATTGACGCGGCGCAGAAATCCCTGAATGTGGAAGACATCGCCAGCCTGGAGAAGACGCTGACCGAACTGAAGGCTCTGGAGCCGGGGGCGTAAGGCTCTTTCAATCCAGATCATCTTTTCTCTAGCGAAAAGTCTGGCAAACCTGACACTATTTATTGAGGATCGATCGGGGATCGCCGCGCATCATCGTCCGTCCGATTCCCGCCGCTAGGAGATCTTCGCATGACCAACCCAGCCGGAGTTTCCGTCCTCGCCTTTCCCCGTCGCGGCTCTCAGGGCCAGCCCACCCGCCGCATCCGCATCCTCGGCGTTCCGCTTGATCTGGGCGCCAGCCGCCGCGGCGTAGACATGGGCCCCTCGGCGATGCGGGTCGCCGGCCTGGAGGCGCGTCTGGAGGCCCTTGGCCACCTGGTCACAGACGGCGGCAACATCCGCGTCGAGATTGCCGAGACGCAAGCCCCCGGCAATGAGAATGCCCACTACCTCCAGCAGATTGCAGAGACCTGCGCCCGCACCGCCGAAGCCGTGGTTGAAACGCTGGAAGAGGGCATGACGCCGCTGCTGCTGGGCGGCGACCACTCGCTGGCGGCGGGCTCGGTCTCCGGCGTGGCCGAATTCTATCGCCGCCAGAATCAGAAGATCGGCGTCATCTGGCTTGACGCCCACTCCGACATCAACACGCCGGAGAGTTCGCCCTCCGGCAATGTGCATGGCATGCCGCTGGCCGCGCTGCTCGGGCTGGAGCCTGAGCCGCTGGCCAATATCTTCGGCTACGCGCCCAAGATCGCGGCAGAGAACACGGTGCTCATTGGCCTGCGCGACATTGACTCCGGCGAGCGCGACAATATCCGCCGCGCCGGCGTGGCCGAGGTCTACACCATGCGCGACATCGACGAGCGCGGCATGAGAACGGTGATGGAAGAGGCTCTGCGCGCCGCCGGGCGCGGCACGGCAGGCTACCATGTCTCGCTCGATATGGACTGGATCGACCCCGAAGACGCACCCGGCGTGGGCACCCCCGTGCGAGGCGGCGCAACCTACCGCGAGGCGCATCTGGCCATGGAGATTCTCGCCGATCACGGCCGCCTGCTCAGCTTCGAGATTGTCGAAGTCAATCCGGTGATCGACGAGCACAACCGGACGGCGGATTTAGCGGTAGAACTGGCCTGCTCGGCATTCGGAAAGAAGATTTTGTGAGAGGCGAGGCCAGACCCTGCTTTATTGATCCGGCCCAAAAATAGAGTGAAGGTATCCCACCCATTCCGCAAAGAACGCGGAATGGATGGGACTCCCAGATCACAGTGTTTGTCGGCCGAATCAATAGGCCGCCTGGCCGGGCGCCTTTATGCCGCGATTGACTTTGGCCTAAAATGGTGCACGAGTGCCGCGCTCCCGTAAATTACAGCGGCGATCAGCAAAAGCGCCTTCATTCCGAAGATGAAAGAGAGGTTCTGCGCCAGACCTCCGGCAACTGCGCCGAGCATATTGGCGCCAAAGGCGCTGCTCCGTCCTCCGAAGCCGCGGAAGCTCTCCGTAAAGATCACACCGGCAAAAAAGAAGGGCACGCAATAAGCAAAACAGATCAGAACTCCCACTAGAGTTCCAGAACCCGGCATCTGCGCCCAGGGTATTGCATAATTCGCCAACAGCGTTCCGCAGAGAAGAGCATAGAAGAGGCCAAGCTTCCTCGGACGCCAATGTTCCACATAGACGTTGGACAAAAGCAGAACGGTGAGAATGCCCGTGAGCGCGACGCAGTTCACCAGCCATGTTGTGCCAAAGTACAAAGCGAGACGGCTGACAAGTTGCGTCTCCATAAGCAGGAACCCGGCGCCAAGCAAAAAGAATTGCCAGGTACTTCCTTGTTTGGGCGTAAAGAAAGGACCGACCATATAGAACGCCAGCGCCAGTATCACCGCCGAGACAGCGTAATAGGCCCGGGGAATGGAATGCGAGAAGTGATAGATGTAGGGCCAGTCATCCGTTGTCGGCGGCGGGGCATTTTCCACAGTGAGGGCAAACTTGGGCGGACGGGAACTAAGAAACGCCGATTCTTGCGCGCCCTGGCTCTTGTCCCACGGGTAAGAAGAATCGGATTCGATGAATACAGTTGCATTCAGCAGCGCGTCGCCAACCCGATCGGCATAATAGGTCAACGGAGGGCGGGAGAATGTATGGCTCAACATTGCGTAGAAGCGCTCTCCGATCCATGTCCAGGGTTGCCGCACTTCAAACTTGAGAATGAGAATTCCATCCGGATTGAGCAACCGCCTGGCGTCCCTGAATGACTCCTCCGTGTACACGTAGTTATCCACCCGCATATTGCTGTAACTGGAGAACCCGGTGTGCGAGTCCAGCAGCCCGAAGATAATCACATCGTACTTGTCGCGGCTCTGGCGGAGAAAGTTTCTCGCGTCGTTATTGATCAGATGCACCTTTGGCGAGGAGTAAGGGTGCTCAGGATGGAGGCGCGCGCCGAGGGTTGAAATGACCGGGTCAATCTCCACGGCGTCCACTCGAGCGGCTCCATGCCGCAATGCGGCGGCAATATCGTTGCCTGCGCCCGAGCCGATCACCAATACCCGATCCACACTCTTGGCGAATTGAAATGGGCTGTCATAGGAACTGGTTTGATACGCGCTTCCGACCTGGGGAAACTTGGCCAAATACTCCGGGGTCACATTGGCGATCGTCATGTAGGCCCCATTGTTGACGTCGATTTCGTATTGCTGGTTGCCGCCGTCGCGCACCGAGAGCTTCTGGTAAGGAGACCAGTAGACCGACTTGCCGCTTTCCGGACTGAGCGCCAGCAGCGTGATGGCCAGAAGAGCACAGGCCGCCAAAGCCGTGCGCCAGGAGAATGGCTGAGCAAACAGAATCAAAACGAAGGCTACGATGAACCAATACGACGGAGAAAGCCAAAAATAGGCGAGGATGGCAAGAAGCCAGATTCCCGCCAGGCTGCCCAACAAATTGATGGAATAGGCGGCCACTGTGTTGGAAGCCGACTCCAGGTAATAGCCTACCCAGCGTCCCAGCGGAATCATGGAGATCGCAATCAGCATCAGAAAGCCGAGAACCACCGCCAGCGAAACAGCTAAAAGCTGGTAATACTCCAGTGAAGAAAGCTTGAGTTCATTGCCCCAGAGCGCGGCATCGGGCGTGAAGGAAAGAATCGACGACATGGCCTTCAGGAAAAAGCGCCACGACTGGAACGGCAAGCCGACCGCGACTACCAGAGCAGTCGCCGCCGCCAGAGAGGGCAGTAGGCTGCCGCGATTCTTTGCAGTGAAACACCCAACGCCGAAACCAAGAAAGCAAACGATAAGCGAGAGGTTCTGAAAGAAGGCAAAAATCTTTACCTCGGTGCCAAGCCAGCGTATGAGAACAATTTCCAAATAAAGGCCCGCGAAGCTGACCAGTAGCAGCCGCCATGCGGAGTATGGCTGTGTTGAGGCAGTCGTTGTCTTGGCAGACTCCGAGGATGTAGTTCCTGTCACGGTGAGCTCTCCTTGATTGACCGAGGACCACTCGGATTGCCGAGCAGCAATTCGGGCCAGTCGTCAATGTTCTGGAAAACAAAGATTTATCACTCGCGGCACAGCGTTGTCAAAGATGGCCGCGGCCTGAAATGCCGGAGTTTGAACGTGCGCATCGAAGGCGTCTCCGCGTGGTTTCCGCTCGTGATTCGCAGATAGCAGGCTCCTTCAATGCTCGCCGGCAAGCTTGGCGCGGCAAACTACAATGGAGAGGATATGGCAAAAAAACTGCGTGTAGGAATCATCTTTGGCGGGCGCAGCGGCGAGCATGAGGTCTCACTGCTCTCGGCTGCTTCCATTTTGAAGGCGATCGATCGCCGCAAATTCGACGTGGCGCCGATCGGCATCAACAAGGCCGGCCACTGGCTGACGGCCGGCGCGGCGCAGGGGCTGCTCAACGGCGCGGGAGCCGCAGAGGCCCAGTACGAAGCCGAAGCCGTCGAGAGCGGCACCGCGCTGCAAGGCCTCGACGTCGTCTTTCCCGTGCTGCATGGCACCTTCGGCGAGGACGGCACCATCCAGGGCCTCTTCGATCTGGCCGGCATTCCTTACGTGGGCTCGGGCGTGCTTGGCTCCTCGGCGGGCATGGACAAGGACGTGATGAAGCGCCTTTTTGCCCAGGCCAAACTGCCTTTGGTCAAGCACGTCACGCTGCTGCGCGCCGCCTGGGAGCGCGCCCCGCGGAAGGCCGTCGCCCAGATCGAAGCGGCGCTCCGCTATCCGGTCTTTGTGAAGCCGGCCAATCTGGGCTCCTCGGTTGGCATCAGCAAAGTTCACGACCGCAAGGAACTGGGCCCCGCGCTTGGTCTGGCCGCCCGCTACGACCGCAAGCTGGTCGTCGAAGAGGGCGTCGGCGGCAAAAAATCCAAGGCCCGCGAGCTCGAGGTCGGCGTCCTGGGCAATGACGACCCCAAGGCCAGCCTCGTGGGCGAGATCATTCCCAGCAAGGAGTTTTACGACTACGAGGCCAAATATCTCTCTGAAGGCTCGGTCGCCGTGATCCCCGCCAAACTGACCAAGGAAGAAACAAAACAGATGCGCGAACTGGCCGTGGCCGCCTTCCTGGCTTGCGATTTGTCTGGCCTGGCCCGCGTGGACTTCCTCATGGAGCCCGACGGCAAGCGGCGCATCTATCTCAACGAGGTCAATACCCTGCCCGGCTTCACCAGCATCAGCATGTATCCCAAGCTATGGCAGGCCACCGGGATCGCCTACAAGGATCTGATTACCCGCCTCATCGAGCTGGCTCTGGAACGCCAGGCCGAGAAGAGCCGCACTTGTTACAGCAGGGAGTAAATGCAGTTGTCAGTTGTCTGTCGTCAGTTGCCAGTTGTCAGTTATCAGTTGTCAGTTATCAGTGGTCAGTTAACCGCGGCTGGGATCAGTGAACGCGCCTCCGGTGTCTAATTCAAAGAGTACTGAGCGATAATGGTTCTTGGTTCTCGCTGGCTGCTGACAGCTGATAATTGACAACTGATAACTGTTCTGAGAGGATTCCCATCCATGACCTTGCTCGACGCTCCAGAATTCGATGAAGCCAAAGACCGCCGCCAGCACCTGATGCTTTACAGCGCGGCGGGGCTGCTTTGCGTGCTGTTCGTAGGCTGGTGGCTGGTGGCCGGCCGGCCCGTGGATATGCCGTGGAACTGGAACAACTACCTGCGCGGCAGAATGGCCGCCAATCATTTTTTGACGGCCGTCGAGAAGAACGACCTGGCCAAGGCTTACGGCATCTGGCTGCACGATCCCGCCTGGCAGCAGCACCCCGCAAAGAACGGCCCCTACACCTTTGACCGCTTCCAGCAGGACTGGAGCTCACAAAGCCCCGACAACGAATATGGCGCCATCAAGAGCCACAAGATTGTGGCCGCCACCATGCACGGCAACGTGCTGCTGATGGCGGTGCTGGTCAACGAGCGCAAGAGCAAGGCCCTCAATCTGGTCTACGACCCCAAGACGCATACGCTGGACTTTTCGCCGCCCGACGTGGAAATCTATCTCGGACCGTAGGGACTTATCCGGGCAAAATCTGAGCGCCTAGCGGAGTTGGCGGAGTATGCCGGCCCGCTTCACGTTTCGTGCACGGCATTCTGGAAGTCTCAACCGCGCCGATTGGTTGCGCCAGAAGCAGCCACATGCATAGCCGCGCGGGCTCCGCCAGATTACCGTTTCACATTACTCTGGTGCCAAAAATGCCGCTTATCTGACCAACAGTGATTCATTAGAGAGAATGACCGATATAGACTTGCAGGAACAGAAACACGCTCGTCAGCTCGACAGGATCCATCCCTGTGAAAAGAGTAATCGCCACATTTGCGATGATCTTCGGTTGCGCCTCGGTCGGCTGGGGCGCGCCGCAGCAGTATGCGCTCACCACATTGCAAGCAATCCGCGGTCTCAGCGACGCCGAGGCCGACAAGGCTCTGCCGGTCGCCTTTGAAGCGACGGTCACCTACTATCGCGACTATGAGAACACGCTTTTTGTCGAGGACGGTGGCGCTGAGATATTTTTATGGGCCGCAAAGAGCCCCGCGCTGGTTCCCGGCGACCGCATCCTGGTGCGCGGGGTGACGCACAGAAGCTTTCGGCCTGAAGTGGACTGCAGGGAGATTGTTTTCCTGCACCACGGCGCGCGGCCCCAGCCTGTGCCGGCAACCTTTGACCAGCTCATCCGCAGCCAGCTTGACTGCACCCTGGTTACCGTTCGCGCCATGGTGCGCGCCGTGGACCCGGAAAAGCGGATGAGCATACGCGATCCCAAATCCCCCGCTATCACCAGCACAGCCATGCAGTTGCTCACGGAGAGCGGCTCCATGGAGGCGGTTATCGATAGCGACGACGCCAGCGCGCACGCCAATTTATTGGATGCCGAGGTCGAAATCACCGGGGTGGCGGGCGGAATCTTCGACGGCAAAATGCAGCTGATCGGCATTGTGCTTCATGTCTCTTCCCTTGCCGATGTGAAGGTTCTCAAGCGCGCCACCGTCTCTTCGCGCGCTCTTCCCGTTACGCCGATGGACCAGGTTCTGAGCAGTTACCGGGTCAACGATCTCACCCAGCGGGTCCATGTGCAGGGGACGATCACATACTACGAGCCTCTCCGCGCCGTGGTGCTGCAGAGCGGCTCCAAGAGCCTTTGGATTGGAACCTATACGACGGCCAGCGACTTGCGCCTCGGCGATCTAGCCGACGCGACTGGTTTCCCCGACTCCCACAACGGCTTCCTGACGCTCACCAACGGCGAAATATGGGATTCCGGCGTCCCCGTCTACGTTCCGCCGCAGCCGGCCACCTGGAATAAACTCGCGGCCAGCGGCTACATCTTCGACCTGGTCAGCATTGAAGGGCAAGTGGTGACCGAGGTTCGAGAGCACTTGCAGGACGAGTACGTCCTCTCCTCCGACGGCCAGTTGTTTACCGCGATCCTACGCCATGCCAGTTCCTCGAACGCGCCCATGAAGCTGATTCCGCAAGGCGCAAGAATTCGCGTCACCGGCATCTGCATCCTGGAGAATTCGAACCCTTTTCTGGGCAAGGTTCCCTTCGAAATCATGCTTCGCTCCCCGGATGAAATTCTGATCGTCGCCAAGCCTCCCCTGCTCAATGTGCGCAACCTGATCGCGGTGCTCAGCATCATGCTGCTGGGGATGATCGCCGTCAGCGCATGGGGTTGGATGCTTCACGCCAAGGTGCGCCGCCAGACCGGCACGCTGGCCAAGCTCACCCAGATCGAGAAGCGCCGCAGCCGCATTCTTGAAGACATCAACAGCTCCCGCCCCTTGGCGGAGATTCTGGAAGAGACGGCTGAAAAAATCTCCTTCATGCTTGACGATGCGCCTTGCTGGTTCGAGATAAAAGACGGCGCCAGGCTGGGCCATTACCCGCCCGATATCGAACAAATGCGCGTGGTGAGCGAAAATATTCCTGCCCGCTCCGGCCCGCCGCTGGGCCAGCTCTTTGCCGCCTTCCCCGCGGGGACGCAGCCCGCCGCGGCCGAGAAGCAAACGCTGATTGTCGGCACGCATCTGGCCGCGCTGGCCATGGAGACGCGACGCCTCTACTCGGATCTGCGCCGCCGCTCGGAGTTCGATCTGCTCACCGATATTCCCAACCGCTTCGCGATGGAGCGCTTTATGGAGTTGCGCATCGAGGAAGCGCACATCTCAGGCGCAACGCTCGGCCTCATCTATATCGATCTGGACCGCTTCAAGCCGATCAACGACAGCTTCGGCCACCATGTAGGCGACCTATTCTTACAGGAGGTGGCCATGCGCATGAGCCGCCAGTTGCTGGGCGGCGATATGCTGGCCCGCCTGGGCGGCGACGAATTTGCCGCCATGGTCACGCTCCA
>Ga0181534_10002597_pt1 | contig 11088 bp, 8 predicted proteins | sample PEATcosm2014_Bin_37_FD_119758 | JGI IMG/M metagenome (GOLD analysis project Ga0181534, IMG submission 119758) | Peatland microbial communities from MTU Mesocosm Facility, Houghton, MI, USA - PEATcosm2014_Bin17_10_metaG | ecosystem: Environmental > Terrestrial > Soil > Wetlands > Peat | place...
CCCCAAAGCACGCTATCGTCGCCCAACTCGGCGGGTACCACATCGATCCGCGCGCCGGACCAATCCGTAATCTGTCGCCGCAATTCGGTGCGCAACGGCTCGAAGAGCTTATCGCCCGCCTTGCCGATACCGCCGCCGATCACAATCCGCGCCGGGTTCAGCAGCATGATGCAAGCCTTCAGCCCAAGCGCCAGATCCACCACATAGCGGCTGACGAAAGCCGGATCGCGCATCAGTTCCTCGGCCGTCTTGCCGTAATCGCGCGCCAGCCACAATCCGCTGCACATGCGCTCGAAGCAGCCGTGCCAGCCGCACAGGCACTGCGGTCCGTCGGGCCGGATGGTCAAGTGCCCAATCTCGCCCCCGTAGGAATCCGCGCCGCGCCAGATGCGGCCATCCTCGTAGATGCCGCCGCCGATGCCGGTCGAAAGCGTCATATAAAACAGCGGCGACGAGCCGCGTCCCGCGCCGAAGCGCGCCTCTCCCAGCGCGCCGGCGTTGGCGTCGTTATCCATGATGGCCGGCACGCCCAGCAGATGGCGCACCCATTCGGTAAGCCGGAAGTCGCGCCAGCCGCCCACGTGCGTGGAAAGCGCCACGCGCTGCTCCTGGAAGATCACCGGACCGCCGAACCCGATGCCGCAGCGGTCCGCGGGCATTTCCACTTGCCAGGCGCGCGCGATGGCCGCGATCTGTGCCAGCATCCATTCGCGGCCACCTTCGGCATCCGTGCGCCGGGATTCGCGCCGCACCATGCGCTCGCCATCGAACGCCGCGATGGAGAACTTGGTGCCGCCCACGTCAATCGCCAGGGTTCTTTTCGCGGGCATGCGCTGCCAGCACCTCCTCCGGCGACGCCGTGCCGGTTCCTTTCTTCATGATCGTGATGGAAGCCACCAGGTTGCCGAAACGCGCGGCCTCAGTGGGCGAGCCCGTGACGCGCAGGGCCAGCGCTGCGCCCGCCGAGAAACTGTCGCCCGCGCCACAGATATCCACCGGGTCGGCGACGGGCCGGGCACTCACGCAATTCTCGCCGGCCCCATCCACGATCCACACGCCCTCGCCGCCCAGCGTCACGAACATCAGCGGCGCTTGCGTGTGCCGTCGCAGCCCCGCAAAATCCACCCGGCCGAACAGCTCCCGGCAGGCGCTCTCGGCTTCCTGGCGATTTGGCTTGACGATCATGTTGCGGAACAAATGGATGCGTGCGCGCGAATCGGCGAAGAAGATGCGCTCGCGATTTTGCCGCGCCAGCTCGCAGAGCAAATCGCGCACGGCTGGCGTAATCACGCCGCCCTGGCTGGTCTCGGCCTGATCCGCAATCAGGATCACGTCGAACGACTCGGCGGCCATCCGCAGGTTGTCGAGAATCCGGCCTTCCACTTCCCCCTCTAGCGGAACGGTGTTGATGAAATCCAGGCGCGGCTGGTCTTCAACGCCGGTCCGCGCGTTGATCACCTTGGTGTAAGTGAAAGTCTGCATGGCCGGCGTGCGCACGCACAACTCCGCCGAGATGCCGCGCGCCGCCAGCGCCTGCGAAAGCTCCACGCCGAATCCATCCTGCCCGATCGCCCCCAGCACCGCCACCCGTCCGCACCCCAGCGCGGCCAGATTGTTGGCCACCGTCCCACCCGCGCCCGGCGTCACTTCCGTGCGCACCACGCCCAGCCGCGGAATGCCGGTCTCTCGCGAGGGTTCCGCGGCGTCGGGCGCGTAAGTGCACCAACGGTCCAGGCAGATATCGCCCACCACCAGCGCGCAAAGCTTCGGAAATTGGGCCAGGATTTCCGCGGTGGTCATGGGATATCGAGAATAGCGCGGCGCAGCGCCGGAAAAGTGGCGCGATGGTCGCCGCGGAAGTAGTAGCTGGCGCCGCCATCCGCCACCGTGCGCACCAGCAGCGTTTTGTGCGGCCGGAAATAGTAGCCCGCGTCGGTCTTCGGGAGCTCCTGCTTAATGCCGCCGATATCCCCCGGGATGGGCGCCAGATCGAAGACCGCGGTGGCGAAGTCGCGAATGGCGCGGCCTTCCTGGTGCGCCACGTTGCGCGCCATGGCCAGCGCCTTCAAATAAACCTCGGGCGCCATGATGGCCGAGCCGAAGCTCAGTAGCACGCCGCCCTCCAGCCGCTCGATGGCCCGCGCAAAAATCAGGAAGTCGCGGTAACTGGCCGCGCCGAAGGCCGCGCCATCGCAGTTGGGATGTTCGTGCAGTATGTCGTAGCCGATGCCCACATGCACCGTCACGGGCACCGAACACCGCCACGCAGCCGCCAGCACGCTCAGCTCGCGATGCGCATAATCGCTCTCCGCAATGCGGCGGCCCGCATTTTCGCCCAGGCCCAGCCCGGTGTCCGCCGCCTCCCTCACCCAATCGTTCAGTTCGCCGGTTTCGCGCCACAACCCGAACTCGCCCGTGCGAATATAGCGCGCCACGCTTTCCGTGGTGCCGCCGATGCGCGCCAGTTCGTAGTCGTGGATCACCCCCGCGCCGTTCATGGCAATATGATCCAGGTACCCGCGCTCCACCAGGTCGATGATCTGCCGGTTGACGCCCGCGCGCAGCACGTGCGCGCCCATCATCAAGATGCGCGCGGCGCCTCGCGTGCGCGCCGCTGCGATGCGGGCCGCCACATCCTCCAGTTCCGGACGCGCGTATGCCTCGGCGATTTCATCCAGTTCCAGCCAATGGGCAGCGTCCAGATCGCTGACCCGCTCGGCGAGCGGTTTCACCTCCAGGCGGGAGCGGTCGAACAGCGGATATTTACTAGCCATTGGGAAATAACGCGGCGAACAGTTCGTCATGGCACAGAAAGTTGGGAATGATGAAATCCGCGCCCACGCCGGCGAGGCGCTCGCGCTTCCATTCGTCCACCGCGCGGCATTCCGGCTCCGCGGTCGCCACACCTACCGCCACGCCGCCCACCTCCTTCACGTTCTCGATTTCCACGTAGCCATCGCCGAAGCCCAGGAATTCGCTCCCGGCGAATTCCGACGTCGCGATCAACCGTTCGATCAGGATCTTCTTCGAGAAACTCTGGTAATCGTCCAGCGCGCCGTAGACGCGGCCTTCGAAATAGCGCGCCACGTCCAGCAGATCGGCTTCCTCGCGCATGTAGGGCTGGTCCGTGCCGCTCGCCAGATACAGCCGCAGCCCGCGCTCGCGCAAAGTTTCGATCCACGCGCGCGCGCCCGGCACCAGATACTTTTCGGGCGAAACCTCCCGCCCGCGCAGCTCTTCCAGCCGATCGTGAATGCGCGCGTGCAAGCGGTCCAGGTACATCTGCTTATACGTCAGCGGGTCGCCGGGCGCGCCGCCGCGCTTCGCAATCTCATCCGCGAACGCGATCATCTGGTACATGGTCTGCTTCCCGGTAAGCCGCCAGATGAACTCCTCCACCACGGCGCGCAACCCGGCTTCCGATTCCCCCGTCTTGAGATCCAGCAGGATCTCCACCATCATGGGAACCATCACGTCCATCCAGCCCGACCGGATCAGCGAAATCGTGCCGTCGAAATCGAACAGGCAGACGCGGGCGTGTTGGGCGGAGACGCCCGGACGGAGCGATTCGACCATGCGTGTTTATGCTCAATTTATTGTGACATGGGATGATACATTAACAGGTACCAGGCATGACCCGCTGTATTTCCTGCGCTTCCGAGATTCCCGACACCAGCCGATTCTGTCTGGCGTGTGGCAAACCGGTGACCGATAACTCCGAGACCGTGGTGATGCTTGCAGTCCCCACGCCAATCTCGGGCACAGGGCTATCGCGCGCCGCTGCCGTTCCCGCGCGAGTTTCGGCCGCCGACGGGCGCTTCGCCGCGGGCGCGCTGGTCACCGGGCGCTACCAGATCATCGGACTGCTCGGCAAGGGCGGCATGGGCGAGGTCTATCGCGCCAACGACCTCACGCTCGATCAGCCGGTGGCGCTCAAGTTCCTGCCCGAATCCATGGCGCGCGATGCCGCTATGCTGGCCCGCTTCCACAACGAAGTGCGCATCGCCCGCCAGGTCTCGCACCCCAATGTCTGCCGCGTCTACGATCTCGGCGAAGTCGACGGCCGGCCCTACCTTTCGATGGAATACATCGATGGCGAGGACCTCGGATCATTGCTGCGGCGCATCGGGCGCCTGCCCGCGGACAAGGCCCTTGAGGTCGCGCGCCACATCTGCGCGGGCCTGGCCGCTGCCCACGACAAAGGCGTGCTGCATCGCGACCTGAAGCCCTCCAACATTATGGTGGATAGCCAAGGCCGCGTCTTTATCACCGATTTTGGACTCGCGGCCGTCACCGGCGAGTTGCGCGAAGCCCAGGCGCGCGAGGGCACTCCCGCATATATGTCGCCGGAGCAGTTGGCCGGCACCGAAGTGACCGCGCGCAGCGATATTTATGCGCTGGGCCTGGTGCTGTACGAGATGTTCGCGGGGAAGCGCCCATTCGAAGCGGCCACCCTGGCCGAGATGATCCGCCTGCAGCAGGCATCCGCGCCCGCCAGTCTGTCCTCGGTGGTGAAAGACGTGGATACCGCGGTGGAGCGCATCGTCCAACGTTGTCTGGCCGCGGACCCTGGTAAACGGCCCGCCACTGCCTTGGCCGTGGCGGCGGCTCTGCCGGGCGGAGATCCCCTGGCTGCGGCGCTGGCCGCGGGCGAAACTCCGTCGCCGGATCTGGTGGCCGCGGCGGGCCAGCGGGCCGGCATTCGCCCTCTGCTGGCTCTGTTGTGCCTGGCGGCGACCATCGCCGGCCTGGTCGCGATCATGCTCATCGGGCCGCGCGCCCAACTGATCGGCAGGGTGGCCATGGAATACCCGCCCGAAGTCCTCGTGGAAAAGAGCCGCGATCTATTCCGCGCGCTGGGATACGCGGCCAAGCCCATGGGAGTGGCGCACGGATTTTCCTACGACGGCGATTACCTGCAGTACGTCGACCGCGTCGACAAGTCGCCCCAACGCTGGGAGCACCGGCTGGGCGCCATGCAACCGCCGCCGATTTCGTTTTGGTACCGCGAAAGCCCGCGCCCGCTGGAGCCGGAGGCATTCGGGGTCAGCGCGGTGAGTCTTGCCGATCCGCCACCCATCTTCTCCGGGATGCTCTCGGTGACGCTGGATCCGCAAGGCCGGCTTATCGAGTTCGACGCCGTGCCGCCGCAAGTGGACAAATCCTCCGGCGAAGTCCCGCCGCCCGATTGGAAGCGTCTGTTCGAAGCTGCCGGGCTGGATATGTCGCGCTTCGCCGCCGCCGCGCCGCAGTGGACGCCGTTGGGCATCTGCGACGCGCGCGCCGCTTGGACCGGAGTCCTGCCCGTCGGAATGTCGGACCCCATCCGCGTGGAGGCCGCCGCCTGGCGCGGGAAGCCCATCTATTTCCAGATCGTCGGCGACTGGACCCGTCCGAAGCGCATGCAAGCTTTCATGTTCGATGCCAGTATGAAGGGCCTCGTAGTTGCCGTCCTGGCGCTCGGCGGATTGCTCATGCTGGCGGCCGTGTTACTGGCGCGCTACAACATCCGCCGCGGGCGTGGCGACCGGCGCGGCGCCTTGCGGCTGGCGGGTTTCACGGCGTGCGTGGCGATGTTGCTCTGGGTCTTTGCCGGATCTCACGTGGCCGGCCTTGAAGAAATCGGGCTTTTCTTCGGCGCGCTCGGTTTTGCCCTCCTGCTGGCTGCGGGCGTGTGGACTCTCTACATAGCCGTCGAGCCCTTTGCGCGGCGCCGCTGGCCGCACAGTATGATCGGTTGGAGCCGTCTGCTGGCGGGGGGCATCCGCGACCCGCTGGTCGGCCGCGACGCCCTGGTGGGGTTGACGCTTGGAACAGCCGCCGCACTGCTGGGAATGGTGCAGCAACTCTTGCTCTTGCGTTTCGGGACCATGCCCAGTGCCACCGTCATCCCTCTTTCGCTGCTCGGCGTGCGGGGCGCCGTGGCCGGCTTCCTGGTCATCATTCCGGACTGTGTTCTTTTGGCGCTGGTCTGGTTCGTGCTGATGTTCATCCTGCGCGCGGTGGCGCGCCGGGATTGGCTGGCAGCGGCGGTCCTCGTGATGATCTACATGGCTTTGAAGTGGTTCGCCACGCCGGCGTCTCCCCTGCTGGCCGCCCTTTTCACCGCTGTCCAAACCACGCTGCTGGTCGTTGTGATGCTTCGTTTCGGCCTGCTCGCGCTGATTGCATCGTCATTCGTCTACGAGTTGTTGCTGCTGTCTCCCATCACCCCGGATTTCTCCGTTTGGTACGGTGGCGCCTCGCTATTGGCCCTCCTCAGCGTGGCCGCCATCGCGGCGTTCGCCTTCCATTCCTCGCTGGCCGGCCGTCCGTTGTTTGGCGACGCAGACTTATAGCCCTACTGTCCCCCATACGCCGTCAGCCGCGGCGGACGCGCATCCGGCTCCAGCAGCCACACCGTCCGGTCCGGATAATACCGGCGCAGCATCTCATCCTCGGCCGCGCCCAGGTCGCGCGCCCACACCACCCGCGCGCCGTCGATGTCCGCCGCGTTGTACACCCACTCATCCTGGAAGATATGCCGCGGCCAATATCGCACGAAAACCAGTTGCTTGCCGGGCGCCTGCGCAAGCTGCCGGTTGACGGCCACGCGCCGCTCCGGATTTCGCAGCTCGAGCGACCATGGGTCGTCACTCAACACGTGCAGGCCGTACTCGAAACAAAACTGCGCGATGCACAGTAAGAAAATAACCCGCGCCGCCAGAGCGTTCCAGCGGCCCATTTGGTCCAACCCAGTCACCGCGATCAGCACGAACAGGCATGTTACTCCCGCCATGTAATGATACTGGAATGCCGGAAAGAAATTGATCCCCAGGGCCAAAATGAGCGGGCAAACCATCACCCAGACGAACCATCGGCGTCGCACAGCCGCAAAGAAAAACGGCAGCGCCACATAGAGCGGCGGCATAAAGAAGAACCGATAGTACCGGATACGGTACGCGAGCCGTCCCAGATAGCTTCCCACGGTCTCCGGCCGCTCTCCGCGAAACGAGAGCTGCATCTTATAGTCCAGCTCCTGCTCGGGGGTCAGCTCGCGGTGCGGCGCGGGATTCGCCTCGAACGTGAGTGCCGCGGGCACCCCGTATTGATACTGGCTAAGCGCATAGGGCAGAGTAGTCCAACCGCCGGTGACTTGCTTATTTTGCAGCAGAGTGATGCCGATTGCCGGTAACACCACCAGGGCCGCGGCCGCCAGCGGTCTTATAACTAACCTCCAAGCCGGCAGTAAGAACGATCCCACGCCAATCATCAGAAACACAGACTCATAGGGACGAGTGAGTAAGTGTACCGCCAGCCCCGCCCCGAGTAATAACCCATCGCGCCGCCTCCCATCCCGGCGCAATCGCGGCAGCGCTCCGAAAACCAGACACCCCGCCGCCGCCGGAAGCGCGCCTCCCCAATAACTGTTCATCCACTGATTCAGCGGTCCGAATTCCATAACCGCCAGCAGTCCGCCCGTGAGCGCCCAGCCGGGCGTGGTCCAGCCGCGCAGCATCCAGTAGCACAGGCCGCAAAGCGCCGCCGCCGGGATCAACACCCCGGCCCATGGCGTGCCGAATATCACCCAGCCGAGGGCCAGCGCCGCACCTTGTCCCACCGGGTAGATCGAGCTATAAGTAGGCTCCTGCAACACGAAGAACGTCTCGAAGAACCGATGGAACGGGTGCATCGGATTCGCCAGGCGAAAATGCCGCAGCGTGTCCGCAACCAATAAATGGCTGAACTCGTCATAAATATCCGGCGCGGGCGCGGGATGGTGCGGCAGAAGCATCAAGCGCAACACCACTGGCAGAGCGGTCAGCAGCAGTATCGACCAAACTGGCTTCCGCGCGAGCTTGGCCGCATAAGGCTCCAACCACGGGCGCCACACCAGCGCCATCGCCAGCAGCAGCGCCGCCAGACCCAATTCGATCAGGTCGGCGGGGCCCATCCCGAGCGGATTGGTGAGTGGCAGGAACGACATGGTTACCGAGCCGCGGCCGTCAGGGAGCGGTTTCCCCTAAGCATTGATAGCATAGGAGGCAGTGCATGCGTCGACCTACACCATAACAGATCAGGAGCGCATGACGCACGCCGCCAACTACTTCGCCTGGCAAGGCCGGCTGATGGCGCCAAACCTGGGACCGCGCGTGCTTGAAGTCGGCTGCGGCATCGGCAATTTCACCGGCATGTTGCTCGATCGCGAAATGGTCCTCTCCATCGATGTGGAGCCGGAGTGTATCGAGCGGCTGCGCGCGCGCTATTCCAATCGGCCGAATCTGCACGCCTTCGTTTGCGAACCGCACACCGCGGCATTTGCGGACCTGGCGCGCTGGCGCCCGGATTCCTGCGTCTGCCTGAACGTGCTGGAACATATCGATGACCACCGCCGCGCCCTGGAAGCCATGGCATCCGTACTGGTTCCGGGCGGGGCGATCGTCTTGCTGGTGCCCGCCTTCCAGGCCCTCTACGGCCCAATCGATCGAAATCTGGGCCACCGCCGGCGCTACACCCGCGGCATGCTCACCGCGCTCGCGCACAGCGCCGGCCTCCGCGTCGAAAAACTGCATTATGTCAACGCCATCGGTTTCTTCGGTTGGTGGATCAACGCGCGGGTGTTCCAGCGGGAAGCCCAATCCGCAAGCCAGATCCGCGTCTTCGATCGGTGCGTCGTGCCGTGGCTCTCGCGCCTGGAAGCCATCGCGCCGCCGCCCTTCGGCCAATCCCTCCTCGCGGTCCTGCGCAAGCCATGAAGGTCTCTATCATCATCCCCGTCTATAACGAATTCCGCACGTTCAGCCAGGTGCTCGACCGCGTGCGGCGCGCGCCATTGCCCGCGGGCTGCGTCAGGGAGATTGTCGTCATCGACGACGGCTCGACCGACGGCACCGCCCTGCTGGTTGAGGATGCCGTCCATCGCCGCATCACCCACTCCGGTAAAGGGTCCGCCATTCGCGCCGGCATCGAACTCGCGACGGGCGACATCATTCTCATCCAGGATGGCGACCTCGAATACGACCCGAACGATTACGCGCGGATGCTCGAACCCATCGTCCGCGGCGACGCCGACATCGTCTACGGCTCGCGCTTTCTGCGTCCCCCGGTCGCCATGGCTTTGCCCAATCGCATCGCCAACCGCATTCTGACAAGGGCGGCGAACCTGCTCTATGGCGCGCGCCTCACCGACGAGGCCACCGCTTACAAAGCATTTCGCGCGACGGTCCTGCGCCGATTCCATCTCGCCTGCCGCCGCTTCGAGTTCTGCCCGGAAGTGACCGCCAAAGCGCGCCGCCTTGGATTTCGCATCCACGAAGTGCCCGTCAGCTACAACCCGCGCGGCATCGCGGATGGCAAGAAGATTCGCGCACGCGATGGTTGGGAAGCCTTATGGACGCTGTTGCGGTACCGCTTCGCGCCGCGCGCCCGCCTGTAGGTGCTCGATGAACACCTCGCAAAACTCCCGCCGCAGCCCGGTCTTCACCACTGCGCCGTCGTCGGTGAACGCGATGTACTTCCGCTCTTTGACTGCAAAGCGGGGCCAGCTCGGCAGTCCCTCGCCGTTGGGGTCGCCCGCAAGCACGAAATTCGCCCAGTAAGACTGCATCTGCTCCGCAATCTTACGGTCGATCGGAGTAAGCTGTACGTCGCTTCCCCAAGTCCCGAAAACATAGTTGAGCTCCGCGGAGTGCCCCATGCCATGATTGGCGGGGCGGTCCGGCGCGCCATGATCCAATCCGTATTGATAGGTCGTCTGCCCGGCCCCGGCGTGCGCCACGGCCTCGGCCACTACCGGACAGCGGAACACCTCATCGGTCGGCCACTGCACGCCGGGCCCACCGTACAACGAGTCAGGCTTCCCTTCCCCGCCTCCCGCCAGCCCATACAGCGCCAGCGCCCGATCCGCCAAACGGCCATAGGCCCTCTGAATCGCGGTCCCAATCTTCGCACCGGATTCGTTGCCGCCGATCTCCTGCGCCGTGCTCCCGATCAGCAACGGTACAGCCGCGCTCCGCCCCGCCGCGAAGACCTCCGCCGGCGGCTTCGGTAGCACCCAACCGTCTACCGAAGTCTCCAGGCCCGTGCGATCCCCGCCAGTAGCGCGTTTGGCGGCTTCCAGAATCTCCACCGGCTGCACTTGCCGCAACCGCGCGATCGCATCGCCATCCGGCGCCTTCAATTCAACAGCCAGCTTCTTCCCCAGTTCCTCAGCCTCGCCGCGCGTTCTGGAGCCGTTGAATATGGACACCGCGCCGCTCTCCGCGATCGCGCCGCGAAACAGCCCGCGCGCCAGTGGCGACGTCATCAGCAGGCTCACGTCCATCGCCCCCGCCGATTGCCCCGCCACCGTCACACGCTCCGGATCTCCGCCGAACGTGGCGATGTTCTTTCGCACCCACTGAAGCGCCGCGATCTGGTCCATCAGTCCGTAATTGCCGGAAGCATGGTGCGCCGACTCGCGCGCCAGCGCCGGATGCGCCAGAAATCCCAGCGCCCCCAGCCGGTAGTTAATGGTCACCAGCACCAGGCCGTGCCGCACCAGCGTGCGCTGATCGAATCCCGCGGCCTCTCCCGAGCCCGCCGTGTTCGATCCGCCATGAATCCAAACCATCGCCGGAACCTTCGCCGCGGGCGGCCACACGGGCGCGGCCACGTTCAGATAGAGGCAGTCTTCACCGCTGCCCTGCACGCTTCGGATATTCCAGCCCTCGGAGAGTTGCGTGCAAGCCGGGCTGAAGGAGCCCGCCTCGCGGATGCCGGTCCACGCTGCCACCGGCTGCGGCTCGCGCCAGCGAAGCCCTCCCAAAGGAGGCCGAGCGTAAGGAACGCCCTTGAACGCCGCCCCGCCATCCGGTGTGGACCGGCCGCGAATCTGGCCGCCAGTGACTGTCACCACGGGTCCGATCTCGACCGCGCACGCGAAAACAGGGAGTAGCAAAAAAGCCAGCTTCATGTTCAGGGCCACTCGACATCCACGGCATAAACGTCCGTGGTGCTGGTACTGCGCAGCAGTATGGGAGAGTCGTCCGGGCTGAGGCCGATCCAGCCGGCGGCGAGGCCGGTCAGCTCCACGCCGCTCAGATTCACGAGTTGCTCGATCCGGCCATC
>Ga0181534_10002598_pt1 | contig 11085 bp, 13 predicted proteins | sample PEATcosm2014_Bin_37_FD_119758 | JGI IMG/M metagenome (GOLD analysis project Ga0181534, IMG submission 119758) | Peatland microbial communities from MTU Mesocosm Facility, Houghton, MI, USA - PEATcosm2014_Bin17_10_metaG | ecosystem: Environmental > Terrestrial > Soil > Wetlands > Peat | place...
ATAGAACGGCGATCGCCGCGGGGGTTCGCATGATTTGGCTCCTGGGGGGTGAGAAGTGGATTTCCCGTTTAGTATACAGGAAAACCGCTCCCTTACGGTCGCGGGGCTGAAGCCCGCCCTCCAAAGGCCTGGAGGTCCGCCCTACGATGCTCAATGACGCCCGGGGATCGTGCAATAATGTGCCTATGGCGTCGGAAGAAGAAGTGCTCCAGCGGTTGGAGCGCATCGAGGCCGGACACAGGGACCTGAACGGCATGGTGGCCGATCTGCGGGATGCCCTGATTGTCACTGCTGGCATTCAGCGCCGCCAAGCCGCTGTCCAGAAGACGCAAGCCGAAGAACTGGACGCGGCCCGTGAACTCGTCATTGCCGTGGAACAATCGACAAGTCGTCTGAAAGTCGCCGTCGATGAAGTCGCGGACAAGCTGAATGGCCTGATCGGTTACCTGGACAACCTACCGCGGCAGCCTCCCCAGGCTTAGTTCAGTTTCCAGTCCCCCCAACTGTGGCACGGCCAAATGGGGGACAAACCGGGGGACGGGTACCCTGCTGTTCCAACACGCAAGTTACTAAAAACGCGATGGGAAGGAATTGTGAGGAGTGCAACCACGCCCAATAGCTGTACTGCCCTGGCGCCGAGTTCCCAGTTCTTGGATTTCGCCATTGAAGTAGAGGATACTGGCAGGATTCTGCAAGCGCCCGCGGAGTCCTGCCCCACTGCGCGCTAGACGCTTACGACGGGGCAGGGCGATTGCCGGATGATGGAATAGGCTTGACCGGTGAGCCGGCCCAGGATGCCGGCATCCCCGCCGCGGCCGATCACCAGCAGGTCCGCCTGCGACTTGCCGGCTTCCGCGCAGATCATCTCGGGGGCCGGCCCCATGGCCAGCATCACTTCGGCATGCGTGCCGGCCGTTTGCTGGAGAGCGGCGATCCGGGACTCGGCGTTATCCACCAGGTATTTGCGCCACTCCGGCGAAAAAGAGAATGCTTCCGTGTGCGGATCGAGTTCGGCCAGGGCGTGCACCAGCGTAAGCTGCGCGCCGTACTCGGCGGCGAGCTGCGCGGACCAGTGCAGAGCGCGGGCCGCGGAAGGCGAGAAATCGATGGCGCACAGAATGCGCTTCAGCGCGGCCTCGCCGGATGCGGGCCCTTCGGCGTGCGCGGTGGTCCAGACGGGGCAATCGGCATCGTGCAGCACTTTGGCGGCGACCGATCCGAGCAGCATGCGGCGGAAAGGGCCGTAGCCGTGCGTGGGCATGGCGATCAGCCCGGCTTGTTCGCGGTGGGCGCAATCGACGATCTCGCGCGCCGGATCGCCGTCGAGCAACAGACGCCGCACGCGATGCGGAGCGAGTTCCTCGCGCAGGAAGCCGGCGATGCGCCGCTGGGCGTCGTTGCGGCGGTCGGCCAGTATATCGGTCATGGCGCTGGCCAGTTCGATGACGCCGAACTCGCGGTAGGGCGGCAGGACGTGCAGCAGGATGATTTCAGAATTGAATCGTTCCGCGACGGGAAGAGCAAAGCGGACAGCCTGGTTGGAGCGATCGGAAAAATCGATCGGCAGGAGAATCTTGGATAGGGGGAACATGGGTGCCTCCGTTGCCGATTTTAACGCCACGGACGGGCATGGGGAAGCCCTTGCAGTCCAGCCGCTGTGTTGGCTTATTTACAGCACCGATGCGTTTTCGGCTATGGCCGCCCTACGCAGCGCCTCATCGACCGTGGCCAGTGCATGGGTGCCTCGCATGGCGAGTTCAAGATAGGCCGCGTCATAGGCGGTCAAGCCATGTTTGCGGCAGAGCGACTGCGTCACGCCGAACACGGTTGCCGGAGTTGCAAGCTCATCGACATCGACCGGCAAACGGCGCAGGTCATCGATGAAGGCGTGAGTCAATTCGGGCGTGAGGGGCTTCCGTCTTTCGCCGACCAAAAGCGCGTTCAGGACTTCATGCCGCCAGAACGCAGGAACTGCGACGCGGTCACCGCCTGCGATCCGCTCTGAAATCTCCAGAGCATTCTGGGCCTCTTCGTCAGGAAAGCACTATGTCAGGACCGTCGAGGCATCCAGAACAAGACCGCTCACGGCCTGCTCTCGCGAAGTAGTGCCTTGACCGTCGATCCACCCAGCGAGAGTCCATGGCGTCTACCGAACGTCGCCAGCCGCCTGACGGCCGCCGCTGCCTCCGTTTCGGGAGTACCCTGCCGGGGAAGACGAAGACGCAGCGTATCTAAAGCCTGGTCCAGCGCTTCATCGGCGGTGTGCGCCAGACCGGAGCTGATGGCTTCCAGAAGTACCTGTTCCTGCTCGGGCCGGAGGATGATGGTCATAAGTGGTCGCCTTTCTATTATGGCCGGTTCCTGCGTCGCCAGTCTACGGGCTACCATCGCGCCTATCCGGGGTTACGCAGCGACGGCTGCCAACACGCTAGTGGCGGGCTATACTCGATGCACGGTGCGATTCGCGATTGCCGGTTTATGGCTGCTGGCGACGGCGTGCCCGGCGCAGACCACCACTTTGCGGCCGGATGCGGCGCCGGCGGAAGATCCGCAGTTGGATTTCGAGGTCGTTTTCAAGGGGTGGTAAGCCCGCCGCCCGCATGCGCTACAATAATCGAGGCTCCCCCGCAACGCCGCCTCGCCATGGAACGCGCCAGCAGACTTTTCGGTAAACTTACGGGCGGCGGTGGTCCGATCGATGTGGACGATCTGGCACGCGCGGCGTGGCCGCTGGCGGTGGGCAAGAAAATCGCTGCACGCACGCGGCCTGCGCGCATGGTGCGAACCCGGCTGATCGTGGAAGTGGACGATCTGGTCTGGAAAAAGCAGCTTTTCGGACTCTCCCGGCAGATCCTGACGAACATGGAGCGGCACCTGGGGCAAGGGATCGTGGAAGATCTGGAGTTCCGGGTGATGCCACACCGGCGCGATGCCCAGCGCGCGGATACGGCCGATCCCGCCGCAGCAACCGACGATGCCGACAGCATCGCGGATCCGGTCATGCGAAACATGTACAAGGTAGCGCGCAGGAAGGCCCTGGCGTGAAGATCACGGAAAAAGAAGTCCGCTACGTGGCCGAACTGGCGAACCTGGACTTGAGCGACGCGGAAGTCCACAAATTCCAAGCCGACCTGGACGAGATTCTGGGCCATGTGGATCGGTTGAACGAGGTAGACACCGAAGGCGTCGAGCCGATGACGCAGGTACTTTTTGCGACCAGCGATGATTCAAGCTGGCGGGCGGACATCGAACGCCCGCCGCTGGGCACGGACTTGGCGCTCGAGAACGCGCCGCAGGCGGGCGACGGATACTTCAAAGTGCCGAAGGTGATCGAACGCTGATGGAGATTCGATCGCTCAGCATTGGCCGGGTGAGGGAGGGTTTGCTCGCGCGCCGCTTCAGCGCGGTGGAACTGGCGCAGGAGGCGCTGCGCTTCGCGGAGGCGCAAAATCCGGCCACGGATGCCTACCTGCGATTCTCGCCGGAGCGGGCGCTAAGTGCGGCGGCGCGGGTGGACGAAAAGATCGCGCGCGGCGAAGACCCGGGTCCGCTGGCGGGAGTGCCGGTGGCGGTGAAGGATGTGATCCTGACCAAAGGACTGCGCACCACGTGCGGCTCGAAGCTGCTGGCGGAATATGTGCCGCCGTACGACGCGACGGCGATCGCCCGGGTGGAGGAAGCCGGCGGCGTGATCCTGGGCAAGACCAATTGCGACGAATTCGCCATGGGGTCGTCCAACGAGAATTCGGCGTTCGGGCCGGTGCGCAATCCGCTGGCGCCGGACCGCGTTCCGGGCGGATCGAGTGGGGGTTCGGCGGCGGCGGTCGCGCAGGGAACGGCGGCGTTGGCGCTGGGGTCGGACACGGGCGGGTCCATCCGGCAGCCTGCTTCGTTTTGCGGGGTGGTGGGGGTGACGCCTACCTACGGGCGGGTCTCGCGGTACGGCCTCACGGCGTTCGCCAGCTCGCTTGACCACATTGGGCCGCTGGCGCGGACGGTGCGCGATGCCGCCGTGCTGCTGCAAGTCATCGCGGGCCGCGATCCGCTGGACGCCACATCGGCCGAAGCGCCTGTACCGGACTACACACAATCGATGGATGGATGCGTCAAAGGGCTGAAGCTTGGACTGCCGCGCGAGTATCTAAATGGTTTGACGAGCGAGACCGGGGACTTGATTGCGGCGGGCGTCGCGACGCTGGGGGAACTGGGTTGCGAGGTACGCGAGATCAGCCTGCCCGCGACAGATTATGCCATCGGCTGCTATTACATCATCGCGACAGCGGAAGCCAGCTCGAACCTGGCGCGCTACGATGGCGTGCGGTACACTTTTCGGGCGGAGGCTTCCGGCACGTTGAGCGATATGTACCGGCACACCCGCGGCGAGGGGTTCGGCGCGGAATGCAAGCGGCGCATCATGCTGGGAACCTATGTGCTGAGCGCGGGCTACTACGACGCCTATTACTTGAAGGCGCAGAAGGTGCGCGCGCTGATCGCCCGGGATTTCGCGCGGGCGTTTTCGGAAGTGGACGCGATCGTCGCGCCGGTATCGCCTTTCCCGGCGTTCAAGCTGGGCGAGAAGATCGACGATCCGCTGGCCATGTACTTGTCGGATATCTACACGATTACCGGCTCGCTGGCCGGCATTCCCTGCATGAGCGTGCCCTGCGGCAATACGACGGAGGGGCTGCCGGTGGGGATGCAGATTCTGGCCAAACATTTTGACGAGCCAACGATGTTCCGCCTGGCTGACGCTTTCGAGCGCGCCAGAGCCAATTAACACAAACTGAGACGAATGGAGATCGATATGTCTTTTACGCTTCCCGCACTGCCCTACGCGACTGATGCCCTGGAGGTTTCCATCGATAAAACGACGATGGAGATCCATCACGGCAAACACCATGCCGCTTACGTGACCAACTTGAATAAGGCGCTGGAATCGGCGCCGGAACTGGCCGGCAAGAGCATCGAAGAGCTGCTGGCGAACAACTGCGCCATCGTGCCGGAGAGTATCCGCACGGCGGTGCGCAACAATGGCGGCGGCCACATTAACCACTCGATGTTCTGGACCATTATGGGACCGGGCGCGGGCGGTGCGCCGGTGGGACACGTGGCCGAGGCCATTAGCGGTACTTTCGGCAGCTTCGACGACTTCAAGACCAAGCTGCAGGCGGCTGGAATGGGCCGATTCGGTTCCGGTTGGGCCTGGCTGATTTCGCACGGCGGCAAGCTGGAGATTTCTTCCACCGCGAACCAGGACAGCCCCGTGATGGAAGGCAAGCATGCGATTCTGGGCGTGGATGTGTGGGAGCACGCCTACTACCTGAAGTATCAGAACCGGCGCGCGGATTATCTGGGCGCGTGGTGGAACGTGGTGAACTGGCCCGCGGTGGAAGCGCGGTTCCATTCGCACAAGTAAGGCTCATGGGGCGGCGGCAAGCGCGTTGTCGATGCCGTTCGAGATTTCCTCGAAGGTGAAGGTCTCAATGAACGGCGTTCCGTTCACGAAGACGGTGGGCGTGTGCACTACGCCGCGCCCGACGCCGTCCTGATAATCCTGTTCGACCAATTCGGCATATCGCGCATTGGAGAGCGCGGCGATGGCGGCATCCGGATCGATGCCGTGCGCTTTGGCGAACTCCGCCAGGCGTGCGTTGAAGTTTCCGTCGTTGGTGGCAGGCTGGCCGGCCATGGCGGCGCGCCGGTATTCCAGTCCCAGTTCGGGGCTGCGATCGGTGAAGAAGCGCGCTGCAATGGCGGCGCGCCGCGCCCAGGCGTGTTTCGCCAGGGGAAAATCGCGATGCACGAAGGCCACTTTCGCGCCGTAAAGCGGGAGCAGTTTTTCGTCCAGCATGCGGCGGAAGGCGGCGCAATCCGGGCACTGCAAATCTTCGTAGATGACTGCGCGCACGGCGCTGTCCGCCTGTCCCTCGACGATGGGTTTTTGGGCGAAGAGACCCATGGCTAAAAGCAACGGCGAAAGCCATCGCGCCGGCTTCATAGGCGGTCTCGCGAGTGAACGGAGTCTTTCGGAGGGGCGACTCCAGCCGCGCCGGACTGGCCGCGTTGCGGCGGAACCGGGGCCGATGCGCTGGGCGCGGGAGGCGTGAATTGGAGCGTGGAGACGTCCGTCACGTCGTAGGTCTTGATGGCGTCATCCACCTGGAGCTTGATGGTGCGAGCGGTGCCGCCCATGTAGGTCCCGTGGACCACATGGCCGTCGCGTAGCGTGAGAGTATCGGCGGAACAGGCCGCGGCGCACGTCATGGCGAGAATTGCTGTACGCAAACGCATAAGGTCCATTGTATGACGGAAAGGAGCAAGAACCGGTACGGCGGGGCTCTGGGGTCAACTCGGCGAGAAACGGCTTGTGGGCTAGGCGTCCACGGCTTGCAGCGGGTCTCAACGAGACCCGCCGTTTGACGCGGTTCGGGACCAGGACAGCGGGTCCTAGAGGACCCCGCGCACGGTCGAAAACCCACCGTAAGCTATTGAAATTGGAGGGCGGCCAATCTTGGCCGCAGCCGCCTTTCCAGGCGGCCGGAGCCGGCTAAAAAGCCGGCTGCGGGCAGAATTGCCCACCCTCCAGCCTGGTTTTCATCACTATTCGTGGGCCGCAAGCCCATCCTGACAGACCTGTTAAGCACTCGGGCTCTGGTTGGCGTACAATAAGAGATTCGGGCCGTGGCGCAGCCTGGCTAGCGCGCTTGCTTGGGGTGCAAGAGGTCCCGAGTTCAAATCTCGGCGGCCCGACCAGCCAAATCAATCACACACGACGAAAGGCCACCCCGAAGGCTGGTATTTTTGACGTGGATTTGTGACGTAACCCTCCGTTTTGACGGCCCCAATAAGCGGTTTTCATCCTCTCGGCCGGCGATTTTTGTGATTGTGGCATCTGGGGCGCCGGCTTCAGCTAACTAACTAACTCTTGCTAGCAAGTCGCAACGCGAGACGGCGCTGCATTCGCGGCCGGAAAGAAAAGCTTCCGGCCGCGAAACCCTGCAATTGAGCCGATAAGCACTTTGGAGCTCTGTTTTGTGCGCGCGCTCAAACCGATACTGCATATCATCGCCACTGCCGCACTCGGAATCTTGCTGGCCGGTTCCCTGATCCGGGTGGCGCCAGGCTTTGGAATCGACGAGCGTGAACTCGACCTGCGGCTGAATAGCGAGTCGGTACGGCGCATCCGTGCGGAGGCTGGTGCGGGACAGAGCCTGGCGTCCTTCTATTTCCAATACGCCCGGGGGTTGGCAACCGGCAACCTGGGCACGTCACGAGCCTTAGGCCGCCCTGTGAGCGAGCTTCTGCGCGAGAGAATGCCGGTCACGTTCGGCGCGGCCGGCGTCGGATTGATGGCTTCGTGGACTGGCGCGGTGGCTCTCGCCATTCTGTCGGTGCGCTGCCGCAGCCGGTGGATCGACGCGGCGTGCGGCGCTCTGAGCTCGTTGCTTTTATGCCTGCCGGCGGCCGCCCTGGGTTTGCTGACGGTGATGGTCTCCGGGCAGGCCGAACGCGGGGCCATGGTTGCCCTGGCCATCGCCCTGGTGGTTTTTCCACGCTTGTTCCGCTTGACCCGCGGGATTCTGGCGGACGCCCTCCGCAGCCCGCACGTAACCTGCGCCATGGCGCGAGGCGTCTCCGAATCGCGGCTGATTGTCTGGCACATCCTGGCGCCCTCGGCGGGGCCCTTGCTGGCGCTGGCCGGAGTTTCCACCACGCTGGCCTTTGGCGCGGCCATTCCCATTGAGGTAGTCTGCGATTCGCCGGGCCTCGGCCAACTGGCGTGGCAAGCCGCATTGCAGCGGGATTTCCCCCTGCTGGTAAACCTTGGCCTGATGGTTTGCCTGCTGGTGGCCGGCTCCAACGCCTTGTCTGCCGCGGCCGGCGGACTCCTCGAAAGAGATAAGCAGGGCGCATGACCTTGGTGCGCCGGCTGGCGGCGATCCTGCTCGCCTCGTTCTACATGGTCAGCCTTTTCGCGGGCTGGCTGGCGCCATTCGATTATGCGCATCAGTCTCGGGATTGCATTGCGGCCCCGCCTTCGGCGCGGCACCTTCTGGGCACCGACGAACTCGGGCGCGACTCATTTTCCAGGCTGATCTATGCGACCCGCGTCTCGCTGCTGTTGGCGCCCGCGGCGGCGCTGTTGGCCACGACCCTCGCCGCATGCATCGGCGGCGTGGCGGGTTTCCGGGGCGGCATCTTCGAAACCATCGCGATGAAGGCGACCGACTTGACTTTGTCGCTTCCCTGGCTCTTCCTGCTTTTGATCGCCCGCGCCTGGATGCCCCTGAGCATGCCGCCGTGGCAGACCCTGCTGATCACCTTTCTGCTGCTCGGATCGTTCGGCTGGGCGGGCGCGGCGCGCGTGGTATGCGCGGCCGCCGGGTCGCTGCGCGCGAGCGACATGCTGCTGTACGCGAGAGCCTACGGCTGTTCCCAGGGCCGGGTCTTCGCGGCCCACCTGCTGCCCACCCTGCGACCCATCTTATTGGCGCAATTCCTGATCCTCATTCCGATTTTTATTCTGAGCGAGGGCAACCTCGGCGTGCTCGGGTTAGGCGTGGGCGAGCCCATGCCATCGTGGGGGAATCTGCTGCGGGAGTTGGTGGACCTGCCCGCGGTCGCCGAGCGCCCCTGGATGCTCGCTCCCCTGGTTGTTTTCGCATTGGTGACCGGCTGCTTTTACCTGCTCACGTCGCCGGGAGACTACGCATGAAACATTTCCGTTAATTATTGTCTTGTTCGATATTATGCAGCGCGGTGGGCGCGCCGCCCGAACCGCGTTGGGGCGGCGAATTGCGCTTCTGCGTGCGCGCCGATCCAAAAACCCTGGATCCGCTCGAGACCACCGACCAGCCGGGGCAAACCGTCCGTTACCTCACCGGCGGCGTTCTGCTGCGCTTGAATCGCGCGACCCAGGCGCTCGAACCGGAGCTGGCGGAGTCCTGGCATAGCGAAATGGCCGGCCGCGCCATAGGGTTCCGCATCCGCAAAGGCGTGAGGTTCTCCGACGGGTCCGCGTTCACCGCCGCCGATGTAGCGTACAGCCTGAAAACATTGTTTGATCCGGCATCCCACTTCCCCATCGCCGATTCGTTTCGCCGCGGCCCGGGCGCGATCGTGGTTGAGCAACGCGGTCCGGACGAGGTTCGCGTCGTCTTTCCACAGGCTGCCGCCGGTGTCGAAAGGTTGTTCGATGAGGTCGTGATCGTGAGCCGGCTCTGGCCCGCCGCGCGGCGCGGCGCTATAGGTATGCCGGTGTTGGGTCCTTATGCCGTGGCCGAGTACCACGCGGGCTCCTACATTCGCCTGGCGCGCAATCCGAATTACTGGCAGACCGGCGCGAGCGGCCGGCGGTTGCCCTATATCGATACGCTGCGGTTGCTCATCCAGCAGAACCGCGCGCTCGAGCTGCTGCGCTTCACCAAAGGCGATATCGACATGGTGGACACCCTGGACCCGGAAGACTATGCCCGCCTGGCCCGCGGAGGTCCATGGCGCGTGGATGACCTGGGGCCCGGTCTGGGAGCCGAACAGTTATGGTTTAACCAGGCTACCGCCGCGCCCATCCCGGATTTCAAGAAGGGCTGGTTCCGGTCGCGCGAATTCCGCACGGGCCTGTCGGCGGCTTTGAACCGGGCCGACATCTCCCGGGTGGCCTTTAGCGGCCGCGCCATCCCGGCGCCCGGCGCCATTTCGCCGGCCAACCGCTTCTGGTTCGATGCGCGCGTTCCCACACCCGCCTACGCCCCTCAACAGGCCCTGGCTACATTGGCACAGGCTGGTTTTCGCTTAACCGGCGGCACGCTCCGCGACAGCCGCGGCAAGGCCGTGGAGCTTTCCATCATTACCAACTCCGGCAACCGGTTGCGCGAACGCACCGCCGCTCTGATTCAGGAGGACCTGGCGAAAATCGGCATCCGGGTCACCGTGGTAACCCTGGACTTTCCTTCTTTGATCGAGCGCATCACGCGCACCTTCGACTACGATACCTGCCTGCTGGGCTTCTCCAGCGTGGATCTGGATCCCACCGGCCAAATGAATCTATGGCTCAGCTCGGCGAACGCCCACGCTTGGAATCCGGAGCAAAAGACCCCGGCCACCGGTTGGGAAGCCGAAATCGACCGTCTCATGGAACTGCAGGCCACCGAATCGGTCCTGGTGAAACGGAAAGCTGCGTTCGACCAGGTTCAGGAAATCGCGGCGCGAGAGGGCCCCATGTTGTTTCTGGTTTACCGCAATGCGCTGTGCGCGGTCTCCTCGGAATTGCGCAACGTGCAGCCCTCGGTGGTGGGCCCGACGCTGATTTGGAATATCGAGCGCCTGTATTTCGCACCGGCGCGGCACCTGGAGGCCAAACGATAACCCTCGATGCGCTCCTTAGCCTGCGGATCTCGGCGTCGTACCGGGCGGGCCCGTCCGTCTTGCATGATGCGGCGATTACCATTCAGCGCGGCGAGATTCTGGGTCTGGCGGGCCAGAGCGGCGCCGGCAAGAGCACCATGGGGCTGGCCATCCTGGGCTTGCATCGGTTCCGCCAAGTCACGGTTTCCGGATACATGAACTTTCGCGGCCGCGAGCTGCTGGATCTGCCGGAACCGCAGTGGCGATCCCTGCGTGGCCGCGAGATCGCGTTCGTGCCGCAATCCCCGCTGGCCTCGTTAAACCCGGTGTTGACCGTGGGCGCCCAGTTGAACGAAGCTTGGCGCGCGCACGGGCGCGGTGCGCTCACAGCCTGGAGGCAGAGCTTACGCGCACTGCTGGAACACGTTTGCCTGCCCCCGGATGAAAGGTTCCTGGCACTCTATCCGCGCCAGCTCAGCGTGGGCCTGGCACAACGGGTGCTCATCGCGATGGCGCTCATTCACCATCCCGCACTGATCGTCGCCGACGAACCCACCAGCGCGCTCGATATGATCACCCAAGCCGAAATCTTGAATCTGTTCCGGCGCGTCAATCGCGAATTCGGCGCCGCCATACTATACATATCTCACGATCTGGCATCCATGGCATCGTTAGCCCACCGCATCGCCATTCTGGAACGTGGTTCTATCGTGGAAGACGGGCCACCCGAACAGATTTCTG
>Ga0181534_10002599_pt1 | contig 11084 bp, 3 predicted proteins | sample PEATcosm2014_Bin_37_FD_119758 | JGI IMG/M metagenome (GOLD analysis project Ga0181534, IMG submission 119758) | Peatland microbial communities from MTU Mesocosm Facility, Houghton, MI, USA - PEATcosm2014_Bin17_10_metaG | ecosystem: Environmental > Terrestrial > Soil > Wetlands > Peat | place...
AGCGTCCCGCCATTGTTCGTGTCCACCGTGCTGATGGTCGGATAATACTGGTTGGTCACGAAGGTCGTTCCGCCGTTGGTCACGGCGACCGTCAGGCTGGACGGAATCGCCAGCCAGCCGGACACGGTGCGGAACTCGACCGGGTAGTTGCCGGCAACCAGACCAGTCGCCGCCTGACCGCTGTTGCGCCATGCCACCTCCCACGGAAATCGCCACTGGCCCATGGCGTTGGTCGGCTGCATCGTCACTGTCAACGAAGAGTTCATCGGCGGCGGTATGATAGTCGCCATATTCGCCAGCCCATACGCTATGAACACTCCTTTGCGAATTGAGTAGTTTCCGGAATCCGCCACATATACGTTACCAGTGCTGTCCACCGCAATGCCGTTGGGATGACTAAATCGCGCGACGCTACCAGCTCCGTCTTCATTGCCAATGTTATAGTAGTAGTAGTTCACGTCAACGTCCGGCAACCCGCCGATGGTGTTCACAACCCAATTCTCACCCACCGGGGTGATCTTCCGAATCGTGGAATCACCATTATCAGCCACATAGAGATTGCCGACATTATCCACCGCAATACCGGTAGGTTGATCGAACAGCGCATTGGTTCCAATGCCATCAACATCCCCAATGGCCGACCCGGCGATGGTGCTCACAACCCAGTTGGTTCCGACCGGCGTAATCTTCCGAATCGTGTTGTTGTAGCAATCCGCCACATAGACATTCCCTATGCTGTCCACCGCCGCGCCAGAAGGAAATTTAAATCGCGCGGCACTGTTTGTGCCGTCTGCATTGCCTTGTGTGCCAGCCAAACCGGCGATTGTGGTCACCACCCAATTGGTGCCTACGGTGATTTTTCGAATTGTATTGTTGTAAGTGTCAGTTACATAAAGATTGCCCGTGCTGTCCATGGCGATTCCTTCGGGATAGTAAAACCGCGCGTTGCTGCCAATTCCATCGTTGGTGCCACCAATGCCTTCACCATCAGGTTCCGCACCAAAGGCCGACCCGGCGATGGTGATAACAACTCCCGCCGGTGTAATTTTCCGAATTGTGTTGCCGCCAGCATCCGCCACATAGACATTCCTTGTGCTGTCCACTGCCGTGCCGAAAGGACTGTTAAACCGCGCATAGTTGCCCACACCATCGTTAGTGCCAGCAGTCCCCGCCAATCCGGCGATGGTGGTCACCTCGCCCGCTGAAGAGATTTGCCGAATTGTGCCTTGACCAGGTTCCGCCACAAAAAGATTGCCAGCACTGTCCACGGCCACACCCCAAAGGCCTCCAAGGAACGCACTACTGCCCGTGCCGTCGGCATCGAATGCGGAGCTTGAGGGTGGTAGCCCTGCCAGCGTATTGACCACTCCGGCAGAGGTGATTTTTCGGATTGTGTTGTTGTCGGTGTCGGATACATAGAGATTGCCCGTGCTGTCCACGGCGATTCCTGCGGAAGAGGAAAATAGCGCGTTGGTTCCGGTGCCATCAACGCTGCCGTAACCATCGTCTTCCGCCCCGGCAATGGTGGTCACCACCCAGTTGGTTCCCGACGGTGTAATTTTACGAATCATCTCAGAATCCGTGACATAAATGTTGGTCCCACTGTCTATCGTGATACCTACAGTATATCCAAACCTCGCGGCACTGTTTGTGCCGTTCAGAGGCTCCTCATAACTTCCAGCCAACCCGACAATGGTGCTTACCACCCAGTTAGTTCCCATCGGCGTGATTTTACGAATTGTAGAATTATCTGTATCCGCTACATAAAGATTGCCAGCGCTATCCACCGCCACACCCAATGGAAAACTAAATTGCGCATTGGTTCCTATGCCATCGGCACTGCCACCAAACGGGGCCCTGCCACCAAACAGGTAACCGTCTGCGTTGGTAAACGAAATATTATCGCCGGCGATGGTCTTCACCATCCAATTAGTGCCTCCTACCGGCGTAATTTTTCGGATCTCATTATTTAAGGTGTCCGCCACATAGATATTGGTTGCGCTATCCACCGTAATGCCTTGTGGATCGTTAAACAGCGCACTGGTTCCAGTGCCGTCGGCACTTCCGAAATATCCGGCCAAGCCGGCAATGGTGCTTACCACCCAGTTGGTTCCCATCGGCGTGATTTTACGAATCACGGAATTACCGGAATCCGTCACATAGAGGTTTCCTGCGCTGTCCAACGTGACACCGATTGGACCGTTAAATCGTGCATTGTTGTCAATTCCATCTGTGCTGCCGGGAATCCCAGCCAACCCGGCGATGGTGCTTGACACACCAGCTGGAGTGATTTTCCGAATCGTGTTGTTGCCTGTATCCGTCACATAAACATTGCCATTGGTGTCCACCGCGACACCGGAAGGCCCGTTAAACTGCGCTTCGCTACCCACCCCGTCAGCGCTGCCGATGGGAGAGCGTCCCGCGAGAGTGGTCCATGTGTAAGCGGCTCCGGGTGGTGGTGGCAAAACGACGGTGATGTTCATCACGGTGGAAGTAGCGGAGATACCCGACGCCGTCGCCACTGCCGTTAAAACGTAAGCCCCGGCTGTCAAATTGCTGGCCGTAAGACTGAAGGGAGCCGTCAGGACTGACCCCAGCGAAACGCCGTTGATGAAGAATTGCACATTGGTTACAGTGCCGCTGTTCACCGCGGCACTGGCCGCGATGTTCACGTTTGCGGGAGCCGTAAAGACAGCATCGCTGGCCGGATTGGTAATAGTCACCGTCGGCGTTGGTGCCGGTCCGGGAGTGCCTTGGACTTGAAACCCATCAATATCACCTTCTGGACTGCCATTGTAAGTGATGACCAGGTTCCCCGAACCATCGGACAAGGCTGAAGTGAAGTTCACATAATCTACACCTGCGATCAATGTGCTGCTGGAGGCGTTCCATACGCTGCTCTGGGTATTGCCATTGACTGTAAAAGTGGTTGTGCGGCCAGCAGCGCCAGAGCCATTATCCGCCGCGTTATACAGAACCAGATTGTAGGTCGCATTTGTTGCCAGACCCGAAAGTGTGATGGATTGAGGAGTGCCGCCATTGAAAAGATAATCCTCCATCAAAGAATCATAGGCAGTGCTGGCAAAAGGAGTTGTGAACCCGCTGTAATTTTTCGCATCATATCCACCGGCAGACGTGAAGGCCATCTTAACCGTCGAGGCGCTGCCGTTTGCATAGATCAGGGAAATTCCGGTGCCACTGTTGGCATTTATTCCATTCCACTGGTCGCCCGCCGTTCCAAGAACCGCCGCACCTGACATATTTGGACCGGGATTGGGACCAATATTGCCATGCGATGTTCCGTAGCTGTTGTTGTTAAAATCAACATTGATCAATTGGGCGTGGAGCAAACCGGCGCTAAAAAAAATGATTCCCGCCGAGAAAACACCAGAAAGCCGGGACGGCTTCGACCTCGCGTCCAGACCCTCCTTTTTCGAGAAGATTCCCAACCGGGATAACATGATGATTATGCGCGTCGGGAAAACCTCAACGCATGGACACTCTACGACAAGTTGCGGGAAAGGCAATTGATTTGCCGCTGGTTTTTTGTCCCGGTCGTGTTCTAAATGTGGAATCAGCCTTGCGGAAAATTTGCGGCTTGTTATCAATCAGGCGCGTAAAAACCAGAGCCATGTCGTCGCACAGAAATAATTCAAACGGATTTTTGGTTGGCCTCGCCACCATTTTCGTCTTGGCGGCGCTTGCATGGTGGCTGTGGCACCGCGAGGTGCAACCATCCCCGCCGCTAACTGCGTCAGTATCCGCCAGCACAAACACAATCTATCCGCCAGCCAATGCAACAACTTCAGCTGCGACGTCAAGCCCGACGGCTTCAACCAACGGCAGTCTGCAAAATATTTACAGATCACTGCAAATCGCGACAGACACAGCGACTGCGCGAAAACAGCTGGCAGACTTGCGCACGGCGCTTTCCGCCATGCCGACGAATGAAGCAGTCGCAGCCATAAAACAATTTCTCGATTCAAAAGCCGATGTGTCCACACATCTCGGATTCAAGGTCGCCAAAAATGGTTTGCTGGACGACGCGCCCACGTTGCGGACTTTTCTGCTCGACGAACTCGTGCGGCTTGACCCGTCGGCGGCGGCGGATTATTCCAAAGTGATTTTGGCCAGCAAAGATTCACCGGACGAATGGGCGGTGGCTTTGAGAAATCTCGCGTGGAACGACACCAGCGCCGATGGACGCGCGTTGCTGGAACAAAAAACGACCGAAATGCTCGAATACGAACCGTGGCAGCAAAATCCCTCGACCGGATTTTTGGAAGCGTTCGACACGGCGGTTTATATTGGCGGCACGAGTTTGATGCCCGCGTTGACGGATTTGGTGCGGCGACAGGACAATCCCGCCGTGGCACACGCGTCGTATCTGGCTTTGGACCGTCTGGTCATTAATAATCCCACGGCGACGCTGACCGCGCTTTTGGCTGATCCCAATTTGATGCAAGGACGTGAAGCAACCCGCGCAAATTATTTCGCGCGTGCCGACGTGCGCGATCCGCAGCAGAAACAGGTTTTGGAAAATTATCTTCTCAACCCGCATACCAGCGTGGCGGAAATTGATGCGTTCGCCGGCATTTTTCCAAACGCCAATTATATGATTTCGCCCAACCTGCTCACGCAATCGCAAACGCCCGACCGCCCTGCATTGGTGAGTCGTGATGCAGAATCCTTGCGAGTTGTCCAGGGTTGGATCACTGATCCGCGATTTGTGCAATTGCTTCCAAGCCTTGAGAAGATGCAAGCGCGTCTGGCGGGTTATGTGCGGCAGGAAAGCCAGTGAGCTTAAAACACGAAATTTAATTTCGCTTCAAACACCCGGCTTTCGGGCAGGCCTTGATAAGGAGTTAGCGAGTTCAAATTGTAGCCTCCACCCGCCAGGTTCAGGATGCCGAGCTGCAACTCCCCGCGACGGTGCGCAAAATACCAGCCTGCGAACAGATTGTATTGGAAGAAACGGTCGCCCGGTTCGTCGGGAGTCCAGCCGAAATTCGACTGCCCATACCAGTGCATTTCCACGCGCGCAAAAAAACCGGAGGGATGGTTGAATTGAATGTAACCTTCCGTGTCTTGAAGCATGGACTGCTCCATCTGATCCGCCGCAGGAAATACTGAAACGGGAATTTGAGTCAGCACATCGTGCAAATCAGACTGGGTGATTTTGTAGCTTGTCCCCAGAACAAATCTGTCGCCGACAAGCTGGTTTAAGCTGATGGACGCGGTGCGTTCGCGGTAATCAAGCTGTTCGGGAGTTGATCCGGGGACAACCGGGAAAGTGCCGTCCGGAAATTCAAAAATACCGATGGTCCGGCTGACGCTGGATTTCAATTGCTCCACTTGGAATCCGGCGAACGTGCGCGTTCCTAGTTTCAGGTCGAGCGCCACACCCAGCGTTTCAAAACTCGGCGCGTCAACGGAGCCGACGATGGATTCGGAAATCAAGCTGCGAAATGCCTGCGGAAATCCCGCCAGTTGTGTCGGCTCAAGCCGGTAGCTTTCATCAAGGCTGACTCCGCCCAGCGACCGCGTATAAACGCCGCGCAAGGTGACTGGCGGAACCGGATTCCAAACCAAAGCCGCCTTTGGCCCAAGCTGGGAACGCGTGTCTTCGCCGGAAGAAACGGGCGGCTGCCGGTAGTTGTCCGGGAATGTCACCGTGTCATAGGCGAACCCGCCCGTCAGCCATAGCCGCTCCAAAGGTTCCACCGTGAGATAGCCGTAGCCGGTGAAGCGCTCAAAGTTTTCGGAAATGGAATTTGTGGCGGGTGGCAAAAAGAAAGCGGGGAAACTGGTCGGAGGATTGTTCAATGTGTTCACGGGATTGTAGAACTGATCCTGAGTTTGAAATGTGCCGCCTTGATAGCGCGCCCCGGCTGACAAAGTGACCCGGTCCCATTCAAAAATCTGGTTCAGTTCGGCGGAGTAAATATCGAAGCTGTTATGATAATTCACATCAAAGCCGATGGCGGTGTTCACGTTGGTGCCAAAGACTGGATCGTTGTCCACCACGAGCTGCGGCGCGGCCTTGTCGCTGAACTTCTGCTCGTCGGACAAACGCGCCACCAGCGCCAGAGTCCGGATTCCCGGCGACCATTCGTGATCCCAGCCGCCGACCAGAATCGGATGCTGGTATTCGTTGAACGTATAATTCGGGCGTGCGTTCGTGGGGTTGTAATACTGGAAATTGTCGCCTGAATAATAATCCTGGTTTTGCACCAGCAGCAGCGCGGTGTCGTGCGGGGTGACCTGCTGCTTGATTGTGAAATCCAGTTCGGTGTCATCAAGGCCGTTGTTCGTTCGGATGCCGTCGTTGTGATGATAATCCAGATCAAGCGCGTAGGAGGTGTTGCCAAAGGTGCCGAACTGCGAGGCTTGCTCATGATACATTTTGTCGGAGCGCACATCGGTCGAACTCGCCAAACTGAAACCATCCTGCTGAAACAGTTTGGAATATTCCTGCTGCGAAACTTCCTGTGAAAGCCGCCCGCCTCCGACCGGCGACAGCAAATTCGCCAGCAGCAATTCATTGAACCAGACCGTTTCGTAACGGAGATTGAACTGCGTCGGGTCGCGCAGATCATTGTAGGCGTCGGACAGGAACAAATGGGCCGAGGCGTTTGCGTAATCCTCGTTCACCGCGCTTGCGGCCTCGCGCACGCTGACATCGCTCATTCCCGCGTCGCGATAAATCGAAGCCAGATTGACGCTGCCGACCGCGCGGTCCTGGTCGAGCAGAAGTTTAGAGCGGAACAGACTGCGGTTGTCGTTGCGCGCCTGTGAGTTTTCAAGGTCGCCGATGGCGTCGTTGATTTTATTTTGCTGCTGGTCGAGCAACGCCAGATACAGCCACGAAGTCGGGTCGTTCGGGTCAATTTTTTTGGCGAGGTTCAACTCTTTCTCCGCACGCCCGTCGTCATTCTTGTTCGCAAACGCCTTGCCCAGATAACTGCGCAGCAAGGAACGGTTCGGCTCCAGCGTCGCCGCCACCTGCAAATCCTTCAAGCCGCCATCCGCGTCGCCTTGATGGATGCGAACCAGTCCGCGTCCGAGCCACGCGTTGCCCAAAGAACCGTCAGCCGCAATCGCACTTTCAAAAGTATCCCGTGCGGCGGAACTTTTGTTCTGCGCCGCCAGCAAAAACCCTTTCAACGCAATCGCCTCGGCGTTGCGCGGCGAAAGTTGTAGACTTTTATCCAGCGCCTCCAGCGCTGCTGAAGTGTGGCCGAAGCTGAATTCCAGTTCCGCCAGCCGTTCCCATGCGAAACCGAAGTCCGGCCATTGTTTCACCGCGTAGCGCGCGGCGTTCAGCGCCTCGTCAAGCTGCGAAATGGATTGGAGATAATATGTATCGGCAAGCGTGATTGAGGCGGAGGCGGTCGTTGACAGGGCTGACGGATATTTTTGAAATTTTACCGCTGCAACAAGTTCGCGCAGCGCGTTGGCCGGCGGCGATTGGATTGAACCGATTTGCGTTTCAGCTTGTTCAACCTGCCCTACGGACAAGAGCAATTCGGCAAAATAAATCTTTTCGGAATCGGAAATGGCCATGCGATTGGTTGGATAATCCGCCAGCGCCGCCAGCAGATCGCCGGAACGATAGGCGGCAAGCGAATCGGGAAGCGACTGTTTTTCCGCGTCGGTGAGGCTCAACTCGTCCACGTCCACAACCGCCGGATAATAAAGGCACCATTGGATGATGTTGGCGGCGTTGATGACGGCTGTTTTCCTCGGCGCCAGCCCCGGTTCGACGATGCCCTGCTCGCCGGAGGCGAGATTGACGCCGCCGCTTTGATTGGTCAGCGTTACTTCGCCATCAATGAGCGTGACGACGGTCGAACCGTCGTCGGCCACGGCCAGATCAAATTCCGTCCCGCGGATTGCGCCGGATGCTAGCGGCGTGCGAAACTCCATTTCCGTCGGCCGTTCGCGGCTGAAAAAATAGGCCGCGCCTTTTTCCAGGTTGAGCGCGGACTGCTTGTCCGGCGCGGACGGCGGCTGGATTTGCAAAGTGGTCAGTTCGTTGACGCGCAAAACCGTCAGGTCGGACAACCTGACCGTGGCGCGGCTGCGCAGGCTGGTCCGCAAACGGTCGCCGACGTTCAGAATTTGATTCGTGTGCGCAGACAGCCACTCCGTCAAACCAACACCGACGGCTTCGACTTTGCCCTCGGCGGTCAGCAGCACGGATTTGTTGGATGGCGGCGCAGAACGAGAATTTTGGGCCGAAACCATTCGGGCAAAAAGAAACACACTCAGAAAAATCCAAAAGCCCGAATATATTTTGACTAATTTCACGGAATGGTTGGTCCTGATTGGCCCGTGCTTGTGTATAGCAAATTGCTGTCATGTAGCAACAAAACATTCGAAAATCAGCAGCCGTCGGTCGTGGTGTCATAGATTACCGAGGTCATTGTGCCGATTTCAAAACGTGTGAATTGCAAATCAGTTTCGATCGCCTGACACCAGGCCAGCGGCCAGCAGATTTTTTCACACGCCATCCCGGCGAGCTGAGGGTAGTCATCATCAGTCGTGATTTTAGACCAGCGAGCGTTGCCTGGGCGTGCCCTCCGGGAAAAAACCAAACGCCGCGTTGAACAACAGAAGCATCGCGATGATCCCGGCTTCGACAAATTTGCCGAGCATCAACTCCAGAATTGTTGCAGGTTCCAGCATCCATGGAATTGTTGCAATTAATTTTCAAATTGCCCGACAGGGCAAAGGACAATCCGCCATGCAGGGAACATATTTTGTTTGAATTGCCCGCGCCTAAATGATGCACTGTCCATAGTCATGAAAGCCTGCTTCCGTTTTTTGCTCCGGGTCTTGTTCCGCTTCCGGGCTTACAATCTGGACGCGCTAAAAACGCCCGGCCCGGTGCTGTTGATTCCAGATCATCTCTCATGGCTGGACTGGCTGTTTCTCTGGGTCTGCCTGGACGACGATTGGAAATTCGTCACCTCAAGCGTCGCGGCGCAGACGAGCTGGCTGCATCGGAAATTGATGATCAATCACTATACCCTGCCCGTTGACACCAATTCGCCTTATGCGGTGAAGCACATGGCGGAGTTTCTCAAGGGCGGCGGACGGCTCGTGCTCTTTGCGGAAGGTCGTCTGTCGCGCACGGGCACCTTGATGAAACTTTTTGATGGCACCGGATTCCTGATTTTCAAAACGAAGGCGAAAGTCATCACCGCCTACCTGCGCGGCGCGGGCTGTCTGCCTTATTCCCCAAATCCGGCTGGGAAAAAATGTTTTCCAAAAGTGACCGTGCATTTCAGTGTAGTGCTGGCCGCGCCCGAACTGGGCGAAACCAGCACCGGCCTTGCGCGGACGCGGCTGACCAACTGGCTCCGCGACCAGATGGTGCGGCAGCAGTTCGAAGTTGAGATGGCGTTTGGCGCGACGAATGTTCTGGCGGCGGTGGCGAAGACCGCCCGGAGTCATCCCGGCCAGATCATCCTCGAAGACGCAACGCTGCAGACGTTGACCTATCGGAGGCTGATGGTGGGAGCGGATGTGCTGGCGCAGGCCTTGCGTGGCACACTTGTCGGCGACGAGCGGGTCGGCCTGTTGTTGCCCAACGTCAACGCGACGCCCGTCGCCATCCTGGCGTTATGGAGTCTGGGCAAAGTGCCCGCCGTGCTGAATTATTCCTCGGGCACATCCACCATGCTGGTGTGCGCGGAACTGGCGGGACTGAAGAGCATTGTCACCTCGCGTGTCTTTCTTGAGCGCGCCAAAATCAACACGTCGGATTTTCACAAAGCCGGCATCACCTTGATTTACCTTGAGGATGTGCGCGCCGGCATCACCGGCTCACAAAAATTCCTCACGCTGCTCCGGCACGTTTTAATTCCGCGCTCCGCACTCCGCGCTCCGCACTCCGCCAGCTCCACCGCCGTGATTGTTTTCACGAGCGGCTCGGAAGGCGTCCCCAAGGGCGTCGAGCTGACGCACGGAAACATCCTTGCCAACATCCGCCAGATGCTGGCCGTCACCGACATCACCGACGGCGACCGGCTCTTCAACTGCCTGCCGCTCTTCCACAGTTTCGGACTCACGGTGGGGACATTTCTGCCGCTGGTGCGCGGGATTTACATCTTCCTTTATCCTTCGCCCCTGCATTACCGCATGGTGCCGGCTGCGTTTTACGAACATGACTGCACGGTGTTTCTCAGCACCAACACTTTTCTGAACGGCTACGCGCGCAAGGCGCATCCCTACGACTTCCGCAGCCTCCGGTATCTGTTTGCCGCCGCCGAGAAGCTGCAGGAAGCCACCGCGCTCGCCTGGTCGCAGAAATACGGCGTGCGCATCCTCGAAGGTTATGGTGCGACCGAATGCGCGCCCTGCCTGAGCGTCAACACGCCACTGGAGCCGCGTTACGGTTCCGTGGGCCGGCTGCTGCCCGGCATGGAACACAAGCTGGAACCGGTCGAGGGTGTGGCCGAGGGCGGACGGCTGTTCGTGCGCGGGCCGAACGTGATGAAAGGTTATTTGAACACGGAGGCGAACGCGAAGTTTCAGTCGCTCGGCGGCTGGTATGACACCGGTGACATCGTGAACGTGGATGCCGAAGGCTACCTGCACATTCTTGGCCGGATGAAACGCTTTGCCAAGGTGAGCGGCGAGATGGTGAGCCTCGCGGCGGTGGAGGACGCGCTGGCCGGGGCATTTCCGCAATACGGCCTGCGTTGCCAGGTCGCCGTTGTCGCGCGCCCCGATGAGGGCAAAGGCGAGGCGCTCATCGCCGTAACCAACGAATCGAAGCTGACGCTGGACGAAATCCGCGACGCCATCAAGGCGAAGGGGTTGACGAATCTGAGCACGCCACGCGAAATAAAAGTGGTGCCGGAGATCCCGAAGCTCGGCACCGGCAAGGTGGATCATCGCGGGCTTCAGGCGCTGATGGAATCGCCGCGGAATCCACCCGCTCCTCCGAATTCACGGGCGTAAATCCTTCGGCGGCACTTCTGGTTTGGGATCGGGCGGTCGCATGGGTGTGAGCGCGGCGAGAATGGATTTTTGCACCGTCGGGTTGGCAAGATTTCCCAAATGACCGCCCT
>Ga0181534_10002600_pt1 | contig 11081 bp, 10 predicted proteins | sample PEATcosm2014_Bin_37_FD_119758 | JGI IMG/M metagenome (GOLD analysis project Ga0181534, IMG submission 119758) | Peatland microbial communities from MTU Mesocosm Facility, Houghton, MI, USA - PEATcosm2014_Bin17_10_metaG | ecosystem: Environmental > Terrestrial > Soil > Wetlands > Peat | place...
GAGGCCTCCATGACGTTGGCGAGCTGGATCTCACCCCAGTGACCGCGCTGATCACCGCGGCCGAGCAATTGGTTAAGTCGCCGCGTCTCCTCTTGCGTCCGTTGTTGCGCTTCGAGAAGTTCGTTCGCCCGATGCTTTACGTCCGATAAGGCACCGACGTGCTCCTTGTTGAAGTCGGCGAGGTTGCGTTTGTACTCGTCGAGCAGGTCCTCCAGGGGTTTGAGAGTGTGGGTCAATTTCGAATCTCTCTCTTTGACCACTTGCTCCTGCGAAGCGCCAAACTCCTGGACGGTGCGGGTGAGCACGCGGTTCGAGAGGTTCTCGAAGAGCACGCCCAACTTCTCGCCGTCCAACTGATGCTCCTCGCGCTCACGCTCGAGCGTCTCGTTGGCGCTCGCCAACTGCGCGTCGCGCACCGCGAGGTCCTGGAGGGCGCTGGACTTCTCCTCGCGAAGCCTTCGCGAGCGCGCAGCGCCAAGCGCGACTGCGACGAGGGCGCCGACGAGGAAACCTCCAACTCCGCTGAGAATGCCCACCATCCTTCGGCCCTTTCGCTCGACCCCCTCACCCTAGAGAATCGGTGTCACGTACCGGTAGCCTTGCACCATGTACCGCCTGTTCGGCTCCAATTCCGAGTCCCGAGAACCTTCGGTTCCCGAGGAGAGCATCACGCCCGAGTTCCGCCAAAAAGTCGTCCAGGTGTTCGCACTCGTGGGCGAAGCGATCGCCGAGGCGACCCACGCGCTCTTGGCGGGAGACCGCGAACTCGCCAAGCAGGTGGTCGACCAGGACGTGGTGATCGACAACCTGGTCAACGAGATGGTGATGGCCGCCGAAGAACGCCTCTTCACCCAGGATTCGCTCAGCGCCGAGGTACGTCGCGAACTGCTCACCTTGTTGAGAATTCTTCCCGAAGTCGAACGCAACGGTGACCTGGCCGAACACATCGCGCGGCGCGCGGCGAGGGGACTGGGCACCGAGATGTCGCCGCGCAGTCGTGGTCTGATCGAACGAATGGGAGAAGTCGCCTCAACGATCTGGCGCGAGGCGACCGACATCATCATCGACGGTAAGACCGAGGCGGTGGGGGCGATCGAGGACATCGACGACGAGCTCGACGATCTGCACGTGTCGCTCACCGCGGAACTCACCTCGGGCTCGATGACGCTGCCCGTCGCGGTGGAGTTGGCGTTGCTGGCGCGCTTCTACGAACGATTCGGTGACCACTGCGTCAACCTGGCCCGCCGCCAGGTCGGTCGCGACGGCGCTGACTAGCGAAGCTTCATCCAGGCTTCGGCGATCTGAATCGCGTTGAGCGCGGCACCCTTGCGCAGGTTGTCACCGGTCAAGAAGAGCGATAGTCCGTTCGGGACCGTCTCGGCGCGACGTATGCGTCCCACGTAGGTCGGATCCTTGCCCGCCGCCAGACGAGGCGTCGGTAACTCGTCGACGACCACACCCGGTGCGTCGAGCAGGACTTTCGTCGCCTCCTCGGGCGAGAGCGGACGCTCGAAGCTGGCCGTGATCGACAGGGAATGCCCGGTGAAGACCGGTACGCGTACGCACGTGCCGTCGACGAGAAGTCCGGGGATCTCGAGGATCTTGCGGCTCTCGTCGCGCAGTTTCTGCTCCTCATTCGTTTCAAGAGAACCATCGTCGACGATGGAGCCGGCGAGCGGTACCACGTTGTAGGCAATGGTGGCGGGAAACTTCACACCCAGGTCGATCGGAAATGCCGTGCCGTCAAAGGTCAGCACACGCACGTCGACGTCGCGCAACGCGTCGAGTTGCGAGGCGAGTTCGTCAACGCCCTCGCGACCCGACCCGCTCACCGCCTGATACGTGGCGACCACCATCGATCGCAGACCTGCGGCGACGTGCAGCGGCTTGAGTATTGGCATCGCCGCCATCGTGGTGCAATTGGGATTGGCGATGATCCCTTTGGGGATGGACTGAAGCGCGTGCGCGTTGACCTCGGGCACCACCAGGGGCACGTCGGGGTCCAGGCGAAACGCCGACGAGTTGTCGATCACCATCGCACCGGCACTCGCGAGACGCGGCGAGAGCACCTTCGAGGACGTCGCACCCGATGACGCGAGCGCGAGGTCGATGCCGCTGAAGTCAGCGATCGCGGCGTCTTCGATTTCGATGGACTGACCATTCCAGTCCAGCTTTTGGCCCGCCGAACGTGAAGATCCGAAGAATCGAATCTCATCGACTGGGAAGTTCCGCTCGCGCAGAATCGCCCGCATCACCGTTCCCACTTGGCCCGAGGCCCCGATAATCGCTACACGCATGAGTCGAGTCTAGGACTACGCCGCGTCAAGTCCAAACGCCGTGTGCAGATGACGCACGGCGTCATTTACCTTGTCGGCTCGAATTACGCACGAGATTCGAATCGAACTCGTCGAGATCATTTCGATATTGATGCCGTGTTCGGAGAGCGTCTCGAACATGAGTGCGGTAACCCCCGGATTGGACTTCATGCCCGCACCCACGATTGACACGCGACCGATGCTGTCGTCGGTGGTGACCTCGGCGGCGCCGATCTCACGCTTGACTTGATTGCAACACGTGCTCGCGGCTTCGAGGTCCGTCTTGGCGACCGTGAAGGAAATGTCCGTGAGGCCGTTGGCGCCGGTGTTCTGGACGATCATGTCCACGTTGATACCCGCGTTCGCGAGTTCACGAAACAACTTCGCGGCGATACCCGGCTTGTCGGGAACGCCTCCGACGGTGACCTTGGCCTCTGACTTGTCGTCGGTGATTGCCGACACGACGGCTTCTTCCATAGTGGGGTCCTCCTCCACAATCCAAGTCCCTGGTTCCCAGGTGAAACTTGATCGAACGTGCAGCGGCACACCGTGACGACGAGCGAATTCGACCGAACGCAGCATCAAGACGCGACCGCCGGTCGCCGCCATCTCCATCATCTCGTCAAAGGACACCTTCGCCAATCGACGAGCCTTGGCGACCACTCGCGGGTCCGCCGAGAAGACGCCGGTCACGTCGGTGTAGATCTCACACACGTCCGCCTTTAGCGCCGCCGCCAGCGCGACCGCGGTGACGTCGGAACCACCGCGACCCAGCGTGGTGATGTCCTTTTCGGTCGATACTCCTTGAAAGCCGGCGACGACGGGCACGAGTCCCGAGTCCAGCGCCTCACGAATGCGATCGGGTCGCATCTCGAGGATCTTGGCTCGCGTGTGATCGGTGTCTGTGATGATGCCGGCCTGGGACCCGGTGAAGGAAGCCGACTCGACGCCTCGAGCGCCCAGCGCCATGCTCACGAGCGCCATCGAGATCCGCTCGCCCGCCGTGAGCAACATGTCGAGTTCACGCGGGGGTCGAGTGGGCGAAACGTCATCGGCGAGACGGATGAGGTCGTCGGTGAACTTGCCCATGGCCGAGACCACGACGACCACGTCATTGCCTGCTTCGCGCGTACGCGCGACGTGATCGGCAACGGCCCGAATACGTTCGGCGTCACCGACCGAGGTTCCTCCGTACTTTTGCACCACGAGTGCCATAGGCACCAAGAATACTTGAGCGCAACAAGGCCCTTGCCATGGCCTAGTAAAGTCGCGCCCATGGCTACTTCCAAACGTCAACGTCAGAAAGCGGCTCGCCGCGCGAAGATCGAGCAGATGCAGCGCGAGGCGAAGCGACGCAAGAACTTCCGCCGCGCCGCGATCGTAATCGTCGTGGCGGCCGTGGTGATCTTCACCGGCGCCTACCTCTTCGCCGGCAAGTCCACGAACAACTCGACCACGACCACGACCGCCGCGGCGAGCGCCACGACGACCACGGCCGCACCCACCACGACGACCACGGCCGGTTCAAGCACGACGTCGTCGACGACGACGACCGTCGCCACCACCACCACGACCGCCGGTTCGACCGCGGGCGAGAGCGCCGTGTCGGGCTTTCCCTCAATCGCTGATCCCTCGCCCGCCGGCAAGACAGGCGTCGCACCCACCGTCATCGTGCCCACCACCGCGCCGCCCAAGGTCCTTGAGGCCGAGGATCTGTTCAAGGGCACCGGCGCCGAAGCAGTCAACGGAAGAACCCTGGAAGTCCAGTACGTGCTCGCCACCTATTCGACTCATAAGGTCATTCAGTCTTCGTGGACGAGCTCGCCATTCAGTTTCGTCCTGGGAGCGAACACCGTCATCAAGGGATGGGAACAGGGAATGGTCGGCATGCGCGCCGGAGGACGCCGTGAGCTCATCATCCCGCCCTCGCTCGGTTACGGTTCCCAAAACCCCGGCGGGGGCATTTCCGCCAACGACACGCTCGTCTTCGTGGTCGACCTCTTAAAGGTGAGCTAACGCCAATAATCGCGAACACGGCCTACGTCGAATCCTGGAACTCCATCGAAGCACGTCACGAAACGAGGAAATCATGAGTAGTCCAGTCCCCAATCCCGATGGTTCGAGCGAGCAGCGTCAGAAGTTCGACGCCGCGCCACCCATGATCATCGATCCCGCCAAGACGTACGCGGCGACCATGGTCACCTCCCACGGGACGCTCGAGATCGTGCTCGACCCACTGGCCGCCCCGGTGACGGTGAACAGTTTTGTCTACCTCGCACGTTTCCACTACTACGACGGCGTCATCTTTCATCGCATCATTCCAGGCTTCGTGCTCCAGGGTGGCGACCCCGGCGGCACCGGTACGGGTGGACCCGGCTACCGTTTCGACGACGAGTTGCCCAAGGCCGGGCGCTACGAAGTCGGAAGCCTCGCCATGGCCAACGCCGGACCGCACACCAACGGTTCACAGTTCTTCATTATCTCGGGACCCGACGGCGTTCGCCTTCCACCGCTCTACGCGCTGTTCGGCAAAGTCGTGAAGGGACTCGACGTCGTCGCGAAAGTAAATGACTTGGGTACATCCTCAGGCAAGCCTCGCGAAGATGTCGTCATCGAGTCGGTCACCATCACCGAGTCCTGAACTCAACGTTTACAGCGTCGTCAACGTCGTGCCGCGACTCACGATCACGTCCTGATCGACGACGATTCGCCACACGCCGCTCTCGCAGGCCACGACACCGCGAGCTCCGAGCACCACGAGTGCCGTCTCCTCGCCGAGCAACGACCTGGTGCGAGCGAGCTGGTCGTCATTCGCAGGCGCACTGAACGCCACGCCCGTACTGAGCCCGAGTCCCGTCGTCGGGGCACCACCTCGCGGATCGATCATGACTTCACCCAGCACCGACGCCGAAGCACCCACGGCGACCAGTGAACGCGCGCGCGCCAGCGCTTCACCGACCGGCGTGTCACGCCAGACCGACCTCGCGTGCAGGGCCGAGCCGTCACACAAGACCACCAGGGAGGCTTCGACGATGCGCGTGGCGAAGTGACTTTCCCCGGCTGAAACTCGATCGACCACCATCAACGCCTCGAGTTGGAGGTCCAAACCCTCGACGGACGTGGCGACCTCGACGGCCGCCTGCGCGGCGCCGCGAAAGGCTGCCGCGGTCGGCACCACCACCACGTCGGCTCCAGGGCCCAGAGCGCACAAGGATTTGTCACCGAGGTAGCCCGCTAACGCGCCGAGGGAACCCACGGCGACCAGGGAACGCTCCACTTCTGAAGTCTCGCACTTCGTCCGCACTTTTACTGGCCAGTAATGTTCGCACCATGACCTTTCAAAAAGTGGGCGTTCTTGGTTCGGGCATCATGGGCAGCGGCATCGCCGAAGTCGCGGCAGCGGCGGGGGCCCAGGTGCTCGTGCGTACCCGCTCCCAGGCCACCGCCGACGCAATGCTCGCCGGACTCGAGAAGTCTCTCGCCAAGCAGGTGGAGAAGGAAAAGCGAACCCGCGACGAAGCAGACCAACTGCGCGCACGAGTCAGCGCGACGACGTCAATTGCCGATCTGCACGACTGCGACCTGGTCATCGAGTCGGTCGTCGAGGACCTCAACGTCAAGCGCGCCCTCTTCAATGAACTGGACCGCGCCGTCAACCACCAGGCCGTACTCGCGACCAACACCTCCACCCTGTCGGTGATCGAGCTGGCGATGGAGACCTCGCGACCCGAGTTGGTCTGTGGCGTGCACTTCTTCAATCCGGCTCCGGCGATGTCGCTCGTCGAGGTCGTTCGCCCGTTGTGCGCGAGCGACTCGACGATCCAGGCCGTCATCGAATTCGCCCAGGCCTGCGGTAAGGAGCCCGTCGAGGTAAAGGACCAAGCGGGCTTCGTCGTGAATGCCCTTCTCTTCCCCTACCTCAACAACGCGATTCGACTACTCGAACAAGGTGTCGCGAGCAAGGACGGCATCGACGTCGCCATGAAGGGCGGTTGTGGCTTTCCGATGGGACCGTTCGCCCTGCTCGACCTGGTCGGACTGGATACCTCCCTCGCCATCCTCGAAGCGCTCTACGCAGAGTTCGCTGACCCTAATTTCGCGCCCGTGCCGTTACTTCGTCGCATGGTGAGCGCGGGACAACTAGGACGCAAATCAGGTACGGGCTTCTACGACTACCGTCGCTAGGTAGATCGAGAAAGAGGACCCATGCCAGAGCGCTCGAAACCTTGGGTGATGCGGACCTACTCGGGCCACTCCACCGCCGTGAAGTCCAACGAGCTCTACCGCAGCAATCTCGAAAAGGGTCAGACGGGTCTGTCGATCGCCTTTGATCTGCCGACCCAGACGGGCTACGACCCCGACGCCCGCGAAGCGCAAGGGGAGGTTGGCAAGGTCGGGGTTCCCGTAGCGCACCTCGGACACATGCGCCAGCTCTTCGATGGTATTCCCCTCGCCGAGATGAACACCTCGATGACGATCAACGCCACCGCGGCCTGGCTCTGGGGCCTCTACCTCGCCCTCGCGGACGAACAGGGAGTCGACTACGCAGAGCTCTCCGGCACGGTGCAGAACGACATCGTCAAGGAGTATCTCAGCCGAGGCACGTACATCTACGCACCCGAACCATCACGACGACTCATCGTGGACATGATCGCGTTCGCCATACACCACGTGCCAAAGTGGAATCCCATCAACGTCTGTAGTTACCACCTCCAAGAAGCCGGTGCGACCCCGGTTCAGGAGATCGCTTACGCGCTCGCCACCGCGATTGACGTGCTCGACGCGGTACGCGACTCGGGAAAAGTCGACAAGAGCCAGATGCCCAGCGTCGTCGGACGCATCTCGTTCTTCGTGAACGGCGGCGTGCGCTTCATCGAGGAGATCGCCAAGATGCGCACGTTCACCGCGATGTGGGACGAGATCTGTCGTACTCGTTACGGCGTGCAGGACCCGTCACTTCGCCGCTTTCGCTACGGCGTGCAGGTCAATTCACTCGGGCTCACTGAACAGCAACCCGAGAACAACGTCCAGCGCATCGTGCTCGAGATGCTCGGACTGACCTTGTCGGCTGACGCGCGTGCACGAGCGATCCAGTTACCTGCGTGGAACGAGGCACTCGGCTTGCCCCGACCCTGGGACCAGCAGTGGAGCCTTCGTATGCAACAGGTCCTCGCCTACGAGAGCGACCTTCTCGAGTATCCCGACATCTTCGCCGGATCACAGGTCATGGACGCCAAGGTCCGCGAACTCACGCTCGCGGCGCAGGTCGAACTCGACGACGTGCTCGCACTCGGCGGTGCCTTCGCCGCGATCGACGAACTGAAGAGCCGCCTCGTGGCGAGCCAAGCCGAACGCGTCGCGCGCATCGAATCGGGTGAACAGGTCGTAGTGGGCGTCAACCGATTCACCGAGACCACGGAATCGCCGCTCACGAGCGGCACGTCGCTCGCGACGATCTTGACCGTCGATCCCGAGGTCGAACGCGAACTGGTCGACGACGTCGGCAAGTGGCGCGCCAACCGTGACGACGTCGTGGTTCGCGCAGCGCTCGACGAACTCGCCCGCGTCGCGGCGGGCACGTCCGCCGAGGACAACATCATGGTGCCGACGATCGCTCTGGCCAAAGCGGGGGGCACGACCGGCGAATGGGCGTCGGTACTTCGCGAGGTCTTTGGCGAGTACCGCGCTCCGACGGGCGTGCGCACGGGGGTCGGGTCGCGAGGCGACGTGTTCGCCGCACTCGTCGAACGATCGCGGGCCGTGCACGACAAACGGGGCACACCGCCAAAATTGCTCGTCGCCAAACCAGGGCTGGACGGGCACTCCAACGGTGCCGAACAGATCGCGGTCGCCGCGCGCGATGCCGGATTCGAGGTCGTCTATCAGGGGATACGTCTCTCACCCGAGGAGATCGTCGCCGCCGCGCGCGACGAGGACGTCGACATCGTGGGCATCTCGATCCTGTCGGGTTCGCACCTCGCGCTGGTGCCACGCGTGCTCGAGGGACTCGCCGAGGCGGGCGTGGACGCGAAGGTCGTCGTCGGCGGCATCGTGCCCGACGAGGACGCCGTACACCTGAAGGAGTTGGGCGTCGCCGCGGTCTACACGCCCAAGGACTTCTCGCTTAGCTCGATCATGAGCGACCTCTTGGCGCTCGTGGAGGACTAAACGTCCACGACCCGGTAGGGACGTCGATACGCGTAAGGACCGGCGTTGAACCACCGTCCCGAGAAACGCCAACTCGGTGGCGCGTCGGCGACGACCCGGGCCTGACTCTTCAAGAGCTCCTCGGCCGCGACGACCAGGGCCGCCATCTCGTCGGGGGGCAACTGCGGGCGCGGTTGCAGTCCGTAGTTCACAGCGGCACGTTCCCGTGCTTGCGCTTAGGCAGTTCCTCACGCTTACCGCGAAGGATGTCGAGCGACTTGGCGATGATCCGGCGAGTCTCGGCGGGGTCGATCACGTCGTCGATGAAACCGCGCTCGGCCGCCAGATACGGGTTGGAGTAGCGCTCCTCGTACTCCTCGACCAACTCCTTGCGCAGCACGTCGGGATTGTCCGAGTTCGTCAGGTCGCGACGATGCACGATCTCCACCGCACCCGAGGCCCCCATGACCGCGATCTCGGCGGTGGGCCACGCGAAAGCGAGGTCCGCGCCGATGGACTTGGAGTTCATGACCACGTAGGCGCCGCCGTAGGCCTTGCGCGTGATGATCGAGATGCGAGGCACGGTTGCTTCACAGAAGGCGTAGAGCAACTTCGCACCGTGACGAATGATGCCGCCGAACTCCTGGTCGGTGCCGGGCATGAAACCCGGCACGTCGACGAAGGTGACGATGGGCACGTTAAAGGCGTCACACGTGCGCACGAACCGCGCGGCCTTCTCGCTGGACTCGATGTCGAGGACGCCGGCGAGGATCTGCGGTTGGTTCGAGACGATGCCGATGGTATGGCCATCGATTCGCGCAAAGCCACACGTGATCTGCTGGGCGTACGTCGAGTGCACCTCCATGTAGTCCCCACCGTCGACCACCGCCGCGATGACCTTCTTCATGTCGTAGGGCTGGTTGGGCGACGTGGGCAACAGGTCGCGCAACTCGGGGCAGAGTCGGTCCCCGGCGTCGCCGGTGAGGATACGAGGTGGCTCCTCCATGTTGTTCGACGGTAGGAACGAGAGAAGGTAGCGGACCTCGTCGAGCACGCTCTTCTCATCGGGCATGACGAAGTTAGCCACGCCCGACTTGGTGGCGTGGGTGAGCGCTCCACCCAGCTCTTCGAGGGTCACGTCCTCACCGGTCACGGTTTTGACGACGTCGGGCCCGGTGATGAACATGTGACTCGAACCTTGGACCATGAAGATGAAGTCGGTCAGCGCCGGCGAGTAGACCGCGCCGCCGGCGCAGGGCCCCAGGATCACCGAGATCTGGGGCACGACGCCCGAAGCCATGGCGTTGCGACGAAAGATGCCACCGTAGGCGTGCAGACCCGCCACGCCCTCTTGGATGCGCGCGCCGGCGCCGTCGTTCAACCCGATGATGGGCAGTCCCATGGTCGTGGCGAGGTCCATGATCTTGTGGATCTTCGTGCCGTGGGTCTCGCCCAGTGCACCGCCGAAGACGGTGAAGTCCTGGGAGTACACCGCCACCTTGCGACCGTCGATCTTGCCGAATCCGGTGATAACGCCGTCGGTGTAAGGACGATGCTCCTCCAAGCCCATTCCCGAAGCACCGTGACGGTTCAACATGTCCAGTTCCTGAAATGACTCCTCGTCAAGTAGATACTCAATGCGCTCGCGCGCGGTCATGCGACCGTTCTGTCTCTGTCGTTCGATGGCTTTTTCACCACCCGCAACGCGGGCCTCCGCTTTTCGAGCTTCGAGCTCGGCCAACCGGTCCGCCATTGTGTGCTCCATAATGGCAAGGCTACCCACGCCGGTCCGTCGGCGCGAAAGCCAAACGTCACCTTCGTGTGAACAGTCGATGAATCTCGGCTAGTTCTCCGGCGTTACTACGAAGTAGGAATTATTTTTCACCGCTTGGTTACTCGCGCGTAAGAAGGTGGCCTAGTGCGTGTCCTGGACCAGTTCGATCAGCGTGCCAAAAGCGGTCTTGGGGTGCACGAACGCGACCATCGTGCCGCGCGAACCGGGCCGAGGCACCTCATCAATCAGTCGCGCGCCCGCGCCACGAAGCGACGCGAGCGCGGCCTCACAATCAGCAACCCGGTAGCCCACGTGGTGCAGGCCCTCGCCCTTCTTCTCGAGATATTTCGCCACCGGGGAGTCGGGGCGCGTAGGGGTGAGCAACTGGATGTACGAATCGGCGACCTTGATCAGAGCTTCGGACACGCCGTCGGAGTCGACGACCTCGCGGTGCACGACGCTCGCCCCGAAGACGTCTTCGTACCAGGCAATGGCGGCGTCGAGGTCGTTGACGGCGATCGCGACGTGATCTATTTCACTCAGCAGTGGTTCCATTACAACTCCTTGTCGTGCCGGCGAAAGATGGTCAGGCGCTTCTCTCCCACTTTGGCACGAAGTTCCGGGTTGGTGATTCCCAACCCCTCACGAGGGGCGACACAGAGCACGCCGATCTTCCCCTCGTGACGGTTGTGGTGCACCTCGTAGGCCGCCTCGCCCACGTCTTCGAGGGCGAACACCGCCGAGAGTGGGGGGACCTCCTTGCCGTCGATGATGGTCTGATTGGCCGCCCAGGCCTCCCGGTAGTTCGAGAAGTGCGAACCCTTGATGGTCTTGAGTTTCATCCA
>Ga0181534_10002601_pt1 | contig 11077 bp, 5 predicted proteins | sample PEATcosm2014_Bin_37_FD_119758 | JGI IMG/M metagenome (GOLD analysis project Ga0181534, IMG submission 119758) | Peatland microbial communities from MTU Mesocosm Facility, Houghton, MI, USA - PEATcosm2014_Bin17_10_metaG | ecosystem: Environmental > Terrestrial > Soil > Wetlands > Peat | place...
AACGGTCACCGCGCTGCTCTTGCCGATTCCGTGCCCAATCAGCACGATCTCGTTCGCCGGCGCCAAGACCGCGGCCACTTCCTCGTAGAAAGATGCCTCTTCGGGCACCCGGTCACCCTTGAAGTGCGCCTCTTTGCGATGCACCAAATGATGATGAAAATGATGCGGATCGTAGGGCTCGACGGTGATCTCGTCCTCAGGCCGGCTCCCGTCCCGATCTTGGAAAATGTGCGCCGCGTGATGATCGATGACCACGACCATGCGACGCGGTTGCACGAATTGGGGAACAGGTGCCTCCGAGCCGGTGTCTTTGAGGAATTTGCGCAATCGTGACACCTCCTCGACCCCGAGTTCGGGCGTGTGGGGGCGCCTGAACGCTTCCCGCCGCGCGCCGACTATAAACGCAAACTCATCGCTGCCCAGCGCCTCGACCTGGCCCAAATGCCCGACCAGCTCCACCGCATCGGTCCAGTGCAAGTTTCTCGGCAATTTTCCGTGGAGCAAGCTCTGGTGGAGCACGTTCAATCTATGGTGCAGGTGCTCGCTCATCGCGCGAGCCGGAACTTGCGGATGGTTACCCGGCGGCCGATGTTTTTCATAGGATATCTCTTCGCGTGTCAAGGAATGGCGCCGTCGGAACTATGGATGATGTGATTCCCCGGGTCTGTACGGGATCGCACAGACCGCATAGACCCGGCTTGGCCCTGCGCACGTTCGCTACCCGATTGCCGTATCGCCGGGCGATGCGCTCTCAATGGGCCAGTAGCCGCTGTATCCGTAGTGGGCGTGGAGAATTTTCTCGTGTTCGCGACTGACCATCGCCGTCGGGTCGTACTCGGGTGCCTCTTTCACGGACTGCCGCGTGAGATCGACCATGAGCTTGGAATCCGCCCAATGCACATCGTCAATCCATTCGGGCGCAATTAACACGGATTGTCTGAACCACCAATTGCTCGTATCGACTATGACGTAGCGAATCGCCCAGGTTTTCTCTTCCACGAGCAGTCCCTGGACCTGTCCAATGTCACCATCCGTGGCGCGTACGTCATATTGCATGACGTCATTGGCACTTCGCAGGTGCAGGTCGTTCTGCCGCCGAGCTTCGCTCGATTCAGGGCTCGAATGTCGTTGGAGTCGGGCGTCCGGACCGTTCTTGATCTGTTCCTGGGTGATCGATGCGGGAACCTGCTTCGCTGACCAATCCGGCACGCCCATGACCGTCGCGGAGATCAATGTCAGGCGATTGGCGTGCCAGGTTCCCGTTTCAATGACGAAATATCGGAGCACCCAAGATTCATCGTCGAAATACCAATTGCGTACATGGCCGAGAACGCCGTCGGCGGCGCCGATCGCGAATCCCTCGATGTTTTTGATGTCGCGTAGCAAGTCAGTTTCCTCAATGAGCGTTCTCGCCGCCAGGCCGTTCCGGCGAGGCGCATGGTGTCCGCCCTAACGGCGGCCGGCCAGGAATCCGACAACCAACCCGGCGGCGGCGGCGATCCCGACCGATGACCAAGGCCGCTCACGCACGTAGCTGTCGCCGGCGCTCATGGCATCCTTGGCGCGGCGCTGAACCCGGTGGGAGCGATCCACCAGTACCTGCTTCGCAGAAGCGAGGCTGTGTTCGACCTTGGCACGCAATTTGGCAATCTCGGGATCCGCGAGGTGTCCCACCCGGCTCAGCAGGTCCTGCGTATCGTCGATCAGAAGGCTGAATTCCTGGCGGCGGCTGCCGGTACGTACGGCGGCGCCGTTATCGATTGATGCGGTGTCCATGATTCTCGACTCCAATGATGCGTGAAGGTCGGCAAATTGTGTGGTGGTCACACGGAATGCACGATAGCCCGTCGACGTGGCGCGGTCGGTACGCTGTCGCACATCGCAGCCCGGACCCCTCATCGCCAGCGTACGGTAACGAACGGTGTCCGGAGCGCCGTCCGCGCATGCTGGATCCCTTAACGCACCACACGGGAATTCTAGCCATGAAATCGGATAATCAGCTGCAATTGGACGTCATCGCCGAACTGTCATGGGAGCCGGCGATCAATTCATCGGACATCGGCGTGGAGGTCAAGGACGGTGTCGTCACCTTGACCGGGCATGTCGGCACCTACGCCGAGAAGGTCGGCGCGGAACGTGCGGCCATGCGCGTCCACGGGGTGAAGGCGCTGGCGATCGAAATCAATGTGGCGCTGGTGGGATCGAACGCGCGCACCGATGCCGGCATCGCCCGCTCGGCCGAGAACGTGCTCGAGTGGACCACCTATCTGCCCAAGGATGCCATCAGGGTCGAAGTCGAAAGCGGTTGGATCACGCTGTCGGGAACCGTCGACTGGGAGTATCAGCGTCAGACGGCCATCAACTCGGTCCGTTACTTGATGGGCGTCCACGGGGTCAATGACCAGATCGTCATAAGCCCCAGACTCACGGCCACCGTGGTCAAGGCGGACATCGAATCGGCGCTAAAGCGCCGCGCCACCAATGAATCGGCCTCGATTTCCGTCCGAGTGGATGGATCTGATGTCACGCTGTCGGGCAATGCGCACAGCTGGGCGGAGCGGGAACTGGTCCGGAACACGGCGTGGGCGGCGCCAGGCGTTCGCAAGGTCGTGGACAACATAATCATCGCCTAGAAAGGATATCCGCGTAGAGCGGATGGTCCGGTCTGCCGGACCATCCCTTGTGCTCACGTCCACCAGGCTGACTGACTCACCGACCCCATGTGAGCCGGCGAACGGATCAGCAACATGTTCGATTGGCTCGAAATAACCCTGTTTGGAGCTGCGGCAATCCTGCTGATCTGCGGGTTCGTGCCACGGCTTCGAAGCTATCGTTCCTTGTTTTTCGGCGGTTTCGTGCTCTTGTTGAGCACGGGCATTTTTCGGCGGCGCGACAATTTACTCGGCAAGTATCTGTTCTCCGGAGCGGGCGGGACGGTGCAGCTGCCGGTCGAACTGTTCGGCATCGCGTGGTGGATTCTCGGCGCATGGCTCATTCGAAGTTTGCTGACGCTGGTGCTCCGCCGGACTTTGTTTCCCAACGACAATCAGCCCCACGCGCGCCGTCTGTTTGCGGATCTGGCATCGGGCCTCGTGTACGTCGTGGCCTTCATGGGCATCATGGACACTGTGCTCAAGCAACCCATATCGGCCGTGCTGGCGACCTCCGGGGTGCTTGCGATCGTGCTCGGGCTTGCCATCCAGAATACGTTGGCCGATGTCTTTTCCGGCCTCGCCATCAATATCGAACGACCCTACGGGGCGGGTGATTGGATCACGATGGATGCGAACGTGGTGGGACGAGTCATCGAAATCAACTGGCGGGCCACCCGGCTGCGGACCGCATCGAACGAGATGGTCGTGATTCCCAACAGTGTCATCGCCAAGGCCGTCGTCACCAACCACCGCCGCCTGAATGTCCCGCTTCTGCGAACGTTACGGCTCAAGATTGAGCATACGACCTCGCCGGCGATCGTCATTGATGCGCTGCAATCCGCTGTGGCGGACAGCCCCGGCATTTCCTCCGAAACCGCGCCCATCGCCTATGCCAGTGAGTTTTCCGGCTCGCAGATCGCCTATGAGATTTACTTCGGTATTGACGACTATGTGGCGGCGCCGCAGGTGCAGTCGGAAGTGATTCGGCGAATTACCGGCAAGCTGTTGAGCAAGGGCATTGCGATCGGTCCTGTGGCCGCCGACGTGGTCATCGTTCAAAAGGGCATTACGCCGATCGCGACCTCGCCCGCGTGATGCACTGATGAGCAGTGCGTGCGCCAGCGCCCCGACGCGCAAAGTGCAACGTGCTTCAATCATGCCATGAACGCGGCAGGGAAAAGGCGACTGATGTGGGCGGCAGGGGTCGCATGCGGCCTTGCGCTGGGCAGTGCGGCTGCCGCCTCCCCGCCGTCCAACGACGGGAGACGTTCGCCGCTCGCCACGAGCGAATCGCGGCGAGCTGTTTCAGGACCGACCGGGGTGTTCCCGCCTCAGGAACACACGCCAACGCCGCGGCTCGATCTGCGCTTACCGGCAAATCCGGCAACCGCGAACATCCGCGACGCCGCCGCGGGCGGCGATCTGGTGCCATTTCCCTCAAGACCGGATCGCGATGGGGACACTCGCACGCCCCTGCCCACCTTGTCCGCCGGCGAATTGAATTATCGCACCATGAGCCAGGCCGAGATTCTTGCGCGCCGCGTGCATCGGGAAGGCCTGCCGATGGCGCGTCTCTGGCAGTCAAAATCCGCGCTGCTCAGCATCGGGTTGAACAATCGCGGCAAGCCGGGTCTGTGGTTGACGCAGAAAATACCTTAAGTGACCCCGTTGTCTCTGGGTGGACCGAGCAGCAGACGGACTTGGTGAGTCGAACCGTCGTTGATCAACGGAATGGTGATCGAGCTCCCGCACGGCAGTGACACGCCATCCAATTCCGCCTCGAGGAGTCCGCGGCTGACGGCTTGCGGGTTTTCGACCGCAATCTCGTAGCGTGAAGCGCAATACTTGAACGATATCTCAATCTTGGGCCAATGGTTCGGTACACAGGGGGCGAGCAACAGCTCGGTACCGTGGAGGCGAAAACCCAGGATCGACTCGAGCCCCGAGCGGTACATCCAGCCGGCGGAACCCGTGTACCACGTCCAGCCACCCCGCCCGACGTGCGGAGCGACCGAGTAGACATCGGCGGCGACGACGTAGGGCTCGACCTTGTAGCGATGGACGTCGGCACGTGTGCCGGTCCGATTGATGGGATTCAACATGGCAAGCAGCGCCGCCGACGTGGTCCCCAACCCCAGTTCGGCATAGGCCATGACCGACCACAGCGCAGCATGCGTGTATTGGCCGCCATTTTCACGGATGCCCGGGGGGTAGCCCTTGATGTAACCGGGATTGAGCGCCGTATGGTCAAACGGTGGTGTGAACAGCAGCGCGAGACCGCGGTCGCGCAGGATCAACTGAGCCTCGACCGCCGCCATCGCGTGCGCGGCCCGTGCCGGCTCCGCGGCCCCGGAGATCACCGCCCAGGACTGGGCAATCGAATCGATCCGGCATTCGGCTTGGGCCGCCGAGCCCAAGGGCGTGCCGTCATCAAAATATGCCCGCCGATACCAATCGCCGTCCCAACCGGAGTGCTCCAACGCGATTCGCAGCGCCGCGGCGTGGCTCCGCCAGTTCGCCGCCCGTTCATGCTCGCCGCGCGCCTGCGCGAACGGCGCGAATTCCGTCAAGGTGGCATGCAGGAACCAGCCCAGCCAGATGCTTTCTCCCTTGCCGCCCTCGCCGACGCAATTCATGCCGTCGTTCCAATCACCGGTCCCCATCAGCGGCAGGCCGTGCGATCCGACCTCGAGGCTTTGATCGAGTGCGAGCGCGCAATGCGTATACAGATTCGCGGTCTCATCGGATACGACGGGCTGGAAATACGCATCGTGCTCGCCGGCGCGCAGCGTCTGCCCCTCGATGAAGGGCACATTCTCCTCGAACACCGTCAAGTCGCCGGTGGTGCGCGCGTAGTGAGCGGCCACATAGGCCAACCACACCCGATCGTCGCTGACCCGGGTTCGGACGCCCTGGCCCTTCTGCGGCAGCCACCAGTGCTGGACGTCCCCCGCGATGAACTGGCGTCCGGCGGCACGCACCAGATGGTCCCGGGCAACGGCCGGCTGGGACACCGTCAGCGCCATGGAGTCCTGCAGCTGGTCGCGGAAGCCGTACGCACCACTCGCCTGATAGAACGCCGAGCGCGCCCACATGCGGCAGGCCAGGGTTTGGTATAGCAGCCAGCGGTTCATCATGATGTCGAGGGACCGGTCGGGCGTCTTGACTTGGACCACTCCGAGTACCGCGTCCCAATGCCTGTGCACGGCGTGAAGAACCTCATCCAGGTTGCTGCTCCGGTAGCGCGCGACGAGCGTTCGGGCCTGTCCTGCATCCGCCGCCTCGCCCAGCAGCCATACCACCTCGAGGGTTTGACCCGGTTCGAGCTCCATTGAAGTCTGCAGGGCGCAACACGGATCGAGGCCCGCACCGGCCCGCTTGGCAAGGGGATCGGGATGGGAAAGCGCCGCCGGATTTTTCAGCGTGCCGTGCCGACCCAAAAACTCGCGTCGATCACAGGTCCAGGATGTTTGCTGTCCCGACAGGTCGGCGAACGCCACATGACCTGCTGCGGCGACACTCCACGGATTGCGCGCAAACAGCGCGCCGGTCTCTGCGTCAAGTTCCGTTGTGATAAATGGCGCCGAGACGGATCGCGATTGTCCCAGAACCCACTCCGCATACGCCGTCACCGTCAGCCGTCGTGCCCTGCCCGTGACGTTGTGAATTGTCAGCCGGGATATTTTGACCGGATCAGCGGGTGCCACATACATGAGCAATTCCGACCGGATCCCGTGCGCCGAAAGTTCGAAATGGCTGTAGCCCTGGCCATGTCGTGCCTGGTACGAGCAGAGCGCATCCCGAATGGGCAGGGCGGTCGGACTCCAAATCTCGCCCGTTGCTTGATCGCGCAAGTACCACGACTCGCCCGGACGGTCGCAGATCGGGTCGTTCGACCAAGGCGTCAATTGATTTTCGCGGCTGTTTCTCGACCAGGTATACCCGCTGCCCTCGGCAGAAACTTGGAAACCAAACTCCGGATTGGCGATGACATTGATCCAGGGGGCCGGCGTCGACTGCCCGGGTCCAAGGATCGTCACGTATTCGTGGCCATCGCGGGCAAACCCCCCGAGTCCATTGAAGAACTCCAGGCTCGGCTCCGCGTTGGCTGCGGCCGCGGCTGCCGCGGCCGCGGCGGCTGGCGCCGTGTGCCGGGTCCCATGCGGCACGGCCGGCATCGGTTCCCGTTGCCGGTCGAGTTGATCGGCAAGGCTGCCGCGCTGCGCGGCCAGGACGATCCGCGCCGCCGAAGACAGCAAGCCCCGCGTTTGCTCCGAAATCAAATCCATGCGCAGTACGAACACCGAGCCCCGTGGATTGTCGACGGCAAGCCTTGGGCTCGATTGGCTCATGCGCAACTGCGTCTCCAAAGCGCTCTGCAGCTCCTCGACATACGAGTGGGCCCGCTCATTGAGAATCACCAAATCGACCGCCAGCAGCTTCATGCGCCAGTATTCATGGGCGCGGAGTACCTGCCGTGCCAGCTCGATTTCCTCGACATCGTCAATACGCACGAGCACGATGGGAAGATCCCCGGAAATTCCTTGCCCCCACAGTGCAGCGGGCGTTCCGCTGCCGCGAAGGATGGTGTCGGATGAGGAGCGCATCGACGGGTTGGCCAGCAGCACATGACTGGCGAGGCGCTGGAACAGATTGGCCTCGGCGGCGTCGATACCCAGGTGACGCAGCTGAACTTGGGCTTGGGTCCACGCGAGCGTGCCCGCGCGCACAAAGGCGTTCGCGTCGTGGTGTTTGTCGAGCAGATCCAATACGCCCTGACGAGTCGTCGTCACGCCGGTCCAATACGCGATGCGCACCGTGCCGCCGGCGGGAACCCGTAACCGGTGCCGTAGCGCGAAGACCGGATCCAAGACCGTGCCAACCGTATTCGACAACGGCCGGCCATCGCACACGGCGATCGGATCCCGCAATTCGTTGCCACGGCCGATGAATCGCGCCCGGTCGGTCTCGAACTCGACCGGGCGCAGGGTTTCGCCCTCCACCACGGCCTGATGGGCCGCCCAGACCTGCGGCTCGCCGCTGGTACGGCGCCGGCGCGTCGCGAGCAGCGCCCCCTCCTTGGCGGCATACTCGGTTTGCACGAACAGCTTCGAAAACGCCGGATGCGCAATATCGGCAGCCTGCGGTGCCAGCACGAGTTCGGTGTAGGAGGTGACATCCAGATCCCGGTCGCGGTGGCCGGTATTGGTGATCGTCACCCGGCGCACTTCGGCGTCATCTTCGGAGGAGACCAGGACTTCCAGCACGGTGGTTATCGTGGCATCGACGCGCAGGAATTCAGCGCGATCCTCGGTGAAAGTCACCTCATAGCGATCCGGTTCGATACCGCTCGGTTGATAGCCTGCCGACCACACGACGCCGCTGTCGACATCCCGCAGGAAAAAGTAGCTGCCCAGATCTTCGCGGGTCGCGTCTTCACGCCAGCGCGTTACCGCAAGATCGCCCCAGCGGCTATAACCGGAACCCGCCGCCGTGAGCATGACTGCATAGTGACCGTTGGACAGCAGGTGCACCTGCGGAACGCTGTCGTGCGGGGTGTGGATGCGGCGCACGTCGGCAACCCGGGCGTCATCGATGCGCGGTGCGGTGGTCACCTCCTCGGCGCGCGGGTGCGAGACCGACACGTCGCGCGGCTTGCGCTCCTGCAGCAACAGCTCCGTGGCCCGGATCATCGGTTCGGCGTGGAATCGGTCGCGCATGAGGCCGTCGAACAGCACGTTGTCGAGAGCGACCACCGTCATCCCCTGATGGTGGGCCATGAAGGCATGGATCACGGCAACTTTGGAACCCTCGGGGACGCGGCTGCGCGTGAAATCGAGCGCCTCGTAGAAACCATATCGGCCCCGGCCGCCGATGGACTCGAGCCGTGCGAAATTGCGCACCGCCGCCGCGGGATCCACCATCGCCGCGAGCGCGGTGGCGTAGGGTGCGATGACGGTGCTCTGGCTCAAGCCCCGCTTGAGGCCGAGACCCGGGACCCCGAAGTTGGAATATTGATAAGTCAACTCCAAGTCGCGTGCGTTGTACGCGGATTCGGAAATTCCCCAGGGAATCCCCAGTTCGGCGCCATAACGGATCTGCCGCTCCACGATCAATCGGTTGGTCTGATCGAGCAGGCTGCCGCCCGGTGCACGCAGCACCAGCGAGGGCATCAGATACTCGAACATCGAGCCCGACCAGGAAATGAGCGCCGCTCCGTGGCCGATCGGGGTCACCGCGCGGCCGAGTCGAAACCAGTGCTTTGCCGGCACGTCGTTCTTGGCGATGGCAAAGAAGCTTGCCAGACGCGCTTCGGACGCCAGCAAGTCATAACAGTTCGGGTCGATGCTGCCGTCATCGGTGCGGAAACCGATCGACAGCAACCGGCGCACCGGATCGAGCAGAAAGCCGAACTCCATGGCCTCGGCCAGCGACCGAGCGGTCGTTTCGAGGGCACCCAAACGGTGCCGCAGTCCGCTCTTGTCCTCGGTCGATTGAGCAATGTCGCGACGCCAGCTCAATATCGATCGCTGGGCTGCCTCGGTCCAGAACCGCAGGTCCGAGCCCGAGTCGCCCAACTCGTGGGTCAGGGTGCGGGCGACGTCGACCGTCGTTGCGGCGGCTGATTCCATGTGCCAGGGGTCACCTGCGGCCAGCGTCGCGGCGAACGCATCAAAAGCACTGACCAGCTGTTGCCTCGCCATGGCCTGGGCGTGCCGATCATCGGGAAGCCGCTCGAGCGCCTCGCGCGCCAGCGCGAGTGAGTCTTCTGATCCGGCCACCGCGGTGGACAACGGTACGGATTGATTGACCCACTCACGGCACGAATTGGCGAGGGCGATGAGGTGCGCCGCGAGATTTCCGCTGTCCACCGATGAGACGTAGTGCGGTTCGAGCGGACGACAGTCGCGGGTATCGTACCAATTGTAGAAATGACCGCGAAAGCGCTGCAGCCGGTTCATCGACGCCAGCGTCGCCTCGAGGCGCTCCACGGTATCGACCGTCCCGGCCCAACCGAAATCGCGCGCGCAAACGCTTGCCAGGAGGTAGAGCCCCATATTGGTGGGCGAGGTGCGATGGGCCACCACCGGAAGCGGATCTTCCTGAAAATTATCGGGTGGCAGCATGTTGTCGTCGACAGTCACGAACCTCTCGAAGTAGCGCCAGGTTTGGCGTGCGACCCTCCTCAAAGTGCGTGCGTCGACCGCGCTCACCATCACGCGGCCTGCGACGAGCGGCGAGACGCTGATCCACACCGCGAGCGCCGGGGCGGCGAACCAAACCAGGAGGAAAGGGGCGGCCACCCAGCCGGCGCCGGTGTGTCGTGCCAGGACGATTCCCAGACCGGCCAGCGCGAGCAGAACGCCGCCGCTCATGCGCCGATAGGCACCGGCAAGATCCAACCGTGAACTCGAATCCGTCTGGGCGGCAGTCACCCATTGCAAAAGATTCCGTCGACTCACGAACAATCGGAACAGCGTGCGTGTCACCGCGTCACTCATCAGCCAGGCCTGATGCGCCAGGAACGTGATGAGAAATGCGGTCTGGTTGGCGGCGAGGCCAATATCGCCACGCAGCGCAAACAGGTGGCTGCGGACACTGATCCCCTTGCGGCTCGGAATCACGGCGGCAATCATCGGGATCAGCGCCGGCAGCGCGATTGAAACGATGATGAAGAGCGTCCAGAGGAGTGCGGCCGGCCGCGGCAGCGTCCACCCGACCAGCAGCGCGGCGAGGGCGGAAGGGGCGGACAGCGTGCGACGCAGATTGTCCAGCATCTTCCACTGGCCGATCAAGGATACCCGGCTGCTCCCTCGGGTGCCGCCGGCTGCATCCTTCCGTCCCAGCACCCAGGGAAGCAATTGCCAGTCTCCGCGTGCCCAGCGGTGTTGGCGTGCTGCGGCAGCGTCGTAGCGCGAAGGGAATTCCTCGACGACCTGGATGTCGGAGACCAGGCCGGCGCGGGCGAAAATTCCTTCGAAAAGATCATGGCTCAGCAGCGAGTCGTCCAGAACGCGACCGCCGAGTGCGGCCTCGAAGGCGTCGATGTCATAGATGCCTTTGCCGGCGTAGGAACCTTCGCCAAACAAGTCCTGGTAGACATCCGATGCGGCGGAAGAATAAGGATCGATGCCGCTGGCACTCGAGAATATACGTTGGAAGCGCGAGCCTTCACGGCCAACGGGCAGCGACGGTGCCACGCGCGGCTGCAGCACCGCATAGCCGTCCAGAACCTGGCCGGTGGCGGAGTCGAACCGGGGTTGATTCAATGCATGCGCCATCTTCCCCACCAGTCGGTGCACACAATCCCGCGGCAGTCGGGTGTCGGCGTCGAGCGTGATCACGAAGCGGACGTCGGCGGGCACGTCCGGCGCCTGACCGTTGACGCCGATGAAGGTGGTGTCGGTGGCTCCTCTCAGCAG
>Ga0181534_10002602_pt1 | contig 11075 bp, 7 predicted proteins | sample PEATcosm2014_Bin_37_FD_119758 | JGI IMG/M metagenome (GOLD analysis project Ga0181534, IMG submission 119758) | Peatland microbial communities from MTU Mesocosm Facility, Houghton, MI, USA - PEATcosm2014_Bin17_10_metaG | ecosystem: Environmental > Terrestrial > Soil > Wetlands > Peat | place...
ATGCATGGCGTCATCTTCCATGTGCAGAATGAACTCTCCGAGGTCATTGTGCTTTATAATGATCGCGCCCTCATTGGAGGATAGCATGCCCGGTTTGTAGCCATTCTCTCCCCAGCTCCAGGTATTGCGGAACCAGATCGTAGGCAGGATATTGATAGCCGCATCTTCCTTCCCCCGGTTATGTACCGTGATCCTGATCAGGATATCCTCGGTATCCGCCTTGGCGTATTCCAGGAAGATATCGAAGTATTTATCCTCATCGAAGACCCCGGTGTCCAATAGCTCGTATTCAGGGTCCATCCTCGTTCGCTTTTTGTTCTCGGCCAACAGGTCATCATAAGGGAAGGTAGCCTGCGGATACTTATACAGCATCTTCATGTAGGAATGAGTGGGAGAGGAGTCGAGATAATAATAAAGCTCTTTCACATCTTCCCCATGATTACCCTCATATCCCGTAAGCCCAAAAAACCTTTCCTTCAGGATGGGGTCTTTCTTATTCCAAAATGCAAGGGCAAAACAGAGCAGCTGCCTCCGGTCACAAATGCCGCCGATCCCTTCCTCTCCCCAGCGCCAGGCCTTGCTCCGCGCCATATCATGCGTCGTATAGGTCCAGGGCTCTCCGTCCGCGCTATAGTCTTCTCTCACCGTGCCCCATTGACGGTCGGACACATAGGGACCCCATTTCTTCCAGGTCGGGTCCAGTAAACGATCTTTTTCCATATGATAAATTTATCCATTCGTGCTGAAGCCGGGATATAAGGTCATTCCGCCATCGACAAATAAGGTGATGCCCACTACATAGTCGGAATCATCACTGGCCAGCCAAACGGCCGCAGCACCGATATCTTCGACTACCCCCACCCGATCGTAAGGGATCAGCTCCAGCAGCTTTGCCTCCGCCGCAGGCGTATCCCAGGCCGAACGATTGATCGGCGTCTTGATAGCGCCAGGGCCGATGCTGTTCACCCTGATCTTGTGTGGGGCAAATTCCTGAGCAATGCTCTTCATGAGTTGCATGATCCCCCCTTTGCTGGCCGCATAATTCGCATGACCTCCCCAGGGGATCACCTCATGCACACTACTCATACAGATGATCTTGCCGGCAGCTTTCGATCGCTCCGGGACGACTCCCCTTCGCAGGAACTCCCGGATAGCCTCCCGCGCACAAAGGAACTGCCCGGTAAGATTAACGCCCAGGACATAATTCCATTGCTCCAGGGTCATATCCTGAAAAGGAGCATCCCTTTGCAAACCCGCATTATTCACCAGGATATCTACTGTCCCATACCGCGCGATCACATCGGCAAACATCTTCTGCACTTCATCTTCCTTGCTGACGTCACATTGATAAGTAATGCCGTCTCCCGCCGCTGCCTTGATCTCTGCCAATACCGCTTCTGCGGCATCATGCGTGGCCGCCACCGGATGATTCAGAACGACGATCGCTCCCGCCGCCGCCAATGCTTTGGATACGCCTGCTCCAATCCCCGAGCTGGCGCCTGTAATGATCGCAACCTGACCCTGTAATTTTTTTTCCATGAGGTTTGTAGAATAATAATGTTATAAAATATGTGCTGGCAAGCAGATACGGGTGATCTGGAAATGGTCACCATTGCCCGGAAAACGAACACGATGATCCCGGTAAACATCTATGCTTATTCCGGCAGGGTAGGACGGTCAGGTCAAATTAGAAGAGGGCAAACAATTGTTTGTCAACTAAATGTAACATTTAATCGGATAAGCCATGCTTAGGCTGAATTAAATTTTGGCTTTTTTTTTAAAATGTAGACAGACTTGTCTGAATGTATATATATTTGTGTTGTGAAAACGACAGACACTTCCGTAAGAGAGCATATCGTAGAGACCGCTTGCCGGCTTTTCTACACCCAGGGATACAACCTCACCGGGATCAACCAGATCATCGAAGAGGCCGGGGTGGCGAAGGCCAGTCTCTATTATCACTTCCCTTCCAAGGAAGACCTCTGCGTGGAATACCTGCGAAAACGCTATGAGATCTTTTGGGCCGGTATCCTGGTCCGCGCACTGGAAGGGATAACCGATCCGCGCGAACGTTTGCTGACTGCCTTCTCCTGCCGGTCGGAATATATGTTGAATACCAATTTTGGCGGATGTGCATACGTGCGTATTATTTCTGAATTGCCGCAGCGGGGAGAGAAGATCAATGCACAAGTCCGGTTGCAAAAGAACAAACAAAGACTTTTTTTCCGGGAAGAAGTGAGCAGGCTGAAAGGAATAGATCCTTCCCAGGTCGAAGAACTGGCCGATACGATTTTCCTGTTGTTCGATGGCTGTACTTCCCAATGCCAGCTTTATCAGGAATTGTGGCCGATCGACAATGCCAGAAAAGCCGTAGAAAAATTGATCTCTTCATAGTTCAATCTTAGATGAAATATATGTGTGGAACAAGTTGAACCTTGCATCCCGATCATGATCGTATGCGTATTGCTTGCTGCTTGATTTTTAAATAACCAAAATAACCGGAAACCGAGTACTTCATTCCGGACACCCGACAATTTACTTTTATGTGGATCGTTCGCTTAGCCTTGCGACGCCCCTATACTATAGGTGTGATCGCCTTCTTTATCCTTATTATGGGAGTATTGGCCATCAAATCCATGTTAGTGGATATCTTCCCTGTGATCGACATACCCGTGGTCTCTGTAGTATGGAGCTATCCCGGCCTGTCCGCGGATGAGATCGAGAAGAGAGTGGTATTACTTAGCGAAAGAGGTATCTCCTCTTCCGTCAATGGCGTTGAACATATCGAGTCGCAGTCCCAACCGGGTATCGGCCTGCTGAAGGTCTACTTCGAAAAAGGAACGGATATCGGTTCCGCCATCGCTCAGATGAATGCGGTCTCCAGTACCAGTCTTCGGTTAATGCCACCAGGCATGCAACCCCCCTTTATCCTTCAGTTCAACGCTTCCAATGTCCCGGTAGCCCAGCTCACACTGTCGAGCAAGACCCTGGCAGAAGATAAGATATTTGACTATGGGCTGAACTTTATCCGTCTTCGCTTATTCACGATCCCTGGTCTCTCTACTCCCGCACCCTATGGAGGCAAGACCCGGCAGATCATGGTAGATATAGACAATAGGGCACTAACGGCAAAGGGCATTTCTCCCAATGACGTGCTGAATGCGCTGCAGGCCTCTAATATCATTATCCCGGCCGGCACGACCAAGATCGGTACAAAAGAATATAATATCGCCCTTATCTCAAGCCCTGACCAGCTGGCGGAGTTCAATAATATTCCTGTAAAGATCGTCAACGGTCAGACTGTGACCCTTGGCGACCTGGCCAAGGTGTCGGATAGTTATGCAGACCAGATCAATGTTGTAAGGGTCGACCGCAACCGGGCTGCTTATCTGACCATCCTCAAGAAAGCCAATGCTTCCACCCTCGCCGTAGTGGAAGGCGCCAAAGCCATGATACCCGTGATCAAGGAACTGGCCCCTGAAGGATTGGAGATGAAGATCGATTTCGATCAGTCCGTATTCGTCCGCAATGCCATTGAAAGTGTATTACACGAAGGTGTGATCGCTTCTATCCTGGTGTCGCTCATGATCCTCGTCTTCCTGGGAAGCTGGAGAAGTGTGATCATCGTTTGTACTTCCATCCCCCTGGCGATCCTCGTCTCCATCATCGGGCTCAACCTTACCGGTAATTCTCTCAACATTATGACCCTGGGCGGGCTTTCTCTCGCCATCGGTATGCTGGTGGATGATGCTACTGTGACGGTGGAGAATATCCATCGCAACCGTTCCCTTGGCAAGCCCCTCACCGTTGCGATTCTGGATGGGGCCCGCGAGATCGCCACTCCGGCCCTGATGGCCACGCTCGCCATTTGTATCGTGTTCTTTCCGGTAGTATTGCTCACCGGTCCCTCCCGCTTCCTTTTCACCCCGATGGCCTTATCCGTGGTGCTGGCCATGCTGGCCTCTTATTTTCTGTCGCGGACCCTCGTACCCACGCTTTCGCGTATGCTGATGGAAGGTGAGGAACTGCATCACGAGGGGCCACACGACCACCCCGCATTGGAAAAGCGGCCCAGTCCGATGACCCGCTTTTCCCGTCGTTTTAACTCGGCCCGAGACCGGGGATTCGACAAATTCCGCGAATCCTACGGCAGATTACTGCATACCATGTTGATGAACAAGAAGACCACACTCCTTATCGCCATCCTGGTCCTGGTCATCACAGGCGGCCTGTTTCGCGTGATCGGAACGGACTTCTTCCCCTCTACCGACGTAGGGTTAATGAAGCTGCACTTCAGAGCGCCTTCCGGCACCCGTATCGAAGAGACGGAGCGACTGGTCGACCTCGCAGAACAACATATCCAACAGATCATCCCGGCTGATGAACTGAGTACGATCAACGATATGCTCGGCATCCCCACATTCTTCAACCTGGGATTCGTCTCAACGGATAATACCAGCAGTATGGACGCGGATATCCTGATCTCTCTCAAAGAGAAACACCATCCTACCGTGGAATACATGAAAAAGATCCGGCAGGACCTGCAAGAAAATTTTCCGGGCTGCTCCGCTTATTTCCAGCCTGCCGATATCGTCAGCCAGGTATTGAACTTTGGCCTCTCTGCTCCTATCGATATCCAGATCCAGTATCCGGACTATAATAAATCCTGGGAATATGCCCGCACCCTGCGCGATGGCATACGCCAGATCCCCGGCACACAGGACGTCAATATCAAACAGATCCTTGACTACCCTACGATCAAGCTGAATGTGGACAGGGTCAGAGCAGGCCAGATGGGACTTACCCAACGCGACGTCGCCAATGACATGCTGATCGCCCTGAGCTCCAGCGGGACCGTTTCTCCCTCTTATTATATCAATCCGCAGAATAACGTGAACTATCTCGTTGCCGTAAAAGTGCCGACCGAAAAGCTCAATTCTGTGCAAAGCCTCCTGGCCATGCCCCTGACACCAGCCAGCAACAGCCTTACGTCTTCGCCTGCCGGCTCACCCACCGACCTGCCGGCATCACAGACCCAATCACTGGGCAATATCGCCTCTGTCAATACAGAAGACAGATACAATCTCATCAACCACTACACGGTACAAAGGGTGATGGATATAACCGCCAATGTAGAAGGACGTGATCTCGGCTCCGTCACCAGGGGGATCGAGGCAAAGATCGCCGGACTGGGCAAACTGCCTCAGGGGATGCATATCAATGTACGCGGTCAATCCGATGTGATGAACAGCTCCTTCAAGACACTCGGCATCGGCCTGATCCTGGCTATCGCCCTGGTATACCTGCTGATGGTCGTGCTTTTCCAATCCTGGCTCGACCCCTTTATCATTATGATGGCCATCCCGGGCGCCTTTGCCGGTATCCTTTGGATGCTGGCCCTGACTGGCACTTCCATCAATGTGGTCTCCCTGATGGGATCTATCGTCGCGGTGGGGATCGCCGTATCCAACTCGATCCTGCTGGTGAGCTTTGCCAATGAGGTCCGGGCAGGGACAGGGATGTCCGCACTCGACGCAGCCCTCGAAGCAGGAAAGACCCGCCTCAGACCCGTCTTGATGACGGCGATCGCCATGGTCCTGGGTATGATCCCCATGTCCCTCGGCACCGGAGCAGGTGGTGAGCAAAACTCCCCATTGGGTCGCGCGGTCATCGGAGGTTTGCTGGTTGCAACAGTCGTCACCCTGTTCATCGTCCCTGTCGTCTATTCGATCCTTCGGAAGAAGGCGCCATCCTTGCACCAGCTGGATGCGCAATTCGAACAGGAGCTCGCCGAAGGGCAACATGCCTGATCCCTTCGACCGAATGAGCGACCCAAAAGCCGAAAGGCCCTCCGGCCAGCAATCGACAACCCAAATCAGCAATCGACAACCCGAATTAAAAAATACGCAAAGAAGCTAAAACGTTTGTATATGACTGCAATTACGCACAACAGAAAACCTGCCCGGCTGATTATAGGCGGCATCGCGATAATCATCCTGGCAGCGATCGGATTACTGCTCCTGATCAGCAGACAGAATACCAGTATTGCCGGAGAGATCAATGACCGGACCGCCGCCTTTAGGAATGGCCCCGTCGTCAAATCCGCCCCCGTCAGTCATTCCGAACCTAAACGGGAACTGGTACTGATCGGCGAGGCAAGACCCTTCCAGAATACCATCCTATACGCCAAGACCGGCGGCTACCTGGATAAGATCTTTGTGGACAAAGGAGATAAAGTAAGGCAAGGCCAGTTACTGGCTACCATCATCTCCCCGGAAATTGACCAGGATTACCAGGCTGCCGTAGCCGACCTGGAGAACAAACGCAAGATCCTCGACAGGGACGTAAAGTTGCTTCAGAAGGATTATATCTCCACCGAAGATAAGGAGCAGACAGAGACAGCCGTCAAGGTAGCCGAAGCCAGGGTAAGGTCCCTGAAAGAACAACAACAATACAAGAATATCACAGCTCCCTTCTCCGGTACCGTAACGGCCCGTTTCGCAGACCCGGGCGCGCTCGTTCAGAATGCGACCAACGCACAGACCAGCGCCCTGCCCCTGGTGACGGTCTCTGAACTGGATAAGATCCGTATCTACGTCTATATCGAGCAGAAGGACGCCGCGTATGTCCGTACCGGCTACCCCGTCACGATCACGATGACCGAACGCCCCGAACTGGCTATTAAAGCCAAGGTCCTTCGCGTCGCAGGCCAACTGGACCCCCACACCAGGATGATGCTTGCGGAGATCGATCTCCCCAATACGGAAAATGTCATTATCCCAGGAAGCTATGTACAGGTTCATATACAGGGCCCTTCCACGACACAACTGCTGATCCCTTCCGATGCCCTCGTTATTCGCAAGGACAAATATTTCGTGCCGGTGATCAAGACGGACAATACCTTGCATTTCCAGGAGATAAGGATCGGAGAGAATACAGGCGTGGTCGTCACCGTGCTAAGCGGACTCCAGGATAGCGATCGCGTAGCCCTGCATGTTGGAGCCGATCTGACAGAAGGACAAAAAGTAAGACCGGAATAGGGCTCCGCCCAGTTAAGCACCGGCATTATTCACTGAAAGGAATATGATTCATATGAACAGACAAGCGTTACTGCAAGACATCAAAAGAAGATCAGCTCGTTTAGGAGCGCTGCTATTCTTTTTCTCACTCATGGGCCATGCCCTGACGCAGCCCCCCGGACCTGCTGCGCCAGCCGGTTTCCCGACCCGTCAACGATCCTCTGCACCTCACCCGGATCCGAGGGTCCTGGGTTTGCAGGATTGTATCGACATTGGACTGGCCCGCTCCACCGAAGTGTTGAAAGGTAAGAATAACGTGGAACTGGCTGGCGCCCTCGTATTGAATGCCTATGGACAATTCCTGCCCGACCTGAATGCAGGCGCAGGCTATAACTATTCCGCCGGCAAAAGCATGGCCAGCGCAACTGGCCCCTACCTGGTCAATGCTAACCGAAGCGCCTTCAATTACCAGCTCACCAGTACCTTGAATATCTTCACGGGTCATTATAACACCGCTTCGCTCAAGGCCGCCACACTAGGCAGGAAAAGCTACGAACTCACCCTGGAAAGGGCCCGCCAGCAGATCAGCCTCGATATCACTCAAAGCTTCCTGCAGGTTGTCCTGGACCGTAAGGTCGTATCCCTGGAGCAAGAGAACTGGAAGACATCTACAGATAGAGAAAAACAACTGACCGCATTGACCGAGGTGGGCCGTAAAGCACTGGCTGACCTTTATCAGCAACAGGCTCAGACCAGCCGCGACCAATCGTTGCTGATCGACGCACAGAACAGACTTCGCACCGACAAGATCCTGCTGCTGAAAAAATTGCGCCTGGACTCCCTGGAACAATATGAATTTGGAGAAGTCCCCATCGATGAGCAACCCCAGACGGAATTATATGGCAACGAGCAGGCGCTCGTAAACAGAGCGCTCACGCAAAGGGTCGACCTGCAGGCGTTCAAACTCGATAAAGAAGTAGCAGAGTGGGATATCAGGAAATTCCGGAGCGGTTACCTGCCCAAAGTATTCCTGGGTGCAGGTGTATTTTCCAATGGCGCTTATTTCAACACGCTCTACGTGAATGGGATCTATTCCAAACCCCCTTCTCAGACAGGGATCGGCGATCAACTGACCCGGCAGATCAACGGGTCCATATCCGTCAATGCCTCCTGGGCCATATTCGATCGTTACTATACACGATCCAATGTAGCGATCGCCAGGATCGCATCCAGCAATGCACAGATCGATTATGAGAACCAGCATATCCAGATCGTCTCGGAGATGCGACAGGCTTATGGCGACTATACTACCGCCCTGCAACAGATCGAGACGGCCGACAAAGGCGTCATCGCTGCAGAAAAAGCCTATGAGACCCTGAATGGTCGTTACCGGGAAGGGGCCGCAAATTTCATAGAACTCTCGACGGCCCAGATCAATCTCCTCCAAGCCAGACAGACGAAGATCGAAGCGACCATCTCCCTGATGCTGCAAAAGAAGGTAATTGATTTCTACCTCGGCGCTAACTAAATAAAAGTCGACTAAATAAAGAGGGGCTGTCAACGACAGCCCCTCTTTAACCTTTTACACGATATAATTCCATCCGTGGACATCTTCCTTTCTACCGTATCTTATATTATCCAATGCGGTCTTTAATAACTCGGAAACAGCCGGCCGGTCAGATGAAGGCAGATCATAGTCTACTCCATCGATGCCGATCGTCCGGATAGGAGAGATCACTGCGGCCGTACCGGCCCCAAATGCTTCCCGGATCGTCTTTTTGTCAAATGCCTTTTTCAACTCTTCCACGGCGATAGGTCTTTCCTCTACCGGTATGCCAGCATCCTTCGCCAGCCTGATCAGACTGTCACGCGTAATGCCATCCAATATGGAATCGGATAATGGAGGCGTAAGCAACGTATCTCCGATCACAAAGAAGACGTTCATAGCGCCGGATTCCTCGATGTGGTTATGATCTTTTCCATCTGTCCATAAGAGCTGATCATATCCCTCCTCCTTTGCCTTTTGCGTTGGATAAAAAGCTCCTCCATAATTGCCTCCACATTTGGCATACCCCGTCCCTCCCTTGGGCGCCCTTGAAAAATCTCTTTCCACTTTTACACGGACAGGTTTGCTATAATATGGGCCTGCAGGAGAGGCTACTACCGTATAACGATAAGTGCCTGAAACATGCGCCCGCAATCTTGCCTCCGTTGCAAAGATGAAAGGCCGGAGATAAAGAGCACTTCCCGCCTGCCCCGGCACCCAGTCTTTTTCCAGGATCACCAGCCTGCGCAGCCCCTCGATGAATACATCCTGCGAGACGATAGGCATGGCCAGCCGCTCCGCCGACCTGACAAAACGCTCATAATGTTTTTGCGGACGAAAGATCTGTATGGCCCCGCCATCCATCCGGAAAACCTTCATGCCTTCGAAGATCGTTTGCCCGTAGTGCAGGGCCAGCGTAGTAGGGGAGAGCGAAAAATCCCCGAAAGGCAGGATCTGTGGCGTCTGCCATTCCCCATCGGTATAATCGCTGATCAACATGTGGTCCGTCGTATATTGCCCAAACTCCAGATTGTCCCAATCCACCTCATGGATCCGGGAATGAGTCGCCCTTTGCACAGGGATGTATAAAGAAGTACTGGTTTCCATGATCTGTATATTTAAATGTGATTATTCTGTCCATACAACAGACTATTCCCTATCCGAATGCTCGCCTCTATAAGCAGATCAAAATCGGCCAACCGGCTGCGATGATTCGTGATCGCAGCACGAATGGCATACCGGCCATTGAGCAGGGTATAGGATGGTGCCGCTATCCCTTCTTCCTGTAATTGCATTAACAACTCCTTATTCAATAGGTTCAATTCCCTTTCATCCAGGTTACCAGGATTAAAGCGGTAACATACGATGTTCAGGGAGACGGCTGCCAATAGCTCCAGCTCCGGCCTGCTTTCGATCTGCATGCCCAGGTATTTCGCCTGGTCGAGATTCTGACGGACCTGCCGGGCAAATCCTTCGATACCATGTTCTTTCAACAACATCCATACCTTCAGCGCCTTGAACCCACGGGATAATTCCATCCCATAGTTGGAGAAGGGGTCCGGACCACCAGACAATCCCCGCTCATGCGCGACAAGATAATTCACGGAGGAACTGAACGCCGCCCGATGGGCGGCAGCATCCTTGATCAGTACACATCCCACTTCGTAGTTCACATATAACCATTTGTGGAAATCAAAAGTGAGACTGTCCGCTTCGGTAAAACCTTTGAAAGACCCCGCTAATTCAGGCAAAAGCTTCGGAATAGCGCCAAAGGCACCGTCGATATGATACCATAACCCCTCTTGTTTCGCGATGACCGCAAGCGCCGAAAGGTCATCGATAGCGCCGGTATTGACCGTTCCTGCATTGCCGATGAGGCAGAAGGGGATAAGCCCCGCCTTCCTGTCTTCAACGATCAGTTGTCTTAATACATCTATACGTATACGGCAGTTATCGTCCACCGGTACTTTACGGAAGTTGTTGCTGCCGATCCCGATCACCTCGACCCCCTTGGCCAGGCAGTTATGTGTTTCCGAAGAACCATAGACGATCAACTGTCCTTCTACGGCTCGTAACCCCTCCTGCTTGATCCGGTTATTGAAATGATTTCTTGCCACGATCAGCGCCGTGATATTGGCCATGGACCCGCCACTCGTCAGGATACCACTCGAAGTGAGCGGAAACCCGAATGCCTCCTTGCACCAGTCCAATACCTGATGTTCCACATACATCGGAGCATGATCCCCGATACTGACGTTGGCATTCATCCCACTGGCCAGCATATCAGCCAGCATCCCGAACGAAGTACCCCCACCCTGTACCCAGGACCAGAAACGGGGATGGATATTATTACAATTATAAGGCAACACCAGCCGCAGGAAATCGGCATATACCGAAGCGGGCTCCTGTGGAGACAAGGGCAAGGGCTGCTTTAATCCATCGAGCACCTCGCCGGGGATCGGTTTCCACACCGGCCCGTCTTTCACGTTTTGAAGATGATCCATCATGTC
>Ga0181534_10002603_pt1 | contig 11073 bp, 13 predicted proteins | sample PEATcosm2014_Bin_37_FD_119758 | JGI IMG/M metagenome (GOLD analysis project Ga0181534, IMG submission 119758) | Peatland microbial communities from MTU Mesocosm Facility, Houghton, MI, USA - PEATcosm2014_Bin17_10_metaG | ecosystem: Environmental > Terrestrial > Soil > Wetlands > Peat | place...
CGCGGCTTGGGACGAGCCAAGATTTCCTGCTCGCGCTCCAGCCGCTGCCGCACCCCTTCCCACACCATGGACGCCACCTTGGCCTCCCGGTGATACTCGATCACCAGCGCCTCATACTTGTCCGGCCCGCCCGGCGTGGTGGCGGCGTCCAGGTTCTTCAGCCGCACATCGAACTTGGCGCACTCCGATTCCGCAATCTTTTCGATGACCTCGAAGCCGGGCATCGCTAACACCTGCCCCAGCGCCGTCCGCTCCTTGTCATCCGGTTCGTAACTTGCCGATGTCATTCCGCCGTCGCCGCCCCGCTCAACTCGTTCGTCAACTGCAACTTATCCAGCGCCCGCTCCGCCAGGTTGCCAAACGTCTTCTGCTCCTGCAGGCTCGAATCCACCTGGCCCTGCGCCTGAATCTGCGCCAGCTTCCCGCCCGGCCCCATCTGCGCCGCCTGCTGCTGCCGCTGCTGGTTCCGCGCCATCTCTTTCTCGGTCAGCGGCCGGATGATCTGGTTGGCCAGCCCCGGCGAACAATGGCTCACCTGCAGCAGCAGCTTGTAAATCGTCTGCAAATCGATGGTCGTGCCATGCACATCCGCCAGGAACTGCTGCATCTCCGGGTTCATCCCGTACTCGAAGATCAGCACCAACTGCTGGGCCAGCAACCGCAGGCTGGCAAGCTTGGCTGACATTAACACATCGTAGTCGAATTTGGCGCTGTGAAAATCGTCCCAATCAAACGGCTTCGCTCCCGTCTCCGGGTCGCCGTCCAAAAACGCCCTGCCCAACTCCTCCCCCAGGATCTTCTCGATCTCCTCGTCGCTCATGTGGTGGAACACAAACCACACAATGGCCCCAATGTAGGGCAGGAAGATCTGCTGGATCAGGTTATCCATCGGGCCATCCAGCCGGCCTTCGCTCTTGGCCGCCATGATGTTCGACCCGCCCGCCGTGCGCCCCATGCCCGCCCGCGGCCCCGCCGAGCTGCCCTGCACCAGCAGGCTATCCGCCCCCGTCTGCGACTCCCCGCGCCGGGTCGACTCCTGCAGCACGGCAAAAACCTCCGGCGGCACCTTCGCCGTCTCCAGCAGCTTCATGCCGCCGGCGGTAAAGGCCTGCTCCGTGACCGTCATCACCTTGCCCGCGCCAATGCGCAGCACGCGCGGCGCCTGTCCAATCGTGTCCGGGGCCAGGTGCGGGGCGTTCAGGTTCAGGGCCAGAAGCTTCAGCGCCGAGTTCACCACCCACTGGTTCAACTGCTGGTTATTCGACCCCAACTGCCCCACCCCCAGCCCCAGCATGGCGTTGGGCCGGTTGTAGTAGTTGGCCGAAAGGTAAAAGAAATCCGCCTCGCCCGAGCGGATCACCACTTTTTTGTTCAGGACGCAGATCACGCGCCCATTCTGCTGATCCAGATATTGCAGCAGCTCGAGCTTGTTGCGCAGGGGGTTCGACTGGGGCGTGCTCTCGCCCTTGGCCATGTGGATGCCGCCCGCCATGTTCTGCCCCAGTTGCGCCGCCTGGGGAACGCCCTGCCGGTTATCCGTCTCCGCCTGCGCGAAAAACAGATCGATCAGCGACCCGGCCACCACGGTTTCGCGGTCGGTTTCGTCCCGACGCAGCAGGTCATCGTTCTCGTCCACCATCTGCGGCGGAATCGTCGCGCCGGGGATGTCATAGCGCGGGTTCAGCGCCAACTCCTGCAAATCGTAGAAGTCGACCATCGTCCGCTGCACCACCCACTTGGCCAGCCGGATGTCGCCGCCCTTGGCGCGCGGATCCCACACGATGCAATCTTCCGATCCCAGGTCGATAAACTCAAATTTCAGCCGCTTCACCTGCTTGTACGTCCTGGTGATCTTCGGAGGCCCCAGCCGCCGCGCCTTTGTGCCCGCTGGGTCCAGCGTGGAGGGCAGCTTCACCTCCGAGGACTCCCGCTTCTCGATGCACTCCTCCTCCTCCTCCACATACACCACCGCCGCCCCGGTGCCTTTCAACCCCCACTGCTCCAGCAGAAGCTTGAATTCTTCCTTAAAGCCGTGCTTCAGCCCCGGCATGCGGTCGGCCCCGGCGGTCGCGCCGTTCGGCCCGGCTTCCTTCATCAATCGCCCAATGACGGTCGTCCAGGCCAGCGCCGTTTCCGGGCTCATGTTCGGCCCCGGCGTGATCACCAGCGGCGGGTCCTCGGCAAACAAGGCCTGCATCACCTGCGATGTAATGGAGTTGCACTGCGTGGCCACGTCGAAGAAGCGCAGATTCGGCTCCAGCACATAGGAGCCTTCCCAGAAGCTATAAGCCCGCGGCGAGTTATAGACAATGTCGCAGGCCGTCCACTCCAGCTTATAGGAAGCTTCCTGCCCCAGGTAGCTTTCCGCCTCCCGCCAGGCCTCCACCACCATGGCCAGCTCGGCCGCCTCGCTGGCCAGCATCCCGGACGCGGTAAAGCTCTCCCGCGTGAGGGGCTGCTGGGCGGCGTCAGTTTGTGGTAGGACAGCCATTTATTCCGGTAACTCCATACTCAGCAAATCCGCCATCCCTCCCTGCGGCTGCATGGCCCGTACTTGCATGTTTTCCCAGCCCATCGACTGCCGCGCCCACAGGCTCTCCGGCCCCGGCGCCCCGCTGCCCAGCAGCAAGTCCGTCTCGGTCATAAATTTCCGGCACATCAGGTTCATCGCCGAGACAATGTCGTCATGATGCTTGGGATGGGGAAAAACTTCAAGTTCCTCGTAAGCTTCCTCCAGCTTCTCAATCCCTGTGGAAAACACCAGCTTGCCCGCCTCCAGCACCCGCACCGTCCAGTCGGCGTCGTTTTCCGTGCGCTTCCACTTCCCCTGCCCGATCGGCTCCCACTCGATGTTGACGAACCCGCCGCTCATCCCGCTCAGCCGCCGCAGCTCGTCCTCAATATCGTTATGCAGCCATTGCACCCCGACGGAATCTTCAATCACCACCCGGCTGGGGCGCTGGCGAAAAATCTCCTCCGCAATCCAGCGGAACATGAACCGCTTATCCACCCGCGAGCGCGCAATCTGGGTCACGTAAATGCGCCGGTCATGCAGCAGCCCCGTCATCAGCACGCTAAAATCCGCCCGCTCCTTCGTCGAATACGCCAGGTCGCCCGTCATCACGCAAATACCATCGCGTGGAACCAAGTTCCAAGGCTTCGTAGCCCTCACCAACCCGTCGCGGGTAAACTTGGTCGCGGTTTTCAGGGAAACGTCCAGCAGCTTCTGCGTGGCCACCATGTCGCGCCCGTTGGGCAGCGACCATTCCCGCTTCAAGTCCGCCAGCGTGAACTCCTGCGGGTCCCACATCTCCACGTCGCCATCGTCCAGCTCCTGCATCTTCTCCCAGCTTTTGCCCAGGCTCTTGGCCAGCTCCGTGATCTTCCCCGCCGGCCGCATCAGCACCGCCACCATCGGCGGCTGGTTCAGCCGCACCCGCTTCTCCTCCATGGCCACCACCTCGCAGTTGTAATCCCCGGCCACGTAGGGGGTAAAGATGTAATCGGTAAAGCCGTACTTGGCCCGCAGGTTGCGCGCCATGCTGATGCGGCGCGCGATCTTGGCCAGGTTCGTCGGCACGCTGCCCTCGCTGCCAATCGAATTGTCCGTGCAAACGTCGTCAAACACCGCAATCTCGCAGTGCGTCCCGGTTTTGCCCGCCTTGGCGCTGGCCGCCCGGATCGTCGGCCCCGCCACCGTGCCAAAGCGCCCCATCCGGGCCGGGCAAATCCACTCCGGGGCATCGCTGCCGGTGTAGTCGCTCGAGCGGGTATCGCAAAACTCAGGGAACAATATCTGGAAGAGGCTGGGCTTGCCGTTCTGCATCTTGCGCGGCTCGCCATTCGATTGCAGCGTAAAGTGCGACTTGAAGATCCCGACAAACTCCTGGCTCAGCCCCAGCACGTCGGTCATCACGCTGATGCGAACCTCGGGGTAATTGATCACCCACTGCACCTTGTCCGCAATATTCATGGTGCTCTTGAAGCCGTGCCGCATCAGGGAGATCGCCCGGTCGTGCACCCCAATGCAGGCCCGCCCCCACATGTCGATGGTCACACCCTTGTACTCGCGGGCAAACTCCTCGAAGGTGGGTATGTCCGGGTCCTTCTTCACGAAGAACTCGCAGACTTCGCGGTGCGCCGGGTCCTTCAGCTTCTCGTAACCCAGCAGATCCTTGGCCAGGAAATACAGGTCGGTGCGGGCCTTGCGGCGCAGCGCGATCCCCTGCTCGTAGCTCAGGCCGTACCGGGCCCACAGCCGGGTCAGTTCGTTGCGCTGTTCGGAGGAGATGGCGCTGTCTAGCATCTAGAACACGTCGTCGGTCGTTTGTTCGTCGGTCGTGGTCGTCGGTCGTCGGCTAAAAAATCGGGGCCAGCCTGGTTCCCGCCAAGCCAGCCCCAGCCTCAGGAGGGACCCACTTTAGGAGGCTGGCCAGTCCGCCGCCGCGGCCTTGCCCGCCTTGCCATTCTTCGCCTTGGGAGCCGGGGCTTCCTCGCCCGCCGCTTCCGCCGCTTCCGCCTCCGCCGCCTTCACGGCCGCAATGGCCTTCTGCGCCTTGGCCGGAGTGGAATAGCGCTCCCGCATCACGCTCTGGCTCACGCCCAACTGCGCCGCCAGCGCCTCGGCCTGCGCCGGGTCGTGGCAGTAATCGCAGTGGTGGCCCAGCACCCCAACTTTGTTGGGCAGGGACCGGTGCTGCGGCGCAAGCACCCGGCCGCAAATCACCAGTTCGCCATCTTCCAGAAACTTGCCGTCGCACACGATCTCGGAACCAAGATTTTTCCGCATCAGTGTTTAAACCCCTCCATGGTATGCGCGAAGTTGGCCATGTGCGCCAGGTGCGGATTCTCGCTGTGGCGCGCCTGCTCCAACTTGTCCGCCGGAATCTTCTCGCCCTCGGGCACCCCCAGGGCGCGGTGCAGCCCCCCCCCTCGCAGGTGGTGCATCGCCCGGTAGAGCGAAACGTTATGTTTGTGCTCAGCCATAGCCATTTTCGATTGAGTGATTTTGTGATTTTGTCAATTCACTCACACTGCCCGTCCTCGCACTCCTGCTCCCCTGGGTTCTGGTCGCCCATGTGCTCCTGCATATGGTCCATCAGGTTATCCAGGTTGCCGGGGTTCCCGCCCGGAGCCTCCACCATGTAGCTCTCCGCCGGATGCGCCGCATGGGTGTGGTGGTGGGTCACATGGTGGCCCGTGGGTTTCCGGGTCACCACCATGGTGTGGACGCGCTTTGCCGGAGCTTTCGCCCCGGCATCGTGCATCAAACCCGTCACTGCGCCGCCGGTATGGTCCATTTTTGGTTTAACCCCGCTCGGCGGGTTTAGTAATCGGTGTAGGCGTAAAACTCGGTAATGGACGCCAAATTCGCCGCATCGCTCACCCCGAACGTCAACCCGAATTTCAGGAAAAACGCCGGGTACACAATGCCGTCATGCGACCCCGTGGGATAATCCGTGTTATAGGTTCCAGCGAAGTTGACGCTGGTCAGCGCCGCCGCCGTCATCGACGTCACCGGCGTGATGGTCGAACCCAGCAACAGGGACGCATTCGCCACCTGCAGGCTGCCCGAGCCGCCCACTTTGCCCGCCGAAGCCGGAGCCGCGCTGCCATACAGCTCCACGCTCAGGGTCCAGTCATAGCTGGTAGCCGTGGTCAGCGCTTGCGCGCTGGTCAGGGTCAGCATATCCACGTCAGTGGTGGGCGTATTGCCCAAATCCCCGAGCAGTTGGAAATTGAGCGTCGGCGAGGTCCCATGCACATACACATTGCCGCTCACTTTTATGCCAAACCGCACCCCGCCCACGCGGCCATTGGAATTCTGCCCGCCCCCCGCAACCGGAATCAGGTAATCGGTGGCCGTGCCGTAGAAGGGAAACACCAAGCCAAGGTTCGGCCCGGTGGTGTACAGCACGTTGGATTGAAACTTTTTGAGGCTCGTCCCGGTTCCACCGATGGTGGAAACCGCGCCCATTCCGCCTGCCGGTGCAAAAATCATGTGATTCGGCTCCTTCGCTGCTAAGTTGCTCAACTACTTCTGAGCCCCGACCACGTTCCCGCTCTTCAACGCTTATCCCAGATGGGGAAAAGAATCAAGAAAAAAGTTGCCGGGGGGAGCTTTTTGTGTTGACCGCAAGGGAACCTTATCACAAGATGGGCCTGTGGAGGCTGGTGGAAAAAAGGCCGCCACGCAAAGGAGTGCTACTTCGTGAAATGCGAACCCACAAAACACCAATCCAGCAACGTTACCGGATCCTGCAACGCTATGACAAACTCAAGCAGTCCGGCCTTTGCGTCACCTGCGGACGCAATAAACCCCGCCCCGGCTGCCACACCAACGGCATGCTGTTCAGCCGATGCGATACCTGCATCGCCAAGCAGCGCGCCAGCGAGGCCCGCATCAAGGCCCACTTCGCCCGGATCAAGGCTGGAACTGGCCGCCACCCGGCTCAAGATGGCCGCCCACACGCAAGCCTCGGCTGAGGCTTTTCCCTGCCCCATCACCCACGCCGGCGTCATTCTCGATGCCTGCGAGGGCGACTGGCTCGAAGCCCATGAAATCCTCCAGCTCAACATCGCCCACGGCGACCCCGAGCAAGCCGCCTACTGGAACCGGGTCGCCGAATCCCTGGTCGAAATGGAGCCCGAGCTGCCCATGGCGTTCTGCGACGGCGAAGGCGGCATCCTCCGCCAAACCAACGTGCGGGAGAGCGAAGCCAAACTGGCCAACGCCCTCCTCCTGGCCAGCGGCAGCGACCGCCGCTGGATGCTGTATGCGCCAGAGGGGGCCGAAGCCTGATGGCCACCCGATCCCAGCGCCAGTGGTCCGGCGGCTACATCGAGCCCCTTTCCCCCACGGAAGTCGGCCCGGCGCAGCCCACGCAGTTTGAACTCATCGTCGCCCGGCTGGGCCTCGAGGCCCAGCCCGAACTCTGGCTGGACTCGCGCGCGCTCTACGAGTGGGCCAAGGTCCACCACAACCACCGTTACATCCCCGAACACCTGCTGGGCGCTTGGGGGTTAAAATACTCAGGAGGCTGGGATGCGTAGCGCCAGAAACAACTTCTCCAAACCCTACATCGTCAAAACCCACGTGGATTCCCCCCAGATGCGCCTGGGCGTGCGCAACGCCATGCTGGTGCAAGTCCTGCTCGCCCTCGTGATCCTGCTGGCCGTGCGCTCCTGCTCCGCCCAGGATTCTTCCCTTCCCCACTTCACCCCAAAACGCTACTGGTCGGCCGCGACCGTCACCGCCGCCGCCACCTATGCCGACGCCTGGAGCACGGTCAAGCTCATGCGCTCCAGCCCCACCGCCTATGAAGCCGCCAATCCCTGGCTTTACGGCCACCGCCCCACCGCCCTGCGGGAGTATTCCGTGATCACCGGCGAACTGCTCCTCGCTTCCGGGCTTTCCTACCGACTCCGGCGCTATCCCCATCTCTGGTGGATTCCGCTGGCAGCCTCCACCGCGGCGCACAGCTACGGCGCGCTGCACAACGTCACCCTGATCCGCGTCGACCACGGATTCTAAAACCAAAAATCAGAAGAGGATACTTATGCCAAAGAAAGCTAAATATGTGATCGTCCGAACCTATTCCGCCGGCGTCTTTGCGGGTTTCCTGCAATCACGCAACGGCCAGGAAGTTGTACTCACCAAAGCTCGGCGCCTGTGGTACTGGGCGGGAGCGGCTTCGCTCTCGCAGCTCGCCGTTGACGGGACTTCCAAGCCGAATGAATGTAAATTCCCGGTTGCCGTGCCGAGAGTTGAATTACTGCAAGCGATTGAAATCTTGGACGTTACCAAGAAAGCCCAGTCCATAATCGAGGCCGTTAAGATATGGCAAAAAGACGGCTTCGGCTACGGCTCCGGCTCCGGCGACGGCTCCGGCGAAGGCTAGTTTATCTAAGGGCCTTCGGCCCAGCGCACTATGGCGGCGGGATGGGGCTTCAGCTCCTCCCGCCACAGGTGCAGCCACAAATCCAGGCTCAGGTTACTCATCCGCCGCTTGGCTTCATGCGACGTATTCCACATCAAGCTCTTGCACCACGCCGAAAAACTCATATCCAATCCCCTTCGAAGTGTTTATACAACCCGTCCAAGGGGGCTGTCACTACCGCCGTTCCCGTAGTGCGTCCGGGGAAATCCCCTAGTAGGGGTCTATTCGATTCGCCTGGTTCTCAACCCTACGGCTACCGCGGCCGCCGTCGTTTCCACTCCCATGAAGTTGCGAATATGCACCAGCTTGTTGTCGATCGTGCGGGCGGCCACGCGCAGCTTCACGGCAATTTGCCGCTTGTCCCGACCGTCGGCCAGGTCCTGCAAAATCGTAGTCATCTGATGCACCGTCACCCCAAACTCAATCGGGGCCTTCTCCAGGTCGGCATAACGTTGCCGCAAAAGCTCGCGTTTGGTCATCGGTCACCGGCCCCGGTCAGGCACTTTTTGCGCTGCGACTTTTAAGACTTCTGGAATAATTTAATAGAGATTCTATTCCCTAGTAGTAACAGTAGGGCCTGTGGAAAATGTGCAAAACTTTTTAACTACCTTCCCGTCAGCAACTTACCGACAACACTTGATGTTAATAACGGTGTGCAAAATGTGTGAACGCCCTACTAAAACTTGGCCCTATTTAAAGAATCGCCCCAGTTTCCCTCAGACTTCACAGCCTCTCAACAGGAAATTCACAGGACTTTTCCACATTCTGAGGAAATCTTGAGTAACGCACCGATTATCAATAACATACAAGCAGTCAGGATCGGGCCTAATGCCCTGGGATCATCCCAAGGTAGGTGGGCACCAGCACCAGCGCGCCCATGTCCCAGCCGGAGCGAAACTGCGCCTGCTGCCGCCCCCACGCATCCAGTTGATACGTGGCGGCCAGCGTGCTCCCCGCCCCCACCACCGGGGAAAGATAGGTCGGAGCCCCGCTGAAGAGCTTGGCGGCGCCGGAGCCGTCCGGCCCCCAGGCGTAATAGGTTCCGCCTGCTGGAATCGCCTGCTTGCCCTCCAGAAAGGCCACCAGCGCGCTATTCGTCATCAGGGTCACGCCGCTGGCCGTCAGGTCGGCCACAATCCGGCTTAACTGCCCGTTGGTCAGTGTCCCCGGACCCCAGAAGCAGGCATAGGGCACGCCCCACACCGAACTTTTCTCCGCTAGGATCTGGATCGTCTGCGCCAGCACCGTGGGGCTCAGCGCCGCCCAGCCCGCCATCGAGCACCCCACCAGCCCGTGCGCATCCACCCCCATGCTGGCCACGCCGTCATAGCCCCCCACAATCTGGTCGCCGGCGGCCTGCATGGCAATCGATCCCACCGCCCCATCGTAGCCCGCCGCCTTGGTGTAGGCTTGCGGCAGGGTCACGCTCTGGCCCCCAAACGGCCCGCACGTCGCGCCCGCGCAGAACAGCGTTGCCGGGTAGATATAAACGTACTTCCCCGTCGTCCCGGTCAGGTTCGTGCTGATCCAGGTTTTCGACCCGTTCAGCTCGTCCGGCAAAAATGACGCGATCGAGAACACCAGCGACGCCGCCGTGGCCTGGATGTTGATGTTTGATACCGGCGCCAGATCCTTCGAAAGCATGGCCGCGGCGGCGATCCAACTGCACGCCCCGCAGGGCTGCGGCAGCAGCGCGCTGTAGCCCGCGCCCCGCAGCGCAAACTCCACCTGCTGCACCGTGGTATAGCTGGCGTTGGTCAGGCTGTAATTCACCGCCGTGCAGCCGCTTCCGGTAATGGCCGTGGTCAGGGTGTTGCTCGCGATCGTCAGGCTGGCGGTGGTGGCCCCCGCGCATTGCAGGTTCAGCGTGTAGGGGTTCTGGTAGCTCACATTCGACAGCCCCGCCGAGCTGATGTCATAGCCCGAATTCACCCAGCCCTGAATCTCCGAAATCAGCGTCGCCGTCAGGGGATAATTCGTCGCCACGGCGATCGAGAGCGGCGCGCCCCCCAGCGAACTCAACTGCCCGTTCAGCAGCGTGTCCGCCCCAAACTGCGCCCCAATGGTGCCATAGGTCAGGCTCACCCGCGGGGTGTAGAGCTTCCACGCGGCCACGTGCGGGTCCAGCATGTTGCTCACGTTCCCCACCCCCGCCACTCCGCCGTTCACATCCCCCACCAGCGGCCACTTGATCTGGTTGCCGTAAAAGTGGGCATAGGAATAATGCGCCGAGGTCCCGGTATAGGTGATGTCGTTCAGCCCAAAGCTTCGATTAAAGTAACCCTTCACGTTCACCAGCGTGGCGTTGGTCAGGCTGTTGGCGGTGGTGCAGGGCAGCGCCGCACACTCGAAGCTGAAGCCGTAGAACCCCCGGTGGGCCTCCACGTTATAGAAGTTCAGGTCCGCCGAGGCCGCATTGGGATGGATGTAGAACCCGGTTCCGTGGTAGTTAAACGGCACTTCGGTGTCGCTGTAGACGTTGGCCACGGTCAGGTGGTCGGTGCCGGCATTGCCCCGGTACTCCAGCCCATACCAGCTCTGGTTCAGCAAATCCAAATGCTGCACGGAAACGTAGTTCACCCCGTCGATATCGATCAGGTGCGTCTCCCCGTCCAGCACCGGCGTCACCCCGCCGTAATCGGTCACCGGGTTGGTCCCGATGCTGTCATAGACGGCCAGCGTGGGATTGCTGTAATTGAACTGGTAGTTCGCGGTCAGGGCCGCCGTCCCCCCGGTGGTGGGGCAATAGGTCAGCACGTTCGCGCCCTCGCAGGTCCCCCAGATCCCGCCAAACTTCACCATATCGATGCGGGTCGGCGCCCCCTCGGGAAAGGTGTTGGTGTTGATGCTGCAAATATTCGCCGAGCACGTCCATGAGGCGCCGCTGGGGATGGCATACTCCGCATTCAGCGTGGGCGGCGCCCCCACCCCATAAGCATCCAGGCTAAACGGAGCCGTGCTGGTCCCATCGGCCGTCACCGCCCCCACCGCCGCCACCGCGCGCGTCCCCTGGAACTCCAGCTTCCCGCCGTACCAAGTATCCCCGCGCAGCAGGCAAATCACCGCGCTCGCCCCAAAGGTCTGCGACCGCACGTGGTAAAGGTGCTTCCAGGCGGCCGTGGCGGAGGTTCCC
>Ga0181534_10002604_pt1 | contig 11067 bp, 8 predicted proteins | sample PEATcosm2014_Bin_37_FD_119758 | JGI IMG/M metagenome (GOLD analysis project Ga0181534, IMG submission 119758) | Peatland microbial communities from MTU Mesocosm Facility, Houghton, MI, USA - PEATcosm2014_Bin17_10_metaG | ecosystem: Environmental > Terrestrial > Soil > Wetlands > Peat | place...
CCATCTGCTCGGCCTCGACGATGGCGTTGCGCACGCATTCCTCGGCAAGCGCGGCGTCCACGATCTCGCCCTTGCGCATCCCGCGCGCGGGCGACTGGCCGAGGCCGACGATGTTCATGCCGGCGCTGGCGGGATCGGCGTTCTGCTCACCGACGACGGCGCAGATTTTCGACGTGCCGATTTCCAGGCCGACAATGATGTTCGAGTCGTCAAACATTTTTCCTCCAGGTTGTTGTGGTGTTGAAATTCTTTGGCGCGTTCAACGGCACGACGCCGGCCGCCATCCAGCGCACGGGATTGTTGTTGGCTTCCGCCAAATCGAGCGTCGCGATGTCGCCTTTGTTCATGCGTTTTCCATAATCATAAACCGCGCGCCAGCGCCCCAATTGTTGCTCCAAATTTTCCAGGCCGAAAGTAATTTCCCCGCCCTGCCCCGTCGTCGCCACGACCACGCCCGGCTGCGAAACGTCCACGCGCCGCAATTCCACCAGCCCGGCCATCGGCGAATGTTTGAATGCGGCGATCAATCGCAGCGCGGCCTGCGCCTGGGGCGACTCGACGCGGCGCCCCGGCTGCAATTGATACACATTCAAGCCCATGATCGCCGGCAATTGCGCGCCGATCAGCGAAAGCGGAATCTCGCGCTGGCGCGGATCCAGCGGCTTCATGACATAGCCGTTCATGTCGAGTTGAAAAACGGAAACGGCGATTCCACCCGCGGCCACCGCCGTCGGCACGTTGACCTGCGCCACCGGCCTGCGCTCCGTCACGCGGACTTTCAACGTGCGCGGCAGCACTCGCTCCACGGAAACTTCATCAATCACCGGGACCAGCTCGAGATTGCGCTTCACCGACGCCAGATCAAGCGCGATCAGGTTCGCGCCCGGCTTCACGTTCGTCCACCGGCGCAACTGCTCCGGCGCGATCACGCCGTCCGTCTGCACTTCGACGCTTTGAATTGCGAACTCGGAATTTTCATAAACGAATTTGTCCAGCGTCCATTCGCCCGTGCGCCAGAACAAATAAAGGCCGAACACCGTCCCGCCCAGAACGCAGAACGCAAACGCCGCCAGCCGCGCGCGCGACGCCCGGATTTGATCCGAGCGCAGCTTCACGTCGAGCAACCGCCCGCGACGCAGCCGCCGGTTTTTTTGTGTGCGCTTAAACCACATTTTCAAAAGGCAGAATTATTAATGATGAATGCAGGAGCAAAATCAAGAACTTGCCAGCGACCGCCGCGCAAGCCGGATTTTTTCTTCATTCTGCATTCTTCCTTCTTCATTTCTTTGCAACGCCAGATCAATCATCCGCTGGCACAATTCTTCGTAACCGATTCCTGCCGCGGCCGCCGCCTTCGGCAACAGGCTCGTTTCCGTCATCCCCGGCAATGTGTTCACTTCCAGCACGACCGGCTCGCCGTTCGGACGAACCATTACATCCACCCGCGCGTAATCGCGTCCGCCAATCGCGTCAAATGCGCCGAGCGCGGCGGCTTGAATTTTTCTAGTTGTCGCCGCATCAAATTCCGCCGGGCAAAAATATTCCGTCGCGCCCGTCGTATATTTATTTTTGTAATCATAACTGCCGGCCTTCGGACGCACTTCCACAATCGGCAGCGCCTCGCCGTCCAAAATTCCTACCGTCGTCTCGCGCCCGACGATTTTTTCCTCGACCAAAACTTCCGAATCAAATTTCAACGCCTCCGCCAGCGCATTTTGCCAGTCTTCCGCGCGTTCGACAAATTGCAGACCGACGCTCGAACCCTGCCGCACCGGCTTCACGACCAGCGGCAATCGCAAATCTTCCGGCAGCGGGGCTTTCTCCGAATTGACGACCGCAAATTTCGCCGTCGGCACGCCGGCCGCGATGCACTTTTGCTTCGTCAAAACCTTGTCGAACGCGATGCGGCTCGCTTCCGAATCGCAGCCCGTGTAAAGCACGCCGAGTTGCGCGAGCTGCCGCTGCACCGTGCCGTCCTCGCCGTAAGTGCCGTGCAACGGCGCGAGGCAGACGACCTCCGTGTCCGGCGGCAAAATCCAGTCCGGCGTTTTGGGATCCAGCCCGACCACCGTGTGGCCGAGCGACTGTAACGCCCTCACCACGCCCGCGCCCGAACGCAGCGACACTTCGCGCTCGGCGCTTGGGCCGCCGAGCATCACGACGATTTTTAATTTCTTGCTCACTTTCGCTTTGCAACTTTTTTGACTGCGTTCTGAAATCGTGGAATTTGAACAGTGTTTCGGATCGCCCCACCGAGCATTGTTTCTAAAGTAAAAATTATCTCGCTGTTCAGACTGCGCCGGTTTACCGCTGCGCGTTTTTTTAAAGCGCGGTGTGTCTCTTTCGGAATGCCTTTGATCGTCATCGTTATCATGGCGCAACCATAACGCAACCATTTTGGAAGTCAACGATCTTCGCCGATGATTTCGACTTCCGTGTGCAATTCAATTCCGCGTTCTGCTTTCGCTTTGGCCTGCAAAATTGAAATCAGTTCCAAAACGTCGCGCGCCGTCGCGTTGCCATCGTTCACGATGAAATTGCCATGCTCGGCGGAGACCACCGCGCCGCCCACGCGCGCGCCTTTCAATCCGAGTTCGTCCACCAGCCTGCCCGCAGGGATTGTTCCGGGATTTTTGAAAATGCAACCCGCGCTCGGCGCGGCCGGCTGCGATCCCCAGCGCTTCTCGCTGAACATTTTCATGTGCTTCTCAATCTCCGCGCGCGGCGAAGTGTTGCACTTGAAAACCGCCCCCAGTGCGATGTGATTCTTCAACATCGCGCAACTGCGATAAGTCACGGCCATTTCTTTCGGCGACATTTCAAAAACGTTCCCGTCAAAATCCATGACGCGAACGGACTCGACCACGTCAAACGTCGTGCCGCCCATCGCGCCTGCGTTCATGCGCAGCGCGCCGCCGACGCTGCCCGGAATGCCTTCGAGAAATTCCACGCCGCTCAAATTGTTCCGCTTCGCCTCGACCGAAACATTCTTCAACTTCGCGCCCGCGCCGCAATGCAGCCGCTCGCCGACATTTTTTATCTGGCTGAAATGCGGATGCGCCAGGCAAATCACCACGCCGCGAAAACCTCCGTCACGCACCAGCAGATTCGAGCCGCGACCGAGAACGAAAAACTGGATTTCATTTTCGCCGCAAAATTTCACAACATTCGCCAAATCATTTTCATCCGCTGGCTCAACGTAAACATCCGCCGGCCCGCCGACGTGCAACGTCGTATGTTTCGACAGCGGCTCGTCGCGGCGAATCACCGTCGCGCGCGAAACGCGCCCGGCAATTTCATCGGCGATGTCCTTTTCAATTCGTATCGGATTTTCCAAAATGTCAGCCGTCGGCACCATGATTCAATGAGCGTGTTTCGCCGGGCGGTGCGCGTGGCCGCAATTGCATTTTTTCACTTTCAATTGCGCCTCCTTTTCTTGCTGCGCGATGGCGCTCAAAATAGATTCAGCGATTTGCGCCGCCGCCGCAGGCTGATGCCATTGCGCGAGGGCGTTTTGAATTTCAGAACGCGCCAGATCATTTTCGACAAGTTCGGTCAAAATTGCGGCTACTTTTTCCGGCGTGGAGTTTTTCTGCTCCAGCAATTTTGCCGCGCCGGTTTTCTCGAACGCGCTCGCGTTGACGAATTGATGATTGTCCGCTGCCGCCGGAAACGGCACGAGCAATGACGGCAATCGCATCGCCGCAATTTCTGCGAGCGACGACGCGCCAGAACGGCTGACACACGCGGTTGCCGCGCCAAGCGCCATATCCATTTCGGCAAGAAACGGTTTTACGACGGCCTTTAATTTTTTTGCGGCGTAAGCCGCTTTTACTTTTTCAAAATCGTTCGCACCGGTGAGATGGAGAAATTGCCAGCTTTTTTCTGCGAGCAACGGCAGCGCGGACAAGATCATTTCATTCAATCCACTCGCGCCCTGGCTGCCGCCGACAACCAGAATTGTTTGAAGGTTTGCTTCGAGGCCGATCGCAATCCGGCATTCAGCAGTATCGCGCGGCTGAAATTGCGGGCGCACCGGAGTTCCAGTCACGGAAATTTTTCGTGCCTTCAACCGCGAACCAGCTTGGGGAAAGCCGACAAAAGCCGCGTCCACGAACCGAGCGAGAAAACGGTTGGCTTTGCCGGGGATGGTATTGGATTCGTGCAAAAATGTTTTCGCGCCAAATGCATTTCTGGCGAGAATTGGCGGTGCGCTGGTGAATCCGCCCATCGCCAAAACGGCCTGCGGCGGACGGGACTGGAAAATTTTCTGCGCCGCGCGCCATGACTGCCAGAAACTTTTTGCGAAGGAAAAGTAATTGCGATTTTGCAATCCGACGGCGGGCAGTGTGAAAATTTCCATGCCGTTCGCAGATTTTACGGCCTGTTGATCCACATCTTTCGGCGAGACAAGCAGTGCGACGGTGCAACCGTGTTTTTTCAATTCCTCCGCGATGGCAAGTCCCGGAAAGAGATGCCCGCCCGTCCCGCCGCAGGCAATGGCGACGAACGGCGCTTTTGCTTCGGGAGCATTCATGCTGCCCTCGCGGCGAAGGGATTGTTGCCGGCTTCGTTGGCGGCGGGATTATTTTCACGGACGGTTTTCTCCCGCACAGGCGCGCGGCGCGCGACGCTCAATAAGATTCCGACGCCGATCAGCATCGCCAGCAAACTTGAGCCGCCGGAACTGATGAAGGGCAGTGCAAGCCCCTTGTTCGGCAGGACGCTGGTGACGACGCCAATGTTGATGACGGCCTGCAGGGAAATCAAAAAGGTGACGCCCGAAGCGAGAAGGCAGCCGAAGTTGTCGCGCGAGTTGATCGCGATGCAGATGCCGCAAATGGCAATGAGCAAAAATGCGACGACGACAAACAGAGTGGCGACCAATCCGAGTTCCTCGCCGATGTTGGCGAAAATAAAATCGCTCTGGATCTCGGGAACATAACCCAGCTTTTGCAATCCGTTGCCAAGGCCAAGACCGGTCACGCCGCCCGCACCGAGCGCGATCATGCCTTGCTGCGCCTGAAGCGCCGCGCCATTCAGGTGCTGCTGCGGATGCAACCACGCGGCGATGCGGTTCATGCGCATCGGGTCGTGCAAAATCGAGACGGCCAGAACCGCCGCGCCGCCGAGCGCTGGAAGCAGCAGATGTTGCAGGCGAACGCCTGCGACCAAAAGCATCATGCCGCTGACGGCGGCGAGAAGAATTGTCGTGCCGCGGTCAGGCTCGACAAAAATCACGCCAAGCGCAGATGCAGTGATAATGCCGGGGAAAAATATCCCGCGTTTGAACGTGTCCACTTTCCGCTGAGAACGGTCGCAATACCACGCGAGCATGATGATGAGCGCAATTTTGACAAGTTCGGATGGCTGGAAGGTGAAGCCAAACTTGCTGATCCAGCGGTGCGCGCCGTTGAGCTTGATTCCCAGGTGCGGGACGAAAACGCAAACAGCCAGAGCCAGCGAGCCGATAAAAACCGGCAACGCCAGTTTTTTGAGCAGAGCGTAATCGAGAACCGCCGTCACCGCGCACGCGATGAAACCGAGCGCGCACCACACGAGCTGCATCTGGAGCAGATGCGCGCCGACTTCGATGTGCGTGCGGGTGTTGACAAGCCCAAGGCTCGCGCTGTAAATCATCACCAGCCCCAGTCCAAGCAGGGCGGCGACGCAAATGGATAGGGTTGTGACGGCGACTTTCATTTCAAATTTTCAAAACAAACGCCGACCGTAATTTTTTTCGGCGTTTAATGCGCTGGTGTTGCACTCGGCGCAGGTGCCGCCGGAACGGGCGGAACCACCGGAGCGACCGGTGCCGGAGCCGCAGCTTCGGCCTTCGCCGGGATTTTTAATTTCTGGCCGACTTTGATTTTTGTCGTGGTCAGGTTGTTTTCCGACTCAATCGCCTTGACGGTTGTCCCGTTCGCCTTTGCGATTTTTGTCAGTGTGTCGCCTGATTTGACGGTATAAGTTTCATCGTCGGTGCTGCTGGTCGCGGTTGTCGTGTCACTTGTCGCGGTTACAGATGTTCCACCGGTTGACGCGGGAATCACAAGCTTCTGGTTGACTTTCAACTTGGTTGGAACAACTCCGGGATTCGCATCTTCGAGCGCCTTGAGGGTCACGCCATTTTTCTTTGCGATTTTTGCAAGCGTGTCGCCTTTGGCAACGGTGTATTCGCTCGTGGCGGGTTCGGGTGCAGGCGGCGGCACGACAACTTGATTTGTCGGAACTGGCGGAACTATAGCTGTCGTATTATTGGTGGCTTCCGTCGGCAATGCGTTTGTATCGCCAACAGCCAGTGTGTTTGTATCAGCGGACGGATTGTTGTCCGGATTTTGCGCTTCGCGTTTGCAGCCCTGGATGAGCATGGCGGTCAGGCCGCAGACGCTGACGGCGAGCACGCAAAAGACGGCGAGCTTCATGCGCGAGCGGCGTTTATCTTGTTCGAGCAGGGAGCCTTGGGGAACGAATGGATTCGGGTTGTTCATGAGTTTGGCGCTATTAGCGTCCTTTCTTCGAGGTCTGTTTTGTTTGTTTGATTTTTCCGCGCCGAAACTTTCCCTCGAAAAATTTCGCGACGGGTTAAATTTATTCCGTTCATTGTCACTTGCGCGAGGCCACCGCAATTATTCCTGTCGGCGGGGAAAATTAAAAATGCCTCGCCGCCGACTGCGCGCCTTGCTGCTTCCGGCAGGATTTTTAACAGCCGCGCGACCCGCGCGCAAGACGCAAAACGCATTTTCTCCAATGCCAATGTTGCTTTCATCTTAATTTCAAAGTGGCCAGCGCGACCATCGCGCACAGCACGCACAAAATGTAAAACCGCATCACCACCTGCGATTCATACCAGCCTTTTTTTTCAAAATGATGGTGCAGTGGCGCCATCAAAAATATCCGACGCCCGGTTCCGGTCCGCATCCGCGTGAAACGGAACCAGCCGGTTTGCAACAGCACCGAAACCGCTTCCATGACGAACACGCCGCCCGCGATGACGAGGACGAAGGGCTGGTGAACAAGAACAGCGATGATTCCAAACGCCCCGCCGAGCGCAAGCGAACCCGTATCACCCATGAAAACCTGCGCCGGATGACAATTATACCACAAAAATCCCAGTCCGGCCCCGATCATCGCCGCGCAAAACACGGTCAGTTCGCCCGCGCCGCTGACAAAGGGAATTTGCAGGTAGCCGGCGATTTTCACGTTGCCCGCGACATAGGTGAAAACCAAAAACACAAACGCCGTGATCAGCGTGCAGCCGATTGCCAGTCCGTCGAGGCCGTCCGTCAAATTCACCGCGTTAGAACTGCCCACGATCGCGAGCAGCACGATCAGCACGCCGACGATTGCGCCGACTTCAATCGGATATTTGTAAAACGGCAGCATCAAATCCGAAACCAGATTCGAGTGATAAATTTCCGAAGTCATTTTATCCTTGGCCAGAATCAATTCGCTTTTCGCCGGAAGTTCCAAAAGATAAATGCCGACGAACAAGCCCAAAACCGTTTGCACCAGAAGCTTCAGCCGCGGAGGGGTGCCGCCGCCGCTTTGCCGGATTATTTTCGCGTAGTCGTCGTAAAATCCCAGTCCCGACAAAACCAAGACGCAAAGCAGCGTCAATTCCACCTGCGCGTTCCATTGCGTCCACAGCATCGTCGAGAAAACCAGCACCGCCACGATCAAAACGCCGCCCATCGTTGGCGTTCCCTTTTTGCTCAAGACGCGCGCGGCAAAATTTCCGGCTTCTTCCGCCCTGTCCTTGTAATCCTGGCCGAACTTCAGCGTCTTGAGCCAGTGGATGATTTTCGGGCCGAGCCACCAGCTCAAAAGCAGCGCCGTGACCGCCGCACCCGCGCTGCGGACGGTGATGTAGCGAAACAGCCGCAGAAACGAGACGCGACTTTCCCAAGCCGTTCCGTGCGACCAATCCAAAATTTGCTGGCTCAAATAGTAGAGCATTTTTGTTTCAAGATTTTTCCATTTTCAATGTCTCCGCAATTCTTTCCAAACGCGACGCGCGCGACGCCTTCAACAAAACCACGTCGCCCGCCTTCAAAAATTTTCCAATCGCCGTCATCGCCGCCTCGACATTTTCAAGCTCGATCACCCGGTTCAATCCGCCGTCGCGTGCCGCTTTCGCCGTGACCGACGCCATTTTTCCGATGGCAAACAACTGCCCGATCTTCAATTCCGCCGCACGGCGGCCCACTTCCGCGTGCGCCGATTCGCTGTGCGCTCCAAGCTCTTCCATGTCGCACAGGACCGCCACGCGCCGCCCTTGCAACGGCAGGTCACAAAGCGTTTCGAGCGCGGCAACTGTCGAATCCGCGTTCGCGTTGTAGGCGTCGTCCAGAACGCGCACGCCGTTTGCTTCCCAAAATTGCAGCCGCATCTTCGGTGGCACGCAGGCGACCAGGCCGTCGCGGATTTCGTCGCGCGTCAAACCCATTTCCAAGCCGGCCGCAATCGCCAGCAGCGCATTTGTCACCTGATGGCGGCCAAGCAAATTGATCCGGTGTTCGCCGCAAAAATCTTTTTGCGCGGTTGTCACGCGAAACGTCACGCCATTTTTGTCCAGCCGGATTTTCTCCGCGCGCCAGTCGTTTTCTTTTCCAAACCCGACTCGAACAACCTTCGCCTTCGCCCGCGCGACAATTTTTTCACTCCATTCATTGTCGCCGTTCACGAAAAGTATTCCGTCCGCCGGCAACAATTCAGCAAGCCAGCCTTCTTCCTGCGCGACGCCTGCGACATCGCCAAAAAATTCCAGATGCTCGCGGCCGATGTTCGTCAGCACGCCGAATTTTGGCTGGATCATTTTCATGAGCGGCGCAAGCTCGCCCGGATGATTCGTTCCGGCTTCCAGCACGGCGGCTTGATGCGACTTTTCCAGCCGCAACAGCGTCAGCGGCACGCCTATGTCGTTGTTAAAACTCGCCTCGCTCGCCAGCGTCGAAAATTTCTGGCGCAAAACCGATGCCAGCAATTCTTTCGTCGTCGTTTTGCCATTTGAACCGCCGACGCAAACAATTGGCAGATCAAATTGCCGCCGGTAAGCCGCCGCCAATTTTCCAAGCGCGATTCTTGCATCGTCAACAACGAGCGTTGCGCAATTCAGGACTTTGGACTTTTCCACGACAATTGCCGCGACATTTTTTGCCGCGACTTCATTTACAAAATCGTGGCCGTCGAATTTTTCTCCGCGAATTGCAAAGAACAAATCGCCAGGTTTCGTCTGCCGCGAATCGGTGCAGATATTTTTCACCAAAGTTTCCCCCCCGCCGTTTCGGATTTCGGCGTCGCAGGCTTCGGCGACAAATTTCAAAGAGCATTCTTCCACAAATTTTAACGTGAAACACCCGTCGCGACCAGCGGCGTCGGCGATTTCGGCGGCGAATTTTCATCCGCCGGAATGTTCAGGTAGCTCGCGCAGCGCTCGGCGACATTGTGAAAAACCGGGCCGCACAGCACGCCGCCGAACGCATGTCCGCCTTCCTTCGGCGAATCCATAACGATGGAAACGCAAATCTGCGGATTGTCCGCCGGAAAAAATCCGATGAACGAGACGACGAAGCGGTCGTTCGCATACTTTCCATCCACGACTTTTTGCGCCGTGCCGGTTTTGCCGGCGACGACATAATCCGCAAGCCGCGCCTGCGGAGCGGTGCCTTCGTCCGACACGACAGTTTTCAAAGCTTCGGTCATCTGCTTCGCGGTCTCTTCGCTGACGACGCGGCGGACGGCCTGTGGCTCGTATTTTTGCACCACGTTTCCGGCGCTGTCCTGCAATTGTTTCACGAGCATGGGGCGCATGAGGACGCCCCCGTTGGCGATTGCGCCGACGACCATCGCCATTTGCAACCGTGTCACGGCCACGCCCTGCCCCATTGGAATTTGCGCGATGGAATATTTTCCCCATTCGTTTGCCGGGCGCACAAACCTGTGGGCGCTGGTCTCGCCGGGCAGCGGAATGCCGGTGGCCGCGCCGAGGCCGAAATTTTCCATGTAATCAAAAAGCCTCGGTGCCTGGAGCTTTATCCCGATTTTTGACGCGCCGATGTTCGAGGATTTTTCCAAAACCTGCTCGACGGTCAGGTTTCCGAAATGATGGCCTTCAGAATCGTGCAACGTGATTCCGCCGTAATGGAAAACTCCGTTCTCGCAAAACACAGTGTCGTTGAGGGAAACAATGCGGTCGTTCAGCGCGCCAGAAATGACAATTGTCTTGAACGTCGAGCCGGGTTCCATCACGTCGCTGATGACGCGGTTCGGCTCGTTGTTCGTATTGATGCTTTGCAGGTTGTTCGGGTCAAAATCCGGGAACGAGGCCATCGCGAGAATTTCCCCCGTGGCCGGGCGAGTAATGATGCCGGTGATGCTCGCGGGCGAATGTTCGCGCATCGCGCCGGCAAGCTCGGTCTCCAAAATGTTCTGCACCGCCGTGTCAATCGTCAGCACCACGCTCAGGCCGTCGCGCGCCTGAACATCCTCGTCGCGCAATTGCGCCAGCTCGTTTTTCCGGCTGTCCATGCCGGTCACGCGCCAGCCAGACGCGCCTTCAAGCTTGCCGTCGAAAAATTTCTCGATGCCGTCGTAGCCAAAAAGCTCGGAGGTGTTGTTCGTCGTCTGCCGCGTGCCGACAAATCCCAGGACGTGCGCCGCGAGCGAGCCGTTTTGATAAACGCGCAACTGGTCTTCCTCTCCAAAAATCGCATATTGCCGCAAGTTCCAGGCGAAGTTCCTGAAATCAGCCCGCCCGGCCTTCGACAATTTGCTTTCGTCAACCGCCAGCGGCAGATTTGTCATCGTGCAATAAATTTTTTGCCACGTTTCGTCGGAAACTTTCCGCTGAAGCACGGCATATTGGTTTGTGACCATTTCATCCCTTGAATTTTTCATCAGACGCGGCTGCAACTTTTGAAGCAGATCTGCCTCGCTCATCTGCAACAGCGGTGCCAGTGCGCGCGCCACGGCGGCCTGCTGGTTGCCGAGCAGCGAAGGGTTTGCGCAAATCGTTTTCACCGGAACTGTCGTCGCCAGAATATTTCCGTTCACGTCCAGAATGTC
>Ga0181534_10002605_pt1 | contig 11066 bp, 9 predicted proteins | sample PEATcosm2014_Bin_37_FD_119758 | JGI IMG/M metagenome (GOLD analysis project Ga0181534, IMG submission 119758) | Peatland microbial communities from MTU Mesocosm Facility, Houghton, MI, USA - PEATcosm2014_Bin17_10_metaG | ecosystem: Environmental > Terrestrial > Soil > Wetlands > Peat | place...
CGGCGGCGGGATGCACGGCAAAGGATCGTTGGAAGGCACGTTTTTGGGCGGTTGCGTGCTATCGGGACGGCTGGCGGGGCAACGGATTGGATCCTGACGAGGGTGTGGGGCTACTCTGCTATGCTGGAAACACGGCCATGACCAACCTGCAGTTGTTCATCGGCATTATCGTCCCCATGCTGTTCAACGGCGCGCTGATCGCCCTGCTGAACAACAACGTAAACGTTCGCTTCGCCAGCATGGAGACGCGCTTGGAAATGCTCACCGGCAAGGTCGGCGAGTTGACCGACCGCGTGACGCGCCTCGATGAGCGCCTGGAGCGGCGATAGGGGCCCATGTGGACGTCCTGTGCCACTTACTCGATGCCCAGCGTGATCAGGATGGCTTCCACATCTGCCGCGCGCACATGCACGTCCGCGCCCATGGAAGCCGGGTTGGGACGCTCGTCGAACGCCTGAAATAGCGCCATCTTGGCGATGGCGTAGCGCTCGCTTGCGTACAACGTGCGGCCGTGGCGGCTTTGCCAATCCTCCAGCGAGGCGTCGCTTACCAAAACCGCAACGGCGATGGACGTCTTGCGATCCGCCGAGACGTTGAAGGCATACTCCGTCCCGCTGTTTCGGTCGCGGCTGTAGGGCCGGTGGCCTTCATAGTAGTATTGGTAAACATAACCCGATTGTCCGGAATACGTCTTTTGGCGGCGTATGGCCGGTGCGCCCGTGAGCGGCTTCTGTTTGCGGGAGAGCCAGCGATCGAACACTCTTCGATTATCCCGGTACTTCGGTCCTGTTGACAAGCGCGCGCTTTGGAGTGACACTGTGTATGGAGTCAGCCGGTGATGATTCCGGATGTAGGGAAACACCGAAGGGCCGGCTTCTGCTGATGCCGGCGAGGAGGTGCCAATAGAACCGGGCCAGAATGGGGGCGGTCGTCACCCCGGGCAGTAGGCAGGCAGTACGAAGAATTCTCGAACGGCTGGATTAGTGCCTACCTCAGGCGCTGCGCTCTCGCGCAAAACAGATAGCCGGCAACGAGGTCTTCCAGTCTACGATCCGTGGTGGGGCCGCCCTTTCCGTTTTTTTTCAGTATTCTTCCTTCCCCTTCCTGCTGCATCCCGTGTAAACTGGGATTTACCCTCCTGCGATATGACACCTCTTTGCCGGGAAATCGTCAGCGCGCACAGCCCAGATTCCGATGACGCGTTCATGTTCTATGCGCTGGCCACAAAAAAGGTCCGCTCCCCAAAAGTAAACTTTCGCCATATCCTGGAGGACATCGAATCCCTCAACCGCAAAGCCGTCGAGGGCCTGTACGATCTTACCGCCATCTCTTATCACGCGTATCCGTATGTCGCCGACAAATACGTGCTGATGGCCAGCGGCTCCTCGATCGGCGATGGATACGGTCCCATGCTGGTGGCTACGCGGCCCCTCGAGCCGGAAGAATTGGCCGGCAAGCGCATCGCGGTTCCCGGCAAGCTAACCTCCGCTTACCTGGCATTGAAATTGTTCCAGCCCGATTTCGAAGCCGTGGTCACCCCTTTCGACAAAATCATGCACGCCGTGCGCGAGCGTTCCGTGGATGCTGGCCTGATCATTCACGAAGGACAGTTGACCTACGATCGCGAGGGATTCCACCGGGTGTTGGATCTGGGCCGGTGGTGGAAGGCCAAGTACGGTCTGCCGCTGCCGTTGGGGGGCAACGCGCTGCTGCGCACGCTCCCGCCCGATATCCAGAGCGAATGCTGCCGCCTGATGCGCGAGAGCATTCAATACGCGCTCGACAATCGCGACGAGGCGCTCAGCTACGCGCTGCAGTTCGCGCGCGACATGGAAACCAGCCTGGCGGAGAAGTTCGTGGGCATGTATGTGAACCACTACACGCTGGATGCGGGCGATGTGGTGCCTGCCGCCGTGCAAAAACTGCTCGACCTGGGCCATGAGGCGGGTCTGATCCCGCGGCGCGTTCAAGTCGAGTTCATCCGCTGATTGCTACAGTAGAAGCATGGCTTTTCGTCGCGGAATTCCTCTCCTGCTTTGCGTTTCTTTGTGCCTGTCGGTCCACGCCCAAGATGCCGCGCTGCGGCCCAAAGACGTCCGCGAGATGGGCAAGGGCGGCGCCGATGCCATACCCAAACTGGCTGCGCTGCTAACCAACCCGGATGTCGAAATCCGCCTGGAAGCGGTCAAACAGATCGACGAGATCGACACTCAATATAGCCTCGATCCCCTGATACAAGCCGTCCGCGACAGCGACGCCGAGATTCAGATTCGCGCCACCGATGGCCTGGTGAATTTCTATCTGCCCGGTTATTTGAAGACCGGATTCGCCTCATCCCTGCGCCGCGTAGGAACCAGCATCAAGGGCCATTTCACGGACACCGACGACCAGGTGATCGACCCTTACATCACCGTGCGCGCGGATGTGATTGCCGCGCTGGGCGCGCTGGCGCGCCAGGGCGCGAGCGTGGAAGCGCGGGCCAACGCGGCGCGCGCTTGTGGCATCCTGCGCGGCAAAGCTGCCATTCCTGATCTGGTCGAGGCCATGCATTCCAAGGACACCGCGGTGATCTACGAGTCGCTGGTGGCCATCCAGAAAATCCGCGATCCCGAAGCGGCTTCCAGTATCGCCTTCCTGCTCCGCGATCTCGACCCGAAAGTGCAGGTCGCGGCCATCGAAACCACCGGCCTGTTGCTGAACAAATCGGCCTTGCCCGACCTGGTGGATGTTCTGAATCACACGCGCGACAGCAAAGTGCGGCGCGCGGCGCTCACCGCCATCGCCATGCTGCCCGCGGAGAGCAGCCGCGAGCTCTACGCGCGCTACATCGGGGATAAGGACGAAAAGATGCGCGCCGCCGCCGCCGAAGGCTACGCGCGCCTGAAGAATCCAGCGGACCTGCCCATGCTCGAAAAGGCGTATCAGGAAGAGGGCAAGACTTCCCCGCGGCTCTCCATGGCGTTCGCGCAAGTGATGCTGGGCAAGCGGGAGGTTTCCGAATTCAGCCCGCTGCAATTCCTGGTGAACACGCTGAACAGCGCTGCCTATCACGGCGAGGCATTCCCGTTCCTGGTGGAACTGGCGCGCGACCCGGCGGTGCGGAAGTCGCTCTATGGGCCGCTTTTGCAGGGGACGCGGGACGAGAAAATCAACCTCGCGCGGGTGATGGCGCGTAGCGGCGGTAAAGACGATGTGCCCCAGTTAGAAAAGTTGAGCCACGACCCGGATCCGGAAGCGGCGCAGGAGGGACTGCGGGCCTTGCGGAATCTGCAGGCCCGCACCTGACGGGGAAGCTTACTTGGCCTTCTTCTGCTTCTGCTGTCCGACGCGCACCTTGAAGTGCAGCACCTTGGACTCTTGATACGCCTTGTGATCGTGCCGGGATACGACATCGGCCAGATACTTGTCCACGCTGGCATCTTTCGGGAGCACCGCCATGACGGTGAAGTTCTCCCCGCACTCCGGGCAGAAGGGGCGGAATCGCTTGACATTCGGAATTGCCATAACGTTGTTAGTTTAGCACGGCGGCGGACGGGATTCAGGCGGCGCAATGGCTGGGCGCGTGGTGCAGGCGCATCAACTGGCCCGAGCCGAGCGCCAAGGACGCGTACGTTTGGCCTGAATCGTCGCTGAATTCAACTTCGTACACGCCCGGCGCAAGGCTCTCGACGACCGTCCCGACCTGTCCCCGCAACAGCCCTTTTTCGGGAATATCTTCGAGGACGGCAACCACCGAGAGCATGCTATTTCAGCCATTGTGAGCCTCTTTTCAATAATACAAAACAACTGCTCAGGCGCGGAATACCACTGTCGGCGCTAACAATCCACGCACTGCTAACGGTCGCTCGCCGGCCACCCCGGTCGAGTGGGAAGTCGAGTATCGTTGTCCGTATTCATCCCTGTAGCCCGAAGTCGCGTTTCCTTCGCGGGCGGCTCGGAGAAGGTTCTCGCGCAGAAGGCCCGCATCCGATGGCGTTAGCCCAAGAGTCGAAGCGAAGACGCGAGCTTTATGCCGTCCGCGTGGGTGACCCGGATTGAGGCAATAGTCACGGAGCTTGGCGATGTCTACGATAGCGCGATCACCGCCTGGCAGCTTCACACGGCCAACTCTTGAGGATGCCGACGGTCTCTTGGCGCGTCCGTACCGCTGGGAGATCCACCCCCGCCCCGCTCCTGACGGGCTGGATTGGTCCTGTTTCGGAGGCAGGAGCGCACTTTGACATTGCGCGGCGACGGCGCGCTACGGGTTTCGATGTGAGCTTCGACAAGCCGCCGAATCAAATCGGCTGGCTTGAGGCCCTCCCGGCTGGGAACTATTTGGAGCTGCCGGAGGATGGCTTCCGGAAGTTCCACCGTGGCCTGCATAGCAACATTGTCTCATCCGGCCTAAGAAGTTTCGGGCACTACCCGTTGCCCTGCATCGGGTATCCTTATCCTGCATCGGGTATCCTTATGAAGATGACCCTCCGTCCATTCGCCCTCGCCCTGGCCGCGACCGCGATCGCCCCCGCCCAAGCCCCGCCCCCCAGCCCCGTGCATCCGGTCACCGACACCCTGCACGGCGTGGCCATAACCGATCCCTATCGCTGGCTGGAAGATCAGAACAGCCCCGAAACGCGCGCCTGGCTCGACGCGCAGATCCAATACACGCAGACGTTCCTCAGCCGCATTCCCGTCCGCGAAAAAATCAAGGAGCGCCTGACGCAGCTCAGCCGCATCGATTCCTACGGCGTGCCCATCGAGCGCCAGGGCCGCTACTTCTTCAGCCGCCGCCTGGCGAACGAAAATCGCGGCTCCATCTGCATGCGCGTGGGACTGGACGGCAAGGATGAAGTGCTGGTCAACCCGGCCGATATCAGCAAAGACGAGACCGCCACCGTCTTCCTGGGCGGCATCACGCGCGATGGCAAGTTGCTCACTTACGGCGTCCGCCACGGCGGCGAGGACGAGGAGGACTTTCGCATTCTCAACCTGGAAACGCGTCAGTTGCTCGCCGACAGCCTGCCCCGCGCGCGCTATTTCGGCATGTCCATCAAAGACGACCACAGCGGCTTCTTCTATTCGCGCTACACCACTACCCAAGGCAGCCGCGTGTATTACCACACCATGGGCGCGCCCGCCGCGGAGGATCGCGAAATCTTCGGCGAGGGTCACGGCCCGGATACCATCATCGGCGTGGACCTCTCCGAAGACGGCCGCTATTTGCTGATCAGCGTCGTAATCGGCGTTCCGCCCAAGAAAGTCGAGGTCTGGGTGCAGGACCTGCAAGCCGGTGGCCCGCTACGGCCTATCGTGAACGACGTAGACGCCGAGTTCCGCCCGTTCATCCGCGGAGACAAAGTCTATCTGTGGACGAACTGGAACGCACCCAACTGGCGGATTCTGGCGGCGAATCTGAGCGATCCGGCGCGCGCGAAATGGAAAGAGATCGTGCCGGAATCCAAGTGGCCTATCGATGGCGCCGACGGCGTGGCGGGCCGCCTGTTCGTGAAATACCTGGAAAACGTCAATTCGCGCGTCAAACAGTACGACCCTTCGGGCAAGTATCTCGGCGATATGAAGCTGCCGGGCATTGGCAGCGTTTTCGGACCGCAGGGCCGTTGGGAAAGCGACGAAGCGTTCTTCTACTACACTTCGTTCGTGGACCCCGGCGTCATCTATCGTTACACGCCCTCGCGCGAGAGCGAACAGGTGTGGTTCCGCGCCCCGGTCCCCATTCATCCCGAGGATTTCGAAGTGAAGCAGGTCTGGTACGAATCCAAAGACAAGACCCGCGTGCCCATGTTCCTGGTTTATCGCAAAGGACTGCAGTTGGATGGCCGGCGTCCGGTCTTCCTGACCGGTTATGGGGGGTTCTCGTCCAGCGAAGTTCCCGCCTTTTCGCGGGCGGCCGCCGTTTGGGCGGAAATGGGCGGCGTGTTCGCGCAGCCCAATCTGCGCGGCGGCGGGGAATTCGGCGAGAAGTGGCATCGGGCCGGCATGTTCGAAAAGAAACAGAACGTTTTCGACGATTTCATCGGCGCCGCCGAGTGGCTGGTCGCCAACCACTACACCGCGCCGGGCAGGATCGGCATCGAAGGCGTCTCCAACGGCGGACTGCTGGTGGGCGCCGCCCTCACCCAGCGTCCGGACCTGTTCGGCGCGGTGGTGTGCGGCTATCCGCTGCTGGATATGCTGCGCTATCAGAAATTCAAGGTGGGCAGTTACTGGGTCACGGAGTATGGCTCGGCCGACGACCCCAAGCAGTTCCCATATCTGCGGCTCTACTCGCCCTATCACAACGTGCACAAGGGGACGAAGTATCCGGCGGTGCTGTTTATGTCGGGCGACTTCGATACCCGCGTCGATCCGCTGCACGCGCGCAAGATGACGGCGCTGATGCAAGCTTCCACGGGTGGCGATAAACCCATCCTGCTGAAGTACGACACTAGGTCCGGCCACTCGGGCGGAAAGCCGGTAAATCAGCAGATCGAGGACGACGCGGACTGGATCAGCTTCCTGTGGGATGAAGTGAGCGCCAAACCCTGAACCTAGAAGTGGGTATAGTATTCTGTAACTGAGCCAACCCGTGTTCCAGCTCCAAGACTCATCCCTGCACAGCGGCGTTTTCGCGCTGGCTCTCACCACGCTCGCGGTGCTGGTCTCGCTGCTGCTGCGCCCGGTGCTGGAACCGAACTTCTTCCTCCCCTTCCTGGTGGCTGTATTCGCCAGCGCCTGGTATTACGGGCACGTGGGTGGATTCTCGGCCACCGCGCTCTCCACCGTGGCGCTCGGCGCCGTGCTGGTAGGGCTCCGTGAGCCGTATGCCGGCGGTCCGAACCTGGCCGCCTGCCTGTTATCTTTTGTCGCCATATCGGTTTCAGCGACCGGCCTGGTCTCCGGATTCCACAACAGCCGCAGCATGCTATCCGCCACGCTGTCCAGTATCGCCGACGGCGTGGTGGCCACGGATCGCGAAGAGCGCGTCACATTTCTCAATCCGGTAGCGGAAGCCCTTACCGGGTGGCGGCGCGCCGACGCGCTCGGACGGCCCTTGAGCGTGGTCTTGCCGGTCATCGAAGAAAGCAGCCGCGAGCCCGCGAGCAGCCCCGCCCGGGATGCCATCCGCGCGCGAGCCACCGCCCACAATTTGGGCCCTGTGCTGCTGGTCGCCCGCGACAAAACCGAGATCGCCATCGAGCAGAGCGCCGCGCCGCTGTGCGACGAGCACGGCCGTCTGCAAGGCGCCATCCTGGTTTTCCGGGATATTACCGGCCGCCGCCAGCTTGAAGAGCAACTCAGCCACGCGCGCAAGATGGACGCGGTCGGGCGCCTGGCGGGCGGGGTCGCCGGTGACTTCAACAACGTCCTCACCGTCATCACTGGGTACAGCGATCTGCTGCGCGCCCAGATACCCGCCAGCAGCCCGCAGCGCCGGTTCGCCGACGAGATCCTCTACGCCGGGGAGCGCGCCGCCGCGCTCACGCGCCAGCTGCTCACGTTTTCCAGCGCCCAGGCGGTGCAGCCCAAAGCCATCGACTTGAACAGCACTATCGCCGGTATGGAACCCATGCTGCGCCGGTTGCTGGGTGACTCGGTGGAGTTGATTGTGCTGCCCAGCCCAGCCCTCGGCTACGTCCAGATCGACAGCGCCCAATTGCAGCAGGCCATCCTGAACCTGGCCACCAATGCGCGCGAGGCCATGCCCGGCGGCGGCAAACTGGTGCTCGAGACCTCCAACCCGGAGCTGGACGAGACCGCCGCCAAGAAGGCCGGTGTGAAGGCCGGCGCCTATGTGATGCTGGCTGTCAGCGATACCGGGTCCGGCATGGACGCGGAGACCCGCTCGCGCCTGTTCGAGCCCTTCTTCACCACCAAGGAGCACGGCAAGGGCAGCGGGCTCGGGCTTTCGATGGTTTACGGCGTCGTCAAGCAGAACGACGGTTACATCACCGTTTATAGTCAGGTGAATTGCGGCACCATCTTCGAGATTTACCTGCCCCGCGCGGAACCGTCCACCGCGGTTCCCGCGGTTCGCCGACCGGCGGCATCGAAGGGTTCCGAGACCATCCTGCTGGTGGACGACGAAGAGGGCGTCCGGAAGCTGGTATCCGCGGTACTGCATAGCGGGGGCTATACCGTAATCGAAGCCGCTAACGGCCTCGCCGCGCTCGCCGTGTACGAGAAAAACTCGCACAAAATCGACCTGGTGCTGACCGACGTCGTCATGCCCCAGATGAACGGCTTCGAGCTGGGCCTGCGGCTCGCCGAAAAGAACCCCGATCTCCAGGTGCTCTACATGTCCGGCTACCGCGACAGCCCCATCAACGGCCAGCCGGGCGAGCCCCCCAAAGCTTTTCTGAATAAGCCATTCACCCCTGACGTAGTTCTTTCCAAAGTGCGGGAGGTTCTCGACGAATGCGGCGGCCTCCGTCCGCCGGCATAATTGCGGGGCAGGTTGTCCAACCTGCAGGCCGATTGTCAAATCGGCCACCAGCCACGCCGTGCGAAATAGTGTTACAGTGCGCCTTATGGGATCCGTCAACAAAGTGATCTTGGTCGGCAATCTCGGCAAAGATGCGGAAACGAAATTTATTCCTTCCGGCACTTCCGTCACCACCTTCAACCTGGCCACCGCCCGCCGCTGGAAGGACCAGCAATCCGGAGAGTGGAAGGAACAAACCGACTGGCATCGCGTGAAATACTGGCGCGCGGAAAATGTCGCCAACTACTTGCTGAAGGGCAAGCAGGTTTACGTGGAAGGCCGGCTCGAAACCAGAAGCTACGACGATAAGGATGGCAAGAAAGTATATACCACCGAAGTCGTTTGCGAACACCTGGTGCTGCTGGGCAGCCGTCAGGATGGCGGCGGTTCGCCGCCCGACGAGTATAGCCAACAGCCTGTCTCCATGCCGCGCAGCGCCGCGCGCTCGTCCGCCGCTCCCAGCCAGGCCGCCCCGCCCGCGCCTGCCGAAGAGCCCGCCTTCAACCAAGGCATCACCGACGACGACGTGCCGTTCTAGGTCCGGCCGCACCCTTTTGCGTCCGAAATAAGACCTGCGCCACCGCATCCGTGCTTGAGGAAGATGGATGAAAATTTTGGGCAAACCGGCGGTTACAGGAGCCGTTGTTATCGCGGTCCTGCAGGCGGTGCGACCCGGCATTCCCACCAAGCCGGCGGCGGCCGAGGTGCAAGCCCCTCCCGCCGTGAAAAACATTTTCGATAAGGACTGCTACAGTTGCCACTCAGACGAGCGGAGGCTTGCGTGGTTCGATCGGATCGTGCCGGTATACTGGCTGGTTCGCCACGACGTCCTGACCGCGCGGGAGCACCTCAATTTTTCGACACTAGGCGCGAAGCCCGCCGCCGCGCAAGAAGCGGCGCTTTACGAGGCGGTGAATATGATTCAGCTTGGCGCGATGCCGCTGCCAGACTTCTTGAAGCTGCATCCCGAAGCGAAGGTGACCCCGGAGGAACTGGCCAGATTGAAAGCCTATCTGGCGCCATGGTCCCCGGCGCCGGCACAGGCGCCTGGAGCACCCTCAGGCAGCGATGCCGATCGGATCCCGGCGTCTGTTTCCCTGGCGATGGTTCCACCGGAGTTCAATGGGTTTCCGTTCGACCCGAACTTCGAGAGCTGGAGATTACTCAGCACCACCGATCGCGGCGACAACCATACTTTCCGGTTTGTCCTGGGCAACGACATCGCGGTCAAAGCGGCCCAGTCGGGTGACATCTCGCCCTGGCCGGATGGTACCCGCTTCGCCAAGGTCGCATGGCAACAAGAAGCGAACCCCGATGGCCTGGCGCATCCTGGAAAATTCGTCCAGGTCGAGTTGATGCTGAAAGATGCCAAGCGCTACAAGGACACGGAAGGCTGGGGTTGGGGCCGCTGGCGCGGTCTGGACTTAAGGCCCTACGGCAACGACGCCACCTTCGCCAAGGAATGCACAGGCTGCCACCAGCCAATGCGGGGGGCCGACTACGTTTACACGCTGCCGATCGCGAATGCCAAAATCGCCCGGGCAGAGGCCGTAAACAACAAAGCCGCCGCACTGCCGGCAGGTCTGCCGTATCAGCCGCTCGGCTGGGGAGCGATAACGATGTACGTGGACCCAAAAGCGCATACGACAGCGACGCTGTATGGGAACGACGCAGCGGTGCAGGCGATCCGCGCCGCTCCGAGAGGCGCGGGCAGCGCGCCAGCCTATCCCACAGGGGCGGTGTTGGCGCTACTTACCTGGACCCAGCGCGAGGATCCGCATTGGTTCGGAGGGCGTATACCCGATGCGCCGGAGTCCATTGAATTCGTGCGCGTCTCGACGGCAGGGCAGATGAACGAATATAGGCGCTTCGCAGGCGAGGGCCTTCATGAAGAACGCCCTGCGGCCAGTGCGGCTGAGCTGCGTACGTCTCTCGTGCTCGGTCTCAGTCCCGCATCGTTGCCATGATTTTGGGGGAATCTGCCGCGACGCTGCTGGATGGGTTCCGGACATCTTCTTCAGAAGGCGCTGGCGAGCGTCCGTAAACATCGAGCTGGCATTTATTTGATTACGCCGCTGGACCACTTACCCCCGCACCGCCCCCGCAAGAGATACCACCTGGATATATTACTTTATTCCCCTGATTATCCCCAGTAACTACTCCACGCAATTTAATTTGCCTAGTTTTTTGAATACTTTAGAAGTACTGCCCTAATGGTTCCGTAGGGCCGGCCGATATTCTTGAGGCAGAAAGGAGGCCCCCGCAGAGGCCGGAGCCTCCCGGCAGGACTACCGATGGAACCGATTATTTTTCTCATCCTCGGCGCGTTTTGGTCCTAAAGACCATAAACAACGTATGAAATCGGCGCTTAACCGAGCGCGTTAAAACACAATTCCATTAAAATGGTTGCCAATTCCACGGCAAAAACTGGTATGATTCTTTGGGGGCGTCGTTGCAGACTACCCCCAAGGATCACCAGACTAGAAATACTCCACACCGCAAGGCAGGGCAGGGATTGATGAAGACCAGGTTCTTGGTCTCCTTATTATCGGTAATCCCGCTCGCTGGAACGCTAGTGCGCTCCGTTCCGCCGCCCAGGACG
>Ga0181534_10002607_pt1 | contig 11059 bp, 12 predicted proteins | sample PEATcosm2014_Bin_37_FD_119758 | JGI IMG/M metagenome (GOLD analysis project Ga0181534, IMG submission 119758) | Peatland microbial communities from MTU Mesocosm Facility, Houghton, MI, USA - PEATcosm2014_Bin17_10_metaG | ecosystem: Environmental > Terrestrial > Soil > Wetlands > Peat | place...
ACGTGGGAAGGCCTGCGCCAGTGCCCTGGTGGATCGCCATGCGCCCCTGCAAGTTCGGCAGCTGGAAGGTTCGTACTCCATCTCCCCCGTAATTAGGTGCCGATCAGAGAGAACAAGGGCACATATTGTTGGATCAACAGCGTCGGCCGTTGCAGAGCGCCCATCCCAGGGGTGCGAAATTGAACCCAAAGATGCGAATCTCTCCAAGATATGGGTTCGCCATGCTGGTCCCTCTTCAACTACCCGACGATAGAGCATCCCAAGTCATCGACTGCCCTACGCTTTGGCCAGCGTCAACAGAGCGAGGGGCGGGTATTGGGTCAGTTTTAGAAAGGCGGAAATATTTTAATCTGGCGGCATCGCCAATTCAGATCCATATTGGGAAGATGGCCGAAATTAGCAGATTCACTTACCGGATATTGCCAGACCTATTGGGCGTCCGTAGGTTCCGATGGACGGTTTGCGAGGGTGAGCAGATTCACCTGCGTTCCCCGCACTCTTATGCGACGCGCCGCGAGGCCGAGATTGAAGGCGGCAAAGCGGTCATCAGATACGCCAAAACATGGCTTGGCTACAAATAGTGCGAAACACCCCAGGCGCCCCCATGACACAAACCAGCTCGCCAGCTTCGTCGTTGACGCGGCGACGGGAGAGATCGGGGATCGCCCGGAATGACCGGCTGTCAGGCGAGCGAGCAAGGCCGGCCGCCGCTCAACTTCGGTTCGCTTGTCAAAGCCCATGAGGGCGTAAACATTCTTCGGGAACGGCTTGGTGCGTCGTCGCTTTTTGGCGAGAGGGTTTTGAAATGCGCTTTTGTTGGCTTTTCGCGCTCGGTCTTCTCGCAGTATCCGCGCCGGCTTTCGCCCAGACCCTTCCCCCCGTGATGCTGGGCGGCGAGATGGCCAAGGCGGGGAGCAAGGACTGCTTCATCCATCCGGGCTACTCGACTTTCCAGCGCAATGTATTGACCGCGCCCGCAGCTGGCTCGAAAGCGGTGCTCACCTTCGCAACCGCCATTTGTCAGGGCGCCGATCTCAGTGGGCAGGCGGCCTTGACGTTCGACAGCGCGACTTCCGGCAATATCCGCTTCAAGCGTTTCCCTGCATCCGTCGCGGGTTCCACCGGACTGACATTCACGAATTATTCCGAGACCTACAACGCGGCCGCGCGCGAGCTGGTCGTGAAATTCGATATCACCGGCGTCTTTCCGGTCACGCTGGTCATAGATGCGCCTTGAGCTCTCGCCCCTGTCAGGCTGCGAAGCCGCGCGGGATTTTCGCGCGGAGTTCGGAAGGGTAGCTCAATCCCTCGGGACCGCCGAAGCCTGATCGCGGCGCAACGGCGATCTCGCTTCCGCCAGCAAGGCGAGGGCGCGCCATGAGCCAGACGTCGCTGGCGTTCCGGCGCGACAGGCACATCTTCACCACGCGCTTGGCGGCGCGCAGAATTTCCCTGGTTTCCGGCGCCCGGCGGCGCTTTGTTCGCCGCCGGTGGAGCGATCTGGATCAGTTCGCCCCGGACGTTCCGCATCGCAAGCATATAGGGCGGCGCGTAACCGGCCCACACTCCAGCGAAGATCAGTTCATCAGCGGCGCCGGGGCGAAACATCGCGCCGGTCGCTTCATGCATGATGAAAACGGGCGCCGACCCCTTCCATTGAATGAGGCGGGATCGTCGACCGCGAGGTCGCGCGCCGCTCCGCCGACAGGGGCGAGGCCCGCCGCCTTCAGCGGCGGCGCCAGCAGGCTTGCGGCGCTGGCCATCAATCCGGCGGACACAGTGCGGCGACTGAATTTCATGCTGTCCTCTCCGGCTTCAAGACGATGGCAAGAGGAATACAAACGGAGGATGTTGTAAAGCGCGAAGTTGAACGACAGCGTCGCGGACGATCCCTTTTGCGGAGCATGCTGACATCTAGGCGAGCGCCTCGCCCAGCCGCCGCGCCTGCAGGGTCGCGAGCGCCAGCACGGCGAAGCCGACCGCCTGATGCGCCAGCGCGAGCAATATGTGCGGGGTTCCGGTCCAGTCGTCGCCGATCATCACCAGCGTCGCGACGCCGAGCGAGGCTTGCAGCACGACATGGGCGAAAAGAACGACCGCGCCGCGCCTGACCTTGCCGATGGAATTGGCGCCCGCGTCCAGCATGTGCAGCAGCGCCAGCGTCAGCAGCACATAGGCCGTCACGCGATGCAGGAACTGCACGAGGATCGGATTGTCGACGAAATTGCGCCAAAGCGGCTCGATACTGAACAGCGTGTCGAGCGTGGGCGAGAAGCCGCCCTCCATCAAGGGCCACGTGTTGTCGATGAGCCCCGCGCGCAGCCCCGCGACCAGCGCGCCCAGGCCGAGCTGCATGAACACCAGCACGAGAATGAGCCTTGCGACGAAGCGCAGCCTCTCCCGCGCATGGAGAATTTCCGAATGCGCGCGCGGACCGAGCCCGCCCGCGATCCAGATGCAGGCCGAGAACAGCAAGGCCGCTAGCAGCAGATGGATGGCGAGACGCTCCTGCGCCACCTCCACGCGGCCGACGAGGCCGGAGCTGACCATCCACCAGCCCGCGGCGCCCTGCAGCGCGCCCAGAGCCAGAACGCCGAACAGCTTCGGCTTGTAGCCCGTGGGGATGCGGTCCTTGATCCAGAGCCAGGCGAAGCCCGCGACAAAGACGAGGCCGATCAGCCGCCCCAGCAGCCGGTGCGTCCACTCCCAGGCGTAGATGACCTTGAAGCCATCGACGTCCATGTCGGGGAACAATTCCTTGAACTGCGGGATCTGCTTGTATTCATCGAAGGCTTGCGCCCAGTCCTTTGCCGACAGCGGCGGGATCACGCCGGTCACGGGCTTCCATTGCGTGATGGAGAGGCCGGACTCGGTGAGCCGCGTCGCGCCGCCGAGCAGCACCATCGCGAACACCAGCGCGGCGATGACATAGAGCCAGTTGCGCAGGCCGATGGCGTTTTCGGGCGTCGGGCGGTGCTCGATGACGGGCGTGGGCGTGGGAAAGTTGAACCAGTCTTCCATGAAGGGCGCTCGGCGGGAGAAAAACCGGCCCGAGTCTTAAGGGGTGCGCCCGTGGCTTGTCCACCGGGGAAGGAGCCTCCCGTTCGATAAGGCCGGGGGCTAGAGCGTTTTCCGTTCGAAGGGAATCATTCGAACGATCAGAAATCGCTCGGCATCAAAACCCTGGAACATGCTCTAGTGGTTAAAATCTAACGCTTGATACCCTGTTTTACGGATCGAGCGGATCAGTGGAGTGGGTCGGCAATGCGCCATGTGCGGACATTGCGCACGGTTACATCACGACAAGCGAGGTTCATGCGAACAATCATTCAGAAACGGGCTATAAGGGGCGCCGGTCCCGCTCACGGAAAAGGCAAGGTGCTTATGCGAAATCCAGTCCTCCGCGCTTTGCCGCGCACCCTCGCCGCCGTCCTGTTCATCGCGGGTCTAGCGTGCGCATTGGCGGCGAGTGCAGAGGAAAGCCCACGCTTCGACTGGCGCGAACAGAATGCCTACACGCTAGGCGTGCAAGCATACATATACGCTTTTCCATGGTCTTACATGGCGGAAGCAAGGTGGACGCGAAGTGAGCCCGTCGACCATCAGGCGGACCGCTTCGATCATGTGCGGAAGCTGGAGGATGCAAGCCACCTGACCGGCGGCGCGCCGAACAACGACACCCTGTATTCGCGCGCATGGGTTTATCTCAAGGACGAGCCCGTCATTCTGACTGTGCCGGAAATCTCCGACCGGTATCATTCAGTCGAGCTTGCTGACTTCATGGATGACAATTTTGCCTATGTCGGAACAAGGGCGACGGGAGACAGTGCTGGAAACTTTGCGATTGTCGGTCCCGGCTGGAAGGGGAAACTACCGGCTGGGGTGACGGCGCTGCCGCCTTCATCCACGCCATGGGCTTTCGTCTTGGTGCGCACTTACGTGAGAGACGCCTCCGACCTAGCGGCAGCTCACGCCATCCAAGACAAATACAAGCTCACGCCGCTCTCCCAATGGGGCAAAGCGAAAGTAACTACGCCCAAGAGCGCGGAAATTTGGGAGCCTTTGAGCCGCGACGGTGATCCCCTCAATGAGTGGCGGACGATCAATCGCGCCATGCTGGAAATACCCCCTGATCCGCGCGACGCGGATATGCTCCATTCATTTGCTCGCATTGGCGTCGGGCCAGGGTTCGATGTTGACGCTCTGGACAAGAGCACAAAGCAGGGTCTTGAGAGGGCGGCTGTCGATGGACGCAAGATCATTGTCGGAGCATTTGCTGCTGGCTATGGACAGAAAGAGGTCAACGGCTGGAACTATCCGCCGCGAGCGACAGGACGGCTGACACCGACGCGGGATTGGTTGATGCGCGCCGTCCAGCCCGCCGCAGGTTTTGTGGTCAACGACCCCATTGAGGCGACTTACCTGAACGTCTCAGTGGACGGTGAAGGAAGGCCCCTAAGCGGCAAAAACCGCTACGTGATCCACTTCGCCAAAGGTGGCGAGCCGAAGGTCAAGGCGTTCTGGTCTGTGACGATGTATAATTTAAAATACAATCTCGTCGCCAATCCGATCAATCGGTATTCTGTAGGCGACCGCAGTGGAATGAGGCCCGACGCAGACGGCGGCTTGACTATCTACGTACAAAAAAACTCGCCTGGCTCAGAGAAGGAAAGCAACTGGCTGCCCGCGCCCGAAGAAGCATTTTTTCTTGTCCTTCGCACGTATCTACCGGACGATGATATTGTGAACCAGACTTGGCAGCCGCCGAAAATCTCTGTTGTCGGCCAATAAACGATCCGAGGCGTTTTTATTTCGATGGCGGTCCACGAATGACCGTTCCGGATCAAAAGCGGTCTAACCGTGACTGCCTGGGCCCTTCCATGTCGCTGGAACCACGCGTTAGATTTCTGCCACAAGGGGCGGGGCTCACAATTCAACGACTTCGACTTCTCCTTCGTAGTCGCCGGTCAGCGAAGCCACGAAGCGGACGACTTCGTCCAGCGGCTCTCCAGGGTGCGACGAAGTGAGAATGAACCGGCTTTCATCCAGCCCTTTTCCCACAACGAGTTCGTCAATGACATCCTCGATGAAGTCGCAACGCTCTCCCGCGACGGCTATGAATTTCACGCCATCACGCAGACAGCGTTCGACAAACGGCTCCAGGCGGTCATAGCAGCCGGGGCTGCAATTCAGGACCAGTTTGGAGAGATAACTCATGCCCCTTGGTCCCGGGAGTCCCCATCGACGACTGTTTTGCCACTCCAGCTCATTGCGAAGTCGCCCGCCGAACCGGCCGATTCCGCCCACGCTCGCCAGCGTAATGGATGAGCTTCGGATTATCCGTGTTCAGGACCGTCAGGATGCAAGACAACCGCCCGGCCGATTGCTGAGAACGATCTTGCCGGGGACGCCCACGACCGTCACGTTCGGAGGGACGTCGCCCAGAACAAGCGTGTTGGCGCCTATCGTCGAATTGTCGCCGATGTGAATCTTGCCGATGATCGTCGCTCCGGGGAAAATCGTGACGTTGTTTCCCAGCGTTGGCCTGGTGTCGTCGCTTGGACGATAGCCCACCGTGACGTGCTGATGAATAATGCAGTTCTCTCCGATTGAATCGGCGGAAACCAGAGCGCCAAATCCATGTCTGACGCAAAATCCCGGCCCGATGGATTCAGCGCTGATGTCGAAACCAGGGATGCGGGGGCATATTATTGATAGAAACTTGCCGATCAACCAAAGTCTATAGTATAGGATTGTTCTATACTCTGGAACAAAAGTCATGAGTTCCACAAATAGATTCAGATGAGCTCCAAGTTTCTTTGGAACTGTCCTTCCCATGATGGTCGCCCAGCGGTCCTGGTCCGAAAATATGATGTCCACTTTCGAGCTAAGCAAAGTTACGAGAATTATTGGCGCGCATCTTATCGCGCCCAGCAACAAATACGCTTTACGCAATATGTTACGCATTTATTATTTTCCACTCTATGCGTCATGAGAAGTTAGCTTCTCGGTCAATTGCAATATAAATTTATTTATGGCTGTTTGGAACGGAAAAACATAATAAAACTCAAATTGTTAGCGGTTTAGGTAAACGATTGTCGCCGGAGGCCCCCAAAAAACCGCGAATGACGCCTCGCGCCGCCTGAGCGGCGGGGTTCCGGGGACGAGATGAATCAACGCTTTTGCATGGGCGATGCGCGCTTCGCCTTCGCGCGGGATGCTCCGCCCATGACCAGCCCCGACGGGCCTTGCCCGCGCATCTCGCGATCATGCGCGGCTTCGACGAACCGAAGCCGCGACATGCGCGCATGGACGCAAGGAAGTTGCGCGACGCGCCGAGGCGTCGCCCTCACTCGCAGGCGATGTAGATCAGCTGCGGATTGTCCGTGTTCAGGACCGTGAGGTTCTGTGAGGGCAGCAGCGCCTGCAGGCGCGGCGATTTGTGGGGCGAGCCGATCAGCCTGTAGGGACCGGGGCACATGGCCTCCGCGCGTTGCAGACAGGTGGCGGTGCTGCCTTCGCAGGTGATCTTGTAGCCCACCTCGCCGCGCGCATATTGCGCCGGATAGGCGGTGGTGCGCGTCCATTCGTCATATCCGAGCTGCGTCGAGGCGGCGCAGCCCGCCAAAGCCAAAGCAATCGCGCATCCCGCCGTCAGATAAAACTTGCTCATGTGGTCCGCTCCCCTTCGCGCGGCAGTTTACGCAGCCCGCGCCGCGATGGCCAGAGCGGTGCAAGTCGCGCGCCGCCACAAAGGCCTAAAAAATCGCCTGCCGGAAGCGTATAAGATCGAATCGCCGGCCAAGCGGAGCGATTCAGCGTGACTGACCAGAAAGAGCAGGGGTTTCGCACGATTGGAGAGGTCGCGGAGAGCCTTGACCTGCCGCCGCATGTGCTGCGCTTCTGGGAGACGCGCTTCAAGGAGCTGGAGCCGCTAAAGCGCGCGGGCGGGCGGCGCTATTACCGCCCCCGCGACGTCGAGCTGGTGATGGCGCTGCGCCATCTGCTCTACGGCCAGGGCTATACGATCAAGGGCGTGCAGCGCATACTGAAAGAGCAGGGCGCGCGCGCCGTCATCGAGAATCTGCGCGCCGGCAAGTTCCAGCCGGGCTTCTCGCCGTCGCAGGCGGCCGAGACGGCGGAGGCGCCGCCGCCCGCGCGGCGCGTCGAGCCGCCGGATCTGGGGCTTGAGCCCGAGCCCGCGCCGCTGGAAGTCATGATTCCACGGGAGCCGCCAGCGCAGGCGGGGCAAGATGAGCCAGAGCCCGCGCCGCCGCCCGCCCGCCTGCCCGCGCTGGTGGCCCAGCCGCTGCACGAAGCCTCGCATTTCGACGAGGAGGACATCCGCCTGCTGCGGCTGGCGCTGGCGGACCTCGCCGAATGCCGCCGCCTGTTGCGGCTGACGAAGCGCTAGAAAAAGGCGGCCCGGGAGCCTTGGTCGGATTTATCCCGCGCGGCGGCGTTGCCAGCGCGCTTTCCGCCGCCTATAAGGGCGTCGCGTCGGAGTGTAGCGCAGCCCGGTTAGCGCACTTGTCTGGGGGACAAGGGGTCGTGGGTTCGAATCCCGCCACTCCGACCATTCTATTGATAAGCATATGTTTTTGCAGTCAATAGAGTGATGACGCGAGATACGGCCCCGCTGATGGCTCCCCAAAAAGCGCAGGCTTGAGGCGAAGGTTCCTGCTCGCGATCGCCGACCAGCAATCCCAAGGCGCCGCTGGCGCATGCTAAAGGGCGGCGACCCGGGCCGTCGCAATTTATGCTCCGGGAAACCACAAAGCGCCCGTCTTCCGCCCGGACGAAGCGCTGCATGTCAAAGATTGCGGAGAACGAGGCGTCTGCTATCAAGCAACGCTTTCGTGCATTCAGTCTGTCAGATCGAGAGGAACAAATGGCAAGGAACGCCTTCATAGCTTTCGCACAATCAAAGTTGGACGAAACTCGGCGCGAAGTGAAGGACGCCGTGGTCAATTTTGAAATCCCCGACGAAACGATATTGGAGTTGCGGAAAAGCGCCAAGCGCGCAGCCGATGAGCTCAAGGATCTGGATCGACAGGCAGCGAAAAAGGGCTTGTTCGGCTTCCTTAGATTTTGACCGCGGATCCAGGGAATGCTCCCGGGCCTCTCTGCGAAACCTGGCTCGCTCAGCGACCGGATCAAAACCGCAGGTTTTTGGCAAGGGCCGGCTAACTCCCGACCGTAAATCTTCAAGAGCGCGCCGGATCGGCTTCCGACCGTCGCGCCATCCACGATCGCCGACCGATGACCCGAGAATTTTCAAGCGAGCGTCTAACAGAGGCTATTTCGTCGCGACGACTGGTTGCGGAGCCGGTTCGCCGCGGAAGGTTCCTGGAGCGCGCTTGCGTCGGAATTCCCGCCCCGTCGCTGGCGCAGGGAATTGTCAAACTTGCGTGGTCTCTCGATTTGGCGGACGAAGAATATATTCCTCTCATTATGCGACTGGCCCGCGAGTCCAGCTTCGACGCTGTCAAATCTTTGGCCTTCTTCCCCAGGATCGCCTGGCCGCTCAAAGACGAAAAGTGACGTCATTGGCGAGGCCCTTGATCATCGCCCCATGCGCAATGGCTTCCCTCCCGACGCGTGGCGTCCAGCCTATCGTTGCGCTCAAGTTCAATCGTTTCGGGCTCTTACGCTGCGTGCGCGGATTCTGAAGAATGATTTAATTTAAACGAAAAGTTTACCATCCGGCGACGATGATGATCCCTTCCCAGCGGTGGAGTGATCCCGATGTCCGACAAAATGAAAATCGACGTTGCCTTGACGAATCTGGAATCCGGCAAATTCTCGTTCGGGATGGTCGCCGCAATCAAGGATCATGTCAGCGGCCTCGAAAACGAATTGGAAATTGCGCGCGGTCGGCATGACAGCCTCATCCAGGATCTCAAACTGCGGGAAATCGCGAACTGGAGGCTGGAAGCTGAGCTGACGAAGCTGAACACGCGGATTTATGCGCTGATCAGGGCGAACATCCTCACCGAAAAGGCCTATGAGGGAATAACGCTCCTCGCCACGAAAGCGGGCCAATATCTCGACGTTTCCAGGAAATACGCCGCGGTGGCTCTGACGCGGTTAATCGCCGATCTGAAATCCGGCGAATTGCAGTCGCGGCTCGTCGACTTTGGCGCGAAGATTTATGCGGCGCTGAAAGAAATCATGCCGAGCAAAAGCGCCCTTGAGGAACTCAAACCCCACGCGAAAAAGGCCGGTGAATATCTTATGGCCTTTGTGAAATACGTCGGCGTGTATGTGGAAAAGGCGTCCGCTTACCTTTCGACCTTGCACAAGACCACCGCTTAAGGCTGACGCGGACAAAATCGAACCATCGCCTGGGGCGCGCATGCGCCCCGCGGCCTTGCGAGAAACGTCACGGCTATGGACGCCTTCGACTTGGCGGTGAAGATGGCCTTCATGACCGTCAGCCAGCAATCGGGATATCGCGCGTGAGCCGTGCGCGCCATGACGTTGATTACAGGATCGGCGATCGGCGCAGGGGAATGCCGATCACGTCGGCGCGGCGCTGCTCTGCTTCAGGTCCGGTGGGCGTATGCTGATTCATTCAGGAGCCTGATAATCTCGTCTGGGGATTGTGTGACTTGAATCTTCCCCTCTTCACCCGAGCCGGAAAGGAACCAGATTTCCGACCCACCCGCCGCCTGATGGAAAATAGAGCTTGCGTTCGTCAGATTCACATAAGCATTTGGCGCCCCGCCATCGGGGATAGCGTGCCTAACTGTGAGCTTTACCCATTCGGATGCCATCTGATTTCTCCTTCAGCGTTCCGCCAAGCATAGGACAGGAGTTGGGCCGGCCGGGAGGGATCGACAAGGGGCTCGAATTTATAACTGGGACGCTCCCAGCGCCTCCCACGAATTTCGCCACGCCGGGGCTCGCACGAAGCCCCCCCCGCGCGGCCGATGCGGATCCGCGACAATGAGGCCGGGTTGAACCATGGCCGGACGAGAGCCATCTGAAGGATGCCGGGCGAAAGCCGCGGCGCAGCCATTTCAGGCGAAAGGGGCGAGTCCGATGACAAATGATGACCGCAATCCCAATCTCATGAAAAATCGTTACGTCTTTGGGCTCACTGGCGCTTCTCTCGCGGGGCTGACGGGAGCGAGCATCGTGGGGCCGGTCGGAGCTATCGTTGGAGCGGTTCTCGGCTTCCTCGTGGGCTTCAACATGCTGAAACGGTTCTGATGGACGACCTCGGTTGTCGCTTCAGGGCGCGGAGAGACGTCCCGGGCCGGCTTGCGCCCGGCGCCGCGCGCTGGCCCTCGCACTTGAAACAATGAGGGCTAAAATTGCCTCATTGCGCGTAGCGAAAGGTTAACGCCCTTTACCAACTTTCTCCGAAAGCGGGTTGCGGATTTGCTTGCGCCGCGTCAGGCTTCACTCTGGAAAGGAGCCTTGCACAATGACGCTTGTGGTCCGCGCATTTGCCATGTGTCTCGCGGCGGGGATCGTGTTTTGCGCCTCCGCCGGCATGGCGCGTTCGGCGCCTTTGCGCGAGCGCGCCGGGCCCCCCGTTCCGCATGGCGAAGCCGGGCAGGTCGTCCTCTGGCAAGGCGAGGAGGTTTCCATCGGGCCAAAGGGAGCGGCGGACCCGAACTATTCGAATCTCATCCTGGCGGGAATGGTCGCGGGAACGTTCGGTCTGTTCTGGTGCGCGAGGCGTCACGCACATAACCTCTTCAGGGCCGAATGCCCGAACGAAGAGGCTGTCGACGAGGTTGTGGACGCGCTTATCAAGAATAAGTCGGGCGCCTCGTTTGCGATTGTCCCCAGGGCGCTGCCCGCGAGTCCCTTCACCCAGCAGAATGACGTCACCACGCTTGCGCGCCAGATCGAAATAGCGGCCAGGGCGTCGACGCGACTCAGCCGCACGGTCGGCCTCATTTATTTCGAGCCGCTCGGCTACGCGGAATATCTGGAGCGGCACGGGCAGGAGAAGGCGCGCGAGGCGATGCGCACTCTTGTTTCAGAACTGCGCCAATCGTTGCGATCCTCGGATCATGTGGCGGCTCTTGGCGAGAACCGC
>Ga0181534_10002609_pt1 | contig 11052 bp, 4 predicted proteins | sample PEATcosm2014_Bin_37_FD_119758 | JGI IMG/M metagenome (GOLD analysis project Ga0181534, IMG submission 119758) | Peatland microbial communities from MTU Mesocosm Facility, Houghton, MI, USA - PEATcosm2014_Bin17_10_metaG | ecosystem: Environmental > Terrestrial > Soil > Wetlands > Peat | place...
CCTGCCGGTCGACATAGTCATCAAAAAAAGTCAGGTCAAAACTCATATACCATTGAATAAAAAAGGAGTAATAGGTTTTCCAGGGCATCGGCGAATAGTTCCATACAAGATACAGCGGGTCACGGCGGCGCACTCCTTCTTCGTTCAACCAGGCGTTAATGCCTTTTGTGTAGGACGACAAATAATTAAACAGATCGGGCTGGTTGACCGACAGACTGTCCAGGAGTCTTTTTGCTCTTTCTTCCAGCTCAAAGGTTTTCCAAAGTTTATCGGAGCCGACACCCGAACTCCCGATCATTTCTGACAATCTGCCCATCACTACATGCGCCAGCAGCTCCATCTGGAAATAGCGATCCCTGGCATGCATATAACCTGTCGCAAAGGCCAGCGTTGGATCGTCGCCGGCGAAGATATGAGGGATGCCCAGGGTGTCGATCTCTATCCGGGCCCCTGCTCCTTCTGCCGGGAGCATTAGCTTTGGCGTATTGCCGATGCCTGAAATACCCAATATCCCATATCTGTAGCCCGTCAGCTTCTGGATGGAATTCAGGTCATAGAAATGCCAGGAGGTGCCAAGCACCCAGGCGATGGTAATGGCGGTCAGCAAGATGAAGCCGATCAATTTTTTCATAGAAGCTGTTTATACTACAAATCGTTCAATAATGTCGTTGTTGCTGTCTGCATTTTCCCTTCCTTGCCAGTGCAGGGAATCGATAAGAGCGGCCAGCTCATCGATCGTCTGGTGCTGCAATAATTCCCGGATGCCAATTTGGAGGTTATAGGTTCGTTGTAATTCCGACCGGACTTTTATTAAGAGAAGACTATTACCGCCAAGATCAAAAAAATTATCGAGGACGGATATTTCGTTGCGATCTAAAAATTCCCCGTAGATACGGGCCAGCCATCTTTCCGTCGTATTGCGCGGGGCCACATAGGGTCTTCCTGTTCCCATGGCAGGGATTTCCGTCTCTGCCAGCTTTAGTTTGTCGATCTTGTTATTCGTTGTCAACGGCATGCTGTCCAGCCGTATGAACTGGGCCGGCACCATGTAGTCCGGAAGCTTTGCCAGCAAATGCCTTCTGAGAAGAACGCTATCCAATTCCCTGTCTGCCGTAACATAGGCAACCAGGCGATCCTGTCCCTCTTTACCTGTCCGGACCGTGACGGCTGCGGCATCGATGCCGTCCAGCTGTAGTAAGGCCTGTTCTATTTCACCCGGTTCTATCCTATATCCCCGTATTTTGACCTGTTCGTCCATCCGGCCGGTGTATTCAATATTCCCATCAGGTAGCCACCTCCCTGTGTCGGCTGTTTTGTACAATCTTCCTTCCGGTCGTATGCAAAAGGGGTCGCGGATGAAAGCTTTGTCTGTCAACCCGGGATTATTCCAGTATCCTCTTGCCAGGCCGGCTCCGCCAATATAAATCTCTCCTTTGGCCCCTACCGGCAGCAGGCCGGTATTATTGTCCAATATATATATGCAGGTGTTGGGTACCGGTCTGCCGATCGTCACCCGGTTATTCCTTAGCAGTGGATCTGTCGACAGCGTGGCGCATACGGTAATCTCCGTAGGTCCATATGCGTTTATCAGGCGGATGCCTTTGGCCTGAAATGCTCTCCCTACGATGGGATTCAATGGTTCCCCTGCCGATACGATGATCTTTAGCGGCCCCAGCTCCTCTTTGACCAGGGAAGGCTGGAAGGATGGAGGGAGGACGGCCCATTCAACCTGATGCCGTTGGATAAGCGATACCAACAATTCCGGGGAGAGGAGCTCGCCGGTAGAAGGCAGGACGAGGAAGCCACCGCTCAGGAGCGTGTTGAATATTTCATAACAGGAAGCGTCAAAGGTGAATGGCGCGAACTGCAAGGCGCCCATTCCTTTCCTCAACCCAAGGCAGATCGCCTGCCCGTTGCATAAATTCACCACGGAAGCATGCTCGATCATAACCCCTTTAGGCCTGCCGGTAGATCCGGAAGTATATATCAGATATGCCAGGTCCGATGGCTGTAATGCGACCTCTACTTTTCCTTTCGGTTCTTTGCATATGCCGTCCCACTCCTTGTCGAGGAGCAATAGCCGTATATCCCTCCCATCGATATAAGGGTGCCGGTGATGGCTGTCCCCGATCAGCAGGGACGCCCCGATATCGGACAATATGTAAGCGATACGTTCCTCCGGATGAGTAGGGTCGATAGGGACATAAGCGGCCCCTGATTTCAAAACTCCCCATATCGCCAATATCTTTTCCGGAGTTCTATCCATGCATACCGGCACAAACATTCCTTCCCGTATTCCCAGTCTTCGTAGGTAGTGACCCAACTGGTTTGACCGTTCATGAAGTTCACCATAGGTCCACCTGCTATCTTCCTGCACCAGGGCCGGTAGGTCGGGCGTATCTTCGGCGATCCCTGAAAACAGACTGACGATCGTCTCATTGGCCGGGAAGCATGCTGCTGTATCGTTAAAGCCATAAAGCAAAAGCTGCTTTTCTTCCGGGCGCAGGTACTCGAGCCGGAAGAGGGGTATGGCCGGGTCCTTTATCAATGAGCCGATCAACATGATGTAATGCCCTATTAAGCGTATAATGTCAGGGCCGTCATACAGGTCCGTATTATAGATGACCCGCAAGTGCAATTGATCTTCCAGTTCTGCAAGATCAAAGCAAAGTTCGAATTCCGTCGCCACAGGCCGCTCTCGGATAGCCGGTTGGCCGGCCCTGCTCAAATTAGCGTCGGAAAGCCTGTCACGCTGATTCTGGAGGATCATCATCACGTCGAACAAGGGTGCGTGGCTGCTGTCCCTTCGGACGGCCAGGTCTTTCAGTATCCTGTCAAAGGGATACTGTTGATGTGTAAAGGCATTTATAGTGGTCTCTTTTACGATATTCAACAGGTCCCGGAAGCCAGATCCTCCGTCAAACCGGCATCGCAGGGGAAGGGTATTTACGTAAAAGCCGATCTGGTCCTCCAGCTCGGCGTGCAGCCGTCCGGCCAGCGGCGTACCGATGATGATATCATTTTGTCCTGTATACCGGTAGAAAAGGGTATTCAGCACGGACAGAAGGCCCATGAATAAGGTGCAGTCATTATCCCGGCAAAGGGAACGAAGCCCTTCAGTCAGCTCCTTATCTATGAGGATATCTATGGCGCTGCCATTATATGTTCTGAAAGAGGGCCGGTTGTTCAAGAATGGCAGTTCCAGCGCCGGCAAATTGCCCGATAGTTGCTTCAGCCAATATTTCCGGCTGTCAGACAGCAGTTCTCCTTCCAATTGTCGCTGAAGCCATGCCGAATAATCCTTGTACTGGATCCGGAGGGACGCGAGCGCCGGCTGCTTATTATCGACAAGGCCCTCATAATGGGCCAATATTTCTCTGCCTAGTATTTCCATTGACCATCCGTCACTGATGATATGATGCATGCTATAATGAAAGATGAATAGATCCTCCCTGCAGCGTACCAGGCCACCCCTGAGCAAAGGACCATTTTTCAGGTCAAAGTGTTGCGAATGTACCCCCGATATATAGTCCCGTATCTCTTTTTCCGACAGCCCTTCCGCTTCCTTATACGCCAGGGTGAAGGCAATGTCCTGTATCGGCAGTATCCGTTGCCGTAGCTCGCCGCGGCTATTCTCCGTAAATACCGTGCGCAATATTTCATGCCGCTGTATCACTTCGCGGATCGAGCTTTCCAGCAACGGCGCAATGTATTCCCCTTCCAGCTTCAGTTCTCCGGTTAAGTGATAGACAGGAGCAGCTTCCTCCAGCTGGCCCAGCACCCACAGACGGGCCTGTCCTCCGGAAACCGCATAATCGGAAGCCTCCTCCACCTGCGGGATCCGGACATAGGAAGCCGGATCCTTATCTGCTATCATCGAGGCATGCGCGGCGATAGTATGCTGTAGGAATAATTCCTGTATGGTCAGCTTCACTCCCAATTCCTGGTAGTACTGATTGGCCAGTTGCACAATATTGAGGCTATGGCCGCCCAGCTCGAAGAAAGAGTCATCCACTCCTATCCCTTCATGTCCCAGAACCTCCTTCCATATAGCCCATATTCTATTTTCTAATCCGGATCGAGGCGCGCTGACCACCCCGGCTGCTTGCCGCAACATTTGAGCCTCGATGGCAGGCAGCGCCTTTCTATCGACCTTGCCATTGAACAGAAGAGGGAATTCTTCCAGAGGAACCCAAAGTTCCGGTATCATATAAACGGGCAGGCTACCCGACAGCATCCGGCGCAATTCTTTGGCAGGGCGTTCTTTCCCGGGAACGAACCGGACATACGCCACCAGGACCGGTTCATCCCTGAAAGCTTTCACTTCTACTATGCAATCTGCTACCGGCTCCAGCATCGTAATAAAATCCTCCACTTCCCATGCTTCGATCCTGTACCCCCGATATTTCAGCTGGCTGTCATTCCTTCCCCTGAATGCGATATTTCCATCCGGCATCATCAGTCCGATATCTCCTGTCCTGAATAGCCTGCCGCTGATTTCCCCGAACCCATCTATGAATTTAGCCTTTGTCATTTCTATGTCATTGACATACCCGAGGGCCAGCCCTTCTCCGCCCAAATAAATTTCGCCCTCGGCGCCGGGAGGCTGGAGACGCAGGTGCCGGTCCAATAGGTAAGCTCTCCGGTTTGCAAATGGCTTTCCGATGAATACGGGAGCCGTATCGGAGGTCACCTTATAATAAGTGGCGCATACGGTGCTTTCGGTTGGCCCATAGGTATTGTAAAGGTCTGTCCCTGCCTTTACAATATTCCCGATGACCGCGGGAAGCAGTACATCCCCTCCGCTGATCAAAATACGAAGCGAAGGAGGCAGCCCATGCGTGTTCAAATATTTTATTATATACGGATTGGTGCTTAAGACCGTAACCTTTTCAGTCCGGATGACGCTGACAAGGTCAGGGATGTCCCTCCTGTCACCAAGAATGTGCAGGCGGCCCCCCGCCGCCAGAATGGGGAATATTTCTTCCACTGATGTGTCGAAGCTGAAAGCCGATTGCTGCAGGACTATATCGTCCTTGTCCAGTTCGAAATAGCCGAGGAAGGAAGAGACATAATCGAGGAGGGAATAATGGGATATCATTACTCCTTTGGGGGTGCCGGTAGAACCCGAAGTATATATTATATAGCAGGGCGTATGGCCTTTCACAGGCGGGAAGATTCGTTCATGCATGATCCCGGTGCTATTCAATGCATCGTCTATGCTAAAGAAGCAAATCTCCCGCGCATACAATGACAAGTCCGTGGATCCCAGCAGCATTTTACAGCCGGTATCCCTGCATATATATTCGACCCGTTGCCGGGGATAGTCTTCTTCCAGGGGAATATAAGTGATGCCAGCCATCATACAGCCCAGCATGGCAAACACCATATCTTCATTTCTCGGCAGCTGTAATATAATGAACTCGCCAAGATCTTCTTTGCGGGCCAAAAGGAAATGTGCTATTGCAGCGGCTTTATCGTTCGCTGCCTTATAGGTATATTGGCCCCGCCGGGAAGATATGGCAATTCTTCGGGGATATAGCCGCACAGAGTCGTTCCATCTTTCTAAAAAGCAGCTGTCCTGTCTTACCTCCACCGGCCCTTCGGAAAGGGATAGTACCTGTTGCCGCTGTCCGGACGAAAGGAGACTAACCCTGCTAACCGGCACATGTTCCCACGAAGCCAGGCTATTGATCATAAAATCCAGGCTATTGCAGAGAGAAACGATCATTTCCTCCGTGAAGTAACGCGTATCGTAAACGAACCGGATATCGAATCCTTCGTTGTTATAGTCCCGTAAATAAATGGCCAGCTTATCGGTTTCGGAACGATTCGACAGGGCAACGGCATTTGCCCTCAATCCGCTGTATGCTGTTGTAAAATCAAAGTCCTCGTAGGAGACCCGTATGTCATACAGATGCTGGTTAGGGGGTAGTTTGAGGTCCTTGATCAGGTTGCCATATTGATAACGCTGATGCCTCCATGCCGAGGTCATTTTCTGTTTGACGCCGGCCATCACTGTATTCAACGTATCCTGCTCATTCAGGGAAAAACAAAGCGCCAGCAGGTTCATAAAGACCCCGGAAGTGTGGCGGTATACTTTTTTGGAACGGTTGAGGACCGGCATTCCTATTACGATCGTGTCCTGCTGTCCTGTTCCATTGAAATAGACGAGCAGAAGACTAATGATCAGGTGGAAGAGCGACGATTTATGTTCGTCGGCATATGTCTGTAGCATTTTCTTTGTTGCAGCCGGGAGAAAGAAAGTATAACTTCCGGCCGTATTGCCTTCCTGGTCCCGGCAAGGAAGCTTTTGCAGCAATCCGGGGGGTAACTGCCGGTATTCATTCAGCCAGTATGCCCGGTCATTCTCTGCAGATCCGGAGCTATAATATTCCCTGTCCTCTCGTGCGTAATCGCTGTAGCGGTATATTACTGCAGGTGCCTCTTCGTTCTTCCGGATCGATTCATAGATCACGGACACCTGATCCAGTAACAGTTTGAAGGACCATCCGTCCGCGATGAGGTGGTGGATCTTAGCATACCAGAAATATTCGTCCTCCCGGAGTTTCAACAGCTTGAAACCGAACAAATACCTGTTCTCAATTTCAAAGGCCACCGAAAAATCATTTTCCATCCAGGCCATTGCGGTCGCCAGCGGCGCCGGTTCGGCCGATAGATCCATGATATCCAGGTAAAAGGCAGCAGCAGCATCCCCGATATAACAGGTAAGCTCATTACGTTCCTCTCTAAAAAGGGAAGAATACGCCTCCTGAACGGCCAGCAATTTCCGTATCGCGACACCGAATATAGCAGTATCGAGTTCGCCCTGCAGTGCGGCATATCCACCGATATTGTATTTCGCCGAGTCCTTCGAAATACACTGGTCCATCCAGATCAGTTTTTGGGAGACGGCGGGATCATAAAACTCCATAATTCGGTAATTTGTTTTTTGCCCGGGTCAACAATTCGTTTATTACGGCTGTGCCATCATCGGATATTTCTCTTTGCCGGAATACCCTTTTCATCCGGACGACGCTTTGGCGTATGTCATCGCTTTGCAGGACAGCCAGCATGGCGGAATGCAGGTTATCTTCGGTCAGGCGGTCAAGGGGAATGAAGGCTCCCAACCGGTGATATTCCACTCTTTTGGCGTTGGAAGGCTGATCACGGGTCACCGGCAGCACCACCATCGGGACCCCATGGTATATACACTCCTTGACTGTTCCCAAACCACCGTGTATGATCGCAAGCGACGCTACTTTCAGCACTTCGACCTGGGGCAGCCACCTGGCTATCGTTACGTTGGGTGGGACGGGCGGCAGGTTGCCCTTGTCTTCTGAGCCGCCGGTAGACAGTGCCAGATGGAGCGAGTGCATATCCGGTCTTTTCATTACATTCAGCAATGCGCGGAAGACGCGGTTGCTCACTTCTCCATAGGCGGCCGTTTGAGAGCCCATGGAAGCGAAAATTAAGGGCTTGCCTGCATCCATCTCCTGTAAAGACGACAAAGAAGCAGGCGATTCGATCCGGTCGATAGAAGGTCCGAGATAATGTACATTTTGACGCGATGCCGGCCGGTCTATTTCCAGTTCTGCCGGGCATGCCACCAATTCCGGAAAGCCATTCATTGGGCTCACCAGTTCTGCCAGCGAATTGATTTCGGTTCCCTGCTCCTTCAGGAAATCGATCAATAAGAGTATCTCATCGCCTTCCATTTCCATGATCTCTTCTATGCAGCGGGATGCCAGATCTGTCCCGGCCTCCTTTAAGAATGTAGTAAAGATGACCGGGGTGATATTGAATTTATAGAAGAGGATCAATGCCTCGACCTGCAGAAAGCAACTTACAATGAGGAGACTCGGGGTTTTCTCGATCAGAAAGGAAGCTATTGCCTTATCCATGCTGTCAATGATATGCCGTTTGCTAGAGGTAGCCTTCTCAAAACCCCGGTTCGCCGTAAGAAGGCGATTGCTCTCCATAAATCCTTTCGGATATAATTCCCTGAAAACGGGAAAGAAGTCGAATCCCTGGCTCGTTATAAGCTCTTCGTTGTCCAATATTCCGATATAGCAGATAGTATGCCCCAGCCCCTTCAGAGCCCGGGCAAGCCCAAAGGACGGGAACAGATGTCCTTCCTCGAAATCCATTAAAAAAGCGATCAGGGACATGCGATTGTCATATTATTGTTATCGATTCCCGTGGAATACCTTTGATTTCAACCAAAGCCATTCCATGATAACGGGTCTTCCTTCCTCGTATATTGTTTTTTTCTCCTGCAAGTCCGTCAGGTTTTCAAAAGGGTAAAAGGAATAATATTTGGCCTTCTGATAGTCATCAATACTTTTTATTGAGGTAACGTGATGGGTGGTAGCAAATAATTTCTCCAGACGGGTCGAGATGTCGATATTGACAAAATCGTGCGTTTCGATCAGCAGGTCACATTCTCCCAGACGGAGGATGGTCTGCTCATTGAACAATTCATATTCGAAGCCTTCACAATCGCATATGATCAGGCATTTCTCGGAAAGATCGAAATCGTCGAACGTGGTGTGCATAAATTCAGACCCGATCTGCACGCGGTCAGCCACTCCGTTGAGGGCAGCCATTTCTCCACAGATATCCCTGGCTACTTTGTCCGTATCATAGGCATACACCTTTGCCTGCCCGCATTTGATGGCGAGCCCGTTGGCATAGTATCCTTCCCCACATCCTATATTGATGATCTTTTCATAGGAGTTGGCTATTATTTCCTGAACCACGTCTGACAGTTCGCTCTCATAAGATCCTACTATCTTGGCTATGATACAACTGCCGGCGGAAGTGAATGACGAATATTTAAGTCCTTTAAAGGGACCGTTGAGGACTGTCTTGCCCGCCAGTTTCTCATAATGATGGTTACTCAGTTTCGCTCCGTAATGCGCGTGCCTGTTACCAAAATAATTCAGTTCCGACAGCAACCCGGGCTTACTCAGCAAAGCGGAAGACTCCTCGGCGGAATAGTTGCCGGCCGCTATGTCCCCGACGAGTTTTGTAAAGCCCGGAGAAAGTTTGTGACCGTTGGCAGTACGTGCGCTGAAGTGCTGCCTGTCCATCGAATAATCGTCCTCATGAATATACAGGTACAAGGCGGGCATGATCACGGGAAACATGCAATTGATATCCTGCAGCTTTTGAATAAATTCATTCTCCTCCTGGCCTGTCATATCCTCATACTTAATACCTAGTCCATAGATATTCCTGTCGCACAAGACAGTGTTCCCCTGTGCGGGCGGGAAGGTCAGGTAGGCTTCATTATTCACCGCATCGAATGCCAGGGTATAGGGAAGAACGCTGGCCAGCTTTCCATTTTCTTCCATTTGACCGAGTTGTACTTCAAGGCGCCTGGCATGATGCCAGCTATTGTCATCCCATTGACAGAAGTACGTTCCGGAGGCTCTCTCTATGGAAAGGTTGCGGAGACTGCCGTTAATGGCCGGGGGCGACTTAAAAAACTTTATATTATGGCCTTTCCAGGATGTCCCGATCCATTCCGCCGCTTCATCGTCCCGGCCGCTCATTATAATAAGCTCTTTATTCGGGTAAGTCTGCGCGGCAAAACACTTTACCGCCCTCTGGAGAAGGGAGCCCTTGCCGGATGAGATACAAAGACAGGATATCAATGGAGCTTTATTCATCATCGCACTTTTAGACTATAGATGTTAGTTATAACTGCGCAAGACCTTCCCGATATGCGTATCGGTTGGAAGACATTCGAAATGAAAATCGCGGAGCAATGAATATCTTTTCATCAACTGTATCATCATGCCGGGTAGATTCTCATAGGAGATCCCTGCCAGGCTCCCGACAGGGATATTGAGGTCAAGGGCCATCCTGTCAAATTGCAGGGAATCCTTGCCGAAGAAACATTTAAAATAGTGACCGATCAGGTACCTGCCTTCCTTGAAGAACCAGTAATGGATAACGTATTGGTCGGCCGCCAGGAGCTTGCCGGGATGCTTTTGCAGATAATAGCTATACGCAGTCTGTTCGATAAATCTCTTTTCATCCGTGGGCCATTCTTTTGCAGATGATATCTGTTCGGCTAAAAAGATAATTTCCGGAAGCATTTCGGCATAACTATGGGGGATGCCGACAACCCCCGAATTCCACATACTGAAGTCTGGATCCACGATATAGCTGCTCCCATCCAGTTGCCTGAATATTTTCCGGAGAAAAAAAGAATGGATGGCCGGTCTTTGGGTGATGGGATATTCTTTAAGATGCATCATCAGGCAGCCTTCCTGTACCAGCCTGAACATCGGTGCCGGGTCTTTTACAAAAAAGGTATCCGTATCGACGAGTATGCCATATTGTCCGTACCCTTTAAAAAACTCTTGCATGACCCTTACTTTCAATATCAATGCATGCCCATTGCTTTTTTCCGTCCATTCCCGGACATCTTCTTCTTTCAGGTAATGGAATGAGATACGGAGATCGCCGAGGCCTTCCGGCAATGCGATATCTTCTTCGGTAAACACCAATACCTGTATATGTCTTTTGCTCCAATTACCGGCGGTTTTATTAAATGAAAGAAGGGAATAAAAAAGCTCGCTTTTAAGCGAATCATTGGATTTTCCGAATAGAAGGTAGATCAGGTAATACATGTAGGGTTCTATTAGAGTGGGCGATCTGGTTCATACTAAGCATTCATCTCCGGGACGGAAGCATTGCGGTTCCTTTCCAATAATGCTTCGATTATTTTTACTCCGGGTCTTGTTTTTTCTTTTTCTTCAAAGATCCGCTGCATTTTATCGACGGATCGTCTGACTTCCTCATCGTTCGATAAATAAGTGCAATAACCGATCAGGTCGGATACCGACACCAGCCTGATATCGTCCATTACTCCCAGTTTATGATATTTCACCCGTTGCGCATTGGACGGCTGATCATAGGCCAGAGGGAAGACGATCATCGGAACCCCATAATATATACATTCTTTTACGGAGCCGAGTCCGCCATGTATGATCGCCAAAGAAGCCACCTGCAATATGTCTACCTGCGGCGCCCAGC
>Ga0181534_10002611_pt1 | contig 11047 bp, 11 predicted proteins | sample PEATcosm2014_Bin_37_FD_119758 | JGI IMG/M metagenome (GOLD analysis project Ga0181534, IMG submission 119758) | Peatland microbial communities from MTU Mesocosm Facility, Houghton, MI, USA - PEATcosm2014_Bin17_10_metaG | ecosystem: Environmental > Terrestrial > Soil > Wetlands > Peat | place...
CGCATTTTAGCAACTGGAAAAAGCTTTTCAGATGAAACGAGCTTTTTGGATTGTCTTAAATGAAGCTGGATTTATGATGCGAACGAATCGCCATGGGTTTTATCTCCACCGTTTCGTAATTGTCGGGGAAATCGCCCAAGATGACGTGATTAAAAACCATTTTGCGCAGCCATTGAAAGCATCCTTATGACAACCGCCGAAGCCGCCCAACTGCTGGAGCAATTCCGTGCCGGAAAAATTCCGCGCGAAAAAGTCCTGCACGCCTTCCAAGCCGCGCCCGTGGCCGACCTCGGTTTCGCGCAGGTGGACACGCACCGCGCGCTCCGCAAAAATTTCCCCGAAGTCATTTTTGGCGCAGGCAAGACGCCGGAGCAGGTCGTCAAAATTGCCGCCAAACTTGTGGAACTCGGCCAGCCGGTGCTCGTCACCCGCGTCAGTGCCGAACATGCCCGCGCGTTGCGGAAAAAATTCAAACGCGCTGTTCACCAGGAACTTGCTCGCTGCGTGACCATCGAGGAAAAACCGTTGCCGAAGCGCGCCGGCTTCATCGCCGTGGTTTGCGCCGGGACAAGTGATTTGCCGGTGGCGGAGGAAGCCGCCGTCACCGCCGAAATCATGGGCAACCGCGTCGCGCGCATCCACGACATCGGCGTGGCCGGACTGCACCGGATGCTCGCGCGCATGGAACAGCTTCAGAGTGCCAACGTCATCGTGGCTGTCGCTGGCATGGAAGGCGCGCTGCCGAGCGTGCTGGCCGGGCTGGTGGCCAGGCCGGTCATCGCCGTGCCCACGAGCATCGGCTACGGCGCGAGCTTCGGCGGCATCGCGGCGCTGCTGGCCATGTTGAACAGTTGCGCCAGCGGTGTGACGGTCGTGAACATTGACAACGGTTTTGGCGCTGGCTACGCGGCCAGCCAAATCAACGGAATCGTTGCATCGTAAATCGTGAACAGTTAAACCGACATTAAACAGACACGATTTACCGATTCAACGATGCAACAATTTAACGATTTAACTCTGTGAAAATTCTTTATCTCGATCTCTTCAGCGGCATCGCTGGCGACATGTTTATTGCCGCGCTGCTCGATCTTGGCGTGGACGCCGCCAAACTTGAACGCGAACTGAAGAAGCTCAAGCTCGACGGCTATTATCTGCACATCGCGCGCGGTCAAAAATCTTCCATCACCGGTGTGAAATTTGACGTCCATCTTGCGCACGACCACGACCACGACCACGACCACGGCCACACACATGACCATGAACGTGCGCACGGTCATCACCACCATGAACACGAGCATCCGCACGATCACGGGCACGACGAGCAGCGGAATTTTGCGGAAATCAAACAGCTTATCGCGCGCAGCAAGCTGTCAGCCTGGGTGAAGCAAAAAGCCATCGCCGTGTTTCAACGCATCGCCGTGGCGGAAGGGAAAATTCACGGCCTGCCGCCCGGCGAAGTGCATTTCCACGAAGTCGGCGCGGTGGATTCCATCGTGGACATCGTTGGCGCGGCCATCGCGTTGGAACAACTTGGCAAGCCGCGCGTGTTCGCCTCGCCGGTCGTTGAAGGCACCGGCTGGATTAATTGTGCGCACGGACGTTTTCCGGTGCCCGCGCCGGCCACGCTGGCGATTCTTGGCGCGCGCGGCGTCGGCGTGACGCAGTGCGAGGAGCCGCACGAACTCGTCACGCCCACCGGCGCGGCGCTGCTTGCGGAATTTGTCGAAAGTTTCAGCGCGATGGAAAGTCTGGTGGCGGAAAAGATCGGTTTCGGCCTCGGCACGCGCGACAACGAAACGCGGCCAAACGTGTTGCGCGTGGTGCTGGGGACGCAGTCCAAAGTCCAAAGTCCAAAGTCCAAAACCGGCAGCGCGAAGATACCCTCAACTCTCAACTCTCAACTCTCAACTCATCTGGATTGGGAGACCGACCACGTCGCCGTGCTGGAAACCAATCTGGACGACTGCATCGGGGAAATTCTCGGCAGCTTTGTCGAAACGGCTTTGGCCGCCGGCGCGCTGGACGTTTTTCACACGCCGGTCCAGATGAAGAAAAATCGGCCCGGCGTGCTGCTCACCATTTTGTGCGCGGAAACGGACGCGGACAAGTTCAGCGAATTGATTTTGCGCGAGACCACGGCATTCGGCGTGCGAAAGACCATTGCCGAACGGCGCAAGCTGCGCCGGGAATTTGCCGAGGTAAAAACGGCATTCGGAAAAGCTACCGTGAAAATTGGCCGGCTTGATGGTAAAGTGGTGCAGGCCGCACCGGAATTTGAGTCGGCCAAGAAACTGGCGGCGCAAAACAAAGTGCAGCTGAAGTTGATTTATGAGGCGGCGGTTCAGGCCGCGAAGAACTTGAAATGATGAGCGAAGCCAACGACAAGCTGGAGAAATTTCGGACGTTGCTGAAAAGCTACGGCTCATGCCTCGTGGCGTATTCCGGCGGCGTGGACTCGGTGTTCCTCGCGCGCGTCGCACACGAGGTGCTGGGTGAACGCGCCTTGGCGGCCATCGCCGATTCGCCAAGTCTGCCGCGCCGCGAATTGCAGGAGGCACTGGATATCGCGGCAAAGTTTGCTTTTCCCGTTCGCATTCTTCAGACGCAGGAATTTGCCAACGACAATTACACGGCCAATCCGGCGAACCGCTGCTATTTCTGCAAACACGAGCTGTTCGAGGAATTGACGCCACTGGCGAAGGCGGAAAACTTTGCGGTGATTGCCTATGGCGAAAACGCCAGCGACATCGGCGATTTCCGGCCCGGTGCACAGGCGGCGGCGGAGTTTCAAGTGCGCGCGCCGCTCAAGGAGGTGGGTTTGACGAAGGCGGAAATTCGCGAGCTTTCCGCGCAGCTTGGGCTGCCGACGGCGGACAAGCCGCAGATGGCGTGCCTGAGTTCGCGCGTGCCTTACGGCGAGGTCGTGACGCCGGAAAAGCTGCGAATGATCGAACTGGCGGAATACGCATTGCGCGACCTCGGCTTCCACGACGTGCGAGTGCGACACCATGAATTGCAAAAGCTGAACCTCGCCCGCATCGAGGTTGGCCCGGCGGAAATGCAAAAATTTTTGGCGGACGGCGTGGCGGACCAAATCGCCGGGGCATTGAAACAAATCGGCTACGCGCACGTCACTTTGGATTTGCAGGGCTACCGGCGCGGCAGCTTGAATCAGGCGTTGAAACCGGCGGCGTAAAGTCCATTTTTGTTTCAGAAGATGGCATCTAGCGGGTGTGCGGTGGAATTGGAATCCGCGCGATCTTCAGTCGGCAGGACTGGTGCTAACTTCAATTTCGTCGTAACGATTCATCCGATAGATGATGATTGAAACTGTCCAACTCGCCACGAAGACTCCGATAATGATGAAACCAATGACACCGAAGTTATTGTTCAGTGTGCCGATCATGTCCCAGATGGCACCCTGCATTTTAAGTTGTCCGCCAATCAGGCCCAGCACCTCGATCCCGCCGATCAGCAACGCCACCAGGATCGAAACGAAGGTGATGGTCAGGTTGTAATAAAGCTTGCGAATCGGTTTGACGAAGGCCCAACCATAAGCACCGAGCATCAGGATGCTGTCCGTCGAGTCCACCAAGGCCATGCCGGCCATAAACAGCGTAGGGAAAATGAGGATTGACCAGATCGGGAGACCCTTGGTGGCTTCCGTCGCCGAAATTCCGAGCAGTCCCACCTCCGTGGCCGTGTCGAATCCCAAGCCGAATAGAAATCCGACGGGATACATCTGCCAGCTATGCTCAATCAACTGGAACAGATTCCGAAAGATCCGTCCGAAGAATCCGCGCTGGGCGAGAACCAAATTAAGGTCCTCATCCACGAACTGGCCGCCGCGCTTGACGTGTTGAAAGGTGCGATAGACTGAAATGAGGATGAGGATGTTGGCGAGAGCGATGGCCAGCAGGAAAAATGCGGAAACGCCCGTTCCGATCATTCCACCGATGGATTGAAAGGCGCTGAACCGGCCCTTGATCGCGACGGAGGTCAGGGCGATCACGACCGACAGGCCGAAAACAATTGTCGAATGGCCGAGGGAAAAGAAGAATCCCACCGCGACCGGCCGTTTGCCCTGTTGCATCAATTTGCGCGTCACGTTGTCAATCGCCGCGATGTGGTCGGCGTCCACCGCATGACGCAGCCCAAACGTGTAGGCCAGCAACGCCGTGCCGAGCAGGACCGGATAATGATGAAAGGCGATCAGCGCCCAGATCCACGCTCCAACATTAACCCCAATGAGCAGCGCATACATGAAAACAACGCGGCTCTTCACGCTGGCTGAACCAGCCGGAACTCCCGCCGCAACTGCATTAAGAGAAGAAGTTGTTGTCGTCATAGAGTTTGCCGCAAATGACCGTCATCGGATTCAACTGGTCGCGCACCTGCCGCAATGCACGACCGGCAATTGCCGCCATCTTGCCAACCACGAATCCGTCCACATCGTGCATGATTAATTTTCCCGTCTTTGCGGCAGGGGCGCAACCAAAATCTTCATACGTTTCTTGCTTTTCGTAACACCAAAATTGCCATCGCAGACGGGTTGACGTGCGCGTTTGCTTTGTTACCGTCTTGCACGTCGCATGAAAAAAGAAACTGCCACGCGCTTCAGCGTTTCACTGCCGCCCTCGTTGCTCGAGCAACTGGACGGGATGGCGCATGAGAAGGGCTACGACAACCGCTCGCTCGCCATTGCGGACATGATCCGCGCCCAGCTTGTCGAGCATCGCCAGAAATCCGACTCCGGCGAAATCGCCGGCACCATCACGCTGGTCTATGACCATCACAAGCCGCATTTGCAGGCGAGCCTCACCGACATCCAGCACGATCATCACGCCGCGATTCTTTCCACCGTCCACGTCCATCTGGACCACCACAACTGTTTGGAAGTATTGATTGTGCGCGGCAAGGCCAGTGTCATCCGCAAAATCGCCGACGAACTCATTGCCGCCAAGGGCGTGAAACACGGCAAGCTCACCGTGACCACGACGGGAAAAGATCTGCCTTTTTAAAATCAGAGGGACGAGTTGCACGAGTCCCACTTCCAAATTGCGACCCACCAGCACGCCCCGTCAAAAATAACCAGTCCACGTGGCCTGCCACCAGGATTCCAAGGCATTTGAAACCAGTGCAAACCCGGTTGTGCTTTTGGCAATTTCAGTGTAGCCGGCGGGGGTGATTGCATTAAGGTTTTATGTAAAAGTCGCCCTTCCAAAAATTGCTGTTGTGCCGCGAACCTGAAAAACCGAAGGACAAGCTATGCCAATAAAAAAAGGTCTGCTCCTCGTTTGTGGAAAAACCGGCCGGGTTGTCGGCCTCAATCGCCAGAGCCGGTGGGCCAGATGGCTGTTCCCGGTCATCGGTCTGGCCGCGCTCATCTGGTATCTCGTGCGGGTGATTCCCAAGCCGTCTCGCGCGGAATATCCCTGCCAGCAGGTCGGCGCGCCCATCGCGTTTGGCGGGGTCGCTTATTTTCTGAGCTTCTTCGGCGTGTTTTCCGCTTTCCGCCATACCCGGAAATTTCTGTATCAACATCGCTACGCGGCGGCGGCGGTTTGTCTGATGATTGGACTCGTGTGCTCGGCGGTGGTCATGAACATGAACGAAACCAACGCCTACGCCGAAAACACCGGCACGTTCACCCCGTCAATGGGTCCAAACCAGCCCGTGGGAACGGCGCGAGGGATTTTCCCGGGCCGGGTGGCCTGGAGTTATGATTTGAGCGCTTGCAATTGGGATGGGGTTTCAAAGTATTGGTGGTCCAGTCAGTTTAATGATCAGGCCAAGATCACAAAAATCCTGAACAACGTCATTTGCTCCGTGGCGGGCCAGTCGGCCATCAGCAACGCCTGGGATGTTTTGTTCCGATACAAGAACGGCGGAACGCCCTATGTGAAAGGCGAAAAAATCGCCATCAAGCTCAACTTGAACAACGGCGGCAAATCAAACGCCATTGACGCCTCGCCCCAGTCGGTCTATGCGCTGCTGGACGGGCTGATCAATCAGTTTGGAGCCAACCAGGCGGACATCACGCTTTGTGACCCGGCAAAGGAGAACCAATGCTCGGCGATTTCAAACTATTGCCATGCGGCGTTTCCGGATGTTGATTACGACAGCCACCTCGGCGGTTTCACGCCCAACGCCTTCGCCTATTCCGCACCCGGCCCGACCGAAACCTCCATGTCCACCGTCATCGTCAACACCAAATACCTCATCACGATGGCGTTGTTGAAGCGGCATTGCACCCCGGCGGAAACGTATCATGACGGCGTGGATAAAACGGATTATGGCAATGCTTCCGTCACCATGATTTTCAAAAGCAACTGGGGCATCATCGGAAAAAATCGCGCCAGCCAGCATTACCTCCTGCATGACTGGGATTTTCCGATGGCCAGTTACAACCAGCTCGTGGACATATTTGGCAGCAGGAACATCAATGGGAAGACGGTGCTGAACATCATTGACGGCCTCTATTCCGGCGATCGGTGGAACAGCCAGCCGCACAAGTGGCAGCTCCCTCCGTTCAACGGTCATTGGCCGTCCAGCTTCTTCGCCTCGCAGGATCCCGTCGCGCTCGAATCGGTCGGGCTGGATTTCCTGCGATCAGAAATGCCGCTGATCAAGAACGCCGACCGCCATCTTTACGAGGCGGCGCAGGCTGACAATCCACCGTCGGGAACGGTTTACAAGCCGGACGGCGTCCGCCTGCAAAGCCTCGGCGTGCATGAATACTGGAACAACGCCACGGATAAAAAATACAGCCGTAATCTTGGAACCGGCAACGGCATTGAACTGGTCACCCTTGCACCGGCAAGCGGTGCCAATCCTTGAAAAAGCGACGCGGAGATTTGTGACAGAACCTTTCTAATTCGCTGGAAACTTTTCCACTTTTGGCACGAGGCCCGCGCGCGCGTCCGGTTGAAATTGCACCGTCAGCCAGTTCAGAGTGAACGTCGTCTTTCCCGCCAGCGCAATGGTTTCGAGCATTTCCCATTGGGTCACGCCGCAGGCCGCAAAACTGTGCCGGTAAAAATGCCACGTTTCCGGCGCATCTGGATCTGGCCGTAATCCGACGCGTAATTTCCAGTCCAGCACTGATCTCAGCTTTTCCCAGTCCGCGTCGTTGAAGATCAGGCGGCCCGGCACGAGCCGAAGGCGCAGCTTCGCGGCGGTGGATTCATTTTTGACAGTGGCAAATCCTTCGAGCGCATCTTCCGTCGTATGCAGCAGCAGCAGCGGCGGCTGGAACGTGGCCTGAATGTAAGTCTGGTTTGTCAACGCCGTCACCGCGTCGAGCAGCGATGGGTTTAAATTGGTGAGCATCGCGTGCGCGCGCCGGAAAAAATAAAATTCATCCGTCGCGCCCGGCATGAAAACGAGCGCCTTCACAACGTCGTTGGATTGGAATGCATTCAACATCAGCGTCACGCAATTCGTCCGGTTCAATTCCGTGAGCCCGCTTTGCGGAACTCCCAGCGGCATCGCGCTCAGTGCGCTTTGCCAGCTTTCGTCGGCGAATGCGGCCCTGGACAGCCAGGCAAGCAGAATGAAGATGCGCGCGATTTTCATAATGACAATTGAACGGCCCGCTCCCGGAGCTGGTTGTTCCAGCGGTTAAAATAACCGAACAGCCGGTAAAACTCCTCCAGTTTTTTTAAAAGTTCGCCGCGCGTCTCAAAATGATTCTCGATCCATTTTTCATCCAGCGTCTTTAATTCATCCGTCAATTTATCCCTCAGCCCGTCGAGTTTTCTTTGGAACAGGTTCAATTGCCCGATCCATTCCTGTGCGCGTTCAAACAACCGGACTTGCAGCAGCGGCGACGTCGCCCGGTTTTTTTCCGCCAGAAAATCATCGGCCTGGTGGCAGACCGACGCGATCCCGGCAAACAAATCCGCGAGCGCGGCGGGGATCTGCTGGATGTCCTTTGGCTTGGCCCCGAGTTCGAGTTCGAGCAGATGAAGCAGGCGCAGCTTGGGTTCGAGCAGGCAGTTGTAGGCGGCGTTCAACTCCGAAAACTTTTTTGCGGCGGCCGATTTGTCGGCTTCGCTGGCGGAATGAATCTTGTCGGGATGGATGCTTGCGGAAAGCGCGCGGAATTTTTCCTTGAGCAGATCAGGCTCAATCCACGGGCGGCGCGGCTCGTTCAGTAGTGCAAAATTGTCCGTCATGGAAAGACCATCAACAACCAGCTTTCAACCAATCACGCGCTGAAACTTTCGCCGCAGGAACAGCTCGTGGCGGCGTTCGGATTTTTCACCTTGAACCCGCCGTCCTGCAACGCCTCGATGTAATCCAGCTCGCTGCCGGTGACGTAAAGCGCGCTCTTGGGATCCACGACCACGCGCACGCCGCCGGATTCAACCAGAATGTCGCGGTTGGCCGGCGAGTCCTGCAAATCCATCTTGTATTGCAGGCCGGAGCAGCCGCCGCCGACGACCGCCACGCGGAGCACGCCGCCGGGGCGGCCCTGCTTGGTCAGCAGCGACGAAACTTTTTTGGCCGCGTTTGGCGTGAGTTTCACCAACCGCTCGTCGCCGGTGCGGAACGCCGGCGCGGTCGTTGGTTTGCTGGCAAGGTTGGCAATCATTTTTAACTGGCAACAAGGTAGCCGCCTTCGCAGCCGGCGTCAATGTGCCTAAATCCTAATCATCCTCTTCCTCATGCTCATCCTCGCAATGGGCAATTGAGGATGATCATGATTTCTAAACATCCGTGTTTATCAGCGTCCATCCGTGGTTTATTCTTTGCGCATGAAACTGATTTCATGGAACGTCAACGGCCTCCGCGCCGTGCTTAAGAAAAATTTCCTGGAATTTCTCGCTGCCGAGAAGCCTGATGTGCTGTGCCTGCAGGAAACGAAATGCACGCCCGACCAGGTCGAACATCTCTGGCCCGCCAGCTACACCACGTTCTGGAATTGCGCGGAAAAGAAGGGCTACTCCGGCACGGCCATTTTCACGAAGGAACGTCCGCTCAAAGTCACGCCTCACGTTGGCATCGTCGAGCATGACCGCGAAGGCCGCGTGCTCGCCGCCGAATACAGGGACTTTTTTCTGGTGAACGTTTACACGCCCAACTCCAAGCGCGAACTGGAGCGGCTGCCTTACCGTCAGGTTTGGGACAAGGATTTTCTGCGCTATCTGAAAAAGCTGGAGAAGAAAAAGCCCGTGATCTTTTGTGGCGACCTTAACGTGGCGCACACTGAAATTGACCTTGCCAATCCCAAGGCCAACGCCCGCAACCACGGCTTCACCATCGAGGAGCGCAACGGCTTCACCGCGTTTGTGGACGCCGGCTTTGTGGACACGTTCCGCGAATTTGAAAAGGGCGGGGGACATTACACCTGGTGGAGCCCGATGAGCGGCGCGCGTTCGCGGAACGTCGGCTGGCGCATTGATTATTTTCTCATCTCAAAAGCGCTGCGTCCGCGTCTCCAGCGCGCGTTCATCCTCCCGGAAGTGACCGGCAGCGACCACTGTCCGGTGGGGATTGAAGTGGCGTGAATCGGCTGGCTATTTCACCCGGCTGGCCAGTTCAATCTTTACGGTGGCCATGGGCATGGACGCGGGCGGGACAATTTCAACGCTGCTGGTAACGGGCTTGCGTTCATAAGCCTCCCACCAGGCAACGCGCATTTCCAGCGTCCATTCCCCCGCCGCCGGGCTGTTCATCAGCAGCGCTTTCAATTCACCGGCGGATTGCGGGCGGGCGGCCACGTCCTTTTCCAGGCAGCGCAAAATGGTCTGCTCCATTTCCGGGCTGATCACGTTCGTGGTGCGCCGGCCCGGCGGAATCGGACTGGCGTTGAGTTGTTTTTCGTGGATTTCAGAAACCGTTTCCGCGTCAAAAATATACTGGCCGGTCAGCAGAAAATAGCCGAGCACGCCCATCGCATACAAATCGCCGCCGGGGTTCGGTTGCGCGGAACCTTGGATGGCTTCGGGCGGCGTGAACCACGGCGTGCCTTCAACCACGTTGTCCTGCGCGGGAAGTTTCCGTGCCGGATGGTCGGCGCGGTATTCCTGCACGAGGCCGAAATCAAGCACCTTCACGCAGTCGGGCGCGCCGCCGCGGCTGCACAGAAAAACGTTCGCCGGCTTGATGTCCCGATGGATCAATCCCAACGCGTGCGCCTCCGCCAGCGAATCGCAGACCTGCGTGAGAATATGAATCACCCGGCTTTCGGGCTGCGGGCCGAAGCGCGCGACCAGATCGTGCAGGTTCAGGCCGCGCAGAAATTCCATGGCGTAATAAAAAATGCCTTCGGGCGTGTGGCCGTAATCATAGACCTGGATGGTGTTGGGATGCGTCAACTGGCAGGTCAGGCGCACTTCCTTTTCAAATCGTGCGATGGAACCCGCGTCGGCGCGGTCGGGCAATAGCAGTTTCACGGCGGTGTCGCGGCGCAGCAGCGCGTGCCGCGCGCGATAGACCACGCCCATGCCGCCCTCGCCGATCTTTTCCTCCAGCGTGTATTGGCCGAGCTGCTTCAATTTCAACTCCGCCTCGCTCAATCGCCGCCGCCACGTGAGGTTGGAAAACACAAACAATCCCGTTGCGCACAGCAGCAGGCACAGGATCAGCACCACAAAGACCAGTTGCAAGATGCGCAGCGGACCATACGCCTCGTCCGCATCAATCTGCGTTGCCACGCCGAACCCGAACTGCGGCAGCCAGCACGAGGCGCCCACCACCGGCACGCCGCGATAATCCCGCGCCGGTTCCAGTTGCACCGTGTCCTCCCCGTCCACCGCGCTGGCCACGAGGCTCGTCAACAGCTTCGCCTCTGCTTCAACATTGGTTGCCGGCTGAAAACCCTTCGTCAGGTCGCCGCCCGGATCGCGCAGGCGCAGGTTCAGCGCGGAACTGATGTTCGTCGCGTCGAGCAATCCGAGCCGCCGGAGCTGGTCGTCAAACCGGCTGTGCGAAATCATCAGCCCCGTCTGGTCGAACGCGTAGGTCTCGCCGGAATCCCCCGAGCGCGCCACCGAGAGGATGCGCGAAAATTCGTTGTCCGGGTTGATGATCAACGCCA
>Ga0181534_10002612_pt1 | contig 11044 bp, 8 predicted proteins | sample PEATcosm2014_Bin_37_FD_119758 | JGI IMG/M metagenome (GOLD analysis project Ga0181534, IMG submission 119758) | Peatland microbial communities from MTU Mesocosm Facility, Houghton, MI, USA - PEATcosm2014_Bin17_10_metaG | ecosystem: Environmental > Terrestrial > Soil > Wetlands > Peat | place...
ACGGCACGCCCAAGGACACCGCGCTCAATGTCCGCCTCACGCACGAATTTGTCGTGAACCTCGTAGACGAGGGCATCGCCGAGGCGATGAACCAGTGCGCCGCGTCGCTGCCTTTTGGTGAAAATGAACTGACGCGCGCCGGCCTGCATTCAGCGCCGTCATCCGTGGTCAAGCCACCACGCATCGTCGAGGCGCCGGCCAGCTTGGAATGCGTGGAGTGGGGCACTTTGCAGATCGGCGGCAACCGCGTCGTCATCGGCCTCATCAAACGGCTGCATGTGCGGGATGAATTGTTTGACGTGGAGAAGCGGCGCATCCGCACGGACAAGCTGCTGACCATCGGACGCATGGCGGCGCCGCACTGGTATTGCAAGACGACTGACCGGTTTGAGATGATCCGCCCGGCTTGAATCATTTCCACTGGCCCCAGAAGTTTTCAAAACTCTGCCGCTCGCGGGCGGGATGCAGGCCGCTCTCATCATGCCATAACACGGCGGCGTGCCCGTGGGAGAAGCGCATTTCCCACGGGATATGATAAGCGCCCGCCTCCAGCCAAAGAAGATGATCGCCGGCTTTTAGGGAACGGGGCAGGGGAATCCGCGCGAGCTGGTCGAACGCCATGCAGGTGGGCCCGTGGATGGCGGTCAGGGTTGTGGTGCCGGAGCGTGCCTCCAGCGGCAACAGTTCGTGCTGTTCCCAAAGCGATGTCATGGCGTTCAGCGTGCGGCCACCGTCGCAGATGAACTGGCGCAGGCCGCGCCGTTCCTTCACATCGAGGATTTTCACCACGAGCACGCCGCTGCTCGCGCTGATGAAACGTCCGTTCTCCAGCCAGACTTCGCGCAGGTCAGGGAACAGCTTGGCCGACTGCCGCAACATTTGGGCAAAGGAGCGCAGGCCGAATTCGCCATCATAAACCTTGCTGCTGCGCGACAACACTTGGCGCACCGGCATGCCGCCGCCAATATCGAGATGCAACGGACTGAACTTCGCAGCGCGGCAGACCGCCGCGACCTCGGCGATGGCCCGCTCATAAACCGCCACGGAGTTGATATTGGTGCGCAGATGAAAATGCACCGTCTCGATGCGGGCCGTGGCGCGCGGCAGCTTTTTCAGCGCGGTCACGGCTTCCTCCGGTGTGAAGCCAAATTGCGTGGGGAATTGCGGGTTTTCGGGGTCGAATTCTTCGCTCGTCAAAATGCGGATGCCACCGCGCCAGTTCAGCGTTTTTGCCTGTGGCAACAAGGCGGCCAGTTCCGCCGGCGAATCAAAGTTGACCGACAGGTCGCGCAGTTCAAAACGTGGGAGCCAGTGATGTTTGGCCGGACCGTTGATGAGGATGTTTTCCGGCGCGTAGCCTTCCTGCAGCGCGGCTTGCAGTTCAAATTCGCTGACGACCTCGATGGGGCGGCCTTGTCCGCGCCACCAGCGGAGCAGGGGGGCGACCGGCTGGGTTTTGCACGAAAGCCAGTGCTGGAAGGAAATCTTTTGTTTCGGGTTCTGAGCTTTAAGCGCGAATCCAGCGGCGACAAGGGCGGCATCCAACTCGGCAATTCGCTCCGCGATGGGCAGCGCGGAGAAGACGTAAAACGGCGTGGGGGTGGAAAGCGAAAGCGCCTCGCGGACGAGGCGCTTCCAGAATTCAATCGTTTCGGGCGGATGACCGAAAGCCAGCGGCGCTGGTTGTTTCGGTGTCTTGTTCACATGCCCATGATCTGATAACCGCCGTCCACGTAGATGACCTGGCCGGTGATCGCGGCCGCACCGTCGCTGGCAAGGAACACGCCGGAGTGGCCAAGTTCCTCCGTGGTGCAGCTCCGCTTGAGCGGCGCGTGCGCTTCGTAGTGCTTCATCATGTCGCTGAAGCCGGCGATGCCGCGCGCGGCGAGCGTTTGCACCGGGCCGGCGCTGATGCAGTTGACGCGGATCTTTTTCGGGCCCAGGTCGTAGGCGAGGTAGCGTGTGCTGGCTTCGAGTGAGGCCTTGGCCACGCCCATGACGTTGTAGTGCGGCACGACCTTCTCCGCGCCGTAATAGCTCATGGCCAGGATGCTGCCGCCATCGGGCATCAGCGGCGCGGCGGCGCGGGACAGGGCGACGAGCGAATAGGCGCTGACATCGTGCGCGATGCGGAAGGCTTCGCGGCTGGTGTTCACGAACTCGCCTTCCAAGGCGTCCTTTGGCGCGTAGGCGACCGAGTGCAGGAGCAGGTTCAGCTTGCCGAACTTGGCGCCGACCTCGCTGAAGACGCGGGCGATGTCCTCGTCCTTGGTGACGTCGCAGGGGAGGATGAGGGTGTCGGAGCCGAAGGCGCCGGCGAGTTCCTCGACATTGTCCTTCAGGCGTTCGCCCTGGTAGGTGAACGCAAGTTTGGCGCCCTCGCGCGCCCAGGCCTGGGCGATGGCCCAGGCGATGGAGCGTTTGTTGGCGACGCCGAAGACGATTCCAGTTTTTCCTTCAAGTAGTGGCATAAATGATTGTTTGGACGGCGGTCAGGTTAAAACGTTTTGGGGCGCTGGCGCAAAGGAAATTCACGGGCCGGCCAAACTGGTGGAGTTTGTCGCGCTGCGACAAACTATGCCTACGTAGCAGGCACTTTGTGGTGCGGCAACGTCGCGGGCGGACAATTGTACTGCCGGTGGATCCCATGCCACAATGTGCTTGCTCCCCCGGCAGACAAGGTCGCAGCGCGACCTTGTCCACCTTGCTCCGCTCTCGACTCGCAGGCGGCGACAAACTAACCTCCGCGCATGGATCCAAATCAACTGGCTGACGGCTTGATCCAGTATCTGATGCTGATCGGGCTGTTGACCTTCCACGAGTTCGGCCACGCGTGGACGGCGATGATGTGTGGCGATGACACGGCCAAGCACCAGGGCCGGGTGTCGCTGAATCCCGCCGTGCACATCGACCCGATCGGCACGGTGCTGTTGCCGTTGCTGATGATATTTCTTCCGACCGGCTACAGTCGTTTTATGATCGGCTGGGCGAAACCAGTGCCGGTGAACCCGCAAAACCTGCGGAACAAGAACTTTGACGACATCTTGGTGACGATGGCGGGACCGATGATGAATCTTGTTCTGGCGGTCGGGCTGGTGGCGCTGGCGAAGGCCGGGCTGCTGTTCCATTGCCTGCCGATGGTGGATCTCGGTCTGAAGGCGGCGGCGTTGAGCTTGCTTCTCTGCTTTTTCAACCTGATCCCCATTCCGCCGCTGGATGGTTCACAAGTCATGCGGGTGGTGACGGGCATGACTTGGGAGGCGTACATGAGGTTCGCACAGTTTGGTTTCATCGGCGTCATCCTGGTGCTGCAAATCCCGCAGGTCCGGCAGACCTTGTCCTCGGTGACCTATGGCACGCTGGATGTGTTGTGCCGGATTTTTGGGGTGGCGTAGGCCATGTCGCCGCACAAAAAATGCTCGCGTGATCGCTGAAGATTTCCGACATTGCCGCGCGTGAATCAAGGCCAGCCAGAAAATCCGGTTGTCGAGAAGGAATTCGAACTGCCCCTCGACGGGTTCACCGGCACGCCGGAGGAGATGGACCGGCAGTGGTACGAGCAATGTTACCGCGGCGATAAACAGCCGCAGTTCACCTTGCGGGCGGTGCTGATGGGCGGGTTGCTGGGGATGTTCATGGCGGTTTCTAATTTATACACCACGCTCAAGCTGGGCTGGAGCTTCGGCGTGTCCATCACGGCGTGCATCATCTCCTATGTGGTCTGGAATTCCCTTTGCACGGTTTTCAGCGGCAAACTGACCCGGATGGGCGTGCTGGAAAACAACTGCATGCAGTCCACCGCCACGGCGGCGGGCTCCTCCACGGGTTCGACCATCGCCACGGCGTTGGGGGCGTTGCTGCTCATTCAGGGCGTTCATCAGCCGGTGTGGGTGGTGGCGTCGTTCGCCCTGTTCACCGCCGCCCTGGGGGTTTTTCTGGCCATCCCGATGAAGCGCCAGATGATCAACCACGAGCAGCTTCGGTTCCCCACGGGCATCGCCACGGCGGAAACGCTCCGCAGCCTCTACTCCAAAAGCGCCGCGGCGGTGAAACAGGCGTGGTCATTGATCATCGCGCTGGTGTTCGGCGGCATCGTCGGCTTCCTGCATTCCTACGACAGCCTGGTGGACCAGTTGAAGCTGGCGAAGCGCTGCCCGCACTGGCTGGACAAGTTGTCCGGGTGGTGCAACCTGCCGGATATCTTAAATTTCCCACAGTGGCTCAACCCTTGGTCGCGCGGCTCGATGCAGGCGTTTGGTTTTGAGCCGAGCGTGCTGCTCATCGGCGCGGGGATGATCACGGGGTTGCGCGTCTCGCTTTCGATGTTCGCCGGCTCGGCGCTGCTTTACTTCGTGGTCGCGCCGCATCTGGCAGCCATCGACCTCGCGAACGCGGGCGTGCCGGGCTATATCCCGTCGTTCCGGATTTCGCCGGAAGGGAATTTTTATCCGGTCCGCTGGGCGCTGTGGGGTGGCACGTCCATCATGGTTTTTTCGAGCCTGATGCAGATGGCGCTCAACTGGCGCACGGTGGTCCGCGCGTTCGGTATCTTCAAGAAAACCGAAATGCAGTCGCACACGGCGGCGATGGATGCGATTGAAGTCCCCAATTCCTGGCTCGTCATCGGCCTGATCCCGATCACCATCGGCCTGGTCATCGTGCAGTATTTTGCGTTTCACATCGCCGTGTGGCTGGGGCTGGTGGCGGTGGCGTTTTCATTCGTGGCGTCGCTGGTGTGCTGCCGGGCGACCGGCGAGACGGACACCACGCCGGTCGGCGCGGTGGGCAAACTGACTCAACTGCTCTACGCCGTCCTCCCGGGCGCCTCGGGCGTCATCACCACGAACCTCATGGCCGCCGGGACCACGGCGGCCTCCGGCGGCGCGTCGGCGGACCTGTTGACCGATTTGAAGAGCGGTTACCTGTTGGGCGCGAATCCGCGCCGGCAGTTCCTCGCGCAGTTCACGGGAATCTTCTTCGGCGTCCTGTCGGTCGTGCCGGCGTGGTATCTGATGGTGCCGGACAAAGCCAAGCTTGAATCTTTCAATCCGCCCGCGACAAACATGTGGAAGGCCGTGGCCGACCTGCTCACCCAGGGCGTCCACATGTTGCCGCACACGGCCTTGGTGGCCATCGTCATCGGGGCGCTCGTCGGCATCACGCTGCCGACCATTGAAAAGCTGTTTCCCAAGGCGCATGGCTATCTGCCCTCGGCGATCGGCCTGGGGCTGGCGTGGGTGGTGCCGTTTCAGAACTGCCTGTCGTTCCTCATCGGCGCGGTCGTCGTGACGATCTGGCGGCAGTGGAACAAAACGAATTCAGATACCTATGCGATCCCGATCGCGTCCGGGCTGGTGGCGGGAGAATCGCTTGTCGCGGCGTTCATCGCGATCGCCTGCACGCTGGTCGGATTTTTGGCGGTGCGTTAGGGCTGTTTCGCCACGGACGCGTGCCCCAACCCTTGACTCCCGGGTTTTGGCTGGTTTGGATTGCGCAGCATCCCTCAAATGGGGTGATTGTGGCGGGGGCCACGCAATGTTAGTTTCCATGTCCATGAAGCTGAATGGATACTTTCCCACCTTTGTGGTCTGGTTGTTTTTGACGCTGTCGGCTGTCGCCCAGACGAAGGATTTTTCCCAGTATGACCAGGCGCTGTCGCTGCGGCAGCGGATGTCGGACCTCGTTTTTCGCGCGGAGGTGAAACCGCAATGGCTGGCGGACGACCGTTTTTGGTATCGCGTTCAGACGGGGGAACAATCGCATGAGTTTATTTTAGTGGACCCGGAAACCGGGGTGCGGCGGCCGGCGTTTGACCATGGAAAACTGGCGCAGGTGCTCGGCAAGGTCACCGGCCAAAGACAGCGCGCGGACAATCTGCCGCTGTCCGGCCTGGATTTTCCGGAGCCCAATGCCATCGCTTTCAGCGCCGCCGGCAAAAACTGGCGTTGTGATCTGACTGATTATTCGCTGGTGCCGGAAACGAATGCGCCGGCTGCGGATGGCTCCGTCCGGCGGCTGGCCGGTCCGCATCCGAGTTTGCGGACGGGGGACGAAACGAGTTTGGATTTCATCAACCGCACGACGAATGATGTGAAACTGTTCTGGATGGATCCGGCGGGCGACCGGCAGTTTTACGGGGTGGTTCCGGCAGGCGGCGAGCGTGAGCAGAACACCTATGCCGGCCATGTCTGGCTGGTGACGACCGGGGCGGGCGACCAGGTGGCGGTGTTCGAAGCGACGGAAAACGGGGGCGACGCCATCATCGGCGGCGATCCATCCGCCAGACCCCAAAGCCCGCGTCGCGGCCGCCGCGCGCGGGCGCAGGACGATGCAGTTTCGCCGGATGGGAAATGGACGGCGTTCATCCGCGATGACAATGTTTATCTCCGTGACGCGCAGTCGAACGAGGAATCCGCCCTGAGCACGAACGGGACGGCGGACGCTTTTTACAGCGGTGAATTTCACTGGTCGCCGGATTCCCAAAAGCTGGTCGCGGTGCAAACGACGAAGGGCGACGGGCGGAAGGTGTATCTGGTGGAATCGTCCCCGCGCGACCAGTTGCAGCCGAAGCTGCTCTCGTATGACTATGACAAGCCCGGCGACAAGCTGCCGGTGCCGCGTCCGCAATTGTTTGATGTGGCCGGGCGTCAGCAAATTGTCGTGCCGGACGGCCTGTTCACGAACGCCTGGAGCGTGGATGAGATCCGTTGGTGGCCGGATTCGGGCCGGTTCACGTTCCTGTTCAACCAGCGCGGGCATCAGACGTTGCGCATCATCTCCGTGGACGCGCAAAGCGGCGCGGCAAGCGCGATCGTGGACGAGCAAAGCCGGACGTTCATCGACTACAGCGGCAAGGAATTTTCCCAATATCTCGACGCGACGCATGAGGTCATCTGGATGAGCGAGCGCGACGGCTGGAATCACCTTTATCTCTACGACGCCGCGACCGGCGCGGTGAAAAACCAGATCACTAAAGGCGAATGGGTGGTGCGCGGCGTGGATTTTGTGGATGAGACGAACCGGCAGGTCTGGTTTCGCGCGGGCGGCATCGTGCCGGGGCAGGATCCCTATTACATCCATTATTGCCGGGTGAATTTTGATGGCAGCGGCCTGACGGTCTTGACGGCGGGCGACGGGACGCACCAGGCGGATTTTTCGCCCGACCGGAAATATTTCGTGGACACCTGGTCGCGGGTGGATGCGCCGCCGGTCACCGAACTGCGCCGCTGCCGCGACGGGAAATTGATCTGCGGGCTGGAGCGCGCGGACATCCGGCGGCTGGTCAAGGCCGGGTGGGAGCCGCCGGAACGTTTCGTGGCCAAGGGCCGCGATGGGGTGACGGACATCTATGGCGTGATCTTCCGGCCGACCGGTTTTGACGCGAAGAAGAAATATCCGGTGGTGGAAAACATTTATGCCGGGCCGCAGGATTCCTTTGCGCCGAAGGCGTTCAAGCCGTTCTACGGCCAGCAGGAGATCGCGGAGCTGGGGTTCATCGTGGTGCAGATGGACGGCATGGGGACCTCGAACCGGTCCAAGAAATTCCACGATGTGTGCTGGAAGAACCTGGCGGACGCGGGCTTTCCCGACCGCATCCTATGGATCAAGGCCGCGGCGGCGAATCACCGCGAGCTGGACCTGGCGCGCGTGGGCATCTACGGCGGCTCGGCGGGCGGGCAGGATGCGCTGCGGGCGTTGCTCGACCACGGGGATTTTTACAAGGTGGCCGTGGCGGACTGCGGCTGCCACGACAACCGCATGGACAAGGTCTGGTGGAACGAACAGTGGCTGGGCTGGCCGGTGGATGAGAGCTACGCCCGCAGTTCAAACGTGGTGGACGCGTGGAAGCTGCAGGGCAAACTGTTGTTGATGGTGGGCGAACTGGACCACAACGTGGATCCCGCCTCGACGATGCAGGTGGTCAATGCGCTGGAGCAGGCGGGCAAGGATTTTGAGATGCTCGTGGTGACCGGCTCCGACCACGGGGCGGCCGAGACCCCGTATGGCCAGCGGCGCCGCGCGGACTTCCTCGTGCGCAACCTGCTGGCCGCCAAAGAATGAAATTGCTTTCCCGCCCGGAATGCCCATGATGATTTTTGACATTAAATGAAAAAGCTTTCCCTTTTTGCGATCCTGCTGGTGGCGCTGGTCGCGCCCGGCTGTAGTTGGTTCAAGCACGGCAAGACTGCGGCCCCGGCCGCGACCGCTCCCAAAACCATCGTCACGCCGGACATGTCCCTGGCGGCCAAGGTCGTTTCGGTGAACACCGTCGGCCGGTTTGTCATCCTCAATTTTCCCGCGGATAAAATGCCCAAGGTGGGGCAGACCATGTTTCTCTATCGCGCCGGCATGAAGGTGGCCGAAGTGAAGATCGCCGGCCCGCAGCAGGAAAACAACATCGTGGCCGACCTCGTTTCCGGCGATCCACAGGTGGGTGACATGGTCCGCTCAGATTAAGCGGCGCAGCGCGTCTATTTCTCCGCCAGCGGCTGCACCGTCTTGGGCAGCGCGTCTTTCCGATACGGCGAGTGGAGGTTGAAATAGATCCCGCACAACGGCACTTCCCCGTCCCCCTGGCTCAGGATGATCGTCACTTCCTTGTCCAACGCGATGCCATGCCGCATCCCGGCCGCCCGCGTTTCATAAGCCTTGATGGCCTTCTGCAGCAGCGATATCAGCGACAGCTCGAACTCATCGGGCGTCTTGTGCAGGCACACGACATAGCGGTCATAATTCCTGACCGCCGCGCCGAGCTCGCTCTTGAAAGTGTCCACCGTCATGTGTTTAACCTAATCCATATCGGCCAAATTGCGATTAAATTAAGGGCCATTTGCGCCGTCCCCGGCGTACCCAAACCACCGGCGTGTAATCCGAATCCGGAATTGGGGACCACGCCCGCCCCGGGCGTTGCCGGACGCGCCTCGCGTCCGGCGGTTGCGCGTGCAATCGTCAGGAACACTTGAAAAGTCCGGTGCGCCCGGGTTTTCCGCGGGGGCGCGGAAAACTGCGCCCGGGGCGGGCGCGCTCCTTTTACAATTCCAATGTTCAGGTCCCAATTTGGTTGCGGGTCAATCCCCCGCCGCCCGCACCACCTTCTGCCGCTCCCCAAACAACGCCGTGCCGACCCGCACCATCGTGGCGCCTTCCTCGATCGCGATCTCAAAATCGCCGCTCATCCCCATGCTCAACTGCGGCAGCGGCGCGCCCAGCACCGCCCCGGCCTGGTCGTTCAATTCACGCAGCCGCTGGAAATACGGACGCGCCTTCTCCGCCACCGGGCTGAACGGCGGGATCGCCATCAGCCCGTGGATTTCGAGCCGGGGCAGGGCGTTCCACTCCTCCAATTCCGCGAGCATCCGTTCCGGCTGGTAGCCGAACTTGCTGGCCTCGCCCGCGACATTCACCTCCAGCAGGATCGGCATCGTCTTGGCCGCCTGTTCCGCGCGCTTGGAGATTTCCCGGGCGATGGCCAGGCTGTCCACCCCCTGGATCATCTCGAACAGCTCCACCGCATCACGCACCTTGTTCGATTGCAGGTGCCCGATGAACTGCCAGCGCGCCTTGCCGGGCGCGAGCGGAATCTTGGCCTTCGCCTCCTGCACCTTGTTCTCGCCGAAATGGATCTGTCCCGCCTCCACCGCCGCCCGGATGGTTTCCGGCGGATGCGACTTGGAAACCGCCAGCAGCCGCACGGAATCCTCCGCCCGCCCCGCCCGGGTGCAAGCGGCGGCGATGCGCTGGCGGACAGCATTCAAATTTTCAACAAAGCTCACGCCCTGATGTTAACCACAGATGCACCCGGATAAACACAGTTTTTGAACCGCCATCGGTTTGACTGGGTTTGACTCACTTTGACCCCCGCCATGGAATTCTCCTCATCCTCTTCGTCTCTCTCTTCCTCAGTTCCACCCCCATTGCCCGTCCGAAAGGACTTTGACTGGCTTTGACCCCGCCTTCAATCCTCCTCGTCCTCGTCCTCGTCCTCGATTTTGTGGCCACCATGCAACCTTGATTAGCCTTGATTCACCTTGATTCACCTTGACCCGGTTTGACCCGGTTTGACCGCGCCCTCTGGAGCGCGGCATTTAGCCGCTTCAACGTTGTCAGCCACCAGCGCCTCCAGATTCACCGGACTCTCCAAACTTCTGGCTTTTGTCTCCCCGATGCCCGTCCACGAAAGAACTTTGATTTGCCGTCTTCTTCACTCTGCCTTGTCTTATGGCCCGCCCCCCCATATTTTTCTTAAAAAGTGATTGGAATTGATTGGAATTCATTGGAAACGCCCGTAATCCAACGAATTTAGTGATGCCAGTTGTCGTGGCAGGTCAGGGCTGGTGGACCATGTCGCGCTGCGACATTGTTTGCCTGCGCAGCAGGCACTTTAAGGTTTGGCCATCCGTTTGATCCCCGCGCCACGATGCTTTCGTCAATGATAAATCGCCAACCATAAATCCGCCGAGGCTGTTTTCATCATTTCTCAAAAAGTGTTTGGAATTGATTGGAATTCATTGGAAATCTCCGGAAATCTCCGGAATTGAGCTTGCGGCTGGTGGCCCTGCGTCGGAAATAACCGTCCGTCAGGGCTTTGACCGCCCGACCACAGATGACGCAGACGGACGCAGATTGTCACCAGTTGTTAACTGATCTGCGTTCATCCGCGAAATCCGTGGACACGGTCGCCCCCCCCCCGGCGAACCCTTCCGGATTCCGGCTCCTGGATTCTTGCTGCCGAATCCTCAACTTCAATATGTCAAAGAACGCCCCGGCGCCATTGCGCCGTGGCGCGGCCGGGGCGGCCGCTGCGACAGCCCCACCCCGACCACCCCGCCACTTTGCCCCATCCGCCCCATTGTGTCAACACCAAATATATACAAAAAATGGCGCCGCCGTCCGCGGTGGTTTCTGCCCCGTGGGGCGGGCTTTCCCGTCCGGTGTCAGTTTGATTTCTTCTCTGCGACCCTCCGCGTTTGGTGGCCGTACGCAAGTGCCGTTTATCCGGCCTTTTCCCGCAGGTTTCCGGTTTCAAGCTTCAGGTTTGCCGCCC
>Ga0181534_10002613_pt1 | contig 11044 bp, 9 predicted proteins | sample PEATcosm2014_Bin_37_FD_119758 | JGI IMG/M metagenome (GOLD analysis project Ga0181534, IMG submission 119758) | Peatland microbial communities from MTU Mesocosm Facility, Houghton, MI, USA - PEATcosm2014_Bin17_10_metaG | ecosystem: Environmental > Terrestrial > Soil > Wetlands > Peat | place...
AACTCTAGATGTAACCGGACGGCCCAGAACTTTACCGGCCCGCGATCACGATTGTAGGCAGGATTGCGGATGTACTGAAAGTCAGGACTGAGCAGTATTTTCAACCGGTATGGCTGGATCACGGCGATGCTCGCAAGTTGAGCACTGTAATACGCCTCGAAAATCTGCTCGTGGCCATATGTCAAAGAGCCGTCGCCCAACAGAAACCCGTAGCCGCCGGCAGCCAGGTAGTCCCGGTGCGGTGCTGAAAGCCCTTCAACAGCCAGCGCTGCACCGAAATGATCGTCGTTGCGGGTCCAATGGCGCCCCGACACCTGCCCACCGACACTCACCAGGCTATCCACCTCGGTAAACGCAAAACTCTCGGTCTTGCCGTCATTCCAGCCCAGCCGGGCAAACGCGCCCGTCTCGCCGTCATCGGCCAGAGGCTGTTCGATGTTGATCCCAAATCCATATTTGTGCCGACCTTCCCGGTCGTCGGCGACGATGTCAGGGACAGTCCCCGATGCGGCAGCCGTCGCGATGGCGTCCCGATAGATACCCATTCGCGCCGTGTTTCGATAGGCAAGCAGACGTACGATCGTGCTGATGCCAGGCGGCACTAATGTCAGTTCCAGGTTGTCGGCCCGAGCGCGTCCGGGTACATCCTCCAACTCCTGGCCATTGGCTTTGACCGGCATCAGGTAGGCGCCGTATTTCAGGGACCAATGCGGACTGACATATCCAAACACTGCGCCGTAGGTATAACCGCGCGTGTCCGCAGCGTAATCCCAGGCGCTGTTGTCCCAAAGGGACCAGTTCATGAACGCGGTCCGGGTCGAGCCGGCGTAACGGTTGTGATCGAAATCGTCGCTGGCGGACATGAGCCCGAACTTGAATTCCAGCCGCGTGTCGGCTTCATTGCCCCCCAGTTGATCCTGAGCAGCCTCAATGTGGGTGGCTCCCTGTTGCAGAGGCAACATGAGCCGCACGTACTGACGCGCGATGTAGAAAACCTTGGGCAGTCCTGCGGCGCCCTCGCGAACTACATCGCCGTTCGTGAGTCCGCCCAGGCCAACAGAGCTGCTGACGCCCGCACCCATGAACTTCTCGAGGTCGAAGTAGGCCTGGGCCCAACTCGTCATGGCCCAGCCAAAATAGAACCCGATCGTGTGGGTTTGCTCGGTGTCGCCGTTCGGGTCGAGACTCAGGCGGCCCGCATACGGCGAGTCCAATCTGGACTGGTGCTGACGCACGAAGGTGTATTGCGCGCCAACGAGTGTTGGCCACGGCGTGTCTGCGCAGGCCTCCGTTGTGTCGGCTCGGGGATCACACGCGAACGCCCTCGAGAATGCGAGAGCCGCGATCAACCCGGCGCAGGATGCCCGCGCTCGCAATGAGCTCGGTGCCGACTGCTGCGTTACGCCTGACGATGAGCATCGCGGCCCGCGAATCGATTGCGGCGCTGCGCTGCGATTGCGCATGGTCAAGGAGCCGGCTGCGGTGCAGATTCCTGGCCGGTCCGCAGCGTCCCGACGAGCTCTGTGATGTTCGAGAGGCCGTGCTTGTGCAGATAATCCGTGATGCCTGCATTGAGCTTCTTGCAGAGCATCGGGTCGTAGAACAGCCCGGTGCCAATACCCACAGCGGACGCGCCGGCGATGATGAACTCCAGAGCGTCGGTCGCGTTGGCGATACCACCCATGCCGATGATGGGCACGTGATGACGCCGCGCAACATCATAAACCTGATGCACTTTCAACAGTGCAATCGGCTTGATTGCGGGGCCGGACAAGCCGCCCTGAATGTTGCCGATGACGGGCCGGCGGGAGTTCACGTCAATCGCCATCCCCATGACTGTGTTGATAACCGACAACGCGTCCGAGCCCGCCTCAATGCAACGGCGTGCGTTCTCGCGGATATCAGTCTGGTTGGGTGAGAGCTTGGTGATGATGGGCTTGGTGGTCGCCCGCCGGCATGCCTGGACGACTTGCGCCGACATGTCAGGATAGTTGCCGAAGGCGACTCCGCCTTCCTTGACGTTGGGACACGAGATGTTGATCTCGATCGCGTCAATGGGCGACTGGTCGAAGCGACGCGTGACCGCGACGTACTCTTCGATTGTCGACCCCGAGACGTTGGCAATGAACCGGGTTTCAGTGAAGTCGAGGTCCGGCAGGATGTGCCGCACGACGTGGTCGACACCGGGGTTCTGAAGTCCGATGGAATTCAGCATGCCGGACGCCGTTTCGAAAATTCGGTGCGGAGCGTTGCCGAGGCGCGGATCCTGCGTCGTCCCTTTCAGCACTATTGCACCGGCTTCGCGATTGGAGAAACCTTCGATGCGCGTGAATTCCTCGCCGAAACCCGCGCATCCCGACAGGAGCACGAGGGGCGAGCCGAAATCGAGGCCGCAGAAATTGAAGCGCAGCGGATCGTGACCGGGATGGGCAACGGCGTTCATGCCGGGCATTATGGCGAAATGTTCAACGTGGTGCTCTTCCAACCGGAAATTCCGCCGAACACCGGGAATGTGATCCGGCTTTGTGCCAATACAGGCAGTACGCTGCATCTGGTTCGCCCTCTGGGTTTTACCATTGACGACCGAACGGTGCGCCGCGCGGGGCTGGACTACGATGTTCTGGCACAGGTTCGGATCCACGTGAGCCTGGATGACTGTCTGCGTGAGTTGGAGGGCGCGCGGGTGTTTTGTGTTGAAACGGGCAGCGCGCGAATTTACAGCGAGATTGTGTTTCAGCCAGGCGATGCCCTGCTGTTTGGACCGGAGACACGGGGGTTGCCCGCGAAGGTGCTCGACAGGTTTCCGCAAGAGCGACGCCTGGCGATTCCGATGCGACCCGGCAATCGCAGTATCAATTTGTCCAACACGGTGGCGTTGGTTGTCTACGAGGCGTGGCGCCAGCAGGCCTTCGCCGGCGGAACGATCAGCGTCGATCCGGCAGGCTGACTATTCGATTTCCGATTTGATGGGCCGCGTCATCAGCTCGCGCACGGCGTCGCGGGCGGGGATTCCCTCGTAGAGCACGCGGTAGACGCCTTCGCACAGCGGCATTTCCACATTCATGCGCTTGGACACGGTGTGGGTTGCTTTGGCGGCGGTATATCCTTCGACGACCTGACCTATTTCGGCCAGCGCCTGTTGCGCGGTGCGTCCAGCCGCCAGCGCCAGACCAAACCGGCGATTTCGGGATTGATCGTCCGTGCAGGTCAGGACGAGATCGCCGAGGCCTGCGAGGCCCATGAAAGTTTCACGGTTCGCGCCGGCTGCAACACCCAGGCGCATCATCTCGACGAGGCCGCGGGTGATCAATGCGACGCGCGTGTTGGCACCGAAGCCCAGCCCATCGGACATTCCAGCTCCAACCGCCAGCACGTTCTTGACTGCCCCTCCAACTTCCACGCCAATGATGTCAGTCGATGTGTATGCGCGGAAATTCGCCGAGGACAAGCCGTAGGCCAGCGCCTTCGCGAATTCCTCATCCGGCGAAGCGATGGTCATCGCTGTGGGTAACCCGGCCCCCACCTCACGAGCGAACGTAGGTCCTGACAACACCGCTACTGCGCGATTTGATCCAAGAACCTCCCGCGCAACCTGATGCGGCAACAAACCTGTATCGAGCTCGAAACCCTTGGTGGCCCATGCGAGCCGCGTATCAGGTTTCAGATGGGGCAGGATCTGCTGCAACATCCCGCGAAAGGCGTGGCTCGGGACAGCAATGAGCGCGTCGCGCGCGCCGGCGAGTGCTGCGGCGAGGTCGGGTTGGACAGTAAGAGAGGCGGGAAACTCGGCCGACGTCAGGTAACGCGAGTTGCGACGGCTCGACGCCATTGCAAGTAACGCTTCCCGGTCGCGGCCCCAGAAACTCGTCGGATGACCACTGCGCGCGAATTGGATTGCGAGCGCAGTACCCCATGAACCGGCGCCGAGCACCGCCACCGGTGCCAGATGCTCGTTCATGGGGTCCACCGTCTCAGCTCTGAGCTGTTAGTTCGTAACCGCTTGCTGTGGTTGGGTCGCCGACTGTGCGTACAGCGCGTCGAAATTGACCGGCGGCAGCAGGAACTGCGGAAAGCCGCCCTGCGTCACGAGGTGCGAAACTGCAGCACGCGCGTACGGGAACAACACGCTCGGGCAAATGCTGCTGACGGCGCGCTTCACGTCGGGCTCGGCCAGACCGCGCATCAGGAAGATGCCAGCCTGTTTGACCTCGACGAGGAAAATCGTGGCGTCGTTCTGCTTGGCGGCCACCGTCACGGTAAGGATGACCTCACGCAGCTCCGGTGACAACGCGTTGGCGCTGGTGTGCAGATCGAGGTTGATCTGCGGGTTCCAGTTGCCATCCACACGAGGACCATTGGGTGCCTCGTAGGAGCAATCTTTCAAATAGACGTTCTGCAGGGCAAGGGTCGGGCCATTATCGCCCTGCGCATTCGGATCCGGCACACCGCCGGCCATGTTACTGCTCATATCACGCTCCAGAATTGAGTAAGGGGTCTAGGCCGCCAGCTGCATCAAGAGCGTACAGGTCGTCGCATCCGCCGACATGAGTATCGCCAATGAAGATCTGCGGTACGGAGCGACGGCCGCTTCGTGCCATCATCTCTGCGCGCGCCTCGGGGCGCTCATCAATGTTGATTGTCTCGAACTCGGCGCCTTTGCGTTCGAGCAATCCACGGGCCCGTGCGCAATACGGGCACCAATCAGTCAGATACATAACAATCTTGGGTTGCGCCGTCATGACGACGAGTGCCTCAGGCCTTCGACAGCGGCAGATTCTCGGCGCGCCAGGCGCTGATTCCGCCACGAAGGTTGAACGCCTTGGTGAATCCCTGCGCAGTGAGCTGCCGGACCGCGGCGGGTCCCAACGAGCCGGAGTCGTCGTAAACCACAACGACTTTCTCTTTCTGCTTCTTCAGGGTGTCACCCGCCTTCAAAATCTGCTCTCCGGACATCTGCTTGGCGCCAGACACGTGACCGTTCGCATATTCTTCGGCCGGGCGCAGGTCGATGACCGTAGCGCCCTGGTTCATCAGCCGTACGAGGTCCTGAGGCGATATGGCCGCAAGGTTCTCGTTACGGTTGCGAAGCTCATAGATAGCGACCAGTACAGCCGCGAGGCCCAGGCCACCGGCGTACCAAGGGTGATGGGAGATGTATTCGAGAAGACGGTCCATGCGTGCCGGTCTGAAAAAGGGCGCGCATTATAGCGCCCCTCTGGTGCAGGTTCGCGGACAGTTGACGTTTTCGGAGGGCATTGCTTTGAAACCGCTGGGGCCTTGGCTCCGAACACTGCTGCTCACGATCCTGGTGCTTTGCGGGGCCGTGAGCCCGGGCGCCCCGGCGGTGCAATCCGAGGCCGATGCGCGCAAAACCGAGGCTGAGCTGCAGGCGGTCAAATCCGAGATCGAGCGCGTCACCAAGCAGGTCGGCGACGAGCAGGTGGCCAAAGACCGCCTGTCCAAGGAGCTGAGGACGGCCGAACTTTCGGTCGGAAAGGCGCGGGAGGGCTTGGATGGCGTGCGCCGAAGCCGCGCGGAACGGGCCTCCAGACGCTCTTCCCTTGCGGCCCAGAAGCGCGCACGGGAGGCCGACCTGGCGCAAAACAGAGGCGCACTCGCCGGACAGATGCGCGCAGCCTATCTCATCGGGAAAGAAGAGCCTCTGAAACTCCTTCTTAATCAGAAGGACCCCGAGCGGGCCGGCCGGATGTTCGTCTATTACAGTTACTTCGGCCGCGCGCGTGCCGACCAGATTCACGACATTGAGAAGGACGTCCAGGCGATCGCTGACCTGGACGAGCAGGTGCAGGCGGAAGATGCCAAGCTCGCGGAGCTGGAGAAGCAGCAACGTGCGGATCTCATGGAGCTCGAGCAGGCGCGCGAAAAGCGCTCCGGTGTGCTCGCTAGCCTGACAGCCGAAACCAACTCACACGCGCAAAGCCTGGAGCGGCTGAAGAGCCAACAAGGTGGCTTGGAAAAACTTCTGCGCGAGTTGCGTCGTGCGATGGAGCGGTTTCCCATCGACAACAATGACGCGTTTGCACGTCTACGTGGCAAGCTCACTTGGCCCGTCGGCGGCAAGCTCGTGGCCCGATTCGGCGAGTCGCGTGCAGGCGGCGTGAAGTGGGATGGAGTGTTGGTTGCGACGGAGCGTGGAGCACCGGTGCGTGCGGTTTATGGCGGACGCGTCATTTATGCGGACTGGCTGCCTGGTTTGGGGTTGTTGACCATCATCGATCACGGTGAGGGATACATGAGCTTGTATGGTCACAACGAGCGTCTTTATAAGACGGTGGGTGAGCGCGTGAACGCCGGCGATACTGTGGGCTCGGCGGGCGATAGTGGCGGGAGCAACCGTCCTGAGCTTTATTTCGAAATCCGAAAAGGCGGTAAAGCGGTCGATCCTCGTCCCTGGTTCCGCAACGGCGAACCCTAAGAATGCGCTGCCGAATGTGATTGAGTTCAACATTTAACCTTAACGCAGGTTATCCGCCCCTCGGAATCGCCAACTCGCGCAACGCTCGCCGCGACCATGGTCTGAGATGGTTGCGCTACCCGAGAACGCCAAGGCCGGTGCGGATGGCTGTCCCCCCTAATAAGAATGAGATGACCCCTGATCCCTGGGGCTCCTTCGAGCCGTACGTTCAGCTCGTACGCTCGCTTCTCCCGCGCGCCACCAGTGTGTCCTTGTTTGATGCCACCGGCGCCATGCGCTGGTCGAGTGAAACGACCACAGGGCCTGATTTTTACAATCTCGTTGAGGATGCTCTTGCGGTCGGCGGCCCGCGTCCGCAGGGACCCGGTCTGCTGCGGATGTCGGATGGCAATCTGCCTGTATATCTTTTCTGGATACGGGACGAGGCCGAAGAGTTGATTGGCATCGTGGCCGTCACCTGCAAGCAAAACGGCAGCCAGGAATCCGAAGCCCAGGAATTTTCGTTCAAACATGCTCTGCTGCGTCCCGTGCTCGAGTGCCTGCGGCGCGACCTGTTGTCGCGTGCTGCCATCGACCAGCTGAGTCGCACTGTCACCTCCCGCGATCGCGACCTCGAGTTGTTGCTGGCGGATGGCTCGGGCGATCGTCCGACCGGAGACGGCGCGGATGAGCTCAAAGGAATTCTGAAGCAGGCCATCGAGCACGTGAACTGCTCCACGGCCGCGTTGATTGTGCCTGACAAGAGCATTGCCATGTTGCGTTCGGCGACGAATCGTCCGGCCGACATGCAACTCGTGGCGCGTGCGCACAAGCAGTTGTTGTCGATGGCCCAGGCGCGCCGCGAGCCTGTGATCGTCAACAAGCTGGCGCCCAACAGCACGATGGGCATCCTGCCCTACAAGATCCTGTCGTGTGGACTGCGCTCGGGAGCCGGCAAGACGATCGGTGTGCTGGCCTTGTTCCGGGAAGACCTGGGCGAGCCGTTCGGCGAACGCGAGGCACGCCTGACCGAAATTCTCGCGCGCAAGGCCGTCTCGCTGATTGAAAGCAGCCATGACGCGCTCAGTGGTCTCTATACACGCCCCGCATTCGAGCAACGCGTGCGCGCGGTTGTCAGCGATCCGAAAAGTTCAAAACACTGGACCGCCTTATATATAGACGCAGACCAGTTGCATGTCATCAACGACAGCTTTGGCATGCATGTGGGCGACTCCGTGTTGGGTCAACTCGGCGAGGTGATCCGCCATCGCCTGCCTCCTGGAGCGTTCGCGTCGCGAATTTCCGGCGACCGCTTCGCCGTGCTGCTGCCGACTCAACTCGACGATGCGGCGAAGTTTGCCGAATCACTTCGAGAAGGCGTGGAGCAGTTGGGTACGACGCATGGTGAATCGCGCCTGCATGTCTCGATCAGTATCGGTGTTGCCTCGCTGGATACCGCTGCGGGCGAGCTGATGCATTCGCTGGCGGCCGCGGAAACAGCCTGCAAGGCTGCGAAAGACCGTGGCCGCAATCGCGTCGAGGTCTATAAGACCCAGGACGTGAGCCTGGTGCGGCGTTTTGCGGATATCAACATCGCAGGACAGTTGCGCGCTGCCATCGACGCGGGCCGGCTGCAGTTGTATTCGCAGCTGATTGTGCCGTTTGCCTGCGCCGAAAGTCCCAAGCCGCATTTTGAGTTGCTGTTGCGCATGCTCGATGAAGATGGCCGCACGGTGGGGCCGGATCGGTTTCTGTCGGCCGCCAATCGCTACCAGCTGATGCCGGAGATCGACCGCTGGGTGATCAATCATGCCATTGAGCTGCTCAAGCCGCAGGCCGAGCTGCTTGCGGCCCAGACCGTGTCGTTTGCAATCAACTTCTCCGGCCAGTCGTTGAATGACGAAAGCTTCGACGACTTTCTGCTGGAACGGATTCGCTCCAGTGGCATCGATCCCGCGGTCTTTACATTCGAGCTCACCGAGAACGCGACCATCGCCAATATTGCCCGCGCGGAATCTCTGATTCGCCGGCTGCGCGACCTCGGTTGCAATGTGGCGCTGGATGATTTCGGTACCGGTCTCTCCTCCCTCGCCTATCTGCGACAGTTGCCGGTGACGATGTTGAAAATCGACGGCAGCTTCGTCCGCGATATTCTCAAGGACCCTCGAGCTGAGTCGATGGTTCGCGCCATTGCTCAACTCGCACGCAGCATGTCGCTCATTACGGTGGCCGAGTACGTTGAGACAGAGGAGATTCGTACTCGTCTTGCGACACTGGGTGTGGACTACGGACAAGGCTTTGCAATTGGCCGGCCGGCACCGCTCTCCGAATTGTTATCCGAGCTGCCGTTGTATGCGTCCGCCGACTCGATGCCGACCGTAATCAGCGACATCGCGCTCGATCACTTCATTGAAATTGTGCACTGATCAGCAACTCGTGCATCCAGATTGGTGCACGTTCTGTAAACAGCCGGTTTGGGATTGACCCATGAGGGACGGCTGTAGTATCCGTGATGCATCCAAACCGGGGGGTTTGAGGAAATGATGTCGACGCGATCGCGAACGCTGATCGCTCTCGTCGCGGGGGCCGTATTTGGCTTCTCCGCGTCGCTGACGAGCGGCGTACTTGCGGAACATCCGAATGCTAACGCAACCGCACAGGCTGGAGGCGGGTCCAACCCTGCCGCGTTGCCGTGGGAAGAGGCACGGCTGTTCGCCGAGGTGTACGAAAGGATCAAGCGCGAGTATGTCGATGACGTCGACGATCACGCTCTCATGGACAAGGCCATCCGCGGGATGGTCGCAGCCCTGGACCCCCACTCTGCTTTTCTCGATACCGACGAGTTCGAAGAGATCCGACTGAGCACCATGGGCTCGTACCCTGGTGTGGGCATCGAGGTGGTCGCCGAAGATTCGGCGGTCAAGATTCTGCGTCCGATTGAAGGCTCTCCCGCAGACCAAGCTGGGTTATTGCCGGGCGACCAGATCGTTCGAATTGATGATGCGGATATTGGAGCGGACCTGGCTGGTGCGATCGCGCGCATGCGTGGGTCATCGGGCAGTCTGGTGAAGCTCACCGTTCTGCGTCCCGCCACAGGACAGACGCTCGACTTCTCACTTCGGCGCGCGAAGGTGGAAGTGCATAGCGTGGCCCAGCAGAGCCTGGAACCTGGTTTCGGGTATTTGCGCATTACTGGTTTCAGTGAGACCACCGCGGATGACGTGAATCATGCGATTGCCCGTCTCAAACGCGACAATCCGGGGGGAATTAAGGGTCTGGTGCTCGACCTGCGAAACAATCCAGGTGGTGTACTGGAAGCGGGGGTCGCCGTAGCGGATGCCTTCCTGAACGAAGGTGTGATTGTTACTGCGGACGGCCGGACGCCAGATGCTCGCTTTCGGATGGACGCCACACCGGGCGACGTGATTGATGGCGCACCCCTGGTGGTGCTGGTCAATGGTGGGTCCGCCTCTGCTTCAGAGATCGTCGCTGGCGCCTTGAAGGACCACGGGCGTGCAGAGCTGATCGGTCACAAGACATACGGTAAAGGTTCTGTGCAGACGGTCATGCCGTTGTCGCACGGTGGTGCTGTGAAGCTGACGACCTCCCGGTACTTCACTCCTTCGGGGGCTTCGGTTCACGGTAAGGGAATCGTTCCGGACATCATCGCGCAGGGTGCTGAGGATCCGCCTGCGGAGTTGCTGACGGCTAAGGATGCTACCTCGCTGCAATCGAGGGATAAGGAAGTGTCCCTGGCCCTGGTTACGCTCAAGAACGACGTGCGGGTAGCGGCTGCTTCTAAGGGCCAGGCCGGATCGGCTGCTCTGGTTCGGGCTTCGTTCGTACCTTAAGAAATATTAATTCTCACGGCCCGTCCCGCTCGGGGCGGGCTCGTATATGCTCGCGGCTGCCCTTGGTCGCGTAGGTCGCTCCTCTTGATTTCCTGGTTTATTGACCTCGTATTGCATCTCGACAAGCACCTGGTCGATTTGCTCGCCGCCTACCATCTGTGGATTTACCCGATCCTTTTTGCGGTGATCTTCTGCGAAACCGGACTGGTAGTGACGCCCTTCCTGCCGGGCGATTCGTTGTTGTTCGCGGTTGGCGCGCTGGCCGCTGTTGATACGAGTGGCACTCTCAACGCACCTTTGCTCTTCGTGTTGCTTGCGGTTGCCGCGGTTCTCGGCAACACGTTGAACTACTCCATTGGTCGCGCCATCGGCCCACCCGCATTCAGCGGACGCTACCGCCTGCTCAGAGTTGAATACCTCCATCGCACAGAGGACTTCTTCAAGCACCACGGTGCCATGGCAGTGGCGCTGTCGCGCTTCATGCCCATCATCCGGACGTTTGCGCCATTTGTCGCAGGTGTTGGTCGTATGCCGTACGGCAAGTTTCTCGGCTGGAACCTGCTCGGTGGGACGTTGTGGGTCGCGATGTTTATCTGGGGCGGTTATCTCTTCGGCAACATCCCGGTGGTGAAGCAGAACTTCGGGATCGTGACGATCATCATCATCTTTGTGTCGTTGATTCCGCTGCTGTTCACTTTCTTCAAGTCGCGCGGCTCAGTAGCTGAGAGCCGCCCTCGCTGAGCCAATGATTGCGCCTCCCAGGAGAATGGCGTTGGGG
>Ga0181534_10002617_pt1 | contig 11032 bp, 9 predicted proteins | sample PEATcosm2014_Bin_37_FD_119758 | JGI IMG/M metagenome (GOLD analysis project Ga0181534, IMG submission 119758) | Peatland microbial communities from MTU Mesocosm Facility, Houghton, MI, USA - PEATcosm2014_Bin17_10_metaG | ecosystem: Environmental > Terrestrial > Soil > Wetlands > Peat | place...
CATCTGCCCCCCGGCTTCGGCCACACCATTCTGCGCACTAGCGCCCACGACCCCGACGCGATCCGTTTAGGCGTGGGAACGACGGTGGAGGAGGCGGAAAAGATGCTGATCCTCAAAACTCTGGAATCCACCAGCAACAATAAAACCAAGGCTGCGGAAATCCTCGGCATCAGCCTGAAAACCCTGCATAATAAGCTTAAGGAGTATGGCAGCAGCCCGCCCGAAGTTGAGGTGGGAAGAGAAAGTGATCAGTGACAAGGGGGCAGTGGCCGGCCGACTGTGGTTGGATTAATCATAGTGGCTTTTACGCGAAGATCGGTTCGGCAAAACTTGATCGTTGACTTCACTTCGCATTTAGCAGGCCGCTAGCCACGCACCTCTAGATTTCTCCTCATGCGACGCAAAACCATCATCGTTTTCACCATCGCCTTCATGGTTACCGTGATGGTGGCCGCATTTTCCTATATTTACATCTCGCAACTGCTGCGCCAGCGCATCACCAACACCTACGAAAGCGCCTTCCGCCTGACCCAGCAACTGGCGTACTTTGCCGAGAATGATTTGCCGGATCTCAGTAGCACCAAGATCGACACCAACGATCCCCAGGCGGTGCGCCGGGCGATGGCGGATTTTCTGCCCATGGATACGGACCTATTAAATAACATCGAGTCCGAAACCGCGCTTTGGCCCTATATCTATGACGCTTCCCTGGAAGACGCCAATGGCAAGGCCCTGCTCCATTCGAATCCTCAGTTCGTGGGAAAAAAAATTCCCCAGCGACCGAACTTTCATGATGTTCTGGCCGCTCACTTCTGGCAACAGCTGAGACTGGTTTACCGGCCTTATGTGGTGTATGACGTTACCTTTCCCCTGGAATTGAACCAGGCGCCCTTCGGCACCATTCGGATCGGAGTTTCGACCGCATTCCTGCGAAGCGAGATCACGCCGCGACTGATGCATGCGCTCTATTTTTCCGTAGCGTCGATCTTTGCCTCGCTGATGCTGGCGGCGGTCATCTCAAATCTGGCGCTCGGCCCTTTGCGCGAGATCAACCGCAACCTGGACAGCATGAGTTCGGGGGCCAGCGAGGAATTGTCCGGCGAGGAATCCGGGCATGACGAATTCGGATTGGTTACCTTGAAGATCGCCAGTCTGGGGCGGCAGATGCGCGACACCAAGGAGATTTTTTCCGCTCTGAAAGATAACGTGGACCAATTGATGTCGAAGCTGCAAGACGGGCTGATGCTGTTCACCCGCGATTCCCGGGTGGTGTTGGTGAGCGCGCCAGTGGAGCGTTTTTTGGGGCGGCCGCGGGGCGAATTGCTGGGCAGAACCGCCCGGGAAATCTTCTCCGCGGACCCGGTCTTGGGGCCGATGGTGATTGAAGCCCTGGAGCGGAAGCGCACTCTGACGCCCCGCGAGTTCAGCGCCGCCGCGGGCCGGCGGGTGCAGGTCTCGCTGGATTTTGTGCAGGAAAAAGGCACCCAGATCGGCGCTCTCCTGGTGATGCGGGACGCCGAGTCGGTGGCCCGCATCGGCGACGAAATCGAAATGTCGCGTCGGCTCTCCGCCAGCGGGAGAGTTACCGGAGGAGTGGCTCATGAGGTAAAAAATCCCATCAATGCCATCGTGCTGCACTTGCAACTCCTCCAGAACAAGCTGTCCCAGCTCGATCCCGATACCCGCCGCCATATGGATATCATCGGCAGCGAGATCCACCGCCTGGACCGGGTGGTCCAGACCCTGGTCGATTTTATGCGCGCCCGCGAGTTGCACCTCGAGGAAGTGGATGCCCGCCGTCTCCTGGAAGATGTCGCCCTTCTGGCTGCCCCCGATGCCGAAGTGCACGGGGTTGAAATCAAGCGGACTTTGTCGCCCGATCCCCTGCCCATCAAGGCCGATGTTGACATGATGAAACAGGCCCTCTTGAATGTGGTGCTCAACGGAGTGCAGGCGATGCCGCAGGGTGGTACGCTCACCATTTCGGCCCGTCAATCGGCCGAGACGGTGATCGCCGAAATTGCCGACCAGGGCGAGGGCATTCCCGCGAACCTGCACCAGAAAGTTTTCGAGCTGTACTTTACCACCAAGAAAGAAGGCAACGGGATCGGTCTGGCGCAAACCTACCAGATCCTGGACTGGCATCACGGCTCAGTGGAATTTGAATCGGCGGAGGGCAAGGGGACCACCTTCCGCTTCCGGATTCCGCTCGCGACTGCGAAGTTACGGGCGCAACGCCGGGAAGCTCCCTTGGATTCGAATATGTCCGACTCGAAGATGAAGGATTCCGAGATGACGAATGCCGAGATGAAAGATCCGGTCATCAAGGATCCGGTCATGAAGCCCGCGATTTGACCATGCTTCAGAATTTTAGGGCAGGATTTAAGAATTTGAGTGCGGCCCCCCGCACTGGATTGAAAATGACTCTGGCCGCAATCCTCTGCATTTATTGTTTTGGGGCGATTTCGCCGGTACCCGCGATGGCCGCGCAGCAGGCGTGGATGAGTGCTTCCTGGATGAATGAGTCGATGATCGGTGCGTCGATGATCCGCGCGTCGATCGCGCCACAAAATGCACTCAACCCATCGCCGGCAACAGTCGAGTCGCCAGCCGCGCAGGATCAAAGTGGCGGCAGCACAGCCACAACCCCTTCCCAGGCTCAACCGGGGCAGGCCCGCAATCCCGCCAAGCCTTCCACATCAAAATCTTCAACGTCAAAACCTTCCACTTCAAGAACCGCAACCGCAAAACCTTCGGGGGCCAAGCCTTCGACATCCAAACCACTGTCGTCCTCTCCAGGCCATCCAGCCAATACTCCGGTTGCCAATAAGAAGCCTGCCAAACCTCCCCGGCAGCGGAAGTCAACAGGCAGGGATTGCTCGAAATCATCCAGCCGGGCGACGAGCGCCAAGGCTCCCAGCCCCTGCCCTCCGCCGAAGGTGGTGGTAAAAAACGGCGGCTCGGACGAATCGTCGGTGGAGTTGACGGGCGCATCCGATGAGCAGCAACGCTCCACCACCGAGCAGTTGACCGCCGCGACAGAAGACAATCTCAAGAAAATTGAGGGACATCCTCTGGATCCCAAACAGCAGGACACGCTCGATCAGGTGAAACAGTTTATCGAACAATCCAAAGCCGCGGTCGCGGCCGGCGACTTGGATCGGGGGCGGGACCTAGCAATGAAGGCGCATTTGCTCTCCGACGAACTGGTCCAGCCGTAAACCGATTGCGTGTGCCTTGAGTTGGGCTTCGGGCTTCGAAAAACCTCATTTCCGCGAGAATCACGCCCGACGCCCGATTGCCGAAGCCCGAAGCCCACCTGAGGTGTGCCAATCTCCCCAATTCCGCATCCAAGAGTAAGTTTCAGAGGATCGCCCATAATGGATGCAACCGTCATGCAGGAAATATTCCACGAATTTATCTCCTCGCTGGAGGCCCTCGACACGCACACTTCAGCGATCTCTGAATTCCTTCGAGATAAAAATATCGTGAACCCGGAAGAACTGGCGCCTTACTTGGAAAAGGCTGCCAATGCCAGTAGCGTACGCTGGCTCGCCGCCAGGGTAAGGATCGATTATTTATTTTCTTCCTCCCTGAAACAAACCGGGGAGGGGGGTGAAAGTCCGGAGGCAGGAAAAGCTACGAAGCAAACTCCCAGCGCGGGCAGTGGCGAAAAAAAGGTTTCGGGAAACGAAAAAAGCGCGGGCAGACAAAATAAAAATGAAGATACCGACGACCGTAAAGACCCTGAGGAAAGCAATCGCGGGAAAGAAGAAGCTCCTAAGAACGCCGCGTGAGCAGGGAGCAAAAGCAAAGAGCAGGGCCCCTCAGTCCGCCGGCATGGGCGAGGGGCTAACTGGGGCGCGAAGGGACCGCGCGGGGAGGGTGGGTTCCGCGGCGGTTTCCAGCCACGTGCGAAGCTGGGGCAGAGCTTGGCGCATGGCGGCCTCGCCCGCGCGAATCAGCTCTCCGGCGCGCTTGAAGTCGTCATAGGCGAAGCCGGCGACGTCTGGCTCAACCACCAGATCGGCGGCCCCGCGCCAAAGGTGGCTCATCATATCCTGCGCGATGGCGAAGGATTGTCCGATCACATCAAAAAGGTGCCGGGGCACGCCATCCTTCGACCACTGCCCCTTTAAATGCACCGCCAGAACGCGATCCGCGCCCATTTCCCGCAGCGGGCGGGTGGGCACGGGATGGGAAAGCATGCCATCCACCAGCCACCGCCCGCGAATATTCACGGGCAAGAACATCCCGGGATAGGCGCAACTGGCCCGCACCGGATCGACAATCGAGCCGGAATGAAAGACCACGCCCTCGCCGCTGTTGAAGTCAGTGGCGGCCACGGCCAACGGTATTCGCAATTTTTCAAAGTTCTGGACTTTCAGCGTGCGGGTGAGAAAAACCACCATGCGGTCGTTCGAGGCGAATCCATAACGCGAGACCGTCCAGCGGGCGAACGTGGTGAAGCGGCAGGAACGGGCCACCGCCTCGAGCTCCTCGATTGAAAGACCACTGCAGTAAGCCGCGCCGATGAGCGCGCCGACGCTGGTACCGGCGATAATGCGAACCGGGATGGCCTCCTCTTCAAGAACCTTCAGAACGCCAATGTGAGCCATTCCCCGGGCAAATCCGCCCCCCAAGGCCACGCCGATCGCCGGCACTCGGGAGTGGCCAACTTCCTGTCCGAGCGGCTTGCGGGAGAGCTCCCGCCCAAAAGCCTGCACGGAGCGGACGATTCTGTCGATCCGTTGCTCGATGTTCTTCACCGCTGACCTCCCTCGCACCTGCGGCCAAGTCACGAATGTTAAGCCAGTTACTCCAAAACAGCTCGTGTCCTAAGATGCCATATTTGGGGCTGGCGTAGCAGGGCTCGATGGTGCTATCGGCACATGCTGGCGGCCCATGAGAGAGGTCGACCGGCTTTACCAGGGAAATCGAGGTTCAGTCTGGAGTAGTGACTAAGTTCCCTATGTCTGCTAACTTACACGCCATGGTCAGGGAAATATCGGCAGGCGGAGTGGTCATTCGAAGGCGCGAGGGGGAGTTGTGGATGGCCGCGATTGAGCCGGCCGGGGAGGCCCCCGCCACCAGCCTGGGTCCATCCGGTCGAGACGCCAGGCCGCGGAAACCCCTTCTAGCGCTGCCCAAGGGGCTGGTCGATGCCGGGGAGAAGCCTTGCGACACCGCCCTCCGGGAAGTGTTCGAAGAAACCGGCGTGACCGCCGAGGTGGTCACCAAACTCGGCGACATCAAGTACGTCTATTCGAGAAGCTGGGGCGACGGCGCGCGGGTATTCAAGATCGTCAGTTTCTTTCTGATGCGCTATCGCTCCGGGCGCATTAACCAAATTGCCGATGCCATGCGGGTCGAGGTCGCCCGCGCCCGTTGGGTATCCTTGGAAGAAGCTCCCCGGCTACTGGCCTATAAAGGTGAGAAGCAGATGGCGCGCAAGGCGCTAGAGTATCTCGCATCGCACCCGGAAGCGTAAACCTGCCCAGAGTGGAACAATCACCGCCCAACTCTATACACTTTCCTAGTGAACAACTTGAACCCCCCGTGCTCCCTTGTGGCCCCTGTGTTAAAGATTTTTGTTTTTTTATCTTCTCCGAGGCAGCTTTTCTCCGAGGCAAGATCATGAAGCGCATTCATAGAGTCGCCATCCTGGGCGCTGGAACCATGGGCGCCCGCATCGCCGCCCACTTCGCCAATGCCGGCGTCCCCAGCTACCTGCTCGACATGGTTCCCCCCGATGCCGATGCCACGGTGCGCAATAAGATAGCCGTCGCCGGACTCGAGGCCGCGAAGAAATCCAAACCAGCCGCTTTTATGGACGCTTCCCTCGCGCGCCTGGTCACCATCGGCAACTTCGAAGACGATCTTAAGAAGCTCGCCGAAGTCGATTGGATCATCGAGGCGGTGGTGGAAAATCTCGATCTGAAGCGGGCGCTGCTGCGGAAAGTGGAGGCTATCCGCAGGCCGGGCACCATTGTCACCACCAACACCAGCGGCCTGCCCGTGGGCAAAATTGCCGAAGGTTTCTCCGACGATTTCCGCCGCTGCTGGTTCGGCACGCATTTTTTTAATCCGCCGCGTTATATGCGCCTGCTCGAACTCATTCCCACGCCACAAGCCGATCCGGCTCTGATCGAGTCCGTGTCCCACTTCTGCGACGCGCGCCTCGGCAAAGGCGTGGTGCTCGCCAGGGATACTCCCAACTTTATCGGCAATCGCATCGGGACGTTTTCGGTGTTGAACGTGATGCGGCTGATGCAGGAGATGAACTTGAGCATTGAAGAAGTCGACGCGCTCACCGGACAAGCCGTCGGCTGGCCGAAGTCGGCCACCTTCCGCACCATTGATCTGGTCGGGCTGGACATTCTGGGGCACGTGGTCGGAAACATGACCGCCAACGTCCGCGACGAACGCAGCGAACTCCGCCTGCCGGGATTCTTCACCCAGATGCTTGAGCGCAAGTGGCTGGGCGATAAAACCAAAGGCGGTTTCTATAAGAAAGTTGTAGGGCGGGCGGCCTCGCCCACCGAACCCGGCAAAGCCGAGCCGGAAAAAGACAAAGCAGACGAACGCCTGGGCCTCGATTGGAAGACCCTGGAATATCGGCCGCGGCAAAGGCCAAAATTCGCCGTGCTCGACATGGCTAAGAACATCGAGGATACCGGAGCCCGCCTTCGCATGTTGCTCGGCCTTGAAGGGGCCCCTCAGAAAGACGACAAGGCGGGCGCTTTCCTGTGGTCGGCGCTTTCCGAGCTCTGGACTTACTCCGCCAAACGCGTCCCGGAGATTTCCGATTCCATCGTAGAGATCGACCGCGCCATGCGCCTCGGCTTCAACTGGGAGCTTGGCCCCTTCGAGCTGTGGGACGCCGCCGGAGTGGAAGCCACGGTGGCGCGCATGAAACAAGAAGGCAAGCCGTTAGCGGCGAACGTCGAGCAATTGCTCGGCGCCGGAAAGAAATCTTGGTATGAGGATGATGCGAACTGTTCTTCCGGCCGCGCCTGCTTCGATTTGAAAAGCGGCAACTTCCAGGCGGTGCAGGTTCCCGCGGGCGTTTGGTCGGTCGCCGCGGCAAAAAAGTCGAATGGCGTGGTCAGGAAGAACTCCGGTGCGTCGCTGGTCGATCTGGGCGAGGGCGTGGCTTGCATCGAATTTCATTCCAAGATGAATTCGCTCGGCGGCGACATCATCGGCTTCATCCTGCAAACCCTGAAGCCCGGTGGACCCGGCGACAACTTCGATGCCTTCGTGATCACCAATGACGCTACGAATTTCTCCGTCGGCGCCAACCTCATGCTGCTGCTCATGAGCGTGCAGGAGGAGGAGTGGGACGACGTCGATCTCGCCATCCGCCAGTTTCAGAGCATGACCCAGGCCATCAAGTTTTCGCCCAGGCCGGTGGTTTCAGCCCCATTCGGATTATGCCTGGGCGGGGGCACTGAGATTTCGTTGCACGCCGCCGCACGCCAGCCCCATGCCGAACTTTACACCGGCCTGGTCGAAGTCGGCGTCGGCTTGCTTCCCGGCGGCGGAGGCTGCAAAGAAATGCTGCTGCGGGTCGTCGATAGCGCCACCGCCACCTTGGGTGGCAAAGTTTCCGGCGCGGCCCTCGCCGGCTCGATCGAGATGCTCGATGCCATGAAGCGTGGCTTTGAAACCATTGCGACCGCCAAGGTGGTAACCTCCGCGCATGAAGCGCGCGGCCTCGGCTTTCTTGACGACAGCGACCGCATCACCATGAACCGCGAGCGCGTCCTCTCCGATGCGAAAGCTCGGGCGCTGCAACTGGTCCGCGCCGGCTACGAACCACCGATTCCTCGCACCGATATCCCCGCCCCCGGGGAAAACCTTCTCGCGACGCTGAAGATGGGCGTCCACCTGATGCGGCAAGGCGACTACATCACCGATTACGAAGTGAAACTCGGCGGCAAGATCGCCGAAGTCCTTTGCGGGGGCAACCTCACTCCGGGCACGCCGGTGAGCGAACAATACATTCTTGATTTAGAGCGCGAGGGCTTCAAATCCCTCTGCGGCGAGAAGAAGACGAAGGAGAGAATTCAATACACGTTGAAGACGGGGAAGACCCTGAGAAATTGATATGGATCGAATACTCAAGCCTTTGGCAACGGCAGCAATTCTTCTTGCAGGGGCGGCGTCCGCTATCTCGCAGTATGGAACAGCACCCACTAATTATTATTTATTATCCGGAGCAGTACACCGGCTCGACATTCTCCGGCGTGGTTTCGCACGCAGAGAACGGACAAATCGTTCTCACTTACACCACAGGCAATAAGGTTGAGACTTTTTCAGGTCGATTCGAAGCGGCGTGTTTGGGCGAAAACCAGAATCTGATCGATAAATCCAATCCCGTAAATCCAAATCCCGCCGCGCAGCGTACTCCATGTGACGCCGTAAAAATTGAAAGGAATTAACTCCCATGAAAAATCGCACCGCAGTTCTGCTCGTCCTGTTCACCATGGCGTTCGCCATCCTTGGCTTCGCTCAGAATCCGATGGTCGGCGGCCACGACATGTCGCCCATGAAGAACATCATTCAGAACGCCGTCAATTCCGACGACCACACCACGCTGGTCGCCGCCGTCAAGGCCGCCGGGCTGGTCGATACCCTGGAGGGCGCTGGCCCCTTCACCGTCTTCGCGCCCACCAATGAAGCCTTCGCCAAGTTGCCCGCCGGCACGGTGGATACTCTGCTTAAGCCGGAGAACAAGGACCAACTGGTCAAGATCCTCACCTACCATGTGGTTGCCGGTAAGGTGACGGCCGGCGATCTGAAGAAGATGATCAAAGACGGCCATGGCACGGCGGATTTGACCACGGTGGAAGGCGGCAAGCTTCAAGCCATGATAGTTGGCGGGAAAGTCGTACTCAAGGATGAAAAAGGTGGTACCGCCACGGTGACCATTCCGAACGTGATGCAGTCCAATGGCGTCATCCACGTGATCGACGCCGTGCTGCTCCCGTAGTTGATTCGGCCACTCACGGGCGAGGCGCTCACTCGAGCGCCTCGAACTTTTCTCCTACCCAAACCCTCCCGGACTACAATCAACCCATCATGCCAACCTGTGCCCGGAAATATTTGCCAGCATCTTGGACGACTCTCTCCGCCTGGATTCTCGCATCGGCTCTCGCGCCCGCTCAGGCGCCTCCACCCAACGAACCTCCGCCCGACGTTCCCGACGCCATTCAGGTGCCCGCCAATCAGCCAGTCGTCCTCTACGCTCACGCCACCGGCTCCCAGATCTACTCCTGCCAGGCCGCGGCAGACGGCAAATTCAGCTGGACCCTCAAAGGCCCGGATGCCGAACTTCACGACCGCAAAGATCAAGTGATCGGACATCATTCCGCCGGACCCACCTGGAAGTTGAACGATGGCAGTGAAGTCACCGGAAAGGCCGTGTCTCACGTCGACTCGCTCGACCCGGAATCGGTTCCGTGGCTGCTGTTGAATGTGGTCAGCCATGCGGGCAACGGTGCGTTGAGTAAGGTTACGAGCATCCAGCGAGTGCATACGCATGGCGGACAGCCGCCGATCGAGGGCTGTGACGCCGGGCATGCGAATGCGGAAACGAAGAGCGGTTACACGGCGGACTATTATTTTTATGCGCCGGGCAAGTAAGTGAAAGTCGCGATGTAATTCGCCAGTTAGAACGGGATGGCTGGCGTGTGGCCAGAACGAAGGGCAGCCATCGGCAATTTCATCATCCTTTGAAGCCTAGGGACGGTTACGGTCGCCGGTCATCCGTCAGTGGACATTCCTTCTGGAACGTTGAACAATATCCTTGAAGCAGTCAGGATTGAAATGAAATATCTGGTCATTTACGAAAAAACGGAAACCGGCTGGGGAGCTTACGCCCCGGACTTGCCGGGTTTGGGAGTGGCGGGGAAGACGATGGAAGAAGTCAAGCAACTCATCCGCGAAGCCATGGAGTTTCATCTGGAAGGGATGCGCGAACATGGCGACCCCATCCCGGCGCCCAGCGCCACCACTGAATCCATCACGGTATAAACATGCGAGAAGTCATCATCGCCTCCTCCGTCCGCACGCCCGTGGGCCGCGCCTACAAAGGCACCCTGCGCGCCACCCGCCCCGATGAACTGGCCGCCATCGCCATCCAAGGCGCGCTCGGTCGCGTTCCCCAACTCGACGCCAAGGAAATCGAGGACGTCATCCTGGGCTGCGCCATGCCCGAAGCCGAGCAAGGCATGAACGTGGCCCGCATCGCCTCCTTGCGCGCCGGGCTGCCGGTCGAAGTCTCGGCGCTCACCATCAATCGCTTCTGCTCCTCCGGCCTCCAGGCCATCGCCATGGCCGCCGAGCGCATCATGAGCGGGGGCGCGGAAGTGATCGTCGCCGGCGGCACCGAATCCATGTCCATGATTCCCATGGGCGGCCACAAAATTTCTCCCAATCCCTGGCTGGTCGATCATTATCCCGACTCTTATCTCAACATGGGCCTCACCGCCGAACGAGTCGCCGAGCGCTTCGGGATCACCCGCGAGCAGGCCGACGAATTCTCCTACCACAGCCACCAGAAGGCGTTGGCCGCCATTCAAGCCGGCAGGTTCGACGAAGAAGTCGTCCCCGTTCCCGTGAGCTTCACCACGCCCAACGGATCGAAGCCCAAGCGCCAGGAAGTCATTTTCAAAATCGACGAAGGCCCCCGCGCCGATACTTCGCTCGAAGCCCTGCTCTCTCTCAAGCCTGCCTTTCATGGAAAGGGAACGGTCACCGCCGGAAATTCATCGCAAATGTCCGATGGCGCCGCGGCCGCAGTGGTGATGTCCGCCCAGCGCGCCCAGGCCTTGGGCGTCCGGCCGCTGGCCCGGTATGTCTCCTTTGCCACCGCGGGATACAAGCCGGAGGAAATGGGACTTGGTCCGGTCTTCGCGATTCCAAAAGCCTTGAAGATGGCGGGACTCAAGCTCGCCGACATCGATGTGATCGAACTCAACGAAGCCTTCGCGGCGCAGTCGCTGGCGGTGATGCAAGAAGCCGG
>Ga0181534_10002619_pt1 | contig 11027 bp, 7 predicted proteins | sample PEATcosm2014_Bin_37_FD_119758 | JGI IMG/M metagenome (GOLD analysis project Ga0181534, IMG submission 119758) | Peatland microbial communities from MTU Mesocosm Facility, Houghton, MI, USA - PEATcosm2014_Bin17_10_metaG | ecosystem: Environmental > Terrestrial > Soil > Wetlands > Peat | place...
CTACCGCGACAAGCGCTCGGTGATCGACCAGCGGGAGGTCGGCACCGACACCGGCTCGTTCGAGGCGGCCCTGCGGCGTGTGCTGCGCCAGGACCCCGACGTGATCCTGATTGGCGAGATGCGTGACGAGGCGACTGTGCGCACCGCGCTCGCCGCCGCCGAGACCGGTCACCTCGTGCTCTCGACTCTGCACACGCTCGACGCCCCCGAAACGATCAACAGAATCCTCGACTTCTTCACGGCCGAGCACCATGCGCAGGCGCGGGCGATGCTCGCCTCGACGCTCAAGGGCATCGTCTCGCAGCGGCTCGTTCCACGCGCGGACGGCCACGGCCGCGTCGCGATCACCGAGGTCCTGACGATGACCGGCCGCGTGCACGACTTCATCCGCAACCCCGAGCGCGACGGGGATCTGGCCGACGTCCTCGCACAGGGCGAGTACTACGGCATGCAGACGTTCGACCAGGCGCTCTACGCGGCGGTGCAATCGGGCGACATCGCGGCCGACGACGCCCTCCGCGCCGCCTCGCAGCCACACGACCTGCAGCTACGCCTCACCACTTACAGCGTCGGCTAGCCTCGATTAGGCGCGTTCCAGGGGACCGCGCGCGCAACGAAGCGCCGGAGCGCCATGATTCCGTGCGATGGACGCGTGGGAGCGATGAGCAGTCGTGAGCCGGCGGGGCACGCCGGGCGCGCCACTGTTCGCGCCGTCGGCCAAGCGGGCCGGTTTGTGCGTGGGCAGGTCGTACAGCACGTCGGTGGGCCCGCACGGGCACGTGTGATCGGGCTGTTCGGTGCGGTGCTGGCCCTCGCTACCGCCGACGCCGCGACCGTGGGCGCGATCGCTCCTGAGCTCAACAGCGCGCTGCACATCAACTTCGCCGAGATCGGCCTGCTCAGCACGGTCGCCCTGCTGGTCGGCGCGGTATTCGTCGCGCCTGTGGGAATGCTCGTCGATCGCGTCAAACGGATCCCGCTGCTGTCGGCCAGCATTTTCCTCTGGAGCGTGGCGTCGCTCGCAAGCGCGTTCGCCGGTAGCTACGGAACGCTGTTGCTGACTCGTCTCGCGCTCGGCGCGGCGAGCGCCACCGCCGGGCCGGCGATCGCCTCGCTGACCGGCGACTACTTTCCGGCGAGCGAGCGCGGTCGGGTCTACTCATACATCCTCGCCGGCGAGGTGGCCGGAACAGCGGCCGGATTCATCGTCAGCGGCACGGTCGCGAGCATCATCTCCTGGCGCGCAGCGTTCGTGCTGATGGCGATCCCCGGCTTCTTTCTCGCGCGGACGCTGTGGCGTACGGTGCCGGAGCCGCTACGCGGCGGCCAGAGTCACCTCGAGCCCGGCGTCACCGACCTGCATGAGGCGCTCGCGGCAGTCCGCTCGCGCGCCGCTGAACCCTATCCCGAGTCGGCTGGAGGCGACGACAGCGAAGAACTCGCCTACGCGGCCGTCCGCAAGCGCGGCGTGACCGCGGACGAGAACCTCGTGCTCCGCGAGGATCCCGTGCGGATGAGCCTCAGCGGGGCGATTCGCTACATCCTGAGCATCCCGAGCAACGTGATGCTGATCCTCGGCTCGTCGCTGGGCTACTTCTACTTCGCGGGCCTCACGACCTTCGTGCTGCTGTTCGTCGAGGACCACTACAACGTCCACCTCGCGAGCGCCGAGCTCGTGCTGATCCTGCTCGTGATCGGCGCCCTGATCGGCACCCTCGTGAGCGGTCGCATCAGTGACATCCTCGTCCGACGCGGCTTCATCGAAGCACGCGTCCTTATTCCCGCAGCCTGCTACATGGGCGCGGCGGCGCTGCTGATCCCGGGGATCCTCGCGAGCAGCCTGACGGGGGCGATTTGGTTCGACGTCGGCGGCGCTGCGCTGCTGTCCGCCGCGAACCCGCCGCTAGACGCGGCGCGCCTCGACATCATCCCAGCGCGCCTCTGGGGACGGGCCGAGAGCGTGCGCTCGTTCCTGCGCTCGGTCTCCCAGGCGTTTGCGCCGCTAATCTTTGGCGGCGTGACCGATCTGATAGCGGGCTTTACGCCGCAGCAGACCGTCGGAACGCACCACTTGGTGAACGTCGCGAAGAAGGCGAGCGAGGGCACCGGGCTCGAAATCACCTTCCTGGTGATGCTTGGGACGCTCGCGGCGGCAGGCGTTTTCCTCGCCCGCGCACGACGCCGTTATCCGGTCGACGTCGCAACAGCCGCAGTCGCGCACGCAGGAGAACAGGACCGGCGCGCGTGACCCCGCGACGCCCTAAGCCGCCGGCCCCGTGCCGAGCGTGATCACTGCGCTGTGCCCGACACCTGCTGGATCAAGCCAGGTCAGCGTCACGCGCTGACCGGGCCGGCAAGGCACGAGCGCCTCTGTCAGGGCGTTTGACGATGTGATGCTGCGCGTGCCGAGCGCGGTGATCACATCACCGGCATCAAGGCCGGCGTTCGCGGCGGCGGTCCCCGGGACAGTCCCGGAGACTGCCGCGCCGGCCGGGCCCTTCGACTCGGAGTCGATCTCAACGCCGATGAACGCCGTCGGCCCGAGGTGGATCGTGTTCGATGCTGCGCCGGCGCGGATCTGCGCGGCGATCCGCTTCACCGCGTCGATTGCGATCGCAAAGCCCTGGCCGGTCGTCTGGCTGCTCAGCTCGAAGCCGCTCGAGGCGGCGGTGTCCATTCCGATGACATCACCGGCGCCGTCGACCAGCGGGCCGCCCGAGTCCCCCGGCTGCAGGTCGCCGTGGATCTGAATCAGCTGAGTGAGGTGCTCCGAGCTGCGGTCGTAGGCGTCGGAGACCACGATCGCCCGGTTGAGCGCCAGCACGGTCCCGCTGCGCGCCGCCGGCGTGCCGCCGACACCGCCCGCGTTGCCGATCGTCACGACCTGCCCGCCGACGTGAACGTGCGCCGAATCTCCCAGCGTCACAGCCGCCAGCCCGGAGGCTCCCTCTAGCTGGATCAGGGCGACATCGCGACGCTCGTCGTAGCCCAGCACGCGAGCGGTGTAGGTCTGGCCGTTGCCGATGTCGACCGCCTCGATGCTGGTCGCCTGCGCGATCACATGGTTGTTCGTTAGCACGAGCCCGGACGGCGTCAGGACCATGCCGGTCCCCGCTGCCGCACCCGTGCCACCGTCGGTGATCGTGTTGATGTCGACGAGCTCGCTGTCGACGCGCGCAACCACCGGATCGCTGACGACGGCCACGGGCAGGACCGGCGGAGGCGAAGCGCCTACCGTGCCGCCGACGAGGACCGCAATGATCACGACGCACAGCGCAGCAACGAACGTCGTCGCCATCAGTACGACCACGCTGCGGCTTTCGCCGCCGCGCGGCGCGTCCGGCGCACGATTGAGGTTCGGTTGCTCCACCCAGCGATTGTTGCGAACCCGTCTCGTCCGCAAAATGGCCACCTCCTTCAGGGTAGGCTCAGCGTCGATGTTTCGACACCTTTGCGGAGTGGCGCTGGTGCTCGTCACGATGCTCGTCGGGGCCGCGGCGTCAAGGGCATCGGATGCCAGCCAGGTTGCTGTGACGCAATGCCCGACGACCTACGGCGTCCACGAGCCGCCGCCGCGCCTCCCGGCGCGCGTCGGCGTGTCGGCGAGCCGCAGCGCGACGGCCGGCCTCAGTGCCTACTCGAACGGTGTGCTCGTTGTGCTGGCGCCGCACGGCTGGAACTGTCACGCACTCGTCGGCGCGGACGGCTCGGCCAGCATGATCGTCGCGGCGGCAAGCACAACCCACGTGAAGCAGCCGGCGATCACAACGAACTTCGCCGACACGCCCGGGACAGCCGCCTCGCTTGCCTGCTCGCTGTTTGCGAGTGCTGCCCGCCAGCTGCCCGCCGGCGTGCGCTGTCCCGTGCGCGAGCCGCGGCGCGAACGCACGACAGCCGTGAGCCCGCACGTCGTCGAATTCACCGATCCACCGCACGTGCGCGGCGATGGGAGACCATCCGGGGGGTCGGACCCCTCGCGTGGCCTGATGGTGTTCATGACGGCGAGCAGCGACTTCACCGGTTACGCGTTCTCCACGACGTGCGCGCTGCCGGCCCGGGAGGCCGTCATCTGTCGAACCGTCCTCGCCGACGCGCTGACGCGGATTCCCGCCGACGAGTAACTGGCAACAGGCGGGCGGCGGCTAACATCGCGATTCGTGCGCTGGTCGCCGCCACGAACTCGGCGTCGCTCTCGAGCTTCCACCTCGCGATCGTGATCGCTGCTTCGCTGCTCGCACTCGGCGGACTCGCCGGCGCGGCCGCGATCGAAAATCCCGCCCCCGATCAGCGCGGCGGCTTGGCGGCCGGATAGCGATCGAGGAGCGAGTTGGGCGAGACGAAGTCGAGCCCAACCGGCACGTCGAGATACCCGTTTCCGCCGCCTGGGACACCGGTAAACCCGTACTGCCAGACGATCGTGTCGGTCTTGCGGTCGATCACGATCACGCGGTCGTGGTACTCGTCGCTGACGATCACGTCACCGTTCGCCAGCTCGTAGGCGACCGCCGGATCGCGTAGCTCGCCGGCTCCGCTTCGCTCGCGATAGCTCCAGAGCACCTTGCCTGAGGTCGTGAAGATCTCGACCGCGCCGGGATGCGTGTGATCGACGGCGATCAGGTCGCCGGACGCGGTCTCGTTGACGCTCTCCGGCAGCTTGAAGCCTGGAACCGCCAGGGAGCGCCGGAGCTTGCCGTCGGCGTCCAACAGGTCGACGTGGGCGTCGCCGGTCTCGGTGATGACCGTGCCGCCGTTGCTCATCGGGAACGCGCTGGTTGGGCTATCCAGTTCGCGTGGCGGCGCGTGAGTGCAGACTCCGGTGCGCCCGATGCTCCGCACGACCGTGTGGTGGGGCGGGCGCACGAGGACCACGCGACAGTTGCGGATGTCGCTGATCACGATCTCGCCGCCCTCCTCGAGCGCGTTGGCGGGATCGTGCAGGTAGTTCTTGCCCGCTCCCCGCTGGTCGTAGTGACCGTAGTGGAAGACGACCTGCTTGTCCTTGACCGTGAGCACGTCGATACGCGAATTGCCCTCCTCGCTGATCACGATCTGCTTGCCCGAAGGGGTGAAGAACGCGTAATCGGGGTTGAACGGCTTCAGCACAGGGTTCGTCGGGTCGTACTCCCAGACGATCTGCCCCTGCGGCGAGATCACGAGCAGCTTGCGCGACCCCCAATCCGAGATCAGCAGGTTCCCCGGAAGGACATCGGCGTCCAAGCCCTTCTGCAGGAAGCCGCGGCCCGTCACGGTCGAGGTCGGCGTTCTCGGACCCTTCGTCGGCGGCTTCGACGGCGTGCCGCCGCCACCGGTCGCCTGCACGATCAAGAAGACGATCAGCGCCAGCACGACGATCAGGATCGCCAGCCGGATGAGTCCGTTACGGCGGTGGCGTCGGTGCGCCGCGAGCCGGCGCTGGTGGATCTCCTCGGCAGTGTGCTCGTAGCCCGTCGGGTAGAGATCCGCGGCTTGACGCGCGAGCTCCTCCTCGTAGGCGAGATCCCCGGGCAGGTCATCGGGCAGCTCGTCATCGGGCAGCGATACGCCCACGAGCGGTTCGCCACCGTCGAGCGTGTCACCTCCGTCGAATGGCTCGTCATCTGGCGAGCGGTCGCCGAGCGTGTCCGACTGCTCCTCACCCGGCGCGGCAGCGCCGGGCATAGACCCCTCCGCCTCCGCGCCGCTCAGCGCGCTCTCTGCGTCGCCGGCTCCGTGCTCGCTCTCCGTCTCGCCCCCGGCGCCGCGAGCTGCCGTCCCCTCCTCCCGCAGCCGGCGGTATTCCTCAAACGAAGGGATGTGCTCTGCCAGGCGTTCCTCGTCGTCCTCGTCGTCGTCTTCATCGTGGAACACGACCTGGTGCACGCCCGTCGGTGGCAGACCATCACCGTCGTCGGCCTGCGCCGCCTCGTCCTCATCCTCGTGCGGCGGATGGTCCTCGGACGGAAGCGTGTCCTCCGCGCGCGAACTGTCCTCCCCCTCACGCGAACGCGCCACCCCGGATTCCTCTTCCGGTGGCGTCGAGAAGCCCTCGCCGTTCGGCTCGTGCTCCTCCGCGGGCGGCAGCTCGCCGCCCGGCGGCGTGGTGTCGTCGTCGTCAGGCATTTCAGGTCTTGGACCGGGACGTTGGCTTTGTTTTTGTTGCGGCCACTGGCGCGTTCAGCATGCCGACATAGGAGACTGCGTTGCCGTCGCTGAGGCCACCGGCGATGTAGATCGTCTGCCCGACGACCGTCGCGGAACCCTCGGCAAGGGGATATTGCAGACTTCCGGCGGTCGCCAGCACCCCGGTCGCCGGGTCGACCGAGTAGATCGTGCTCACCGGGACCACGGTGCTCGCCGATCCGACCCCCGTCACCTTCGCTCCGCCGAGCACATAGGCGAGATTGCCGAGCGTCGCGGCCGACGCCGAGAAGAGGCCGGCCGGGAGCTTTGCTCTCAGCTCGTGCAGCCTGTCCGTTGCCGCATCGAAGACGTAGATCGCTTTGCTGGCCGCGCCGGTGGCGAGCATGCCGCCGGCGATCACGAGCCGCTGGCCGACCGCGGTGACCGCCGCGTAGCGGAGCGCAACCGGCAGATGGCCGACGCTGACCGGGCTTGCTGAGCCCGGCGTCCAGCTGAGGATTCCGTCGAGTGTCGCCGAACCGCTGTCGCCACCGACCAGATAGACCGTGTGGCCGATGACCGCGGCGCCGAGACCGTAGTTCGCGGTGGGGAGCTTGGCCTCCTGAGCGACCGTGCCGCTGCCGGCGACCGCATAGCTGTAGATCTCAGGCTCCGGCGTGGGCGCCTTGGCCGTTCCCTCAGCGCCGCCGAAGAGGTACTCGGTGTCGCCGACCGTCACGGCGGCAGCCGCGAACAGCGATACCGGCAACTCGCCGACGACCTTGGTCTGGCTCGCGTCAATGGTCGCCACGCCGCTGGTTGCGTCGTTGCTGCTGTCGAGACCCCCGAGTAGCGTGAAGGCGGTCTTGCCGGGGATCGGTGCCGCAGCGCTCGCGAGAATCGGCGCCAGCAGCGCGGCGGCCGGACTGTAGGTGAGCGGCGCCGCGCTCACTGGTAGCGTGATCACGCCTGTGACAACGCGCTTCGCTGTCCCTCCACCACTGGCGGAGACGATGATTATGATCAGCAGCAGGACGAGCACGACCGACACGGCAAACGTGCGCCGACGCCGCCTGTAGACCGCGGCCTGGTTCCACATATGTAGCCGCTCAGTGTCCCTGATCCTCCGGCGGAGCGGCGCGTTGAACGCGTGCTTGCGCAGCGCCGTACCCTATGCGAACATCTGTTCGTATGATCGCCTGCGTCCTCGCTCCCCGTTTCGAGCTGACAGTAGCCGCCGGCGGACCGGCGGCGCTCGCCGGACGGGCACTGGCAATCGCCCCTGACGGCCGGCGTGGCGGTGCTGGGACGATCGGCGAGACGTCCGGGGGCGCCGAGGCATTGGGCGTGCGCTGCGGCATGCAGCTCGGTGAAGCGCTCGCGCGCTGTCCCGCCCTCGAGCTCGTGAGCTCCGATCCCCTTGCTGTCACGGACCTCTGGAAGAAGACGCTGCGAACGCTCGAGCAGATCGGCGCCGCGGTCGAATCCGAACGCCCCGGGCTCGCCTTCTTTGCACTCGATGGGCTGCGTGGAATCCATGGCGGCTCGGATGAGCTGGTGCTCGCGGCGACCAGGCGCGCGCTCGATCGCCCGGCGCGAATCGCGGCTGCACAGAGTCGCTTCTGCGCCCACACCGCCGCGCTCCTGACGCGGCCGCGACGCACCACGATCGTCCGCGGCAGCGCTCGTGAGTACCTCGCACCACAACCCGTAACGCTGCTGCGAAACCGCGCGCAGACCGAGGTGCTGGTCACGACGCTCGAGCGGCTCGGGATCACAACGCTGGGCGAGCTCGCGTCGCTGGGCCGCAGCGCACTGGCAGACCGCTTTGGGCACCCCGGCATCGAGGCACACCGACTGGCCTGCGGCGAAGACGACCAGCCCCACCCGCAAGTTTCCGAGGAGGCTCTGGAGGAGTCCTTCGAGCTGCCCGAGGCTGCCAGTGGTCAGACGCTCGAGCACGCGCTCGGCGTACTGATCGATCGGCTGCTCGCCCAGCCCGAGCGGCAGGGGCGCACGCTGCGCGCGGCCACGCTCAGCGCCCGATTGGTCGACGGCGGCAGCTGGCGCAGCGCCGTTACCTTCCGCGAGGCCCTCGCCGAGGCGGAGCGTATGCGCCTCGTGCTCACGCCCCGACTCGCTCTGCTGCCCGCCCCGGCAGTGACACTTGTGCTCAGCGCCGAGCGCTTCGGAGCAGCCTGCGGCGATCAGCACAGCTTGTTCGCTGGACTGGCGGCACAGCGCCGCCGTGCTCGACTGCGCGAGGCGATCCACCAGATGCGCGTCGCCGCGGGAGCCGACGCCGCCATGCGGGTCTGCTGGGCCGAGCTGTCATCGCGCGTCCCCGAGCGGCGCGCGATGCTCACCCCGTTCGACTCGTGACGGGGCAGGCCGGCAGCCAGCGGCGCTTGGCGATGGCGCGCGCCGCGCACGTGCAGGCCACGGATGACGGAACGCCGCTGACGGTCGACGGGCAGCGGATCGCCCATGTGCGCGAGTCCTGGCTCGTCGAGGACCGCTGGTGGACCGAGCAGCCCCTGCGCCGGCGCTACTGGGAGCTCGTCAGCGAGGCAGGGCGCGACCTCGTCGTCTACCACGATCTCGCCGGCGGACGCTGGCTGCGTCAGCGTTGAGCACGACGCTATGTACACAGAGCTGCACTGCCACTCCGCCTACTCCTTCCTCGATGGCGCTTCGCTACCCGAGGAGCTCGCTGCAACCGCGCTCGAGCTCGGCTACGAGTCGCTGGCGCTGACCGACCACAACGGTGTCTGGGGTTCGATGGAGTTCGCCCAGGCCGCCCGTGCGCTCGGCCTGCGCGCGCTCCACGGTGCCGAGCTGAGCCTCGACGATGGCCGTCACCTGACGCTGCTGGTAGCCAGCGCGCGCGGCTGGCAAAGCCTCTGTCGCCTGCTGACGATCGCCCACGCCCAGACGCGCGAACGCCTTCGCGATCCAGCTCCACCATCCGTCGCGCTGAGGACGGTTTGCGCTCACGCCGAGGGGCTCGTCTGCCTCAGTGGCTGTGCCGAGCGCGGTGTGCACGACATCGCGGGCTTACGCCTGCTCCTCGAGGCGTTTGGCTCGGAGCGTCTGCGCGTCGAGCTGCAGCGACCGTTCCTCGCCGGTGATCGCGAGCGCAACGCCCTGCTCGCCACACGCGCGCGCAGCCTGGGACTGCTCACGGTTGCGACCGGCAACGTGCACGCTCATGCCCACTCGCGCGCCCCGCTGCAGGACGCCTTCGTCGCGCTGCAACACCATCTGACGCTTGAATCGAGCGAGCCGCTGCGGCGCCCCAACAGCAGCCACGTGCTCGCATCCCCGGCGGCAATGGCCGCTCGCTTCGCCGATCATCCCGAGGCACTTGCCGAGAGCAGCGCCCTCGCCGAGGAGCTGCGCTTCGACCTCACCGCCGACCTCGGCTACCGCTACCCCGGCGTCGAAGACGAGGACGCCGGAAAGCGGCTCGCCGAGCTCTGCGCGCTACGCCTACGCGAGCGCTACAGGGGCGTCGCGCTACGCGAGGCGCGCGGGCGACTCGAAGCGGAGCTGCGCGTGATCGAGCAACTCTCGCTGCCCGGCTTCTTCCTGCTCCACCACGAGATCCTCGAGCTCTCACGCGAGGTCGCGGCCGAGATCCGCGGGCCCGACTCGGCGCGGGCGCTGCTGCCACCGGGGCGCGGCCGTGGCTCCTCGGTCTCCTCGATCGTCTGCTACCTGACGGGCCTCTCGCACATCGACCCGCTCGCCAGCGCTCTCGCGATGGGGCGCTTCCTCAATCCCGAGCTGAGCGCACTGCCGGACATCGACCTCGACTTCCCACGCGACATCCGCGAGGCCCTGATTCGCCGTGTCCACGACCGCTACGGTCGCGACCGTGCGGCGCTGGTCGCGACCTTCCCGAGCTTTCGCGCGCGCGGCGCGATCCGCGAATTGGGCAAGGCGCTCGGCCTACCGCCGGGCGAGATCGAGCGCGCCGCGCGGGGTGCGGAGGGCCATGGCCACAACGTTGGCAAGGATCTCCAGAGCGCGCTCGGCGAACGCTCGCCCAGCGGCCGCTGGGCCTGGCTGGAGCGGCTTGCCGGCGAAGCGCTCGGGCTGCCGCGTCACGTCTCCCAGCACCCCGGAGGGATGATCGTCGCGACGCGGCCCCTGATCGACTGTTGCCCGGTCGTGCCGGCGGCGATGGAGGGACGCCAGCTCGTTCAGTGGGACAAGGACTCCTGCGCCGACGCCGGTTTCCTCAAGATCGACCTGCTTGGGCTGGGAATGCTCTCGGCGGTCGAGCGTTGCGTCGAGTTGATCGCGCGCACGAGCGGCGAGCGGATCGACCTCTCACGGATCCCCTTCGACGACGCCGCGACCTTTGCCGCGATCCAGGACGCCGAGACGACCGGTGTCTTCCAGATCGAAAGCCGCGCGCAGATGCAGTCGCTGCGGCGCACGCGCCCCGAAAACCTCGAGGAGCTCGCCGTGCAGGTCGCGATCATTCGCCCCGGCCCGATCCAGGGCGGGGCCGTCAATCCCTACATCGAGCGGCGTCAGCGCCTGCGCGAGGACCCCGGATACGAGCCGCCCTGCCTGCATCCGTCGCTCTCGGGCGTGCTGCGTGAGACGCTCGGCACGATCATCTTCCAGGACCAGGTGCTGGAGGTGGCCCAGGCATTCGCCGGCTTTGGCCCGGGCGAGGCTGACGGCCTACGCCGCGCGATGAGCCGCAAGCGCGCGAGCGTCGCGATCGAGCGCTACCACGAGCGTTTCATCGCCGGCGCGCGAGCCCACGTCGGCGCCCAGCCTGAGCTCGCCCAGCAGGTCTGGGAGATGGTCGCCGGGTTTGCCGGCTTCGGCTTTCCCAAGGCGCACAGCGTCGCGTTCGGCCTGCTCGCCTACCAGTCGAGCTGGCTGCGCGTGCACCACGGCTCCGA
>Ga0181534_10002622_pt1 | contig 11022 bp, 7 predicted proteins | sample PEATcosm2014_Bin_37_FD_119758 | JGI IMG/M metagenome (GOLD analysis project Ga0181534, IMG submission 119758) | Peatland microbial communities from MTU Mesocosm Facility, Houghton, MI, USA - PEATcosm2014_Bin17_10_metaG | ecosystem: Environmental > Terrestrial > Soil > Wetlands > Peat | place...
ACGCAGCAGTTCGATCACTTTTTGGGTTTCCTTCATTTCAAACTCCGCGCTGATCCGGCGGCCAGATGATTTTGTGCTGCTGGATTTGAAAGCGCACCGGCAAAGCGTCGGCGATGATTTTTTCGGCCAAATCCTTTCGGGAAATGGGCGTCTGTCCTGCCGGAACTTTTTTCAGCATTTCGCTTTGCTGCTCCGACGCAAGCGGATGAACCCAGGAAAAAAGCAGCGGGCAAATGGAATCCAGCTTGTGCTCGGTAATTTGTTGCTTTGCCCATTCGTAATCTTCGATTGTGCCGATGACAAATTTGATTTCGTCGTTGGATTTCAGATGCGGAATGTTTGTCAAACGGTTGCGGGCGACCTCGCCGCTCGACGGACATTTCAAATCCACGATGCGGCGGACGCGCGGATCTATTTGGGAAATGTCATGTGCGCCGCTGGTTTCAAGCAAAACTATAAAACCGTCATCGCAGAGCAATTTCATCAGCTTTAGAGAGTTTTTTTGCAGCAGCGGTTCGCCGCCGGTCAATTCAATCAATGGCAGTTTTGAGTTTTGAGTTTTGAGTTTTGAGTCGGAAAACGGTCCGGCCAATTTTTTAATTTCGGCTAGAATATCCGCAAGCTGCCTTTTTTTGCCTTCGGTAAAAGCATACGCCGTGTCGCAATACGAGCAGCGCAGGTCGCAGGCGGTGAGCCGGATGAAAATGCACGGCAGGCCGGCGAAGGTGCTTTCGCCTTGCAGGCTCAAATAGATTTCGTTGACGACGAGCGTGTCGGACATCGCGTCGAAATTAGACGGAACGGGCGCAATTAAACAGAATTTTCAGAAGCCGGTTGAAAAAGTTCCGCCAGCCTGTTAAATGTGCCCCATGAAATTCCGCCAGTTTTCAATTCTTGCGCTGCTGTTTGCGCTGCAAAATCATTTTCTATTCGGTGCCGGCACAAATTCTTTTCCCGTCACCATCGCGGTGGATGCCGGCAAACCGGCCGGCAAGCTGACGCCGATCTGGCGTTTCTTCGGCGCGGACGAAGCGAATTACGCCTACATGACGGATGGCAAAAAATTATTGTCCGAACTCGGCCAACTCGGAGGCTCGCAGGTTTATTTTCGCACGCATCATCTGCTCACGAGCGGCGACGGCGCGTATTCGCTTAAATTTGGTTCCACCAGCGCCTACAAGGAGGACGCGGATGGCAAACCAGTTTATGACTGGACGATCAATGACAAAATTTTCGACGCCTATCTCGAACGTGGCGTGAAGCCTTATGTGGAGATCGGTTTTATGCCCGAGGCGCTCTCGACGCATCCGGAAAATTATCCGCATAACCCGCCGGTGGATAAAATGGCGCCTGTCGCCGGCGGACAATCGTATCCACCCAAGGATTATACCAAGTGGGGTGAACTGGTATATCAATGGGCGAAGCATTGCGTGGAAAGATACGGCGCAGCGGAAGTGCAGAAATGGTATTGGGAGGTCTGGAACGAACCGAACATCAGCTACTGGCAAGGTTCGCACGCGGATTATTTCAAGCTGTATGACTATGCCGTGGAAGGCGTGCGCCGCGCGCTGCCGGACGCGCGCGTCGGCGGGCCGGAAACGGCAGGCGGGCCGGGCGGAAAATTCCTGGGCGAATTTCTGGAACACTGCGCGCACGGCACAAATTATGTGACCGGCAAAACCGGCGCGCCGCTGGACTTCATTTCATTTCACGCGAAAGGCTCGCCGGTTTTCACGGACGACCATGTCCGCATGGGCATGGCGAACGAGTTGAAAAACATGGATGACGCCTTTGCCGTCATCGCGTCGTTTCCCGAATACAAAAAGACGCCCATCGTCATTGGCGAATCCGATCCTGAAGGCTGCGCCGCCTGCACGGGATCACAAGACGGTTATCGCAACGGCACGATGTATTCGAGCTATACCGCCGCAAGTTTTCCGCGCGCGATGGAACTGGCGGACGAACATGGCGTGAACCTCCAAGGCGCGCTGACGTGGGCGTTTGAATTTGAAGACCGGCCGCCGTTCGCCGGGTTCCGCCAGCTTGCGAGCGATGGGCTGGATCTGCCGGTGCTGAATGCTTTCCGAATGTTTGCCAAAATGAGCGGCGAGCGCGTAGCCGTGGACAGCAGTGCGGGACTCGATGCGCGGACGATCCTCAAATCCGGCGTGCGTGGCGGACCTGACATCTCCGCGCTGGCGAGCCTCGACAAAAACAAACTTGCCGTCCTCGTCTGGCATTATCAGGATGACGACGTGCCCGGCCCGGACGCGGTGGTGAACCTGTCGCTGGAAAATCTGCCGGTCGCAAACGGCGGCGCAACGCTGACGCACTACCGCATTGACGCCGACCATGGCAATTCCTACGCCGCGTGGCTGAAAATGGGTTCGCCGCTGCCGCTGTCGAAAGAACAATATGCCGAACTCGAAAAGGCCGGGCAGCTTGCGGAGCTGGAACCGCAAAAAAATCTCCAGGTGAAGGAGGGAAAGCTGGACTTGAATTTCGCGCTGCCCCGGCAGGCAGTTTCGCTGCTGGTGTTGGAATGGAAGTGACCCGTCTTGGATTTTTCGGGCTGGCTGGGTTATCGTCCATGCAACCGAAACCATGAACATTCCGCTACGGCAAATAATTCTTCTGTTTCTGGCCGCCGCCGTTTTTTCCGGCGCGGCGGCACGGGCGCAAAATCTCGGCCAGATCGGCGTGACGCTGTTGCGGGCAATGACAACAAACGTGGACGGCTCCGGCATCCGCGTGGCGCAAGTGGAAGCCAATAACGGCGACACCAATGGCATTTTTCACGGGACAAATAGCTGGGAAGTCAATCCCGCTGCGGTCGGCCAGCCGACGGCGCTTTTTACTTATACTTCGGTTTTAGGTGCCAGCACCAGCTTTACCAATGCCGTTGGCGATGAGTCAGGTCACGCCGACGCGGTGGGGATTTTTTTTTACGGCACCACCAACCAGTATAGCGCCGACCCATCGGTGGCAGGCGTGGCGACGAACGTGGCACATGTGGACAATTTCGAGGCGGGTTATTTTTTTAACAGCATCATTGACATGCCAAACCCGTCCAACATCAACGACCCGGTCGTCAACCAAAGCTTCATTTTTGGTTATGTGCCCGGCCAGGTGTCCGTTGCCACGCAGCAGCTAATTGACACCGCATATGACAACTATGCCGCGCAATACAACACGCTTTTTGTTTCCGGTGCGGGTAATAACGGGCCGAACGGCGGCACCGTGGCTCCACCCTCGACCTGTTATAACGGCATCGGTGTCGGCGCTTATGGTTCGTCCGTGTCCAGCGTTGGGCCGACGGAAGACAACGGACGTTGCAAGCCTGACATTACCTCGCCGGGACTGGCGGGACTGACAAGTTTTTCCACACCCTGCGTTGCCGGCGCGGCGGCACTGCTCATGCAAGCAGCGTTGCGCGGCGACGGCGGCGACACCAATTCCGCGTCCGACATGCGGACAATAAAAGCCCTGCTGCTTAATGGCGCAATCAAGCCCGCCGGCTGGACGAATTCAAATTCCTCTCCGCTCGACATGCGTTACGGCGCGGGCGTGCTGAATGTTTTCAATTCCTACGAACAGCTCGCCGGTGGAAAACAAAATTTTATCGTTTCAACCTTCAGCGCGGCAGGCAGCCCGCATCCGCCGCCGGTGAATCCAAATTCAATTGCCGTTTTGAGCGGCTGGGATTTCAACACCAATTCGACCACTGAAACCAACGGCGGCGTGAACCATTATTTTTTCAATGTGACGAACAATTCCATCAACGACCGGTTCACCGCCACCGCCACACTCGTCTGGAACCGGCATCTGGGCGAAACCAACATCAACGACCTCGACCTGTTTCTGTTCAACGCCGCCAGCAGCAACCTCGTCGCATGCAGCACGAGCCGCGTGGACAACGTCGAGCATCTCTGGCTACCGCAACTGCCGCCGGGCCGCTACGATTTGCAGGTTTTGAAAAATGGCGGAACGAACACCGTCAGTGACAGCGAGATCTACGCGCTCGCGTGGGAATTTTTCTCCGAGCCGCTCCAAATCACGAATGTTGAAACAAGCGCCGCGCTTTTGTGGCCGGTATATCCGGCGGGTTTCACCGTCGAATCCACCACCAATCTGGCTTTGCCCGCAGTTTGGAACACGAACAGTCTTCCGCCAACGGTTGTGACGAACAATCAAAATTACATTTTGCTCAACGCGACCAACGCGAACCAGTTCTTCCGCCTGCGCCGCCCTTGAAAATTCCCAGCGCGAAATATTTTCCGATATTGTAACTTTTTGAGATTGCCGCCGTGACGAATTTTTTTCCGATTTGCACCGCCTGCGGCAAATCATGGCCGAGCGCGAGCGCGGCGCAAATGGCGGCGGAATAAGTGCAGCCCGTTCCGTGCGTGCGGACGCCTTGGACAAACGGCGCGGACAAAATGAATTCCGCCTTGTCGTCAAAAAAAATGTCCGCGGCTTCCCGCGCGTTTTTCAAATGGCCGCCTTTGACCAGGACCGCGCAGCCGAAATGCGAATGGATTTTCCGCGCGGCTTCCCGCATTTCTTCGACGGATGAAATTTTCCGGCCGCTCAAAATTTCCGCCTCGGACAAATTAGGCGTGACGAGCGCGGCCAGCGGCAGCAATTTCTCTTTCAGAATTTTAATCGCCTTCGGTTCAAGCAGGGTTGCGCCGCTGGTTGAAGTTAAAACTGGGTCAACCACGAGCGGGCATTTTTTCTTTGAGAAGAATTCCGCGACGACACGGACATTTTCCGCCGAGAACAACATTCCGGTTTTCACCGCCGCCGGATTCAATTCTTCAAACACGGCTTCGATTTGTTGCCGCAGTATTTTGGGCGGACAAGCTTCAATTGCCGAAACGCGCCGGGGATTTTGCGCGGTGAGGCACGCAATCGCGCTCGCACCGTGGACGCCGAGCGCGGCGAACGTTTTCAAATCCGCCTGGATGCCTGCGCCGCCGCCGCTGTCCGAGCCGGCAATCGTCAACGCAACCGGCAAATTTTTTCTTTTAATCATAATTCAAACGCGGGGGAAAAATTAACGCAAAGGCGCGAAGGCGCAAAGGCGCAAAGCGGCGGAACTGCCGGAAATTAATTCTTTTTGCGGCTTTGCGCCTTCGCGTTAAAAATTTGAACTTTCCGAATTGCGCTTCATATTTGGCGCATGGACAAAAACAAAGTTGCGGAAATTTTGGTGGAGATCGGGACGCTGCTGGAATTGAAGGGCGAAAACCCTTTCAAGACGCGCGCTTATGCGAACGCGGCGCGGACGATTGAAAGCTTGAACGAGCCGCTGTCGAAACTCATCGCGGAAAAGCGGCTTGGCGAAATCAAGGGCATCGGCGAGGCGCTCGAACAGAAAATCACGGAACTGGTCGGAACCGGTAAATTAAAATACTACGACGAGTTAAAGGCTTCGATTGCACCGGGACTGATTGAGATGCTGGAAATTTCCGGGCTGGGGCCGAAGAAAATCCAGGCGCTGAACAAAATCCTGGGCATTGATTCAATCGAAAAACTCGAAGCGGCCTGTAAAGGGGGCAAAGTCGCGGAACTTGACGGGTTTGGCGAAAAAACGCAGGCGAACATTTTGGAAGGCATCAAGCGCAAGCGAGCTTATGCGAGCAAACATTTATTGATCGACACATTGCGTGCCGCCGAGCCGTTGCTGGACAATCTGCGCGGCCATCCCGACGTGATTCGTTGCGGCGCGGCGGGAAGTTTGCGTCGTTTCAAGGAAGTCATCGGCGACATTGATTTGCTGGCGTCGTCAAAAAAGCCTGCGGAGGTGATTGAATTTTTTGTCTCACAGTCGGGCGTCGTCAAGGTGCTCGCAAAAGGCGAAACGAAGGCGAGCGTGATTTTGGAGGGTGGAATCCAGTGCGATTTGCGCGTGGTGAGCGACCGGGAATTTCCGTTTGCGCTGGCATATTTCACCGGCAGCAAGGAGCACAACATTGTGATGCGGCAGCGGGCGATTGCGCGCGGCCTGCGGCTCAATGAATACGGCTTGTTCAAATCGAAGGAGGAAACGCGCGATCCAAAATTGCTCGTGCCGTGCGAAGACGAGGTGGAAATTTTTGCGGAATTGGATTTGCCGTTCGTGCCGCCGGAGTTGCGCGAGGATCACGGCGAGTTTTCGGCGGGCGAGAAAAACGATTTGCCGAAATTGATCGAGTGGACGGATTTGAAGGGTTCATTGCACAATCATTCAACGTGGAGCGACGGCCACAACACGCTCAAAGAAATCGCGGATTACATGGACAGTCTTGGCGTCGCGTATTGGGCGATTACCGACCACTCGAAATCGTCATATCAGGCGAACGGGCTGGATCAAAAACGATTGCGCGAGCAAATCAAGGAAATCAAAAAGATCAACGACGATTTTGCGCGGCGTGGCAGTGAATTCCGGCTGCTGACGGGAACGGAAGTGGACATTTTGAAAAATGGACTGGATTTTGACGACGAAATTCTGGCGGAATTGGAAGTCGTCGTGGCGAGCCTGCACGTCCCGTCAAGTGACGAAGCCGAAAACACGAAGCGTTTGATCCGCGCGGCGGAGAATAAATGCGTCCACATCATCGCGCACATGACGGGCCGGCTGCTTTTGGAGCGGGAGCCTTATCCGATGAATGTGCCGGCGGTGATTGACGCTTGCGCTGAGACGGGAACCTGGATTGAGTTGAATTGCAATCCGCACCGGTTTGATTTGGACTGGCGGCACTGGCCTTATGCGAAAAGCAAGGGCGTGAAATGCGTCATCAATGCCGACGCGCACCGCAATGAACACGCGGGATTTTTGCGTTTGGGCGCTGGCATTGCGCAAAAAGGCTGGCTTGAAAAAAAAGATGTGGTTAATGCCATCACCTTGAAATTGCTGTCGAAGGAATTGAAACGCAAGCGTGTCGCCGGCATGGCCTTGTAAGGCATGACAGGACAGATTTTCAGCCCAAAAAAAACTAAAAAAAACATTTGACCGCCATCCGGCTTTTTGGGTAGGCTGTTTTTAGAGTGGTAGAGGTCGTCAAAGCCTTGTTGAAATTAAAGGGGCGTTGGCTGTCGAAATAAAAATTGGGAAAATCATTATGAAAAAATTTATTGTGTCCATGGGGCTTGCAACGGCCGGAACGGCCGGTCTTCAGGCCGCTTATACGCCAGACATGAGCGATACTTCCAAAATATGGACGGTGTCGGCCTCGCTGCGAAGTTTTTACGATGACAATTACACCACGGCTTCCGACGGCCCCAATAAGAAGGGCAGTTTTGGCTTTCAGGTTTCACCGCAATTTGAATTAAATGTGCCGTTTCAGCAGACGGAGTTGGGGTTGCGTTATATTTACGGGTTGTCCTACTATCAGGAACGGGAAAATTTGGGTCAAACTCCAATTGACCAGACCCATCAATTCGACTTGTGGGTTGATCACGCATTCACCGAACGCTGGAAGGCGAGGGTTCAGGATTCGTTTGTAGTGGGTCAGGAGCCGGAATTGCTTACTCCTGCCAGTGCTGGTGCCAATTCAGTCCTGCAGCGTGTTTCTGGAAATAACATTGCCAACACTGCCAAAGTCACCCTGACCACGGATTGGACGGATTTGTTCAGCACCGTTTTTGGCTATCAAAATACGCTATACGATTATCAGAATAAAGGTGGCAATGCAGCCGCTCCCAGCCTAGCCGGTCTGCTGAACCGGGATGAAAATCTCGTCTCGCTTGATTTTCAATGGCACGTTATGCCGACGACGACCGCTTTTGTTGGTTATCAGTATGGCCAGGTCATTTACACTGGCAATGAACAGATTGCACCCGCAGTCCCGAATAATTTCACGAGCAGCAGCCGCGACAATCGTTCGCAGTATGGATACGTTGGTGTTCAACACCAATTTCTGGAAAATTTGAGCGGGACTGCGCGCGTAGGTGTGCAATACACTCAAGATTACAATGATCCAAGTGCCGCCACCTCGGTCGGGCCTTATGCGTCTGCCTCGCTGGTCTATACCTATGCCTCGGGCAGTTATGCCGAGATTGGATTGACCCATCAACGAAATGCGACGGATCAGGCGTCTGTTTCTTCGGGTGGAAGCCTCACGCTGGATCAGGAAAGCACCACAGTCTATGGTTCCATCAACCATCAATTGACTTCCAAGCTGGTGGCCAATGCGGTGGCAAGTTTTCAGGATTCAGCTTACAATGGTGGTCAAAACAATGGTCAGTCTGACGATTTTTACAGTCTGGGCTTGAATCTGACCTACAACTTCACGCCTCACTTCTCTGCGGAGACGGGCTATAATTTTGACGATTATGTGTCCGGTATTCCGGGGCAGGCTTATACGCGTAACCGCGTCTACATGGGTGTCACGGCGACTTTTTAGGCTGGGGTTCGTGGCGTAACAAAATGTTTTTGAACGATTAAACGGGAGCGGGGTCTTTACTCTGTCTCCCATTATTTTTTTATATGGAACCAGCAAAAAACCAGCCGTCGCAGGAAGCCAGCCTGCACTTCTTGGATTACTGGCGGATTATCCGCATCCGCAAGACGATCATCATCACTGTGTTCCTTATCACGTCCGTCATTGCCACGGTGGTGACGTTTCTTCTGCCCGCATCCTACGCCAGCACGGCCCGCATCAAGATTGAATCTGATCAGGCATCGGATACGTCATTAACAGGCGAAGCAATAATGAGTGGCGGCTATGATCCCTATTTCATACAGACTGAATTTGAGATCATGCAGTCCGAACAGGTTCTTGGCCGGGTCATCAGCAAGTTAAACTTGAACGAGGAATGGGGGAAAAAATACAACAACAACGTGCCGCTCAAGACGGACGAGACGATGCTGTTGCTCAAGCAGCGGATGGACTTGAGTCCCGAACGCAACACCAAGTTGATTGACATCACCGTCTTCAGCGAAGACAGGGACGATGCTGCGAACCTAGCCAACGGCATTACCGAAGCCTATCGTGCATACCGCCTTGACTTGAGCACGCAACGGGCAACGAACGGCATCGGTGCCATGGAGCAAAGTTTCCAGGCGGATGAGGATAAAATTCAGGACACGCAGTCGAACGTGGACTTCCTGCGCAGCAGTTTGGGCATCGTTGACCTTGATCAACACTCCACCGCTCCCACCCCCACATTGAGTGATGATGAAGTGCAACACTATAACGAAAATAAGATTGAAGGCGAACAGCTCTACACGAAGCATGAAAAACAGTTGACCGAACTCGAAGGCTATGACAAGGAAAAGCTTAGGGATGTCCTGCCTGGAATCGTGACCGACGTCGAGCTGTCCGATCTGTTGAGCAACTTGCATTTGTCTGAACAGAAATTGGTCCAGATGACCAACGACTTGGGGCTGGCAAATCCCGACGTTATTCGTCTCCAATCCTTGATTGGGAAGTTGAACAGCCAGATTGACGACCGCGTTGATGGCATCATGGACGGCCTGAAAAGCCAGCTGGCTTCAGACAAAGCTTCGCTTGATGAACAAACCGCCCAAGTCGAAGCCGCCAAGAAAAAAGATCAGGAGGAAGCCGAAAGGGGACAGCGTTACTGGGAGGCCAAACGCACCCTTGAGAGCGAAATTCAATTTCACCAGCTGCTTCAGGCAAAAATCGCGTCTGATCGACTCGAACAAGACATTCCCAAGATGTCCATGGTGGAAATCGTGGATAAAGCCAAGCCGGGACAAGCTCCCGTCCGCCCGAACAAAACATTGAACATCATTCTGGGCATCGTCATCGGCCTGGCCGTCGGCGTCGGCCTGGCGTTCTTCATCGAGTATCTCGACACCAGCGTCAAAACGATTGACGATGTCGAACGCGCGTTTCAAGCGCCGGTGCTGGGCGTCATTCCGCAAAACGTCGGCTATCTCGTGGATGATAAAGACGGCGAAAACCGCCATGCCGAAGCCTACCGCGTTCTGCGCACCAACCTCCTTTTCACACGCAAAGACGAGAAGCTCAACACCATTGTCGTTGTCAGCGCGGGCGCGGGCGAAGGCAAGTCCACCACCACCTTGAATCTGGCCACGGTATTCGCCCAAAACGGGCAGCGCGTGCTGGTGGTGGATTCCGACTTGCGCCGTCCAACGCTCCATAAACTTTTGCATGTGGCCAACAACCTTGGTTTGACCAACTACCTGCTTAAGCAGAACACGCTCGAAGAAATCGTCCAGACCACGCCCGTGCCGACGCTCCACTTCATGGCCAGCGGCAAACTCCCTAGCGGCTCCATGGGCATCCTCGGCTCGGCCCAGATGAGGGAAATGATCAACGAGTTGAAAAAGCGCTATGACTACATCTTCTTCGATTCACCGCCCATTTTGGGCGTGAGCGACGCCTCCATTCTGGCCAGCGAAGTGGATCTGGTGCTGCAAGTCATTCAATACCGCCGCTACCCGCAGCCGATGAACCTGCGTGCCAAGCAGTTGATCGAAAAAGTCGGCGGCAACTTTGCCGGCATCGTCCTGAACAACATCAACATGTCGCAGGATGAAAGCTACTATTACTACAGCGGCTACTACCACGACTACTATTATTCCCGCAGCGAAGACTCGCAGGCAGCCGCTGCCAAGGATCCAAACGCCCCCGGCGACAACGACCGGATCGGCATCAAACAAAAGTATTGATTGCGCCTTCAATTTCGCAAGGATTAGAGCCAATGAAATTATTTGTTAATGTATTGTTCGTGTCCGGCCTGTTGCTTGCCGGGGCGATTTTCACCGGTTGCCAGCCGTTGTCGCCGCCGTCGCCAAAAGTGGGACCAAAAACTCCCGCCCCCTTTGATCCAACTACGTCTGTTGCTCGTTTCCGCGTCGGCGACACGTTGGAGGTGACTCTGACCACCGGCTCGGATCAGGGGACCGCCGAAATTCCTCCCCACATAGAGACCATCAAGGAAGACGGCACCATCACGCTGGACTATATCGGTTCTGTCACGGCCGCCGGCAAAACCCCCGGCCAATTGCAAAACGAAATTCACGACCTCTACGTGCCCAAATAT